>Ga0181515_1075193_pt1 | contig 35770 bp, 30 predicted proteins | sample PEATcosm2014_Bin_11_FD_127748 | JGI IMG/M metagenome (GOLD analysis project Ga0181515, IMG submission 127748) | Metatranscriptome of peatland microbial communities from MTU Mesocosm Facility, Houghton, MI, USA - PEATcosm2014_Bin23_30_metaT... | ecosystem: Environmental > Terrestrial > Soil >... | reverse complement strand
GTAGCCGTCCGGAGCGGTCTGGTGAGACACAAATATTGGAATCTGCGCGACGGCAGTGCCCGCCGTCAAGCCCAAAATGGCTGCGGCCATGCCCCCGACAATGCATCGGGCCGCCGCAAGGGAATGCTTTTCACTCAGCAGCCGGGAAATCCACCCTTGGTTCATCATATGAAAGCCTCACTTGAAAAAAACATTGCTCTTCGAGACCTTGAGTCCCTACGCCCAATCGAAACGCGGCTGCGCCTCCGCAATTCTCCAGGCGCGTTCGAATCCATGACTCCTACCTGAGGAACGCCGCATTCATGTTCGAGCCATGAATATAGGTATGGCAGTTCGTACAGGTTATGGTTTCCGACGACCCCGCGCCCATTCCGTGAACCGTGTTGGCAGCTACGCCGCTGTGGCACTGGTTGCAGAGCGGGTTGATGGCCGGCATGTTCAGAAGGCGGGGGTTCTGGGAACCGTGCGGAGTGTGGCATCCCAAACACCCCTCGGCCTTGACCGCGACGTGTTCATAGACGAACGGCCCGCGCGTCTCGGTGTGGCACTTGGTGCAGATCGCGTTCTGGTCGGCCGTGGACTTCACGTTGTTGGCTCGGAAGGTGCCGTGCACGTCGTGGCAATCGCTGCACGTGATCAAGCCTTCGTTCACCTTGTGGTGGAACGGCATATTGAATGCCGGCTTAGTGTCGGAGTGGCACTGGAAGCAGAGCGCAGGCTGCGGAGCCTTGAGCAGCGTTTCTTCTTCCTTGCTCTGATGAACGCTGTGGCAGCTGGTACAGCCGACGTTCGCCTTGGCGTGGGGCGAGCGGTCAAAGTTCGGGTGCGCTCCCGCGTGACAGGTCAGGCACTTGGCGTCAACCTCTTTGGCCGAGTGCTTCGCGGGATTGAATATCTTGGTTATGTCGCCGCCGCCGGCCACGTGCTCCGCCCCGGGACCATGGCAGCCTTCGCAACCTTGGTGCGAGGGATCCTTATTTAGTGTGGTCTTCCAATGCGGCGTTTTCTCCCAGGCGTTGTAAATGTCCTCGTGACACGTCTTGCAGGTCTCCGCTCCCACGTACTTGGAGGCGTCGGATGAAGATGAAGGCGCGCTGGCCGCGGGTGCGCTCGCGGATTGAGCGCTCTTACCGGCAGCAGGCTGGCTAGCCTGGCCGTGAGCATAGGCGACGACGAAAAGAAATAAAACGGAGAAAAGATGAACTCGAGAGGCCTTGGAATTTGCTGGCATTAGCGCGCCTCCTTCGACGAATTGTGTGGCTCACACTTTGACTCTAAACTTCAGACACCCGGGCGCAAGCCGAAACCGCGAGAAAAAGACAAATTTTCCAAACCCCACTTCCTGTTTTGGGAGGAGGTCAAAGAAATCAGCTTGCAGCTTAGAAAAGCGTTGAATGCAGAGAAGGCCGAGGAACGAACTCATCGGCATGTCTCATCTTTCCGAAAACACGCACGGTGCAGTTGATTAAGCACCCAAAATCCTAAAGCTGGCCACCATGCTTTGACTGTTCAAAATTGCACACTTTCAAGAATCAAAAAGAGGAAGAACCGTGTCGAAGCCAATCCCCGCAGTGGATCCGCACCGTGCCGGGCCCAAATCTCTGCACGGTCGCGGCGTGAACCGCTTTTCCATTAACTCGTGTGCTTCACCCACGGCCTTCCGGCCTGGCAACAACAATTGTTGGCGTTGCGCGGACACGCCTCCTCTGTTGTCCGACAACTGAAATCTAAGGTTGCCCGCAGGCTTGTGTAGAGCGGACACTCCTGTCCGCTGCCTTTGACTTTGATTCCTCTCGTCGCAATTCGACACTCTGTCCGCAATCGAGCCCGCGTGCAGTGTCCCAGAGAGCACCCAACTCAAGAGCAACACCAAGATCAAAGGCGGCGGACAGGAGTGTCCGCCCCACACGTTCCAGGCGTATAATCCGCATCCAGCAAGCCATTAGGAGGACCCATCATGGCCAAGATCAAGCAGTTCACAATTTCGGTTGAGAATCGTCCGGGTACAGTGGCGGAGATCGCTCGCACCTTGGGCAGCGCCAAGGTAAACATTCTCGCTCTCCTTGGAACCGTGCAAGGCGCGCAAGGGACGGCCGGCACGGTGGAACTCGTTGTCGAAGATGCACGGCGAGCCAGGAAAACGCTGGACGCAGCCGGGCTCACTTACAAAGAAACCACCGCCGAGGAGCACGAGTTACCTAACAAGCCCGGCGCGCTGGCGGAGTGTTTGGACAAGCTCGCCGCGAAAGGCGTCAACTTGAACTCCATCCACGCCACGGCCGCGAAGGGCGGGAAGAAAGCGGTTGTCGTCTATACCATCGCGGCGGAAGAAAAAGTGGCGGCAGCGTAGTCCGAGTAATCACGGGTCAAGCCTCCCGAACACTTTTTCATCACGAGCTGTCAGGGCATCGAAATTGATTGACTTACACTCCGCCGCGCAGGAGAATTCTGATTGGGGCGGTTTCAACGTTCGTCCGTCATCTGAGACGAGCCTCGAAACTGCCCCAAACCATTTTCAGCGATCTTTGATAAGGTAAGTCCTTACTTTCGAAGACTTTGCCTATAAAGTCTTTGTGCTCAAGACGTTGGCGACCTGCCACTAGCTAAGTCGATGATTCCAATAGACCGGGGTATGGAGGAGGGGGGAGGGGGTACCAGCGCCAATTACTGATCGGCTCAGAACTCCACCGTGACGAATCGCGCCGGGCTCTTTCCCACATTCGTCAGCGTATGGGTGTAGTTCCCCGGCAGCCATTTGATATCGCCGGATTTGAATTTTCCGGGCATCGGGCCCATGCCGTCGACGTCGCTGCGCAGATCGAGAGCGGTGATCGCGACTAACAGGTGCGGACCGTCGTGATGGTGGCTGGGCACGGTCGCGCCTGGTTCGAGGTTGACTTCGGAGACGCGCACTCCATCTTTAACAAAAAGAATTTTGCTGCGACCGCCCGGAAAAGGTTTTTCGCCACTTTCCTCCGGCCAATGGGATGGCGTCTGCCGCAATTTTTCATCCTGCATCAGCTCAATCGTCACGTTGCGAAAGGGCTGGTCCGAAAGATTCTTTGCGATGTGAGCAAAGTTCCCCGCCGTAAACCGCGTCTCGCCGTCCGTGAGCTTGACGCCCACGGGCGCCTTGTCCTCGACCTCATTGGAGAGATGAGCATCTCCGAGCGTGACGTAAACATAGTCGTGGCGATGACGATGCATCAGCGTCGAAGCATGCGGAGCGACCTCGACTTGGAAGACGCGGATGTATTCGTTTTCAAGGGCAAGGTGGTGCGAGGGCTCAGAGGTGATCTCGACTTCGGTGGTTGTTTGCGCGAGCAGGAATGGAATCAGCAGGAGGAGAAACAGTACGCGCTTCATGGCCGGGAATTGTAGCACTCGCATTCTAACCGGAGTACACAATCCTCCCGCCGACAATCGTTGCGACCACTTTTCCAGTTAGCTGCCATCCGTCGAAGGGCGTGTTCCTCGATTTCGAGCGTGACTTCGAGGCGTCGAAAGTCCACTTCTTCTTCGGATCGAAAACGGTAACGTCGGCGACGGAGCCGTGGATCAGCGAAGCGCGGCCGCGCAAATCGAAACAGCGCGCCGGACCGGCGGTGAAGAGTTCCACGATGCGGGAAAGCGGGATGCGCTTCTCGCGATGCAGTCGCGTGATCGCGAGCGCGAGCGCGGTTTCAAGTCCGGTAATGCCGAACGCGGCGCGCTCGAATTCCATTTCCTTTTCGTGGGCGGCGTGAGGAGCGTGATCGGTAGCGATAGCGTCCACCGTGCCGTCGGCGAGCGCGGCCAGTATGGCTTCGCGATCAGAAGCCGAGCGCAGCGGAGGATTCATCTTGTAATTGCTGTCATAGTCACGCAGGTCCTCGTCGGTCAGCGTGAAATGGTGCGGCGTAACCTCAAAAGTGACGCGCGCCTTCGCGCGCTTGCCACGCCGCACACTCTTCAACGCGTCCGCGGTGGAAAGATGTGCAACGTGCAGGCGGGCATTCGGAATGTGCATCGCGAGCTGCACATCACGCTCGACGATTGAGGCTTCCGCAGCTGCGGTCATGCCGCGCAAACCCAGACGGAACGAACGCGCGCCCGCGTGCATGGAGCAATTCTCGGTCACGCGCGTGTCTTCGGCATGTTGCACGACCGGGAAATTCAGTTCTCCGCCCAGAAGCAGGGCCTCGCGCATAATGGCGTCTTCGAGGATGGGCTTGCCGTCGTCGGTGACCGCGATGGCTCCGGCGCTTTGCAGCGCACGGAAGTCGGTGAGCGTGGCGCCCTTGCTGGCGCGCGTCGCGGCCGCGATGCCAAACACATTGACGACCGCGCCGCGTTCGGGCTGACGAAGCCACTCGATCCACTCCACCGAATCGACAACGGGAACGGTGTTAGGCATGGTGCAGACAGATGTAAATCCGCCCGCAGCGGCGGCAGCCGTACCGGTCGCGATAGTTTCCTTGTACCCTTGCCCGGGTTCGCGCAGGTGCACGTGCAGGTCGATGAAGCCGGGCGCGACGATGAGTCCGCGGGCATCCAGTTTCTCGTCCGCGCCGCTCTTGATCTTGTTGGGAGCAGCGACCTCAGCGACGCGCCCATCCTTGAGCAGCACATCCATGGGCGAGTCGATGCGAGCCGCTGGATCGATGAGGTGGCCGCCCCTGATCAGCAGACTCTTGGTCCGCAAACTCGTGGTCGGCTGACTCCTTCGATTTTTTTCCATGCTTGTCATCGCATCTTTCCCACCGCCCGGGCGAGAATCGCCATGCGCACGGGCACGCCGTTGCGCACTTCCTCCAGTATGCGGGCTTGGGCGCCGTCCGCGACTTCGCTGGTCAATTCGAGGCCACGAATGATGGGGCCAGGATGCATCACGATGGCATCTTTCTTCGCCATCTTCAACCGCGCCGGGTTCATCTGGTAGCGGGCAATGTATTCCGCGAGGTCGATTTTCAGACCGGAAAGACGCTCGGTCTGAACGCGCAGCAGCATGACGACATCGGTGCCGCGCAGGGCGTCTTCGATGTGCCGGGTCACGCGTATGCCCTGCGCGAGTGTCGTCGCAATGTCGGGCACCAGTTCGGGCGGACCGCAAAGAATGATTTTGACGCCAAATTTGCTTAACAGGTGGCAGGCCGATCGCGCCACCCGGCTGTGGAAGACGTCACCGACAATCGCGACCTGCAGGCCTTTGAAAGTTTTCTTGTTGCGCAAAATGGTGTAAGCATCGAGCAGCGCCTGCGAAGGATGTTCGTGCAGGCCATCTCCTGCATTGATCACGGGCACGTCGAGGTGCAGCGCCATCACGTAGGGAGCGCCGGCATTGGGGTGGCGGGTGACGATGATGTCGGCGCCCACGGCGCGCACCGTGTGTCCCGTGTCGAGCAGCGACTCGCCCTTCTCAATGCTCGAACCGGCGGACTGGATGAGGACGGTATGAGCGCCCAATGACTTGGCCGCGACTTCAAATGAGCTCCGTGTGCGGGTGGATGCCTCATAGAAAACAAGGAACACCCGCCTGCCCTTGAGCAGTGGCCGCGGCTTATCCGGATTCATGCGCCGGGCAAATTGCAGAAGCTTCAGGATCTCGGATGCTTCCAGGTGCTCGATATCGAGCAGGGAGCCGCGCGCTGGATTCATAGTTGATTTGTAATTTACAATTTGTAATTTGTAATTTAAGAGCGCGCGATGCGGATCCAAGTTTTTAATTACAAATTACAAATTACCAATTACAAATTGACCTGCTGCTTTTCCATGAGCAGGACTTTCTCCGCGTCGTCGACCTCGCGAAGTTTGACTTCGATAATCTGATTTTCCGTCGTCTGGACAGTTCGTCCAATGAACGCGGCTTCAATTGGCAACTCGCGATGACCGCGATCAATCAATACGCACAACTGCAAGCGTTTAGGGCGGCCCGAGCGAAACAGCGCGTCCATGGCCGCTCGCGTCGTGCGGCCGGTATAGAGCACATCATCCACCAGCACTACTGACTTGCCCTCGATGGGGATTCCAATCTCGCTTTTCTGTACCACCGGTTTGGAGTCGAGAGTGGACAGATCGTCGCGATAGAGGGTGATGTCGAGGGTGCCGAGCAGCACGGGTTTCTTTTCGATGCGCTGAATAATTTTCGCCAGCCGTTCCGCCAGCGGAACCCCGCGACGCCGGATGCCGACCAGCGCCAGATCTTCGACGCCATTGTTTTTCTCAAGAATCTCGTGCGCCAGCCGGATCAAAGTGCGCTCCACCTCGGATGCCGACATGAGCTGCGCTTTCTGGTGAATCTCGAAGTGACGACCTGGTGCGCGCAAATTCATAAACGCTGCATCATACGCGTGCCGCAAGACGAGAGCAAGGCCGAGCCTGAAACCCGCGTCGATTGTGGTTGATTTACGTCCGGGTACGAGACCGTAGAAGCAGCGAGGCCAGCGCACCGCCAGCGGAGGCGAGCACCAGGACAATAATCATTCCAAAAAGGAAGGTAATCGCCAGCCCCGACGGAGTAAGCAAGCTGTGGATGCCGGCTTGAAAGTCAGGGTCCGCCGCGTTGGCTCCGACCGTGTGGGCAAAGCGCGTAAGGAAATCGATGTATTCCTGTTGGGCGTGGAAAACAAGAATCCGAATGGTGAGCAATAGAGCATTGATGGCGAAGGCGACAACTCCGGCTGCTCCTCCTAGACGCGACCCGAGCGCGGCAGAAAGAACGAGTCTACTTTCACGGCGGTAGAAATACACAGCCAGTGCCCCGGTCAGCACGATGCCGAGCAAGGGGATCATCCCGATGAAAACGCCGAGCACGCCGGCCTTGATCGCGGCACGAATGGCAATTTTCCGGTTCATCGTGCCAGGCATCGTGCCGGGGCGATCGATTGGCCCGGTTTGAGGAATCCCCGGAGAAGGCTCGTCGGGCGCAGGATTCAGGTCGGCCGCAACTCCAGCATCCGGAACCGCAACCGGCACGTGGATTTGGGGAGCGTGGCATTGCGGACAAAACGGACGACCGTCCTCGACCGTCGTCCCACACTGCTGGCAAGGGTGCTCCACATCTTTGAAGCTAGCGCACAACAACCAGGAGAGCAAGCAAGGCGTCGGGTGATCTGACCATCGGGTCATCGGAGGTGCTGGCAGCTTAGAGGGTAAAGATCCGATTCCCCGATGCCTTTAGATGGTGTCGTCCTTGCCCGTGTGAATGCGCACATAAACCAGCGCAAAGCGGGAACCATGGCCGCTGGGCTTGACCGAAACGATGTGCTGGTTTCCGTCGGTTCCCACCTTCAACTCCACAGCGTCTCCGCTGGTGTCATTGTCACACGACACGGGTTTGGACAGTTCATCCTTGTTGTCGTAGTTTGTGTGGCCTGCGTTCCAGCCGCCGTGGCACTGGATGGGCTTGCCATACTTCGGCAGCTCTTTGTTGTAATAGGCGATGATTTTGTCGGGAGCGTCATCTGAGATGAACTCCGCCGCCACCACTTTTAACGAGAATCCCAGCATGGAAAGGTTTACATTGGCGCTCTTCTTATCGTCGCCGTCTTCTTTCGGAGCAGGCTTGGCCCCGGGATAGATCGTCAGGCCGGCGTCGCGGATATCAGCTTCTTCGCTGACATGAAAATCACCCACGGGAGACTTGATGTCAACCTGCTTCTCGCCGTTGCTGCCGTTGTCGTTCGTATGGATGCTGCAAGCGGGAAGAACGCAAAGGGCAAGCAGCACACCAAGGGAAAGCTTTGCGATCGCGTTACCGCTGAATATTTTATGGCTGAACATGGGAGGAACCTCCTGAGCTGGGTTGAGCCGAACTGGGCCGGGCGGGACGTTCCAGGCCCTCGCCTCGGGATGCAATGCCCGGAATCGTCACCGGCAGATGACCGCGGATCGGAATCTCGCCGAAGATCGCCTTCACGGCGGCGGTTTCCGACACGGTCGCATTGGAGAACGCGCACAGATAATTCTGGATAGCCGGGAAATCCTGCACCACATAAGGATTGCCCATAGCAAGTACGACGGTGCGATCGGCGGCGCGATCGAGGATCGCCGTGAGTAAGGATCCTGTGGCATCGTCCATGGCAACCGTATTTTTCAAACCTCCTCCCGCGGCGCGCATGGCCTTGCCCGCAGTCGGAATCACATACACCGCGGCGATCACATGCTCCGCCGCTTCGACTGCTTCGACCACGGACGGCTTCATGCCGGCGGCTGAGCGCGGATCGACATCGATCACGCGGGCATCAGGCACACGGGCTAGAATCTGGAGTTCGAGCATGCGTCCGGAGTCGGTGCGCAGATCGTCGGAAAAAATTACCGCGACAAGACGATTGCTCACCTCTGTCAAGGATTGATACGGAAGCGCGGCCTGCGTAGTTCCAAAAGAAGCTCCAAAAGACTGCAGCGGGATCACGTGGCCGTTGTCGCGGATGAGGGTGATAGCTTCATCAGCGATGCGCTGGCCGACCTCGAGATTTTCCGGTTTGGCTATCTGGCTGGAGAGTTGACTGAGGTCCACCAGCCTGGCCTTGTTCAAACCGAGAGACGCCTTTAGTTCCAGGATCTTGCGCACCGATTGATCGAGCCGCTGACGGCTGATTTCGCCACTATGCACCGCTTGCAGCATCGAGCGATAGCTGGCGTCGAGGTCGTGAGGCATGATCAGCACGTCATTACCCGCTTTGAAAGATTCGACCGCAGCCCGGCCGGTATCCTTCGCGTAGAGTCGCGTCAATCCCGCCATATCGAGTGCGTCGGTTACGATGATCCCCTTGAATCCCATATCTTCCTGGAGCAGTCCGGCGATAATCGCCTTGGACGTTGTGGCCACCCGGTTGGGTTCAGGGTCGAGAGCGGGAACGGTTACGTGCGCCACCATTACGGCATCCACGTCCGCCTCGATCGCGCGCCGAAACGGAGGCAGTTCAATCGCGTCCAGCCGAGTACGGTCGCCAGTGACTTGAGCGAATCCGAGATGAGAATCGGTCGCGGTGTCGCCATGTCCCGGAAAATGTTTAGCCGTGGTCAGCATGCCGCCTTCGTGAGCGCCCCGGATGTAAGCGGCCACAAAATCTCCCACCTGCGTCGGATCTCCGCCGAAAGAACGCGTGTTGATAATGGGATTTGCAGGATTGGAATTCACGTCGGCATCGGGAAAGAAATTCCATTGCACTCCGATGGCCCGCGCCTCGAGCGCCGTGATTCGTCCAAAGACCTCGGCATTTTCCGTTTTGCCGGTAGCTCCAAAGGCCATGGCATGAGGAAAGACAGTAGTGCCGTTCAGACGCATGGAAACGCCACGCTCAAAGTCGGCCGCGACAATAAGGGGCAGCTTGGATGATTTCTGCAGCCGATTAAGCAAATCGGCCGCCACGTAGGGCTGGCTTTTGAGCAGGACGGGGCCATCCACCGGAACGCTCATTACCAGCGATCCGATGCCATATTTGCGGACGCGGTCGCGCAGTTGGAGCCAGACCGGGTCGGCGTCATTCAGGAATTGCGCGTTCACCCTGATCCCGAAGAGTTGGCCGACTTTGTCTTCGGGAGACATCCTGCGCAATGTCTTTTCGGCCCACTTATGGCCGGCTTTGTCGAGATGGATCGGACTGGGCTGCTGAAAGCGGTCCTTACTTTTGTCTTTCGCAAAGCAGGGCACGGCGAGCACTAGCGCGATCAGCAGCAGATGCCGGAGCACGCAAATGGCAAAAACGAGCGGGAACGTCCCGCAGGTGCGATACGGATTTGCCTGTGGAGAGCCGGGCGTCCCCGCCCGGAGGAACCCTTCGACCGCGCTTAGGGCAGGCTCGCGAGACGCCGGTTTCTCCACTGTATCAAATCTGCCGTTCGACGGTTGCAATGCCTTCCTCCTGTATCGTTCGGTCGTCGCCAAACCCGGCGAGCCAATGTACATCGGGTTCTCGCCGGAACCATGTGAACTGGCGCTTGGCATAGTTACGATGCGCTTGCTGCGCCGCGCCGAGCGCCGATTCCCGATCCAATTCGCCGCGCAAAAACTGCACCGCCTGCGTGTATCCCAACGACGCGAGCGGGCGCGCCTGATCGCCATATTTTGCGAGAAGCCTTTCCGTCTCGGCGATCAGTCCCTCGTCAAACATTTTCTCCGCTCGCTGATTGATGCGGGCATAAAGAGTTTCGCGCTCTGGATTGAGTCCCAGACGCAGGATGCGAAAACCGCGGAGCGGTTCGCGTCCCTGCTGCCAAAGTTCGGTCATAGTTTGGCGAACGGTTCGGCGAAGGGTCCGGCGAAAGGGCGGCCCCGAGGACAGGCACACCTCGATCGCCCGGACCACCTTGGGAATGTCATGGGCGTGAATGCGGCTCGCGGCCGAAGCGTCGAGCCGCCGTAGGATACGATGCAGGCGCTCGGGGCCATGCTTCTCCGCGCGGCCGCGTAGTTTGTCGCGCATCTCTTCGGAGCGCTGCGGGCCAGGAAAAAGTCCTTCGAGCAAAGCGCGAAGATAGAGTCCGGATCCTCCGCTGACGATGGGCAAGCGTCTGTGCTGCTGGTTTTCGCTGAGAGCGATCTCGCGCAGAATTTGCCGCGCTTTACGCGCATATTCTCCCGCGCTAATGTCGGCGAGCGGATCGACGCAATCGAGCAAGTGATGCGGAACTTCGGCGCGCTCCGCCGCGTTCGGTTTCGCCGTGCCGATTTCAAATTCGCGGTACATCGCAACCGAGTCGCAGTTGACGATTTCTCCGTGAAAGCGCCGCGCGATGGCCAGCGCCAGAGCGGTCTTTCCGCTTGCCGTGGGGCCCAGCACAACCACGACCAGCGGCTCGCGGTCGAATTTCGGCAACCTCGCCACTTTCGGCAGCTTCAGCGCGCGTTCCACGGGATATACCGCCAGTAGCGGATGATGGTAAGAATGAGCAGCAGAACCGCCATCAGAAGCAATCCGGTGGCTTCGGCGGCGTAGATGGAATGGCGGTGCCGATGCTTGCTGTCCTGATGCTTGTTGTCAGACGCGGGCTTCGACGGAGCGGGGGAGTTCACGCCGCTATTGTAGCCTTTTCGGTCGTTGGTCGGTTCTCCGCTTTGAGGAATGGATCCCGGCTACGAGTGGGGGCGAAGGTTTGCCGTGTGCGGGGTCGACTTGCTTTCCGCGAGGTGTGTGCGGAACTTTAGCATAGAACGGGTGAGGCGGAAATAGTCTATTTCCGCCTCGAAATCCGGCAAAAAGCTGAGACCGCGTACTAGTCATCACCGATAACAATGCCTCTGCAATCTACACCTGACGTGCCGAAGAGGTAAATGAAGGCTCCCAGACGCTGCGCAATTTTTCGGGCGATAGTGCTTTTGGCAATGAAGCTGAAATAACGAGACGGCGCCTCCCCGGCGGTTCCATCCGCTGCCTGAACGTCGGCCAAATTCCCGGTTAACAGCGCGGCTATGCGTTCCACCGATGAGGCCAAGCCGGCATGCGCCTTGCCTCCGTGGGGAACCTGCGGATCCTTGTCGTGGCAATCGCTCGGGTTATCCGCGAAATCTATATACAAAGTCAGCCCTACCAACTGCACCAGATCGTGGAAGGCTTGCCGCGAATGGGTATTGCAGCGATCGTCGTCCTCGGTTGGCTCAATCACAAAACGAATGGCAGGAGTATCTACCTGCAGCAGCAGCGGGTTGAAGGTTCCTGAATCTGGAGTGCCGGATAAAGAGAATCCGCTTAGGCTGCTGACGCTATAACGCAGCGAAACCGCGGTGGCGTATTCCTTTTCCGTAGACACATCGGGAGGGTAAGTAGAGCCCGCGCGGGCCCGGTGCCGATGCGAAGGCAAGTACGCGTCCGGCCTGGGAAGACGAATGGCATATCGAACGGCCTTGCTATCCAGCACATGTTGCGCATCCTTGGGGTCAATCTTAGCCCGAAGAATGGCGGGATCGAAAGCTCCGGCACCCGGCCCCACGTGACCGGGGAAGGACAAGTCGTAAGTTCCCGAGGCTAAGGTCGAATGGTTCGAGGCCGTCACGTAGAGATCGCGGTGGTGCTTCGTTTTAGGCGCCAGCAGCAGGATGTTGTTGGCGTCTTTCGGATCGCCAGCGATGGCCCATGGACCCTCAAATATCACATAAACTTCCTTGGTAGGGGCTGCGGTAGCGGTTGCCTTTGATTCAGGCGATGCTGGGGCAGCAGTCGGAGGTTGGGATTGATTACATGCAACCAGGGAGAGCGTTGCCAGAACGGCGCTGGCGAGCCCAACCCGGGTTATGGTGAAGTGGCGGCGGATTGTCATGGTTCCTCCTGTTTAGGGGATTAGGGCCTTCCGTACGCTGCAAACGCCGACCAGTAGTAGGGATGAGATGTGCGCGGGTTGGCCAGCATTTTCCGGGAGGTCAGGCGGATGGCATCGGAAATGGTCTGGCCAAACAGCGCATTGCGATAAAAGTCCTGTACGAATCCTCGGGTTGCGGTAGAATCCACGGCCCAACGGCTCGCGACCACGTGGGGCACACCCGCACGCAGGAGAGCATCCGTCACGCTGTCGAATCCGCTGGAGCCGCCGCTGCCGGACGCGGTGCTGCAGGCGGATAGCACTGCCAGCTGCAAGCTTTGCAGGCGCAGCTGCCGCACCACGGTTGCGTCCATCAGGCGGGGCATGACTGCTGGTCCAGCTCCGCTTTCCAACAGTAATCCCGTCCCTCCAGAATCGGCGAGCGAATGCCCGGCAAAATGGAAAACTGCGGCGCGGGGGAGTTCAGTGCGGACTGCGCTGAGCGTGACTTCTTGGCCTTTGAGCACACGCGCGAAATGAAAGCCACGGGCGACGATGTCGGCTTCCGCAGCCACATCCGGCAAAGGAATGAGTTCATCCACTGGAGATGAAGCGGAACTGCCGACCACGAGGGAGGGCAAGTCTGCGGAAATGCCAGCGCTGCTGCGCAACTCCGCCTGCGAATCCTGACCCAGCGAATGAACCATGGATACACGTTCGACCAGATAGCGACCGTTGGAATCAAGCAGCGCTTCGAAGGGCACGCGCGCCAGCCATCCGTCCGCCTCGATCACCAGCGTGCGCCCCGGCGCGAGGTGTTGTTCCACTGGAGCGATGAGCGACTCGTACAGGCTGCGAGCGTCCCGGCGTACGGCGCTAAGTTCGGACTTCGGATCGGAAGACAGGTCGTTAAACCTTTCCGCCAAGCCTTGCAAGCTATCGGTGGGTTGCGGAATCCAGCGCGCGCTCACCCCGCGGTCATCATAAATCCAAATGGCGAGGCCCTCGGGTAGCACTCCATAAGCGAGTACTGTCTGGTTAGAGAGAAGAGGGAGACGAGCGGGTAGCCGAGTGGGATCGGGCAGCGATTGCGATAGTTCAGGAGTATGCTGCGACATGGCGCGTCCAGGCTTGCCAACTCGCTGCGGCGCACCCAGGTACCACTCAAACACATCGAGCGATTCCTGTTCGTGGCCCTGAACCAGTTCGGCCTCGGCGAGTCCGAGATATACGGGAGCCGCGTCTTTGCTCCATCTTGTTCGATCCGCCTCAGAAGTAAGGGAGGCCAGGTTCTGCTCGGCCAAGCGCAGCGCCGCCCGGAAAGCCTGCCCGGCTTCCGCCGCATGATGGCTGCGGAGCTGCACCTCGCCCAAGGTGGAATAAAAACTCTGCGCGAGATAGTTGTTCGAAAGCGCGCGAATCTGCGCTTGGATGCTCGTCAGACCCGCGATGGCATCTTCGAATCGACCTAGGTGCGCTTGCAGACGAGCGATCCGAATCCCGGTCTCTAGAGCATCGTCGCGACTGGCCTGGGTACGCGGGGCAGCCGCAAAAAGCTGGGCAGCCTCGCCATATTGTTGTTCGGCGAGCTTAGGCCGACGGGCTGCCGTCGCCGCATCCGCCATGAAACTGTGAGCCATGGCGCGCTGTAGCAACACTTCGTCACAGTCAATCAGTGCCACGGCTTCGCGCCAGATTGCCAACCGCAAATATGACTGACCTGCAGCCTCGGCGGCGAGTGCTTCTTCGGCGTACAGGTTGAAGCCCCGCACGGCGGGAAATTGCCCCGACCAGTAGCTTTCCAGGCCGCTGCAGACGAGCCTCCAGGCGCCCGGCCGATCACCGGTCTCACGTTTGCTATTGGCAACAAATCCCAGGGCGCGCAGATCAAGGGCGCCGTAGCCGGATTGTTGCGCCTGGTCATGGGCCCAACGCGTGGCTCTTTCGCGGGCACCGAGATCGCCCATCAACGCTGAACAGACCGCCTCCTCCAATCCAAGTTGAATCTGCAACCAAGGATAGGAATAGCGCCGGGATTCTGCTCCTGCAGTTATCGACTGGCGCCGGCAGTCCTCGCTCCGCCGCGTCATCTGCGCCGCGAAAGTCTGCTCGAACTGCGCGCGCAGGATGCCCGCGGTGTTGCCGGAAGCACGAAATTCCTGTCCGGCGAGACCAGCCTGCTGGCGTGACACATCATAGTCGCCGGCGTCATTGGCTTTGACGGCGCGGGCGAGCGCGCTTACGGCTTGCGGAAAACGTGATGCCGAGGAACCGCGGAGAAGATCAGCCAGCCACCGGTCGTTGTGCTGCTTGTTGGTCAGGTCGGCTAAAAAAAAAAGCGCCTGCTCAGCGCGCGGATCCACATTGGCTCCTTTTTCGTTGGCCCCGGTTTCGGGAAAAGCCTGGGGCAACCAGGAGCGGACGGCTTCGTGCAGATATTCTTCGATGCGCGGGTCGACTTCGGAAGCGAGGCTTGGGTTGGCGAGCCTGGCAGCTGCTTCCGCGGGAGACAGCAGCGGCATCGCATTGCCTTGATGCTTGTTCAACTTATCCTGCACGGCCTTCGCGTGGGTTTGGGCTTCGTCGGCCCATTGCGAGCGCGGGTCGACGCCCAGGTAATGGTTCCAGTCGTCGAGTGCCTGCCGATAAAGGAACAGTTGTTCCGCGACAAGGGCGCGATTGAAAAGTGCGACTGGATTGTCGGGTTGTAGCTTTAAGGCCTGGCTCAGAGTCTCATAAGCTGCGCCGAAATCTTCCGTCTTGTTTTCCGACTGGGCGCGCTGGAAGTAAGCGCTCGCTAGATCAATCAGGAGAGCGGGCGAATTTGGCTCTAACTCCAGGGCGCGGCGCAACGCTTCGACGGCGGGCTGGTACTTGCCATCCAGCAAGTCCGCTTGCGCCTTCGCCTGGAGCCATGAGGGATCGGAGGGATGGGACTCCAATTGGCTCGCAATCAGTGCTTCCGCTTTCGAGAGCGTCGTGGGACGGTCGGTAAAGGAGACTATCGGTCCGCGCGAAACGCGCAGCGGCGCGTAGGCGGCACCTGCGATCCGGAGCTCCAACGTGCGCCTTTCGGTGTAAGCGCGGGCAAGGAGTGCGGCCGCTGGCTGGTTCTTCTCTTGAACTACAAACCACAAGCCGACGCCAACCATGGCTAGAAGAGATGCTCCCGCTAGCGCCAGACGCGGAACGCTCAGCCACTTCTGCCACCATGGTTTCTGCCACCATGGTGTAGATTCCCGATCCGGCTTCGTGTGGGGTGTTCCGCTGATTCGCTGCGCCAGGTTCTGTTGCCACTCGGCGCGCGCGCTCTCGAGGGACGCAATGTGCGACCGCTCCTCCTCAGTGATCTCACGGTTCAGATCGGTTAATTTGGCTAGCGCATCGCGTAGCAACGGACCACAATGGTCACAGCGGCTGGCGTGTGCGATGTAGGCAAGCGTCTCGTCGGGTGGGGTCACGCCACCGGCAATCTCACTCCATACGGTCTGGGCCGGACAATCGGCCCGGCCGCTCTGCGGTCGTAGGCTGTTTAATTGGCGACTCAGTTGGCGATCCAGCGATGCCAGTTCCTCAAATTGCTCCCGGCAGGTCGAGCAGGCGGCTAGATGACGGTGCATATTGCCCGCGGCCGGCACGGTTTCCGCTGGCGAACGAGATTCCTCCAGCAGTCTTGCCAGTTCCTCGGTTCCAATATGCTCGTTGGAACTGGGATTGGGATTTTCTTCCAAAATTAAGTCCCCACCCTTTTAGAACGATTTTTCCGATTCAAAACCTTCACTTCGCGATGAGGGCTTGAGTCTATGAGATGACCACGGATCATCATCGCCAGGCGCATAAGGACGCTCTCCACGCCTGCGGTGGTCAATCCAATCGATGGGATGGATGCAATCTCGCTGGCGGTAAGCCCTTGCCGGTGACGCAGCCAAAAAATCGCGCGCTTTTTTTCCTGGTCCTTCCCCGCCGTAACCAGCCTGAGGACCTTGTCGATCTTTTCGAGTTGCTGTCGCTGGCTCACCGCATCAAAGCTGTCAGTGACGGCGGTTTTCGAGTCATTTTGGACCAATTCCAAGAGCGCTTCGGTTTGGCCTGCGCCCCGCTTCGCGGCCAGCGCCGCTTTGAAATGATCGTGGACCACATTGGCGGCAATCACCTTCAAGAATCCGTAAATGGAATCTTCTTGCCGAGGCTGGAACGATCGCAACAATCGGCTATCATTCTCGCAGAGCTTCAGGTAGGTATCCTGGATCAGGTCGTCAAGTTGCAGACGGGACGGTTCGCCCCACAGGCGGGCGGTCCTCAGTACGGCGGAGGCGATCACGAACTGAAATCGCCGAATAAACTCGGCCCACGCCCTCTGGTCTTTCGAGCCAGCACACGCCCTTACTAATTCTGTCGACGAGAACTTTGCGCAGCGCGCCAAGGCATCCACTCCCAGGATGGGCGGATTTTACAACAGTCCTGCCAGTTTTATCGCGAAAAGATTGGCGGGTTGGCAGGTTTGGCTGTGAGTGCGCTGCCGAATGAATTGCGCAGCCCCTGAAAGGACTGATTTTGGAGGACTTGCGGCATCGCTAAAGCGAATGCCGGGATCCGAAACGCGCGTTCTTCCGCAAGGGCTAGGCCAGCAGTCTCGCGGCTTCCTTGGCATAGTAAGTCAGGATCATGCTCGCCCCGGCGCGGCGGATCGAGAGCAGCGATTCCATCATCACCCGCTCCCGGTCGATCCACTGGTTCCGGGCGGCGGCTTCGATCATGGCGTATTCGCCCGATACCTGATAGGCCGCCAAGGGCAGGTCGAAACGGTGGCGGGCGGCGGCAATCACGTCCAGATACGGCATGGCCGGCTTCACCATGATTATGTCCGCGCCTTCTTCGATGTCCAACTCGATCTCCCGCATCGCCTCGCGAATGTTTGCCGGGTCCATCTGGTAGGAACGGCGGTCGCCGAACTGCGGCGCGGAATCGGCCGCCTCGCGGAAGGGGCCATAGAAGCCCGAGGAGAACTTCGCCGCGTAGGAGAGAATCGGCGTATTTTCGAAGCCCGCTCCGTCGAGCGCCGTGCGAATCGCCCCGACCCGTCCATCCATCATGTCGGACGGCGCGATGATGTCCACACCCGACCGGGCAAGTGAAACTGAGGTCCGTGCCAACAACTCCAGACTGGCGTCATTCAAGATCTCGTACTCGGCGATAGCCGGTGGCGCCGCCGCGGCCGCCCCCAGCGATTGCCGTTCGGCTTTCGCGTTGTCTTTTGTGCGCTCTTTGACTATCCCGCAATGCCCATGTGACATGTACTCGCACAGGCAAACATCGCCCATCACCACCACGTCTCGCACCGCACTCTTGATGGCACGCGCGGCTCTCTGCACGATACCGTCCTCGGCCCAGGCGCCGGTGGCGACCTCATCCTTTTTTTCGGGCAGTCCGAACAAAATGATCGACAGCACTCCCAGGGCACACGCTTCACGCACTTCGTGCACCGCCTCGTCGACGGAAAGGTTGAAGACGCCGGGCATCGAGCGTACTTCTTTCCGGATTCCCGTTCCCGGGCAGATAAAGAGTGGATACACCAGAGATTCAGGTGTCAGCCGGGTCTCGCGGACCAGGGTGCGCAGGGTTTCAGTGCGTCGCAAACGACGCAGACGATTAGCGGGGAATGCCATAACAAGCAATTCTAGCAGTCGCCATGGCAACTGCGGCCGGCTTGATCACCGATTGCTGTGATCTTATGACATCGTGGGTACTTCTGCTGAACCCGATCTAGGCCTCACGAAAACAGAATTCCTTCGACCCGCTACAATCTCGCTATGCGATTCACGGTCGCTATTCTCGTCCTCATTCTCATTTCTACGCGAGGCACATTTATTCTTGCCACAACGGTCCTTGCAAAGAGCGAATCCAAGGTTGCACCCCAGTCCCAGCCCGAATCCGTCACCGTTCCTATCACGCTCGACCAGGGCCGCGTCGTGATCGACGTAGACCTCCCGCTTCCCGAGGGATCGACCGAGCGTGTCCGGGGCTGGGTTGATAATGGCAATCCCGATCTCTGCATCAGCCAGCGCGTCGCTATTTTGATGGGACTCAGTGTCAGTTGCGACGGTCAAATTTGCTCAGGCGCGCCGAAATCGCCGGATGTTGCGCTCGAAATTCTGATCGGCGGAATGAAAATTCCTTTGTCGAAAGTCGGAGAACAGATCCCAGAACGGATCAGAGAAATAAAAATTCTAGCCGGCACGCCGGCGATCGCTCCGGGCATGAGCGCCGAGATCAATATCCCGTCGTCCGTTCTGCGCAATTACGATGTGCTCTTCAATTTCCCCGACCGCGAGTTCGTCATCGGCAGGCCCGGCCGCCTGAAATTCAGCGGCACGAAGAGCAAGATGCGGGTCAATGCAAACAGCGGCCTCATCCAGATTCCGAGCAAAATTGAAAATAAGAACTACGATCTCGGCCTCGACCTGGGCTCTTCCATCAATTTTCTTTCAGAAGAATTATTCGACAAGCTCGCAAGCGCACACCCCGACTGGCCGCACATGACGGGAGCCGTCGGCCCCTTTAACACGGGAGAACTGAGCGATGAACCAAAGTGGAAGCTGATGCGCGTGGACCGCGTGCAATACGGTCCGCTCTTTCTAACGGATGTAGCTGTGGCTGATGTTCCTCAGCATATCCCCAAGGATCGGATGAGCCGGTTCGAAGAGCGTCCCGGATTCGCCACCGCGGGAGTGCTCAGCTCGGAGGCGCTGTCGAACTATCGCGTCGGCCTCGACTATACCCACTCGACTGCCTATTTCGACATCGGCCGCACCGTCAGGTTCCCCGATTTTGACGTTGTCGGCCTCATCCTTCGCCCAGAGGACGACTCCGGTTTCACCATCGTTGGTGTCGCCGATTTAGAGGGCGAGCCGTCGGTCTCAACTAGTCAAATCGGCGTTCACGTCGGCGATCATCTGGTGGCCGTCGATGACACCCCCGTTGCCGACTTCACCCTGGGACAAACCTGGTCTCTGCTCGAAGGTTCTCCCGGCCAGGAACGCAAGCTAACTGTCGCGCGCGGCGGCAAACAGTTCACCGTCGTCGCCAAAGTGCAGCACTTTCTGGGAGACGCGCCACCGAACGACGACTCGAAGGGAAAGCCGAAGAAGAACTAGCGGTTAATAAGTTCCTGGTCTCACAACCGTGGGAGTCCTGGTGGAGAGAGCGTCCCCTCCCGGCCGCCAAACCTGCCGGAACGGGCGAGACGCCCGTTCCTCCATCCTATGAAGTCGTCGTCGAATGTTACCGAAGTAATCTCCGGTAACCTGCGCGTCATCTAAACATCTCGTGGCGAACGTCATATGATGCAACGTGGTGTCTCGGAGCCACATCTCGGCGCTCCTCTGCGGAGTTGGTCTACTGCTGGCCTTTGCTTTGGCGCCGGGCGTGTTTCCCAGTCCCTTTTTTCGCGCCGCCATGGGAAACCTGGTCCCCCTGGTGGTGATGGCGGCAGGCTTCATCGTATCCGCCAGAAACGCCTTCGACAGTCGTGGCCACACGCGCCTTTTCTGGGGCCTAATGACGGCGGGCATGGCCATGTGGTGTTACAACCAGGGATGTTGGACGTGGTTTGAAGTGGTGCTTCGCAAGCCGCTGCCCGAATTCTCCCCAGGGTCTATGGTGTTGTTCCTGCATATTGTCCCCATCATGGCGGCGGTGGCGATCCGCCCGCATCAGGCCGATGAGCGCGAAGGGATGTTGCCGAGCGCACTGAATGTTCTCGTCCTGCTGGTGTGGTGGGTTGTGGTCTACGCATTCTTTGTTTTTCCCGAGGAATACATCGTCCCCAACCTCGCGGCGTACAGCCTGCGCCGGGATCTCCTGTACCGGGTTGACGAAGTGATCCTGATTGCGGTGTCGGCATCGGCGTTCTTCAGCAGCTCCGGATCGTGGCGCAAACTCTATCGCAACATTTTCCTGGCTACCGTTCTCTACACATTCGCTGGGGAAGTGATGAATGCTGCCGTGGTGCGCGGCGCCTACAAGACGGGCGGAATCTACGACGTCCCAATCCTCGCCGCGGCGCTTGGCTTCCTGTGGGTGACCATCACGGGGCGGCACTGCCTTCGCGAAACTCAGGGGATGCCTTCGAGCGCGCGAGCTAGTCGCCCGCTCGCTCCTTTGCTTGCGAAATTGGCGCTGCTCTCTCTCCCTGTCATGGGATATTGGGCACTGTTCATGAGCAGCGAGCCATTACATCTGCGCCAGATCCGTTTCGCGATGGCCATGGGCGGCGTCGGCGTCCTGGCTTTCGTCGTGTTCCTCAAACAACACCTGATGGACCAGAGACTTCTGAATTTGCTCAGCCATTCGCGGAACAGTTTTGACAACCTCCAGCGACTGCAGGGAAGAGTAATTCAACAAGCCAAGCTAGCCTCGCTCGGAGAACTGGTCGCGCTCGCCGCCGGTGAACTGGAGTATCCCCTCTCAGACATCCTGAGCAGCTCCGAACGGATGGCTGCCAGCAGCAACCTGAGCCGCGAGCAACTCTCCAACGCGCAGAAAATCGGCCAGCAAGCCCGGCGCACCCGCGAACTGGTCAGCGATCTGCTCAGCTTCGCCCAGCAGACTCCAGGAGAAAAGAGCCCTCTCGAACTGAAGCCTCTTTTGCAGCGCGCGGTTCAAATGGAAGGATTCAAGCTCGAAAATAAGAATATCAGTCTGACGGTGGAAAGCGCTGATCCCCTGCCTCGCGTGCTCGGCAATCCCAATCAGCTATTGCAGGCGTTTCTTCAGATCGTCGAGAACGCCGTAGACGCATTACAAGAAGTCGGCGGCGGGCGATTGCAGGTTTCCCTCTGGCGCGAAGGCAACGAAGTGGCCGTCCAGTTCGCCGACTCTGGCCCCGGCCTGCGAGATCCCGAGCGCGTCTTCGATCCTTTCTACACCACCAAGCCGGTTGGCAAAGGCACCGGCCTTGGACTCAGCGCCACCTACGGCGTAATCCAGGATCACAAGGGACAAATCACCTGCTACAACCGGCCTGAAGGCGGCGCTGCGTTTGAAATCCGTCTCCCCGTGCTCAAAGTCGCAGTCCCCCTTGCCGATGCCGCCCGCGCGTAGGGACAGCCACCCTCGGCTGTCCAAGCGTTTCCTTATCTAGCCTCCACTCGCCACGATCGCATCTGCGACTCGTGCTGCCTCGACCGCGAATCGCACATCGTGGGTCCGGATGATGTGCGCCCCTTTCAAGATCAAAGCCGCTTCTGCCGCCAGTGTTCCGTAAATCCGCTCCGCCACCGGCGCGTCTTCATTCTTCTCATCAGTTTGGCCAATGCGCGCGAGCATTCGCCCAATGAATGACTTCCGTGATACTCCGGCCAGCAGCGGGAATCCCATCTGCTGCAGTTCGCCGAAGTGCGCCAGCAGCGGATAATTCTCCTCGAAACGTTTCCCGAACCCAAACCCCGGATCCAGCACTAGGTGATCGCGCTTGATGCCCGCCAGGGTCGCCGTCTCGGCCCACTGTCGCAAGTCCCGCTTCACCGTCAGGACCGGATCGCCAATCGGCGGCAATGATCGCCACTCCTCCGGCCGCCCGCGCGTATGCATCAGCACTGCTCCCACTTTGAGTTCAGCCAGGGTTTTCGCCATCTTCGGATCCCACCGGAACCCGCTCACATCGTTCACAACCTCCGCTCCGAGTTCCACCGCCGCTCGCGCCACGTTTGCTTTGTAGGTATCGACGCTTACCACCGCGCCAGGCCGTCGCCGCTTCAAATCCCGGATCACGGGCAACACCCGCCTCCGCTCCTCCTCTTCGGATACCGATTCCGATGCTCCGGGTCGCGTCGATTCCCCACCCACGTCAATGATGGTTGCGCCTTCGCCCAGTAATTGCTCGGCGCGGAGCACCGCCTTCTCGGCGTCGATGTAAACTCCTCCGTCGGAAAACGAGTCGGGAGTTACATTCACGATGCCCATAATTAAAGTGCGTCGTCCTAACTCAAGGACGCGAGAGCCTACGTTCCATTGAAAAATTGCGCGCACGCTCCCGCTATTCTAGAACGAGTCCATTTTTCCCGGATGTTACAATCCACTGAATGCCTCGCCGGCGATCAGTTGCGCGTCTGCTCCCCATCGTCATTCTGCTGGTCGCGCCGCTACTGGCCGCACCCGGCCAACCTTTGCAGGATCGGGCATTGCAGGATCGGCCATTGCAAGATCGCATTGCCGCGGTGCTCAGCGCGCCCGATCTTGCCCGCGGCTTCTGGGGAATCGAAGTCGTTTCTCTGTCATCCAAAACAACGTCCGAAACAGCGTCCGACAAAACGACGGGCAAGACGCTGTACTCGCAAAACGCAGACAAGCTTTTCACGCCCGCTTCGAACACTAAGCTCTTCACCACCGCCGCAGCCCTGGCGCTAATCGGTCCCGATTACAAATTCCATACCACGGTTGAAACCACTGGCACTCTGGACCGCTACGGCCGGCTTAACGGAGATCTGGTGCTTGTCGGCCACGGCGACCCCAATCTCTCCGGGCGCGAACTTCCCTACGATCTCAAGACCCAGCGCAACGACGATCCTATTCAAGCTCTTGAAGCTCTTGCCGACGCGCTCGTGCAAAAGGGCGTGAAGTTCATCGACGGCGACATCGTGGCGGACGACTCCTACTTTGCCTTTGAGCGCTATGGTGAAGGTTGGAGCCAGGATGATCTCGTCTGGGCGGATGGCGCTCCCGTTTCCGCCCTCACCATTAACGACAATGTAGTCTTCGTTAACATTCTGCCGGCCGACCGTCCCGGCGAAAAAGCCTTCGTCAGTGTCAAGCCCTTCGCCGAGTATTACCGGCTTGACAATCGCATCATTACCACGCCCGCAGGCACGGGACGTAAGTTCTTCATCAACCGCGAGCCCGGCTCGACCGTGCTCACGCTCTGGGGCAACATGCCACTCGATGACGCCGGCGCCAATGAAGCGCTCGCCATCGAGGATCCGGCTGAGTTTGCCGCTGGACTTTTCCGCCAGCTACTGGAAAAGCGCGGCATCGTAATCTACGGGCGTCAGCGCACACGCCACACCGAACTCGCCACCCTTTCGACTTTCAGCGTGACCGCTCTCGCGCCGTCACATGGCGGCAGCGACGGCCAGCCGCGTCCGCTGAAAGCCGATCAGCCCATTACTCTTGCCAGTTACGAATCCAAGCCGCTGCTGCAGGATGTTCGCGTAATCAACAAAGTCAGCCAGAACCTGCATGCTGAAATTCTGCTGCGCCTGCTGGGGCGTGAGCGCGGCAACGCCGGAACTATTGAAGGCGGGCTCGAAGTTCTCCGCGGTTTTTTGACTCAGGCTGGAATCTCCAACGAGGAGTATGTTTTCTACGACGGTTCCGGCCTCTCGCGCCAGAACTTAGTAACTCCTCACGCCATTGTCGAGTTACTGAGTTATTGCTCGAGGCAGCCGTGGGGCGCGGATTACAAGGCGACGTTCCCGATCGCTGGCGTGGATGGCTCACTCACCGAACGCCTTGCATCTCCCCGCCTGCATGGCCGCGTTCTGGCCAAAACTGGCTCGCTGGGAGGAGTTAAGACGCTCTCCGGATACGCGACGACCGATTCCGGACAAGTGGTCGTCTTCTCCATCCTTTCGAATAACTTCAATCTTCCGCCTAAGCGAGTTACTGACGCAATTGATGAGTTAGTGCAGGCTATCGTGGATGACGTGCCGGCGGGACCCTCGCAGGCAGCCCGAAGGTGACGGCATGGACGAACCAATTCCTGATTTCGATTCGACGATTGCAGAGTACTATCACCAAGCGCCCGAGGAGGACCGACTCGAAGAGGGCGCCTTCCTGCTTGAGGCCCTTCGCACGCGCGAACTGATCGAGCGTCACGCGCCCGCCGCGCCAGCTACCGTTCTAGACATTGGTGGTGCGGCCGGCGCCTACGCCTTCTGGTTGTCAGAAGCGGGCTATACAGTCCACTTGCTTGACGCTGTGCCGCGGCTTGTTGCCGAGGCGCAGCGGCGGAGCGCCACCCATCCTCGACCACTTGCTTCGTGTCGAGTTGGCGACGCGCGGGCGACGAATTTTCCCGATGCGTTCGCCGACATCGTTCTCCTTCTTGGTCCGCTGTACCACCTGACTGCCGCACAAGATCGTGCCCGCGCGCTCGCCGAAGCGTCGCGGGTTCTAAAACCGGGCGGCCGCTTGTTTGCGGCCGCCATCTCGCGCTGGGCTTCAGCTTTGGACGGCCTGGCGCGCGATCTCTTTCAAGACCAGCAATTTGCCACGATCGTCGAGCAGGACCTGCGCGACGGACAGCACCGGAACCTCACCGGGCGGCTTGACTACTTCACCACGGCGTACTTTCACAGACCGGAAGATCTCAGCGCGGAAGTGCTGGCTGCTGGCCTTTTGATCGACGGGTTGTACGGAATTGAAGGCCCGGGCTGGATCCTCCCGGATATAGCCGCGCGACTTGAAGATCCGCGCCGTCGCGCCGATCTGCTGCGCGTCGCTCGCATGTTCGGGTCCGAGCCCTCGATGGTTGGCATCAGCGCGCATTTGCTTGTGGTGGCCCGAAAGCCTGCGTCCGTCAGCCAACATAAATAGCGGCGCTGGCAAGAGGGCGAGGCAGCGGCTTCGTCAGAGCGCGAGCGTTTCCCGAGCGCTTTTCTCTCTTTCGGCGCGTTCCCTGAAAATTGCTTGCCATGCCTGCGGCACGTAGCGTGACAAGACATCGATTCCGCGCGCGGTCATGCCGCCAGGGAGCGCGACCCGCCGGATTACTTCCTCTGGGTTCATATTGCCTTCTGCCATAAGCCGCAATGTGGCGGCCGCCGTTTCCTGTACCAGGCTGAAAGCCAGTTCGGGTGGAAAGTCAGGATTGCTGCGTGCGGCTTCCTCTGCCATCGATTCCAACACGTAAGCCACAAACGCCGGACCGCCGGAAGCCAGGCCGATGGCCGGCCGCGACCATGACTCTCCGATCACGATGGGATGACTGATGCGCCCGAGCAGATCCTCCAGCAGCCAGTGGTCATCCGCAGTGGCGCGAGAGCCGTACATCAGCAACGCGACGCCTGCACCGATCTCCTGAGTGATGGAGGGGATGAGCTTGGCTGCGCGGCAGGGTGCACGATCCTCGAGGGCTTGGAGTGGAATCTGGCTGGCAGTCGTGACCAGCAATTGTTCGGGATGGAGCTCCGGGCCCATCTGGGCGAGCACACTGGCCGCGTCCCCGGGGTTGAGGCAGAGAAAAATCAGATCGCAATTGGCGGCAAGCCCGCGGGCGCTGGCAACGTGGATGCCCGGAAACGCGGCAGCCAGCGCTGTCAGCTTGCCCTCGGAGCGATTCGCCGCCCAAACGTTCTCGACCGCGAGCGCTCGGGAGCGCAACAGCGCCCGAACCAGCATGCCTCCCATGCTGCCAATGCCAATGAAACCGGTGTTCATAGCTAACTCCCGACACGGAAATATGCTTTCCCGCAGTCGACATATGTAGGGCAGCCGGCGGGCGCGATGCGACTCTCGGCATCATCCGATTATTCCCATCTTCTTCCCCACTCGCTGCAACACTTCGAGCGCCTGTTGCAGTTCTTCTTTCGTGTGCGTGGCGGTCATGATGGTGCGCACGCGCGCTTTGCCTTCGGGGACAGTGGGAAATGCGATGCCGGTTCCAAGCACTCCTTCTTTGAACAGTTCGCGGGAAAAATCCATGGTCAGTCGTCCGTCGCCAATGATAATGGGCGTGATCGGCGTTTCGCTTGCGGGAGTGGTCTGGCCTCCGATGTTGAAGCCGAGCTGTCCGAGTTCTTTTTTCCAGAAGCGCGTGTTCGTCCAGAGCTGCTCCATCCACTGCGGCTCGGTTTCGAGAACATCGAAAGCGGCAATGCAGGTGGCCGCTACCGACGGCGGATGCGATGTCGAAAACAAAAACGGACGCGCGCGGTGATAAAGAAAATCGATCAAATCGCGGGTGCCGCAGACGTAGCCGCCAAGAGCGCCGATCGCCTTCGACAACGTGCCAACCTGAATGTCGACGCGCCCGTGCATTCCAAAATGATCGATCGTGCCTCTTCCGTTGCGGCCTAGCACGCCGGAAGCATGCGCATCGTCGACCATCATGATCGCACCGTATTTTTCGGCGGCGTCGCAGAGGCCGGGCAGCAGGCCGATGTCGCCATCCATCGAGAACACGCCGTCGGAGATCAGCAGCTTCTTGCCCGGCTCGTTCTTTACGCCGGCGAGTTGCTCTTCGGCGTGGGCGACGTCTTTGTGGCGGAAGACGAGGATCTTCGCCCGTGAAAGGCGGCAGCCATCGATAATCGAAGCATGATTGAGTTCGTCAGAAATGATGTAGTCGTCTTTACCAAGAAAGGAGGAAACCGTTCCCGCGTTCGCCGTAAATCCCGACTGGAAGACGACGCAGGCCTCGACGTTCTTGAAGCGCGCGATCTTCTCCTCCAGTTCCATGTGAATTTTCATGGTGCCCGCAATGGTGCGCACGGCACCCGATCCGACGCCGTACTTGCGCGTGGCTTCGAGCGCCGCTTCGCGCAGCTTGGGATGCGTAGTGAATCCTAGGTAATTATTCGAGGCGAGATTGATGACCCGCTTGCCGTCGAAAGTGCAGACCGGGGCCTGCTCGTCATCCAGCACGCGCAGCTTGAAGTGCGTGCCCTTGGCCTTGAGTTCGTCGAGCTGGTCGGTGAGGAAGGAAAGCGGGTTGATGCGCGTGGCGGTGGGCATGGCTTACCTCGGAACAGTTCTCTCGTGTAATAGTCTACAACCACCCCGAATCGTTGGGTTTGATCCGGTGAAGCCGCTAACGTCTTGAGAAGTCGTCCGTCTGTTTTTCGAGGAGATGGGAGGCCGTAATGATCTCGGCGTCGGAATTGATGAGAGGTTCAGCAGCTGAAAGTCCAACCGTGAAAAAGAACGTTGTTCTGGCGATTGCCGTGGGTGCGTTCGTTGGCGGGACTGTGAACATCCTCTGGGTCTGCATCCAGGAGGGCTGGGATATTCCCCTCTACATCGCCGCCGGACTGCTCGGCCGGCAAGCAATCCAGGGCGGAGCCGGTACCTGGGTCCTTGGCCTCGTCCTGCACTACTTCATCGCTTGCATTTGGGCCATAGTCTATTACCTGGCCAGCCGCAAACTCCCATTCCTCACAGAATATCCGCTTATCGGCGGCGTGAATTTCGGCGTTTGGATCCAATTGTTTATGCTCCTCGTCGTGCTGCCGCATTCCGGACTGCACGGCACGGAACCTGTCACGCTCTATGGCTTAGCCGTGAAAATCGTAGTCTTCGGACTGCCCGTTGCCTACAGCGTTCGCCACTTTGCCCCAGCAAGGGCTCCTCGACAACTTGCTCCATGCTGACGCCGCGCCGCTTTTGGGTGGTGCAGCGCCGCGCTTGACCTTCTCGCTGCTCACATAGATTCGTGCTTCTTCGGCTGTCCAAGCGCCGCAATTATTCCATGGGTCGCCCGCAAGTAGTCGGCGGGCGCGATCAGAATCTGTAATCCGCGAACGCCCGCCGAAATGGATACGACATCGAACAGCTCGACGGTCTCGTCCACATACACCGGAAAATCCCGCTTAGCCGCCAGTGCGGTCACACCGCCGCGAATGTAGCCGGTGAGCGCTTGCAGTTCCTTTACCGGGACAAGTTGAATCTTTCTCTCTCCCGCCGCGGTCGCCAGTGCCTTCAGGTTGAGTTCCTGATCGCCGGGGATTACCGCCATGACAATTCCGTTGCGGTCACTTTTTCCTTCAACCCGCGCCACCAGCGTCTTGAAAACCTGCTCCGGCGGCAATCCGATCTTGGCCGCAACCGTTTCTGCGGCGAGGTCCTCGGGATCCACGTCGTACTCCCGCAGTTCATAGCGGATCCCCATCTGATCAAGCAGGCGCGCCGCATTGGTTTTCGTTGCCGATGTTTTCTGAGGCGGCTTCACGTTGTATAGTTTCCAATCATTGCTCTAAAGGAGGTTTATTGTGCGTCTTCTGCTGCATTGGATTCTAAGCGCTGTGGCCGTGTGGGTCGTTGCCCATGTAGTGCCGGGCATTAGCGTAAGCGGCCCGACGGCCGCCCTGATCGCGGCCCTGGTCATAGGCCTGATCAACGCAACCCTGGGATTGTTGCTTAAGATCATCACGTTCCCGCTGACGCTCCTCACGCTCGGCCTGTTCTGGTTCGTGATCAACGCGCTCATGCTAGAGCTGGCGGCATCGTTTGTGCGCGGATTCCAGGTGCGAAACTTCGTCGCCGCTTTCCTCGGCGCCATCCTGCTGAGCGTAGTCAGTTCGCTGTTGCAATGGCTTGTCATGCCGAGCCGGAGAGCCAACTAAGCAATAAGCAATGATCAAGCGGCGGGAGGCAACTCCAAATTATCAGAGACGCGGGCGCAACTCCGCGAACACAAGCTGCACCCGCTGCTCGGTGGCATCGAGCGATCCGGAGTTGTCGATTACGAAATCGGCAGCTTTGATTTTTTCTTCGTCGGGGATCTGTGCCGCCATACGGCGCGTTACTTCGGCACGGGCGGCGTCTTCCGAAATGCCAAGGCGTCGGGCGAAACGCCGAACGCGCTGTTCGGGCTGGCAGGTTACGACGATCAAACGGTCAAAACGGCCGGCGGCGTTCGCTTCGAGAATGAGGGCAGCTTCAACGATGGCGATGGCGTTCGGATCTCGGTGGCCGATTTCTTCCATCCACTGGTTTTCGTGCGCGATCACGGCGGGATGAACAATTTCATTGAGTTCCTGGACGCGTGGAGGGGCGCCGCCAGGGTTTCCAAAAGCGACTTCGGCTAGCCGGGAACGGTTGATGCTTCCGTCGGGATTGAGGATTTCCCGGCCGAAGCGGCGGATGACCTCTTCATAGACCGCTTGGCCTGGTTGCATGAGTTGGTGTGCGACGGCATCGGACTGGATCAGGTGCGCTCCGCGTTGGACAAACATCTCGCCGACGACGGACTTACCGCTCGCGATGCCGCCGGTGAGGCCGAGTTTTAGCAAGATGTGCTCACATTTAATAGATGCCCATCGAATTTTCGTCGAGACGTGGCTGGCCGCGTCTCCTTACGACCGGACAGGCGAATATGGTGCAAGCGGAGACGGGGCAAGCCCCGTCTCTGACAAGGAAATCCCACGCCTTAGCATTGCGGCCTTTACGGTGTTGGCCATCAGCATGGCGATGGTCAGCGGGCCGACGCCTCCGGGAACCGGCGTAATGGCGCCGGCAATTTCGGCTACCTCGGGATGCACGTCGCCTACCAGGGTTGAACCCTTTGCCAGGAACGTTTCTTCGCGCTTTTTGTTTCCGGCGAAAAAGCGATCAAATTCTTTTCGGTCGGTGATCTTGTTGATACCGACGTCGATCACTATGGCTCCGGGCTTCACGTAATCGCGGGTGACCATGCCGGGGCGGCCGATCGCTGCCACCAGAATGTCAGCGCGGCGGCAAACCGCGGGGAGATCGCGCGTCTTCGAGTGACAGACGGTGACGGTGGCGTTCTGATTGAGCAGCAGCATGGCTACTGGTTTGCCGACAATGTCGCTGCGTCCGACGACTACGGCCTCCCGCCCGGCGATTGGTATCTGGCTGCGCCGCAGAATCTCCATGACGCCGGCCGGCGTGCACGGCACCAGGCCGGGACGCTGCGTGGAAAGGTAGCCCACGTTCATGGGATGGAAGCCGTCCACGTCTTTGGCGGGATCGACCGCCAGCAGAACCTTCTTGGCATCGATGTGCGCCGAAAGCGGCAACTGCACCAGGATGCCGTCGATTTCGTCGCGACGGTTCAGGTCGGCGATGAGCGCGAGCAGGTCTTCGGTCGTCGCGCTCTCGGCAGGCTTGTGTTGTTCGCTGTAGAGGCCGACCTCTTCTGAACTCTTCACCTTGCCGCGAACATAGACCTCGGATGCGGGGTTGTGCCCCACGAGCACCACGGCGAGGCCGGGGCGCACGCCCGATGCGGCCAGCGCTCTCACATGGGCGGCTACTTCCGCGCGGATTTCACCGGCTAGTCTGGTACCGTCAAGAATCCTGGCTGCCATCGCGCCTCGCTGCGGAACCCACTATATTGAAAGGCGATTCTATCGCATCGGGTCGGCACGGGATCATCGGGAGGTGAGCTACGAGGTGCGCTACAATCAAGGCTGTATGATTTCTCAGGATCTTCTCGACATACTGGTCTGCCCGGTTTGCAAGAAGCCGGTGACCCTGAATGCGGGTGACAAAAACCTGAAATGTGGCGAATGTCGCCGCGTGTACCCCATTCAGGATGACATCCCGATCATGCTGGTGGACGCCGCCACGATCGACGCGGCCTGAAGAGACCCGGCACGAAGCCGGAGCCAACCGCCAGACTATAACATCCGACAAAGTTGGGTTGTCTTTCGTCTCGAAACGACATTTATTGTCATTCTGACCACGCACACCCTTGTCATTTTCCCGCTCGCCTTCGGGAATAAGCTCCCTCGCAACCTTTTGCAAAATCTTGGGTTCTAAGAACTTGAGGCCCCGTAGGGCCGTATCCCACGGGGTACCGAAGTTACGGCATCACGATTGCATGTAACGAATCCGGTTGCCGATGAATCTAAGTGAGCAACGCCTCGGAGGTCGGACGGTGAGAATGGCCATGAAAGAAAGATTTACGGTGACCGAGCTATGCGCCTTGCGAAACGACCTGATCCAGGGCGGCATGGTGGATTCCCGCGAGGCAGCGGAGCTGCTGCAGGTTTTCTTAGCGGGGCGGGGCTATGGCGTTTCGCAGACCGCTGCGATCGACGCTGCGGGGCGGGTGGAAATGGCGGGCTGTTCGCTGCCCGTACTTGAGCGTGAGCTGGAAGGGCTCGCGCTGGTGATGTAAGGGTTTGCGCTGATATTGAAGTTTCATGCTGTCAAGTGAGGGTTTTGCGCAACGCTTAATACATAAAAGACCAGAACGAGGTTAATGGGAAACTGATCTAGCTCAACTCAGCGATTGACAGTTTCTCAATACGAAGCGCCGGGCACAATTGCCCGGCCTTTTGTTTTTTTCTGGGCTTCTCTTTCCAGCACACGTTCCGCGCGGCCGGATGCGGTCGTGCTGAGGCTCGAGGACCGAGCTAGGCTCGCCTTGGACGGGCGAGGGCCCCCGTCCCTCCACAGCCTGAATCTAGCGGTGTTGAAACTCCGGCGAGCCGATGACGAGCGCGGTCATAGTGTTGAGCGTGCGCTTGGGATCGTCGAGCGCGTGCGCCGCCACCTGCGGGTCGTCCAGCTGCCGGCGGATTGCCTTCTGCGTGGTAGCGGAAATCTCCCCATTCAGCAGCGCGTTTTCCAGCAGGAGCAAGGCGGTTTCTTGTCCGCGCTCGTTATCTGAATCCGACGAATGTGGGCGCGGGAAGCCACGGCTGGTGAGGGTGCCCAGGGCGAGCAGGCGGCCGGCGTCAAAATTCGTTCCGCCGACTTGTCCGTTACTGAGCGCGAGCGCGTAGTTCATGCGGTCGATCAGTGCCTCCGAGTTCATCCAGGTCGATTCGGCCATGGAATACCCGGTCGGTGGCTGCATCAGGTAGAGCGGCATTCCCATCTTGTTCAGAATGCCGAGCAGGGGTCCGGGATTGTTGAGGTCGGTGCCGGTGGCGCGCAGCGAAGAGATGACGAATTCGGAAAGGCGTCTTGACCTTCGCGCGATAAGCCTTCGCGGACCAGAATTCCGGCGACTTGAACAGTGTACGGAGAACTTCGCGCATGTCGCCGTCGGTCGAGAGAAATTTTTGCGCTAAACGATCGACGAGCGCGGGCGGAGGATTGTCGGCGACGAAGCGCATGGCGAGTTTCCTGGCAATGAACTTTGCCGTGTTCGGATGATGCGCCAGCATGTCAAGAACCTGCAGACCTTCGTTGACCCCATTTTCGGGAATGGTCTGGCCGAGGACGACTTTGTCTCCGGGATCGTGTTTCTTCGGGTCAAACTGAAACGTCGCGCCCTGTTCGAGGGGTTGGATGGTCCAGCCGGTGAGGACGCGCGCCAGTTCGGTCACGTCGTGCTGGGTGTAGCCGCCATTGACGCTGAGCGTATGCAGTTCCATCAGTTCGCGTCCATAGTTTTCGTTGAGTCCGGGAATCGCCTTGCCGGGCTTGCCCTTGTTCGCGACGAGCGCGGCGACGGCTACGGGCGATTTCGGTCCCACACTCAGCCAGTTATCCAGATAGAAGAGCATGGCGGGGCTTTGCGCGGTCGCGAGCAGCAGATCTTTGAACTTACCCAGAGCATGCGTACGGATGACATCGCGCTCGTAGGCCGTGACCAGGTACTGGTCGGCCTCCTTATTGAGGTAAACATTAAAATGATTGAACCAGAAGTCGGTCATCACCTCCTGCAACTGGCGCTCGCTGTAAAGAGCGCGCAAGAGCTTAGCCTGTTGCAGTTCGCTCACGACAACGTTGACCTGCCCGGTCATAGCGAGGAAAGCTTCGCGCTGGTCGGGCGGCAGTTCCGCCAAGAGGCGCTCGCGTTGCGCTCCGCGAATGTTCGTGACGAATAGGCGGCGCTGGTCGGGCGGCAGCGCGAGGATCGCCTCCATCCTTTTTTCCTTCTGCAGCGCCAGGATGCCATCGGACTGCGCGGCGACCGCGTCCTGATTCTGTTTGTCCATCTTTGCCTTAATGTCGGCATCGAGAGTCTTGCCGTCGCGCGCTGCCTGATCCTGCTTCTGCCGCTCGGCGAGGATGCTGATCTGCACCTCGTAAATCGACCGTATCAAGGGATCGGTAGGCAAAGGAATCTTTCCCTCGGCCGCAGTCTTGACCAGATTCTTATTGGGGAAAGTTTGCACCAAGTCGCGTGTCGACATGCGCAAGGTGCGTAACGGGCCGAGCTTTCCGTCGAGCACGCTGTCGGCGATTTCTTCGGGATGCAGTTGCTGTTCTATCCAATCGTTAACGTCGGTGTCCATAACCTTCTGCAAATCGCCGGGACGGGGGCCGAAAGTCAGGCGGTTCAAGGCGTGGAGGGCGCGCTGCTCTTCGTTTAGCTTGTAAGCGGGCGTGAGTGTGCGTTTCGAGGAAGCGCCGCGAGTGGAAGTAGCAGCGGACTTGGGTGAAGTCGGCGCGGATGGCGGTTGCTGGGCCAGGACAGGGCTAGCCACAAAGATTGCGAGCAGGCAACGGATCATTATTGCGTTCATAGCTGACGGACGTTCACCTCAGTTCTAACACGGGCCGGAGCGCAAAGTTTGGTTACCTCTTCTTAGTGGACAGTGGGAGTGGACAGTCGGGCGTCCCAACCCGGCAGGACGAACGAGACGCCGGTCCCACGGTGCTAGAGGTTCTCAACCGTTTTTTGCAGGGAGTTCGCGATTTCCTCGGGGTCGGTTTCCGGCGCAAACTGGATGGGCTTGCCGATGCGCACTTGAATTTCTCCGGGCGCAGCAAACTTCTTCCCAGCCTTCTTGATTTCAAATAAGCCATCGATTCGCATCGGCAGGACGGGAATGCGTAAATTGTTAGCCAGCAGCCCAACTCCGCTGCGGAACGGCCGGAGCCTGCCGTCTTCGGTGTGCTGTCCCTCCGGAAAGACAAGCACGCTGTAGCCGCGATCGACGGCCTCTCCAGCGTAAGCAAAGCTTTTGCGGAAGCCGGACTGGCGCGGCAGCGGGAACAGGTTCAGCAACGCCACGCCGAGTGTCCACTGCAGGCGGTCGTAAATCCGGGTGAACCACCTGCGATCCGAACCCGGCGAGCGCAACCTTTCGAGCGTCTCGCCGCGGGTTACGGTCGCAAGTTTATGGCGGATCCGCGCGGGGAGCGCCGCCTGGATAAAGCCGATATCGACATCGGCAACGTGATTTGAGACGACCAACAGGGGACCGCGAATGCCACGCAGGTTCTCACGTCCAATGATGCGGGGCCGTCCCAGAAGAAACACGGCCGGGCGCGCCAGGAGATAATGCGCCGCCAGCCGAAGCCACGTAGTTGGCCAGCGGAGGCTCCAGCGCGGGTAATGAAAGGCCGGAGAGTGAAACTCGCGACCTTGCAACTCGACATCGTGAAGCTTGCGGGGAACACTCCGTTCCCCCTGCAGCAGTTTTTCGAGATCGCCAACGGTGGCGGCATTCGTGAACCTGGTTTCGAAATTGGTTTCGCTCAGGTCGATCTGATAGCGGTCTTCGAGGGCGCCGAGCAGTTCGACGCGTTCCAGCGAACTTAGTCCCAGGCCGCTTTCCAGGGTGGCGTCCGGCATCAGACTCGGCGCGGCGCGACCGGTGATTCGTGACAGCAATTCGGACAGCGGGCTGGCGGCGCCCCCGACTGCCTGTCCGCGGAGGGCGGCTTCGACCGCATCGCGAATCACGTTGCGGCGAGGCTTTTGTGTGGCACTGCGGGGGAAATCTTCTTCGGGCCAGACAAACCAGGTGCGCATGCGTTGATAGTCGGCCAGCGTTTCATTGGCGCGCTGCAAGATATTATTCGGCGCGACGACGGCCGATTCGTTCGCGTTACGATCGCGCAGAATCAGCACGGCACAGGGCTCGGCATTTCCGCCGTGCTCGAGCCCGACGACCACGCAATCGCGCACTTCTTTCTGCTGCCGCAACGCGGCCTCCAGGTCTTCCGGATAAATGTTCATGCCCGCGGGCGTGACGATCACTTCTTTCTTGCGGCCCTTGAAAAAGAGATTGCCCTGCTCGTCGACCGCGCCCAGGTCACCGGTGCGATACCAGCCTTCATCGTCTTCACGAGCGACCGGTTGCAGTTCGCGCCCGTTCCAATAGCCGCTGGCGACGCCGCTGCCCCGCACCAGAATCTCACCGTCATCCGCCAGCTTGATTTCGCGCCCCGGAAGAACCTTGCCGATGGAACCCCGGCTGGTATGGAAGGGATGGTTCAAGCTGATCAACGAAGTCGTTTCGGTCAATCCGTAGCCCTGGATCACGGCGTACCCGAGGCGATGCCAGAATTCCTCGGTCTCGCGGTCGAGGGCGGCGCCGCCGCTGATTATGGCCCAGAACTTCCATCCAAATCGGCGGCGCACATGGCGAAACGTCCACCAGCGCCGCAGGAAGTGCTGGCTCTTGGCAGCAGCGTAGCGCGCGGCAAAGTCTTCGCGCTCGCCGGCGTTATCGAGATCGCCTTCGACCTTCTGCTTCAGCGAATCGATCATGCGCGGGACGGCCACCAGCACCGAGACTCGTTCCCGGCGGATCGTCGCCATCACTTCAGTCGGGTTGAATGTGTTTTCGAACACGACGGGGCCGCCGAGCAGCGGCGGAAGAAAAATTCCCAGGAATTGGCCAAAGACGTGGCTCAACGGCAGCAGGTTCAGAAAACGAATCGGATGCACCAGCCGCTCGTACTTCAAGTACTTTTTCATCTCGGTTTCAATCGGAGCGAGATTGCCGACCACATTGGCATGGGTAAGCACGACACCCTTGGGCTCGGCCGTGGTGCCGGAGGTGAAAACGATTTCGAGCGTGTCGGAAGGCTGAATCGGGGCTGGACGAAAACGCTGCGAAGGATGCTCGGCGACCGCATCCGCCAGATCGGCGGGATCGATAGTTACGATCTTCTC
>Ga0181515_1154380_pt1 | contig 36343 bp, 31 predicted proteins | sample PEATcosm2014_Bin_11_FD_127748 | JGI IMG/M metagenome (GOLD analysis project Ga0181515, IMG submission 127748) | Metatranscriptome of peatland microbial communities from MTU Mesocosm Facility, Houghton, MI, USA - PEATcosm2014_Bin23_30_metaT... | ecosystem: Environmental > Terrestrial > Soil >... | reverse complement strand
ATCGTGCCGGTGGTGACTGGCTTCATCGGTGCAAGCGAAGAAGGTGTACTTACTACGCTCGGTCGCGGTGGGTCCGATTATTCGGCAACCATACTCGGCGCGGCTCTCGATGCCGACGAAGTCGTTATCTGGAGCGACGTGCCGGGTCTCTTGACCGCCGATCCAAGGTTGGTGGCGGAAGCCTGTACGATCGCGGAGATCTCCTATCGCGAGGCCGCCGAGTTGGCTTATTTCGGGGCGAAGGTTCTCCACCCGAAAACGCTTCGCCCAGTAATGCAAAGCGGCATTCCGATTTGGATCAAGAACACGTTTGCTCCAGACGAGCCCGGTACAAAGATTACCCCCGCGGGTCCACTGAACGCGGAAGGAGTCAAGGCGCTTACTGCCGTCCGCGATGCCGCACTGATCACGGTTACGGGACCGATTACTCAAGCCGGCACGCAAGGCGTTCCCGACGCGTTGGCACGTACGGTTGCAACGGCGGAAGCGGTTCGAGCCGATGTGCTTTTAATCTCACAATCTTCTTCGCATAACGACATCTGCCTGGTGGTTGCATCTCCGCTTGCCAAGCGCACTGTCGAAGCGCTGAGGCAGGAATTCTCGCCAGACTTAATGCACGAAAAGGTAGAACACACCGTCTTCGATTCCGCAGTCTCTGTCATCACGCTGGTTGGTCAGAACCTGCAAACAGTGTCCGGGACGGTGGCGCGCACATTCTCCGCGCTCCGGCAAGAAGATGTAAACATCATCGCGACCGCGCAGGGACCCTCGGACTGCAGCGTGTCTTTTGTAGTGGGGCAAGCGGACATGGAAATCGGTCTCGCCAGTATCCATCGAGAGCTTGAACTGGGCAGTCTGCAGTCGAACCGTGGACCTACGAATAGCGTTGCCGTCACAGCCGTGGTCAGGCCCTCAGCGATCTGGAAATACCAGTCCGAGCCGGCCAGTGCGGATTGAGGAGTGCAAGCTCTCTTTATGGACACTTATGTATGCATCGCAGCAGACGTAAAGCTTGGACAAGATGTAAAGCTCTCCAAGTTCATCAACCTCTATGGATGTGAGATCGGCGACGAAACTAAAATCGGTGCTTTTGTCGAGATCCAGAAGAATGCGACGGTAGGCAAGCGCTGCAAGATCTCAAGCCACACTTTCATCTGCGAAGGTGTGGCGATTGAAGACAACGTCTTCATTGGCCATGGCGTGATGTTTATCAATGACCTGTATCCGCGCGCGACTACTGCCACAGGTGGTTTGCAGACCGAAGCCGATTGGCATGTGGAACGGACGGTGGTGAAAAAGGGAGCCTCGATTGGCTCCGGCGCGACCATCCTCGCCAATACCTGCATCGGAGAGAACGCCATTGTCGGAGCGGGCGCCGTGGTCACCAAAGATGTTCCGGCCAACACCATTGTGGCTGGTAATCCAGCCAGAATTCTTCGTCAAATTGAAACGGAGGTAGCGCAGTGAGTCATCCGCAAACGAATCATTCACAGAATATTCCTTTTCTTGATCTAGTCACACCGCACCTAGAACTGGACCAGGAGTTGACCGCGGTTTTTCAGCAGGTAATCCGTACCGCCGGCTTCATTGGCGGCCCGATGGTGGAGAATTTTGAAAAGGAGTTTGCCGCGTTCTGCCACACCGAACGGGCGGTAGCAGTCAATAGCGGAACGGACGCTCTCCGTTTCGCGCTGATGGCAGCCGGGGTGAAACCGGGCGATGTGGTGGCAACGGTTCCGCACACGTTCATCGCGACGACCGAGGCCATCTCGCAGGCAGGAGCGCTGCCCGAGTTCGTCGACATCGACGAGGACACCTACAACCTGGATCCTGCCAAACTGCATGCCTACCTCGAAACCCGGTGCACGCAGAAGGACGGCCAGCTCATCAGTAAGCGCAGCGGGCGTCCGGTAGCGGCCATTGTCCCAGTCCATCTCTACGGTCAAATGGCCGACATGGATGCAATTCTGGAACTGGCCAGGCAGTATCAGTTGGTGGTGGTAGAAGACGCGTGCCAGGCGCACGGAGCCGAATATTTCTCGCGCAAACAGAATCGGTGGTTTCGTGCAGGTTCGATGGGACGAGCGGGCGCTTTCAGCTTTTATCCCGGGAAGAATCTGGGAGCGTGTGGGGAAGGTGGCGCGATCACCACGAATGATGCGCGGCTGGCGGATACCTGCAAAATGATCCGGGATCACGGCCAAGCGAAAAAGTACTACCACGACATCGAGGGATACAACGGCCGTCTCGATTCGATTCAGACTGGAATCCTGAGCGTGAAATTGAAGCACCTGGCCGGGTGGAACACAAGCCGACGGGAAAGGGCGGAGGAGTACAACCGTCTGCTGGCGGCTTCAGAGGCGGGAGTCCAGACGCCGTATGAACCCTCCTGGTCGCGTGCCGTCTATCACCTGTATGTCATTCGGACCGAGGATCGCGAAGGCCTGATGGCGCATCTAGGGAAGGCCGGCATCGGCTCCGGAATTCACTATCCGATTCCGTTGCACCGTCAGCGGGCCTACGAAGCGCTGGGCTACAAAACAGGAGACTTCCCGGTGTGCGAAAAGATCGCCGGCGAAATCGTTTCCTTGCCGATGTTCCCGCACTTGACCGGACAGCAACAGGCCCGTGTCGTTCGGGAGATCGCGGCCTTCAACTCCAAGTTCAGTCGCGAGCACTCCGAAACCGATGCTACTGCGTTGGCAGCGACTGGCCGCACCGCCTAGACCACTTTTATTTCAACTCTTCGACAAATTCCGAGATAAGGAACAACAGAAATGAAGCTCTCAGTCATTGGTGCGGGTTATGTGGGTCTCACAACCGCGGCTTGTTTGGCGCAAGTCGGTCACGATGTGTTCTGCAGTGAAAGTGACGCCGAAAAACTCTCTAAACTGCAGAATGGAGTGATGCCACTTTTTGAGCCGCATCTCGAGGACGTTATAGAGAGCGTTCGAAAGGTTGGCCGGTTGCGTTTCGGGTCGACGGAAGAGGCAATTGCCTGGGGAGAAGCGATCTTCATTTGTGTCGGAACGCCGCCACTGCCCAATGGTGACGCCGACCTCTCCGCCATAGAAGGAGTCGCGCGAGCAATCGCGAAGCGCGCTTCGGGGTATCGGTTGGTGATCGAAAAGAGCACGGTGCCGGTCCAGACCGGCGGACAGCTACAGAAACATCTCTCCGTCCACAGCAAAAACGGTTTGAGCTATGACGTTGCTTCGAATCCTGAATTTCTGCGCGAAGGTTCCTCGGTCGAAGATTTTCTTCATCCCGACCGAATCGTAATCGGAGTCGACTCGCCGCGAGCCGAAGACCTCCTGCGCCAAATCTACGAACCGATCATTCAGCAAAAGTTCACTTGCCCCATACATTTGGATTGCCCGAAACGGAGGGAGCCGATCTTCCTGGCTACGGATACCAATTCCGCTGAGCTTATCAAGCATGCCTCCAATTCTTTCCTGGCAATGAAAATATCCTTCGTCAACATGGTCGCGAATCTATGCGAAGCAGTCGGGGCAGACGTAGCTGAGGTAGCCAAAGGAATGGGGCTGGACCCGCGAATTGGTCCGGCGTTCTTGAACCCCGGGATCGGCTTCGGAGGGTTCTGCTTCCCGAAGGATGTGCAGGCGTTTATCAGAATTGCGGAGAAATCCGGGTGTGACTTCTCCTTGCTGAAGGAAGTCGAGAAAATCAATCAAAACCGAGTCGGGCGCTTTATCGAAAAGCTTCGCGCGGAACTTTGGGTTTTGCGGGGCAAAAAGGTTGCCGTATGGGGTCTTGCCTTCAAGCCCAACACTGATGATGTGCGGTTTGCACCGTCAATCACGCTAGTCAAATCGCTGCTTGAGGAAGGGGCAATCGTCAGCGCCTACGACCCCGAGGCGATGGAAAAAGCGAGGATCGAGATTCCGAGCATCAACTACTGCGCCGATCCCTACCAAGCAGCGCAAGGTGCGGAGGCGATACTGATCGTCACGGAATGGGATGAATTTCTCCACCTAGATTGGCATCGCCTCGGAATGGCGGTCGAGCGATCGCTCATTCTCGATGGCCGAAACATGCTGGATGCGTCGGAAATAAAGAGTCACGGATTTCACTACTTTAGTGTGGGGCGGCCGCCGGTGCTGCCCGCGCAAAGTGTTTGTGCAGCCAGCGAGGTTGCCTCACTCGTGGATGCAGAGCGCCGGTCATAGACAAGTCCGGTCAGTAAGCGGCTCGCGGAGCAAACGGCAACAGGGGCTTCGCGGCTGGTTACTGTCGAGGGTCAGGCAAATGTCACCAACTCAAGTGGCAACAAAAACTGAAGCGGAGCAGAGCGCGCCTCAATGGAAAGTCCAAGGCAGCGCGGGGGGCGAATCTCGATCCAACCGGAAGGTATGGATCGACCTGGAGAATTCCCCTCACATCCCATTTTTCCGACCCATCATCAAGGAACTGGAAGAGCGGGGCTGTGAAGTGGTACTCACCGCCAGGGACTGCTTTCAGGTGTGTGAACTCGCAGACCTGGCAGGCTTGAAGTACAGAAAGATCGGTCATCACTACGGAAAGCATCGCATCGCCAAGATTGCGGGGTTGGGCATTCGGGTGATGCAGATGACGCCGTATATTCTCCGGGAGAAGCCAGCGATTAGCGTATCGCACGGTTCCCGTTCCTCATTGGTGCTGTCCGCTATGCTGGGGATTCCGAGCATTAACATTGCGGACTACGAATATGCCGATCACCGGCTGACAACGTGGATAGGTGCCAGGCAAGGGAAGTGGATGTTGACGCCCGAAGTCATCCCGTCTGACATTTTTGTGAAGCACGGGATGCTAAAGGACCACATATTGCACTATCCGGGAATCAAAGAGGATGTTTACACCCCTTTTTTCCAGCCCGACCCTTCGTTGAAAGATACTCTCGGTCTCCAGCCAGCCGACATTGTGGTCACGATTCGCCCGCCGGCTACAGAGGCGCACTATCACAATCCCGAGAGCGAAAAGCTATTGCTGGCGGTGTTCCAGTTGTTGGGCGAGCATCCTGAGGTGAAGACGGTCTTGCTGCCTCGCACCCACAGGCAGGAAGCGGAACTGCGTCAGGCAAGACCGGACCTGTTTGCCGCCGGGAGAATTATGGTGCCCAAACACGCTGTCGATGGCCTTGACCTGATCTGGTACTCGGATCTGGTGATCAGCGGCGGAGGAACGATGAACCGCGAAGCTGCGGCCTTGGGAATCCCAGTTTACAGTTTATTCCGCGGGACGATGGGCGCAGTCGACAACCATCTGGCGAAGACAGGCAAGTTGGTGCTTTTGGAGAGCGAACAAGACGTGCGCGAGAAGCTCAAGCTCGTGCCCCGCAGCAAAACGCTGGCCTCCCGACCAAGACAACGGGAGACGCTGGAAGCAGTGGTTAACCATATCAGTGCGGTTCTGGCAAAGAAAGGCTAAGGAATGCGAGCGGATTCCACATTCACCGGGCAGCTTACCAGTCAGATCGCAGCGGGAATTGATCCCGCTTTCTCGATGGATGTAGAGAGCGCCGCACGGAAGTTGCTGGCTTATTGTCGCGAAAACGATTGGGCTGGCTACGATCCTTATGACGCCTTAAACAGCAGGATCTTCATGGCGTTGCCGGCTCTTCAGTCCCGGATCCCAAGGCTCGTTCTCACGCAGCTTTTGAAACGTAGTCCGATCAACGTTCGAGGTTTGTTGCAGATTCCGAAGACGCAAAACCCAAAAGGGATCGCGCTCTTTTTGTCGGCCTTGTTGAAGGCTCCCGAACTCGGCACGGGCGAATCTGAAGACCCCGTCGCTTTGCTGACGGAAACACTCGTGGCTCTTCGATCATCCAACACACCGTACTGGTGTTGGGGCTATAGTTTTCCCTGGCAGACCCGCTCCATAGTCGTTCCCCGCGGGACGCCAAACTTAGTGTGCACCACGTTCGTAGCCGGGGCGCTTCTGGACCTTTATGAGCAGCGCCGGGCACCGGAGCACCTGAGGATGGCAGTTAGCGCGGCGGAGTATGTTCTAAACGAACTCTATTGGAGCGATGGTGGTGTTGTTGCGGGCTTCGGGTATCCCTTACCATCGGTTAGGAGTCAAGTCCACAACGCGAATTTCCTCGCTGCCGCATTGCTCTGCCGCGTGTACAAGCACACCGGGAATGAAAGGTTCCTTGGTCCGGCGCTGCGCGCCGCACGCTACTCGGCCTCAAAGCAGCACTCTGATGGCTCTTGGCCGTACGGCGAAGGGGCATCACAACAATGGATTGACAACTTTCATACGGGGTACAACCTGTGCGCGTTGCGTTCGATTTCCTCGGATGCCGGCACAACCGAGTTCGAATCGGTCATTCGAAACGGATTCGAGTTCTACCGGGCCCATTTCTTTCGACCGGACGGTGCAGCCAAATACTTTCACAACCGCGCCTATCCTCTAGACATCCACTGCGTAGCACAGAGCATCATTACCCTACTCACCTTCAAAGATCTTGATCCAGACAACGTGCGATTGGCATCCTCGGTGTTCCGATGGGCGATGAGGCACATGTGGGACGATCGAGGGTTCTTCTATTATCGGGTGCTCCGCTTTGGAACCGTCCGTACGTCGTACATGAGGTGGTCTCAAGCCTGGATGCTTCTGTCGCTGTCTGAACTCATGCGTCCGTCGGATGTCTCCGCGAAGTCTTCAGTGGGCCAAGACGAAAGAGGCCTCGTCAAAGTATGCTGACTCTCCCTACCTACGTCCTTATTACTCCGGCAAGAAATGAGGCTGAGTTCATCGAGCTCACGCTCAAGTCCGTAATATCGCAAACGGTCCATCCTCTTAAATGGATCATAGTCAGCGATGGCTCAACCGATGGTACTGACGACCTCGTGAAAAAGTACGCATCGGACAACCCATGGATAGAATTGGTGCGAATGCCCGAGCGTAAAGAGCGGCATTTTGCCGGAAAAGTTCACGCCTTCAATGCCGGCTCCGCCAAAGTAGCCGACTTGCCATATGAGGTTATCGGCAACCTGGATGCAGATACGTCGTTTGACAAGGATTATTTTTCTTATCTGCTACAGAGGCTCGCCGAGGATCCAAAGTTGGGAGTAGTGGGTGGGCAGCTTTTGGATACTGCCTCGGATCAAAGCGGAAATACAGGTTTGGAGTATGTGTCTGGTCCGTGCCAGGTGTTTCGACGCGAGTGCTTTGAAGCGATTGGCGGCTACCAGCCTATGAAGTCCGGAGGAGTGGATCTGGTGGCGGTGCTCAGCGCGCGCATGAAGGGCTGGGGAGTCAGAGCATTTACGGAGAAAGTCTGTCTTCACCACCGCCAGATGAACGGAGCCCAAATGAGCGGACTTCGCGAAAGACTGCACCGGGGTCGTATGGATTACCTGCTCGGCAGCCATCCCTTGTGGGAGGTCTTTCGGAGCGTTTATCAGATGAAGAATAAGCCCTATGTGATTGGCGGCATCCTGATTTTCGCCGCCTACTTCTGGCGCCAGCTCTTCGGGGTTGAACGAACTATGCCAGAGGATCTGATTGCGTTTCGTCGAAAAGATCAGATGGAACGATTGAAGCAAGTGTTCCACCGCATCATGCCGTTTGGAAGTCGGTCGGCAGACGAGGCAAGAACAGCCTAGGGACGCGGTCTGCAATCTACATATGTATTCGACTTCCAGTACCGAACTTATCGATGGCCAGGGCGCCATGGCTTTGGAGCTCCCACCTTCTCGACCGATCAAGAAGGTACTGCTGCTCGATGGATACTCCTCGCGTACTCTTGCCTGCGTTCGATCGTGGGGAAGAATGGGTGTGGAGTTTGTAGTCGGTGGTGAGACTCGATGGGACATGAGTCTGTTCTCACGGTATTCAAAGCAAAAGTGCGTCTATACCAGTCCCAAACGGGATATCTCGAGATTCATTTCGGATGTTAATTCTCACTGCCGTCAATTTAATGCGGATCACGTGTTTCCCACTTCCGAGGCCGCGATTATGGCCTGCAGTGAGCACGAAAATGAGTTGGCCAGCATTCCTATCATTCCGCGCCGGCACGAAATCGGGACGATTTTTAGCAAAATCAATACATTGAGTATGGCGCAATCGCTCGGTATCCTGATACCGGAGACGGTGCATCTCACCAGCAAAGACTCTGGGGTTCTGGATACCATTGCTATAAAGTTTCCCGTAGTCGTCAAGTCCGAAACTAGCGAGGTGATGCTCGGGGGTAGGGCTGCGACCAGCGGGAAGACCTTCTATGCTTTTAGTAAGGCTGAGCTAGAGAAGGAGTGCAAGTCACGTCTGGCAAAGGGGCAGTCGGTCCTGTTGCAGGAGTTTATTGACGGTTATGGTGTCGGTGTCTCGGGATTATTCGCGGAAGGCCAGCCGGTTGCGCTCATCGGACACCGGCGAATCCGAGAGAGTAATCCGATGGGCGGGCCGAGCGCTGTGGCTGAAACCATAGAGATCGAACCCCGGTTGTTCGAGGCGACAACCGCTCTCATGGACAGGATTGGGTTTACCGGGCCCGCTATGGTTGAGTACAAAGTTGATCGCCGAAATGGCCGCCCCTATCTCATGGAGGTTAACGGCAGGTTGTGGGGATCAATATTGCTCGCCTCGGCCGCCGGACTCGATCTGCCGTATCTCTACTGGAAGATGTTGAATGGGATGGAGATTCGCGACGAGGAGAAACGATGCCAAGTCGGAATTAGAGGTCGGAACCTGGTCGGCGACACGAAGTGCCTGATCGTCTGCCTGAAAGGCAAGCCAAAGAATTGGCCGGGCGAAATGGAAAGCCGTGGATCTGCAATCAAGTCCTATTGCGGGTCCTTTTTTGACCCGCGAACCAAGGAGCTGATTCTTACCGCCGACGACCCCATGCCATTTCTCGCCAGACTCGTTCAGCCTAATTCTTAAAGAGTTGATTGTCCGAGCTTTGTCCTAAACATTCGCCATAGACACTCGCCATGCCAGACTTCATTCAGGGTACATTCCACTTTCATTCGACTTACTCCCACGACGGCAGGAGTACTTTGCCAGAGATCGCGTCTTCCCTGAGTGCACGCGGCCTTTCGTTTTGCGTCATGACCGAGCACTTCGAGGATTTTGACGCGTTGAAGTTCGATCGCTACGTTCAGGAGTTAAAAGACGTTTCCGCGAGCAGCGGCTTTCTGTTTATTCCCGGCATTGAAGTACATCTGTCTGGGCTCGATACCATCATCTTTCCCGTACGAAAGTACGAGGAGATCGCGCGGTTCGAAGCCGAGGGAAAAGACAGTCAGCCGCCCATGTTCAAGGTATTGGCGCATCCTTCTAAGTACCGGTTTCAAGATGTCATGAGGCATCTGACGAAATACCAGCTCAATGGCATTGAACTATGGAATCAGCAGGCCGATGGCAGTTATATTCCACCGATCGACTTTCTTGAATTGCTGAAAAGTCAGGCCCAGCGAAATCATTTTCGATACTTCTTCGGCTGCGACCTGCATAGCGCCAATTTGACGGTCGCCAACGTTCTTTCTGTTCCCTCGCCGAACGAGCGGACAGCGGAGGCCATAGCCAAAGCCTTAATCGAAGGAGACTTTGTTTCGCGCAATTGCCCGACAGGTATTGAGTATCGCAACGGTTCCGGGAAAACTGATTTTGACGCTTGGCTGCAGACGCTTCGCAGGAAGTCTTATTCCCGCGGCAAGATTCTGCGCAGTGTGCGCCATTTTCTGAGGTCCCTTTACCGGATGCTTCCGCGAGATACTCAACACTCGCTGAATGATTTCAAGAATTTTGTCAGAAACAAGGTGTGAGAGGCGCGGGAAGCTTGGCATGGTTGAATGCATTTTCACGTTGGACTATGAGATTTATGGCAATGGCACCGGCGCGCTACAAGACTTGGTGTATGAACCCGCCGAGCGACTTAGGGACATATTCAGCAAGTGGAACGCACGTTTTGTCAATTTCGTCGAAATTGCAGAATTCGAAAAGATAGATGCGTACGGTACTGACCCCGCAATTGACCTGGTCAAAAGACAGATCAAGGAGTTTCATCGAGATGGTTATGAGATCGGGTTGCATCTTCATCCACAGTGGTGCAGCGCCAGTTACAAAAATGGCCAGTGGATTCTCAATGCCAGCGAATACAATCTGTGCACCTTGCCACGAAAGAGAATTGCCCAGATCATCGAGCATTCTCTCCATTACATGCGGCACGTTGTCGATCAGTCGACTTTCACGCCGCTCTCGTTCCGCGCTGGCAATTGGTTGTTCCAGCCAACCGAGACCGCGGCGGGCGTCTTAGCTGAGAACGGTATCAAGATTGACTCTTCGGTGTTTAAGGGCGGAGTGCAGCACAATCACGGTTTGGACTATCGGCCCGCCCAGAGAAATGGGTATTACTGGGGGTTCAGCAACGACGTCAACCAAGCAGATCCAACTGGTGGATGGATCGAGGTGCCCATCCACACAGAACTGGTTCCGTTCTGGAGAATGACGACCTCCAAGCGTATGAGCTTTGGCAACAGCTATAGCCTCAGCAATCAGCGCGCTCGGCAAAAGGCCAATCGCGCCCTCGACTTTCTGCGTTTTCGCTATCCCATGAAGCTTGATTTTTGTCGGATGACGCTGAGCGAATTGACACGGGTCATGAATAAAGTCATGGTCGAAGACCGCGAGGATCCGGATTCCTATAGGCCAGTGGTTGCCATTGGGCACACGAAAGACTTAACCGACCCCCAAACTGTAGATGACTTCCTTTCGTTCTTGCAGGCAAATAGAGTCCCCGTGTCCACTTTCGAGAATGCATATCCCAAACTGGTTAAAACCAGCTTGTTAAAAGAAGAGAACCGGCCTACTCACTGTGCCGTTGGTAGTTAGTGCACCGCGGCGTCTATCTCGAGCCGCGTCCAGGACAACGACTAATCGCTAATCGGTTTCCACCCGAACGAGTAAAACGATTACGGAGATGAAGACATGCACATTGCGCAACGCACTATAACTGTTATGCGGGGGCTTCTCAAAAGGTACGGCCCATCCAGGATCAAGATGATACTTTGGGATCAGGAATTCTCTGGGACTCATTGGGATTTCATCGATAACACGGCTGGCGACTGCGTGTACCCCCATCTCGAAAGACACCTCAAGAATGGAAGCATCCTGGATCTCGGATGCGGCCCGGGCAACACTGCGAATGAATTGGCCGCGAACGCATACACGTGCTACGTCGGTGTGGACATATCCCAGGCAGCTCTTGCCAAGGCGACGAAGCGAACCAAAGAAAACGGCCGAACCGGCAAAAATACTTTTGCGTGCTCGGATTTCCTAAGCTACCGGCCAACCCAGCAGTTCGACGTGATCCTCTTCCGCGAATCCATGTACCACGTCCCGCTCGGAGACGTCAAGACGACATTGGACCAGTACTCTAAGTATCTTAAAGAGGACGGGGTGTTCATCGTGAGGATGAACACTTCGGATGGTAAGGGCCGTCCTAAACATCGACTGACAGCGGCCGTTGGCATCATGGAGGCCGAATTCGAAGTCGTGGAGAAGAATCAATATGCCGACTTGGGACCGACGGTACTTGTCTTTCGGCCATGGCGGGCAGTGGCGGAGACGTTGGATCTCCCGTCTGGAAACCAAACAGCGAAACTGGTATCGCAGTAAACATACTCGGCATCTTGCTTCTGGAGATTTAATTTCATGTCTTTGTCAGTTCCGGCTCTCAGCGACGAAACGACGACGGCCCGCAGGATCGAAGTCAGTGTTAAAGGCAAGTGGACCACGGTTCCCGCACTGGCTGTAGCGGGTAAAGACATAATTGTCAAAGGAAAGTGGATCAGGAAAGCTGTTGTCGAGGCGGAGGAGTGGCTGGAGACCGAAGTTGAAGATCCGGAGTTATGCGTCAAGCTATTGAAAGCGCAAAAGTCACGAGCGCTGCGCGCCGATATTTTTACTTTTGTACAGAAGCTGCCTGCGACTTCTCCCAAGTACAACTACCCAATGGAGGAGCACAGTGTTGCCGCCGTCCGTATCACCACTTTCAAGGAGTGGTGGGAGAATTTGCCGCAGGAAACCCGCAAGAACGTGCGCCGATCACAAAAGCGCGATGTGATCGTGGAAGTCAGGAGTTTCGACGACGACTTAATCAGAGGAATTGTAGAGGTAAATAATGATTCACCAGTGCGGCAGAAAGTGCCGTTTTCTCACTATGGGAAGACGTTTGAGCAGGTAAAGAAAGATCAGTCGTCTTTCCGGGAGCGCAGTGATTTTATTTGCGCGTATCTGGGGCAGGAATTGATCGGATTTCTGAAAATCGTATACCGAGGCCAAGTCGCTTCCATACTACAGATTCTTCCGCGAGCCAGTCATCATGACAAGAGGCCTGCCAACGCGCTGGTTGCCAAGGCGGTTGAACTTTGCGAAGCCAAGGGAATTTCATACCTCACGTATGGCATGTTCAATTACGGTAACAAACGGGATAGTCCGCTCCGGGACTTCAAGATTCGAAATGGGTTTGAAGAGATAGTGGTGCCGAAATTCTATGTTCCCTTGACGATGTGGGGGTGGCTTTGCGTGAAAATGAAGCTGCACCGTGGACTCTTGGGGATCCTGCCTCATGGCGTAATCACTGCTGTCGTGCAAGCGCGAGCAAGATGGTACGATTTTAAGATGAGCCGGTGTAGCTCAATGACAGAGCGGCCGACCTGTAATCGGCAGATGGAGCGTTCAATTCCTCCCGCCGGCTCCAAGACCTAACCCGCTGCGAAGCAGTTTCTCGAGCAGCTACTCTCCGGGCGATTGATCGACGCTGTCGCCCAGTGCGATGTTATCCACATCCTTGATACCTGTAGTGAGTCATAAGTGGAGCCAAATTCCTAAATGCCCGGCATCTTTGGTCTTATAACAAAAAAGCCCCGTGAATGGGCCGAACCGCAGTTGCTGCGGATGCTCAAGGTCCTCCGCCACGAGTCTTTCTATACGGCGGGAACCTGGAGCAATCAGTCTTCCGGTGTTTACGCCGGGTGGACAGCCCGCGAGAATTCTTTCTCGGACGGAATGCCTGTCGAAAATGAGCTGGGCGACATTGCTCTCGTCTTTTCTGGAGAGGAATACCCGGAGCTCGCCACGGCTCGGCATCTCAAGGAGCGAGGCCACGAGTTTAGGATGGACGGACCTTCCTATCTGGTCCATCTCTACGAGGAGGATTCTTCCTTTCCCAAGGGTCTGAATGGACGATTTCAGGGGCTCGTGTCCGAGAAGACCAGCGGCAAGACGACGCTGTTCAACGACCGCTACGGGATGCATCGTCTCTATTACCACGAGTCGAAAGATGCGTTTTACTTCGCGGTGGAGGCCAAGGCGATCTTAGAGGTTTGCCCCGAACTTCGGCGGCCGGACGCGCGGGGACTGGGCGAGTTCGTTGCTTGTGGATGCGTGTTGGAGAACCGGACCCTGTTCCAGGGCATCCACGTGCTACCCCCTGCGTCAACTTGGACCTTTAGGGCTGGCTCAGTCGAGAGCAAGAAAACCTACTTTGAGCCGCAAGAGTGGGAGAACCAAGAGCCCCTCGATCCGGAATCCTATCACCAAAATCTCCGGACTGTCTTTTCGCAGAACCTGCCCCGCTATCTCAACGGTCGGGAACGGATCGGGGTGTCTCTAACCGGTGGGCTGGATACTCGGACGGTGATGGCTTGGCAGAGATTCCCCTCCGGATCGCTGCCTTGCTATACCTATGGGGAAGCAGGTCGGGATTGTCGTGACGTCGTCGTGGCGCGGCAGGTCGCTCGAGAGTGTCAACAATCCCATCAGGTCATTTCCATAGGAAACGAGTTTCTGGCACGCTTTCCCTACTACGCTGAGCGTAGCATGTATCTGACCGATGCCTGCGTTGACGTCACCCGCGCCCCCGATTTGTATCTTAGCGAGAGGGCTCGTGAGATCGCTCCGGTAAGAATGACGGGGCTCTATGGGGACGAAGTGCTCCGCCCCCAGGCTCGAGCGTTCAAACCCGTGGATCCCGTTCCGGGCCCGTTCAATCCGGATTTTCTCTCCTACGTTGGTGCGGCTCGCCAGACTTACGGGGAAATCATTCAATGCAATCCAACCTCTTTTTCTGCTTTTCGACAGGCACCCTGGCACCACTACGGGATTCTGTCGCTGGAGCAAACACAACTGGCGGTGCGCACCCCATTTCTCGACAATGACTTCGTCCGAACGGCCTTTCGCGCGCCGCAGTCGGCAACCGCGAACAACGACCTCCGCGTACGTTTAATTGGCGACGGCAGCACAGCTCTGCAACGGATTCCAACGGATCGCGGCTTCGCCGGCAACTCGGGTCCGCATGCCTGGGCACTACGGAATTTCCTCGAGTTCACGTTCAAGGCCGAATATGCCTATGACTACGGCATGCCCCAATGGCTAGCCGGGCTCGATCATTTCTTTTCGCGATTGAAATTGGAGCGTCTCTTTCTCGGTCGACATAAGTTGTACCATTACCGGGTTTGGTACCGCGACATTCTGGCCAGCTATGTCCAGGAAATGTTGCTTGATTCGCGCACGTTGGCGCGTCCTTATCTGGAGCGGAAGGGCGTCGAGGCCATTGTCCGCGGCCATCTCAAGGGTGACCGCAACTACACAACCGAGATTCACCGGCTTCTTTCCCTGGAGCTCCTGCACCGGCTTTTCCTGGATGCCAGATGACCATGTCGAGTCAGCGCGAATCCAGCGCCGAAACAGCATAAGATGAGTTTCTTACTCGCCAGCATTGTCTGCATCGTTGGAATTGCGGGCCTCTTCTACCTTGATCGCGACAAGTCTCTCAGGACTTCCAAGGCCCTATGGTTGCCCGTCATCTGGCTCTGGATTGTCGGATCAAGGCCTGTCTCCGCGTGGCTGACGATATGGCTAGGTGCTCGTCCCCAGCCATTAGGGGGCGAAGGCCTCGACGCGCAGCTCGACGGCAGCCCCACCGACGCCCTGGTATTCTTCGTTATTCTGGCGGTGGGGACTGTGGTCCTTTTCCGCCGGAAGACCCGGACAACTGCCTTACTCAAGGCGAGCCTCCCCGTCCTCCTTTACTTCGTCTATTGTCTTGTAAGTGTTTTCTGGTCGCCTTATCCCGGAGTAGCCTTCAAGCGCTGGATCAAAGCGATCGGCGACCTGGTGATGGTTCTTGTGGTTGTGACGGAGGCTGACCCGATCGCAGCCTTCCGCCGTCTCTTTTCCCGCGTGGGCTTCATCCTATTACCCACTTCCGTCCTGTTCATCCGGTACTCGGAATTGGGGCGCGGATACGACCCGGATGGCAACTATATGAATACTGGGGTGACGACCAATAAGAATACGCTCGGCGTCATCACGTTCGTCGTCTCGCTGGGGACACTGTGGACCGTCCGAATGCTCCTCCGTTCCAGGCGCCAGCCCCACCGCGGCCGGCGGTTGCTGGCTCAATGTATCCTGCTTGCTTTTGGAGTAGCACTTTTGGCGATGGCTAACTCGGCCACTTCGGTCGCGTGTTTTGGCCTCGGTACGTTGCTGATCCTCGCGACCGGCTTGTCTTCAATCAGACATCGCCCCAACGCTGTGCATTCGCTGGTGTTGACGATCCTGCTTGTAGGCGGGCTCACCATGTTTCTTGGCGGCGAAGGCAGAGTCCTGCATGCACTGGGGAGACAAACGAACCTTACCGGGCGTACGGACATCTGGAAAGCCGTGATTCCTCTGGTGCCGAACCGACTGATCGGTGCAGGGTTTGAGAGCTTCTGGATCGGGCCCAGCATGGAGAAACTGTGGCTGAGCCTTTCGAACTGGATGGGCATCGAACATCTCAACGAGGCGCACAACGGCTACATCGAGGTTTACCTGAACCTGGGCTGGGTGGGCGTCTGCCTGATGGCGTGGATTCTGATCAGCGGCTATCGGCAAGCCGTGTCCGCGTTTCGGCGCAATTCCGACCTCGGCAGCCTTCTTCTGGCCTATGTAGCTACTGCCGCAATTTACAACGTAACCGAGGCCGGCTTCAGAATGCTAGCCCCGATATGGATCTTCCTACTCCTGGCCGTGGTGGCTGCGGGCGGTACTGCCGCCGGTCTCGTACGCAGCGGCGCGTCGCGGCTCGCTGGGGCTCGGAAGAACCGATTCGCCAGCCGCGGACTCGCCTTGACTCCGCAGGAAGAGACTATTGCAACCGCTGGCTCCAGTCTTCAGTTTGGAACTCGTAAGGTTTGGAATTCGTAATCCCAATTCTTCATGGCTGACAAGTCCCGTTCCGTAGGTCGCAAACTGCTCTCAGGTTCCGTGCTGCGCGTCACCAACCTGGCCGGAGCCGCCGTGGCGTCCTTCTTCCTGATGCCGTTTATCGTGCATCACCTTGGGGATCGTATCTACGGGTTCTGGTCCTTTACAGCCGTATTCGTCGGCTACTACAACCTGTTGGACTTCGGACTCTCGAGTGCGGTATCGCAGTACATATGCATAGCGATTGGGCGCAAGGATCAAGCGGAGTGCCGGGTGGTCTTCAACACAGCCTTGCGCCTGCAGTTGCTGGTGGGCGGCGTCGCATTGTTCGCGACCGCTGTAATTGCGGCGGCGACTCCGTGGTTCTGCTATAACCCGGCGGATGTCCACGTATTCCGGAAAGTCATAATTATCCTGGGTATCAACGCCGCGCTCGGCTTTCCCGCGAGGGTCTATTGGGCCGTCTTGGAGGCACAGTTACGATTCGATGTTCAGTCCTGGCTGGCAAATCTCGGACTGGTCTTGCGCACGGCACTGATTGTTTGGGCGATCTTGGCCGGCGGTGGACTGCTGGCGCTGGCGTGGGTGACGCTATTTGCCACGCTGCCGGTAACGGCGCTTCAGGTATGGTTTGCCAGACGCGAGGCCCCGTGGGCGCGAATTGAAAGTAAGTCGGTCGAGTCGAAAGTCGCGAAGAGCTTTTTTTCCTACAGCGTCTATACTTTCGTCGCCTACCTGGCCGACATTGTGCGCTTTCAACTCGACACCGTTGTCATCTCGGCGATGATTGGCTTGGCCGCCGTAACCCATTACAAAGTCGCCGGCGTGCTGGCGCAATACTATCTTCAGATCATCGTTGTCTCGGTGGGTATGCTTCTGCCGGTTCTCAGCCGACTTCACGGCGCCGGGGATCGATCTGGCATTGAAGAAGTATTCTTCTTCGGGACGAAGCTTTCGTGTTGCATCTCGGTTTTCATCTGTCTCGCTCTCATCGCTTGGGGGAAGCCTTTTATCGCTCGCTGGATGGGCACGAAATATGAAGACGGATATTTGCCCCTCGTGTTGTTATCGGTCGCCATCCTGCTTGACGTCTGCCAGAAATCGTCGGCCGATTTGCTGTATGCCACCTTCAAGCACCGATTCTATGCCTGGATCAACTGCGGGGAGGCTATTCTCAACCTGGCATTCAGCCTGGCGCTTGCCCGGCCCTTTGGAATTGCCGGCGTAGCCATGGGCACATTGATCGGGGCGTTTCTGGTTCGCATTGCGTTTCAGCCCTGGTGGGTGTGCAAAGTGAGTGGTCTCCACTACGTCGACTATATGAAATTTCTTGGTGGCAATCTGCTGCGGTGCGCCTGCGTGGCGGGCGCGGCGATTGCAATTGTGGCGTGGGGCATAAAGCCGAACTATTTCTGGTTGGTGGCTTCGGCGATTTGCGCCACAGGAATATATGCGGCCGGATCCTGGCTGGTCGTGTTCAATCGACGCGAGCGGGAGCAGTTGCTGGGTGCAGTGCGCGGTAAGAAGAACCGGAAAAATATGGAACTGGTGACCGTCGCTGCGGCAGCCCAGTAAAGAGGAAAGTAAAGAGAAAGAGAAGGAAGATTTGTGACCGTTTCCGCCGTGATCCCGACCTACAATCGACGCGCGCAGGTGTTGCGTGCGCTTGACAGCGTACTCGCGCAGACGGTATCCGTAGACGAAATCATCGTCGTGGACGACGGTTCCACCGACGGCACGGCGGAGGCGATTCGCAGCCGTTACGGATCGAGTGTTGCCGTTTTCAGCCAGGGAAATGCAGGTGTTTCTGCGGCGCGGAACCGGGGCCTGCGCGAAGCCAAGGGCGAGTGGGTGGCATTCCTCGATAGCGACGACTCCTGGTTCCCCAACAAGATCGAGTGCCAGATCGAGGCTCTGGCGACTCTCGGCAATGAGTTCGGGTTGTGCTTTACGGACTGCGTCTACGAGGGCAACCCGGACATGAAACTTTCCGTATTTGAGGAAGCTGGTTTGAATGACACGCCCAGGCTGGGCTCGCTGGACGATCCCGCCAAGTACGTGCTGGCCAGTCGAGAGCCCTTCTGGACGCAGAGCCTCCTGGTCCGGCGCTCCCTGCTGGCGGAGCCCAGTTGGTTTGACGAAGCCCTGACAGTCCGTGAAGACACGGATGTGCTATTCCGTTTGAGCTTCAAAACACGATTTTGTTTTGTTGCGGAACCGCTCGTACGCATCGATCGGGCTCCGTCACGGGACGGACTCTGCAACCTGTACATCACCGGAGACCCTCGAGTGTTTGACAGTCTGGAGCGGTTGTACACGAAGTGGCTGGCGCTGCCCGAGGTGGCGGGAACTCAATATGAAGGACTCATTCGCGACGCACTCCGCGGATTCCGCTACGACTCTGCCGAGGACAAAATTCACCACCTCAGGATGGGTCCGGCGCTCGGCGAGATCGGCAGGATAAGTGCGATGGGGGAGAGTTACATGTCGGTGTTCGCCAACCTGTTGTGCCGCAAGCTCGCTAAAATGCGGCGCCGTCACGATGCCTCGCGCCCAGGTGGCGAGCGGAAGCCGGGCGACGCGGGTTCGATTCGGCCGAACTTTGAACGAATCTAAGGTGTTCTGCCCGGACGCCTCGGCCGAGGAGAAGGGATCCACAGCTCCCACAGCTATCATGGAATCAATAGTGTCTACGCTCGCTGAAGACATCGGCACCCGCGGTGCGTGCGTCACGCCGCGAGCTGAACTCGATGCCGCACTGCTTACCGGAGGATTTGACCGGCCGTATGCGTACGGCTTGGCGATGGCCCTTATCTCCAAGAACGTTCGCCTCGATGTCATAGGCAGTGACGAAGTGGACAGTCCCGAGATGCATGCCAGTCCCAATCTCAGTTTTCTTAATTTGTGGCCAGCACGACCAAGGAAACCTACGCGGGCAGAAAGGATGTCGCGAGTCCTGCGGCACTATGCGCGTCTCCTGCGATACACGGCGATCGCAAAGCCTGGAGTGTTTCATATCCTCTGGAACAGTAAGGTCCAGTTCTTCGATCGGACTATGCTGATGCTGTACTACAAGTTGTTGGGAAAGAAGGTTGCACTTACTGTACACAATGTGAATCAAGCGAGAAGGGACTCGAACGACTCGCTGCTCAATCGCCTCACGCTAAGAATTCAGTATCGACTCGCCGATCACATGTTCGTTCATACCAAGAAGATGAAGAATGAGCTGGTCGAGGATTTCGACGTTCCGGAAAAAGCGGTCACGGTCATCCGCCATCCAATTAACAATGCTTTTCCGGACACAGATCTAACTCCGGTCGAAGCCAAGCGCCGGCTGGGCATCGCGGACGATGAGAAGGCGATCTTGTTTTTCGGCAGAATCAAGCCTTATAAGGGTCTTGAACACCTGCTGTCTGCCTTTCAACAGCTTGTGGGCGGCGATGCGAACTACCGGCTTATCATTGCCGGCGAGCTGCAAAAAGGGAATGAGAAGTACATGGACGAAGTCCAACGGATGGTAACTCGCGAGATTGATCGAGGACAGATTATCCTGAAGATCCAGTTCATCCCGGACGAGGAGATGGAAGTGTATCTCAAAGCCGCGGACGTTCTGGTACTCCCTTATAACGAGATCTTTCAGAGCGGTGTGCTTTTCCTGGGGTATAGCTTCGGCTTGCCCGTGATCGCAACCGACGTGGGCTCGTTCCGGGAGGAAATTGTCGAAGGCAGCACGGGTTATCTATGCCGCCCTGCTGATCCAGCGGACTTAGCCAGGACGATTGCGACTTATTTCGCTAGTGATCTGTATCGCAACTTGCGTATACGGCGGCAGGAGATAAAAGACTATGCCGACGTGCATCATTCATGGGATGCGGTCGCCGAGTTGACTCGGAACGTGTATGCGGAATTGTTAAGGAGGCGTCCAGCATGAAACCTTTGGTATCGATTCTCATCCCCGCGTACAACGCAGAGGAGTGGCTGTCTGACACACTCCGGTCGGCACTCGCGCAAACATGGGACCGGAAGGAAATCATTGTCGTTGACGACGGTTCGAAGGATCAGACACTGGCCGTGGCGCGAAAGTTTGAATCGGACTGTGTAAAGGTCTTTACGCAAGCAAATCAAGGTGCTGCCGCGGCGAGAAACAAAGCTTTCTCTCTAAGCTGTGGAGACTACATACAATGGCTGGATGCCGACGATCTCATCGCTCCCGACAAGATCACGCGACAGATGGAGGCACTGGACGATTCTTCGAACAAGTTGACTCTTCTGTCGGGGAGTTGGGGGCGGTTTCTGCATCGACCTCATCGAGCGAGTTTCGTTCCAACTGCGTTGTGGAGTGATCTGTCCAAAGCTGAATGGCTAATACGCAAGATGGGACAGAACCTTTACATGCAAACCGCGTCGTGGCTCGTGAGTCGTGAGTTGACCGAAGCCGCCGGTCCCTGGGACACAAGGTTGCTGGGAGACGACGATGGCGAATATTTCTGCCGCGTCCTCTTGGCCAGCGAAGGTGTGCGATTTGTTCCGGAAGCGAAAGTTTACTATCGGGCGTCCGGCTCCAGCAGCCTGAGCTACATCGGGAATTCCGACAGAAAGCGCGATGCGCAGTGGTGCTCGATGAAGCTGCATATTGGCTATCTCCGGTCATTGGAAGACAGCGAAAGATCGCGTGCCGCGTGTGTGAAATTCCTGCAGAACTGGATGGTTTTCTTCTATCCGGAACGGCTGGATATTTTTGAGCAAGCGCAGGCGATGGCCAAAGAGTTGGGAGGACAAGTTGAAGTCCCGCGCTTTTCCTGGAAGTACTCCTGGATCAAGGCGCTATTTGGGTGGCCTCTTGCCCGGCGTGCTCAACTGTTCCTGCCAAATGTCAGGTGGTCGCTTGTAAGGTTCTGGGACAAAACGCTGTTTCGGATCGAAACCCGTGGGCTGGCGGACAGTTTCGGAGCATGAGACCCGTGCCCGCTCCACCCTTATGTCGTTTGACCCGCGGGCCGATGGGGCTTAAGGCTCATTTTCTAAAGCAAAGAGCCCAATGGCTTGTAGCGGCACTGGCAGCCCCGGCAGACGATGTTTCGGGCATTGGCAGCCCACAGCCGTTCCTCGCACGGTGTGTTCCACGATCCAAGGTCCACCGCTCGCCCGGTAGACCAAGGACCAAAAGGCGCGTGGACGCAGCCTTTTAACCGGCCCCGGGTGTACTTCCGTGTCTGACGGCAGGTGCCTCCGTTGTTTAGACTGTGCTAGTAGGGACAAGCACGTTGTCGCCGGAGGCCAGAGGTAAATGAGCCGCAGAGAGTTGCTTCGATTCCCCTTGATCTCGATGTTGCTTCTTCTCTCCACATTTTCCAGCGCTCAACTTTGGACCGGCATTATTGCCCCTTCCCGGGCAATCGACTGGTCGCAGGCGGGCGCAGTGCCTGGGTCTCCCGGCACGCTGCCTGACGCCAATTGGACGCAGTGCGGATCGACCATCGCGCCTTACAATGGAACCACCAGCGCGATCAATACCCAGATCAACGGGTGCGGCGCGAACACGTATGTGTTGCTCGGGTCGGGTACATTCAACCTAGCCGGCACGATCATCCTCAAGAATCAGGTTGTAGTGCGCGGCGCCGGCGCAAATGCCACCTTTCTTGTCTTTACCGCTGAGGGGTCTTGTAACGGACTATATTCTCAGTTCTGTCTTGCGGGCAGCGGTAGTTACCCAAACGGTGGTGAACAGAACACAGCGACTTGGACAGCAGGATTTTCGCAAGGCGCGACTTCGATTACGTTGTCGAATTCGCTTAACATTGTCGCCGGCTCGACCTTCATTAACCTCGATCAGCAAAACGAAGCGACTGATACGGGCAATAACTGGAATTGTGTAACCGCGAGTGGATGCGGGGGATATGCAGGCAACAGCGGTTTTGCGCGCACCGATTACACCTGTGCGCCCAGTGTGAGTCCCAATGTCGGCTTATGTAACCAGGAACAGAATGTTCTGGTGACGGCTTGCTCTCCAGCCTGCAACAAATCCGGATCAACAGTTCTGACGATTAATCCCGGCCTCTACATGCCCAACTGGAAGAGCAGCCAGAGCACGGGAGCGTGGTGGGCCACGACCAACGCTTATTCCATGGGAGTCGAGGATCTTTCGGCGGATTTGTCCAACACGACGGCCGGCACATCGACTGCGCTTATCATGAATTGCTATGAATGTTGGATTAGTGGAGTCCGTTCGATTGACGCGGCCCGAAACCATTTTTGGATTTACACGTCGAACCACACCACAATCCAAGACAATTACATATACCAGAGCACAAGCCACGGTTCGGTCAGTTATGGAATCGAAATTGATGACAGCTCTGATAACCTTGTATTGAATAATATCTGTTCACAAGTGACGGACAGTTGTCCGAACTCGAACGGCGGCGGAGCCGGGAACGTCGCGGCCTACAACCTCGCGCTTGATGACATCTATGGAAGCAACGGTTGGATGCAAGGCAGCGATTATGACCATGCTGGTGGCAACGACTTCTGGCTGCGAGAGGGTCAATCCAGCATAGGATTCATCTCGGACGACATTCACGGAACCCACTTCTTCACTACCATGTTCCGCAACTACTTCCGGGGTTGGCAGAATTTGTGCAACGGCGTGGCGTGCAACGCCCAGACGGTAGCGATCAACCTGTTGGCCGCCAGCCGATACTTCAACGTTATCGGCAACGTGCTAGGGCAGGCTGGATATCACACCGGGTATTCATGCGAAGCTCCCAGCACCAGTTGCAACCAGAACTTGAGCGTTTATCGGTTGGGATACTCAGACAACAACGCTGCAACTGGTTACTGTACGAACCAGCCAACTTGCAGTACGCACGGGAACTACGACCCCTTGACGATTACTTCCTTTATGCGCTGGGGCAACTACGACACGGTGAATGCCGCAGTGCGCTTCGTAAGCTCAGAAGTCCCGTCTTCGTTCGCGGATACTACGGGCAATCCGAGCCTTTTTGTGAATCCGGTTCCCGCCAGCAATAACCTGCCGAACTCGTTTGCTCTCTCCGGCACGGTAGCTACGACGGCAAGCTCCCCTTGCGGCTCCGGGGTTCCATTCAACTACAACCCTACCCGTGGGACGTGCGAGCCCTTCCCATACGATGGGCCTGACGTGTCGAACGGGGACTTGGGAAACTGCGCCAGCGGTACCTACCAAGGCAGCGTGTGCAGGGTCGGCAGCAATCAGTGCGGAGGTGGTGCCACTTGTTCTCAGGCAATGGGTGGACATGCTAACCTTAATCCGGCTCATAGCTGTTTTCTCGACGTTATGGGTGGTCTTCCGGACGGCAGCGGCAGCGTGCTTACCTATAACCGGGCAAGTTGCTATGCGAACGATCCGTCAGGTAATCCTCCTCCTCCCGCCCCGACGGGCCTTGCCGCGGTTGTTCACTGAGTACTGAGTGAAGGTAAGCGCCGAGCCCACATCTATCTATTGGCGATAAGTTGGAGTAACGTCGCGGCAGGATGTGACGCTGCCACTCCAGCGAAATTTACTGATCTATAACGATACTGCGATCGCTAGTGACGGAGTGCCAATCCTTGCATAACGTTTCAGCATGTTGTCGAGGTGATGGTGAAGATACAAAAGCTGTCCTGCTGGTCGGCGGTCTAGGGACGCGCTTACGGGCTTTAATTCCTTCGACGCCCAAAGCCCTGGCTCCAGTCGGAGATCGCCCGTTTCTGGAATTGCTTGTGCGGCAGTTGCAGGGTCAAGGGATCCGACGTCTGGTGATGTGCTCAGGGTATCTCGCTGACCAGATCGAAAGCGAGTTCGGCGATGGCCGGAATTTGGGTGTCACGATTGAGTACTCTAAAGAACTAGAGCCGCTCGGTACGGCGGGTGCTATCAAACTCGCTGAGAGATACCTTCAAAGCGTCTCCGAGTTCTTGGTAATGAACGGTGACTCCTTCTTAGAGATTGACTTGCATCAGCTAATTCAGTTCCATCGCGCCCACGGCGGACTAGCGACAATGGCGGTCGTCTCGGTTGAGAATGCCGGCCGCTACGGAACGGTACGTACGGATTCCAGCAATAGAATCACAGATTTCGATGAGAAGACTGGGAAGGATTCTCCCGGTCTTATTAACGCGGGCGTCTATGTTTTCAGCCGTGCACTTTTGGAACATATTTCCGCGGGACAGGTCAGCCTGGAGAAGGACGTCTTTCCAAAGCTCCTCGATCAGGGGATGTATGCACTGGAACAGAAGGGCGTGTTCATCGACATAGGAACTCCGGTGGACTATGCGCGTGCCCAGCACCTGTTCGAACTCCTTTATCAAGCGACCACCCCAGCGCCACGGTCTTGAGTCTGACCAAGCAAGAATGTTGATCCAGTCGATTTTCTTCGCGATCAAGGGAGAGTAGATGGAAACCGCAGGTCATTTCGACCAGCACATCAGGAAATCAATCGAGGCGTCCATTTCGGTAAAGGAATGCCTGCTGAGGAATGCCGATTTGGTTTCTACGGTGAGTAGGGTTGCCGAGCTCCTGATCGATGCCCTCGGGACTGGGAACAAAGTGCTCTTGTTTGGAAACGGCGGTAGCGCCGCGGACGCACAGCACATCGCCGCAGAATTCGTTGGACGGTTTGCGTTCGATCGTCCAGCTCTGCCCGCTCTGGCGCTGTCGGTGAATACATCGTGCGTCACAGCTATCGGCAATGACTACGGTTTTGATCGGGTGTTTTCGCGGCAGATTGAAGCCCTGGCTCGTCGTGGTGACGTTGCCATTGGTATCTCGACTAGCGGCCAGTCACCAAACGTACTCCAAGCGATGTCGACCGCTAAGAAGGTGGGGTTGCACACGGTTGGGTTGGCAGGTTCTACGGGAGGAGCGTTGGCAGATGTGGTGGACTACTGCATTTGCGCGCCGTCGACCGAGACTCCCCGGATACAGGAATGTCACATACTGATCGGGCACATCATTTCAGAACTGGTAGAACAGACGATATTTCATGAAGAAGGCTGCCTTTCTCGATCGCGACGGAGTGATCAACCGAAAAGCTCCTGAAGGCCAATATGTGACGCGGTGGGAGGAGATGAAATTTCTCCCTGGCGCATGTGAAGCCATTCGCTTGCTCAACAACGCTGGATTCCTCGTTGTCGTAGTTAGCAATCAGCGCTGCGTCGCCAAAGGGCTCATTACCACTGAGGAGTTGGACTCTCTGCATGCACAGATGCGTAATGAGTTTGCTGCTGCTGGTGCAACCATCGATGCGATCTATTACTGTCCGCACGAGATCCAGCCACCGTGCAGCTGCCGCAAACCCCGAGCCGGGCTGCTGTTGGATGCTGCGCGGAGACATAATGTCGATCTGGCTGGGTCATGGATGATTGGAGATTCGGGGCGCGATGTGCAGGCTGGCAGGAGCGCGGGATGCCGCACAGTTCGATTGATAGGGGATGGCAAGTCCATTGCTGGCGACGCTGATGTGGTCGCATCTTCGCTCCTCGACGCGGCTCACAAAATTCTGCAAGTCGACGCGGCTCTCCCGACCACCGCTGTCGATTTCGAATGAGAGGAATTATCCGGCGATTTCGCAAGACCTTCGCTCCCCAACTGCACCGTCATTCGGACCAAGAGTCCCGCGCGATGGAAGATTTCGCTGATTTCGATTTCAGGGAAGGCTTAAAGATATGGTGATCACTAGCACTCCACTTCGCATTTCATTCTTCGGCGGCGGCACTGATTATCCCGTGTGGTATCGTGAACACGGTGGCGCAGTGTTGTCGACGACTATTGACAAGTCCTGCTTCATTACTTGCCGCTGGCTGCCGCCTTTTTTTGAGTACCACAGCCGTATCTCTTACACAAAAGTCGAGAATGTAAACACAAACACCTCCATCCAACATCCCTCAGTCCGCGCTTGCCTGCAATACCTTGGTATCAGCGAAGGTGTGGAAGTTCATCATATTGCCGACCTACCTGCACGGACCGGGTTAGGCACAAGTTCAGCGTTTACGGTTGGACTTCTCCATGGTCTCTACGCCCTTAGGGATCAGATGCGGGACAAGCATTCGCTTGCGCTCGAAGCGATAAAGGTAGAGCAGGAGATTTTGAAGGAAGCAGTTGGAGCGCAAGACCAAGTTAGTGCGGCCTATGGGGGGTTTAACCGTATTAATTTTGGCACCGATGGGTCAGTTGACGTAAACCGGATTCTAACATCGGGAGACAGGGTGGCGGAGTTAGAAGGTAACTTAGCGCTCTATTTCACAGGGTTCTCGCGAATAGCTTCGGAAATTGCACAAGAACAGCTGCGGCAGACGCCTCATAGAACGCAAGAATTAAATACAATGCGCGACCTTGTCGATGAGGCTGAGGCGATTATCACGGATCCGAACCGTCCAATAGGCGATTTCGGTCGTTTGTTGCACGAGAGTTGGAGCATAAAGAGGACCTTGACGCAAAGAATCACGAACCCGGCAATCGACGAAATTTATGAAGCAGGGCTCAGCGCGGGAGCGTTGGGAGGGAAGCTTCTGGGCGCAGGCGGCGGTGGTTTTATGCTCTTTTTCGTACCGCCGGAACGGCGAGAAGCGTTGCGAATGCGACTGAAGAATCTGCTGTGCATTCCATTCAAGTTTTCAAACAGGGGCAGTCACGTAGTTGTATACGAACCGGAAAAATTGTATGACCAGTCGCTGGCGAGTGAACGGAATGTAATCTATGGCCAGGAGGGCGAGAACAAATATGTCAGCGAGGTCTCAACGTAAAGAGGTCAGAGGCGTGGCCGTCTCGATCAATCCCGCAATCATCGCCGTGGGCGGATTTGAACACTTTCGGGCCTTCGTCGGCAAGGCTAGGTGCATCTTGGCCTCGCCTATTCGGGTACACCCGCCGGTGTTGTTGACTTGCGGGTTCGGAATGTGCGATACGTTCTGTCAGCGCGTTTTGCCCCGCTGCTGGACTACCAAATTGCTAGGAACAGGAGAAAAGGCCCTGAACGCGGCCCTATGCCTTTTAGGGCGGAGTGGTCGCGTCGAGCGCATGGGGCGAAGCGTCCAATGAACGACTCTTTTCTGGACTATTTCAAGTGTCCAGAGCGTTACGTCTCGCTGTCGTCGACAGGGCCCCTTTCGGCAGCAAAGGGCTTCTTCCGTTTGGGTCCCGACAACATCTATTATGGCCGAGTCTGTCGGCGCAACGGCTTTCCCGACGGGGCGGTCGGAGACGTTTTACACGAGGTTAAGGTCGAGCAAGGCACGGTGTACCTGCCCTTTGACGTCGACGAAGTAGTGGATAACCTACGCTGTGAGTTGTATCCATTGTCAGCGCGAAATGAAGAGTCTAGGGTGCACGCAGCTCTTTCGGCCATGTATTACTGTGTCCGGCCACTGCTACCGGTAGGAATCAGGAAGCACCTTCAGAGGGCTCATCTCAGAGGCTGGGACCAAATCTCCTTCCCGCATTGGCCAGTTGATCGGAGCGTTGACGATCTGTGTGAGTTCTTGATGCTTCTTACACTCGAAGCGCAAAGGCTAGAGAGAATTCCCTTTATTTGGTTCTGGCCCGACGGCGCTCCAAGTTCTGCAATCATGACCCATGATGTTGAAACGACCATAGGACGCGACTTCTGCGGCGTGCTGATGGATATGGATGACGCTTATGGTATCAAGGCATCTTTCCAGGTCGTACCGGAACGGAGATACGAGGTTACCCCTGCTTTCTTAGAATCAATAACGAGGCGTGGTTTCGAGGTAGCTGTGCAGGATCTCAACCATGACGGGCGATTGTACAAGAATCGCCGGCAGTTTATGGAACGCGTTGCCAAGATTAATTACTACGGACGCCAATGGGGAGTGGATGGTTTTCGTGCAGCCGTGCTATACCGCCGGCAAGATTGGTTTGGTGAGTTAGACTTTTCCTATGATATGTCGGTTCCTAACGTGGCACACCTCGATCCACAGCGAGGTGGATGTTGTACTGTAATGCCATATTCTGTCGGTAAGTTGCTTGAGATTCCGGTAACTATGACGCAAGACTATACATTATTTCACATACTTAATGACTACAAAGCCGATCTTTGGAAAACCCAGACTGAGCTCATTATGGAAAAGCACGGTCTACTCAGTTTTATTATTCATCCCGATTATGTCACTACTGGTCGTGAGAGGAAGGTCTACGAAGCGCTGCTTTGCAGTTTAGCCGAGTTGCGACGAGACAGGGGCGTCTGGATCGCGACTCCGGGTGACGTGAACCGGTGGTGGAGACAACGGGCAGAGATGAGGATTGTGGAGGACCATGAAGGAGTACGAATCGAAGGGGCAGGTAGCGAAAGAGCGCGCGTGGCCTACGCAAGTGCCGTAGATGGTCGTCTTGCCGTTACCGTCGAGCAAGCCGTTGCTCACCAACGGGTGTGACAGCGTGTCGCAGGCGGCGAATGCCAGAGTTGCCTTCCCACACAGTGATGCAAACCAGCGTGTGTACAATGAGGGGGTGGAAAGGTCAGATGGCCGCGTGGTGCGCGGACGACGGACAGTGCGCGTTTTGATGATAATCGAGAACTGTCCCTATCTAAGGGACCCGCGGGTATGCCGGGAAGCAAGAACGCTAGTGGGCGCCGGATACAAAGTTGCGGTAATTGCTCCGAAAGGCGGCAGCGAGGTTCGCGGGCGCGAAACAGTAGACTGCGTGAGCGTGTATCGCTTCTCGAAGCTGGCATCCAGTTCAACCGTGGCTGGACACATTTTAGAATATTTCTTCGCGATGCTCTCGATTGGAATGATGAGCATCTATGTGTTGATCCGTGAAGGATTCGACATTATCCACGTCGCAAATCCACCGGATAGTCTTATTCTCATTGCGTCTGCCTACAAGTGCTTAGGGAAATCGGTCATCTATGATCAGCACGATGTGTGTCCCGAGCTCTACGCTGTCAAGTTTGGCGATGCGGACGATTTCATTGCAAGAATTCTGCGTGCGTTAGAACGGCTTTCGTACAAGCTCGCGGACAGCGTTATCGTTACAAACGAGTCGTACAAACTCCTTGCGATGAGTCGAGGTGGATTACCTGAGTCAAGCATCACAGTCGTAAGAAACGGGCCAGACCTGGAGAACACGATAAACCGCGAGATCGACTTCCAACTCCGCGAAAAGTCCCCTAACATTTTCACCTTCGGCGGTATCATCGAGGCCCAAGATGGGATCGAGTACTTGATTCGAGCCTTACATGCCTTGCGTTACAAGCTAGGGCGGGACGACTTTGTATGCGTAGTTATGGGCGCAGGGCATGCCCTGCAAGGCGCCATGGATCTAATGCGCAGTCTGCAACTGGACGGCAATGTCTGGTTTACGGGTTGGATCACCGATCGCCAAGTGTACATGAGGTACTTAGCTACCTCCGACATATGCATTTCTCCGGAACCGTCCAATTCGTACAACGATCAGTCAACGTTCGTGAAGGTCATGGAGTACATGGCCGCCGGCAAGCCGATTGTCGCTTTTGATCTTTTGGAGACAAGGTTTAGTGCCCAAGAGTCCGCTCTCTATGCCAGATGCAACGATGAACAGGAGTTTGCCCTCAAGATAGCCAGTCTGATGGACGATCCTGCGTTAAGATGCGCCATGGGACAGACGGGCCAGACGCTTATCCGTGAGAAGCTTGCCTGGCAATATTCTGTGCCGAGTCTGCTGAAGGTCTATGAGCACCTAGCCAGTCGCTACTCTTCTTTCGTAGTCCAGACAAGGGAAAGTGATGGTTCTACTGCTGTTTGAGCTGTCGGTCGATGCGGTATTGAAGAGATAGCTTTGCAAGATGAATGACGTGGCGCGCAAAAGGTGAATTTGGGAATTGAAATGGTGACAAATGCTTCTGCTGTAGGCCTTCCGATTCCGATGAGGACAGAGCCTTCTGCGAAGGTTGTCTACGAAATCAACCCGCTGAGTGACACGCGGTGGGAAGCATTCGTCAATCACCATCCTCGAGCTTCGGTGTTCCACAGCACAAACTGGCTCAGAGCGCTGCAGACAACGTACCAGTACGATCCACTTGTGGTCACGACTTGTCCTCCGGACGCCGCCCTTACAAATGGCCTTGTCTTTTGCCGAGTCAAGAGCTGGTTGACTGGTCGGCGATTTGTATCCTTGCCTTTTTCCGATCATTGCGAACCCTTAGTGAAGAACCCAACCGAACTGGACAACCTGTTGCTTCATATGAAGCAATATGTGGAAGTGGGCAAATGGAAGTACATGGAGATCAGGCCGACTTCCTATCAGCCGGGCAGTCAGACTGGACTGGGCAGAAGCGTTACGTACAGTTTGCATCGCCTGGACCTAGGCAAGACCACGCAAGAGTTGTTTCACAACTTTCACAAAGATTGTATCCAAAGAAAGATTCGACGGGCGGAACGAGAAAATCTGCAATACGACGAAGGAACGTCGGAGGATCTGCTCCAGAAGTTCTATCGGCTTCTCGTAATGACTCGCCGCCGCCAACAGTTGCCGCCACAGCCCCTGGACTGGTTTCGGGGTCTGATTGGTGCATTTGGAAAAAACCTGAAGATTCGTGTGGCGTCAAAGGATTGCGTCGCTGTTGCCTGTATCTTGACGCTTTCCCACAAGAAGTCCATGGTTTACAAGTATGGTTGTAGCGATGCGGTATTCAACAATCTTGGAGGAACCGCACTCGTATTTTGGAAGGCCATACAGGAAGCCAAGGATGCTGGGTTCGATGAACTTGACATGGGCCGCTCTAATACTGACAACCCAGGCCTCATCGCGTTTAAGGAGCACTGGGGTGCAGCGAGAACATCAATGACCTACTGGACGTACCCGCGCCGGCCAGCGGAGTCCCCGGCTGGCTGGAAGAGGAGAATTGCCGGGCGAGTGGTTTCGGCTGCACCAGATCTGGCGCTGGAAGCGGTTGGCAACCTTCTATATAGACATATTGGGTAGAGTGGCCGTTTGGCTTTGAGGTCGCGGCAAACGAACTCCTTCAGTCCTGAAAAGACACCTCCTAAGTAAGGTCCATTATTACTCCCGAGGAACATTAGACTTAGACATTCATTTACGCCGTATCGCTTGGCACGTACTGCAGACTTTGGTCGACGTCAGTAAACTTCTCGAAAGAAAGGTTAGTTATCCGTGAGCGGAAGGACACCAGACTGCGACGTAACAATTATCGGTGCCGGACCATACGGCCTGTCCGCGGCTGCCCATCTGCGAACCATCAAAGGGTGGGACAGCAGGATCTTCGGGCAACCCATGTCGTTTTGGAAGCAGCACATGCCGGTCGGTATGTGTCTACGCTCTCCCCTGGAGGGATCCAATCTGTCGGATCCTGATTGCAAACTCACTCTACAAATGTATGCGCAGACTAACGGCAATCATTTGTCTTCACCATTGCCATTGGAACGCTTTGTAAACTATGGATGTTGGTTTCAACAACAAGTGGTCGCTGACATCGACAGGAGAATGGTTTCCCATGTCGAACAGGATGGGACTAACTTTCGTTTAACGTTGCAAGACGGTGAAAAAGTCACATCTGCGCGGGTGATTGTGGCCTGCGGAATCTTACCCTTCGCTTATCGTCCTCGACAGTTGCAAGAACTGCCAGCGGAACTCGCATCACACTCGTGTGAGCATCGCGATCTGCGAAAATTCGTAGGAAAACGAGTAACTGTGATAGGAGGCGGACAGAGTGCGCTAGAATCGGCGGCACTCTTACACGAATCGGGTGCGGATGTCCGCGTTCTGGTCCGGGAGCCTGAGATCCGTTGGACATGGCAAAGACCATGGCTACACACTTTCAGACCCGTGGGTCGCCTCTTATATGCCCCTCCAGATGTTGGTCCTGCAGGGATCAGTCACATCGTAGCGAGACCTAGCTGGTTCCGTCGCTTGCCACACTCGTTCCAAACGCAGTGGGCTGAACGCTCCATACGTGCTGCTGGCGCGGGATGGCTCAAACCGCGTCTCCAGCAGGTTCCTATCACAAGCGCGAGGTCCGTTGTCAGTGCTGTTCCGTCAAATGGCGTACTCAAGCTCCATTTAGATGATGGCAGCGAACATTCTGCGGATCACTTGCTGATGGCGACCGGATACAAGGTCGACATCTCGAAGTATGAGTTTCTAGCCCCTCAGTTACTGGCTCGCATACGCACCGTCGACGGATATCCGGTGCTTGACGGCGGATTTGGTACATCCGTGCACGGGCTGCACTTTCTCGGCGCTCCCGCAGCGTGGAGTTTTGGACCGCTGATGAGATTTGTCGCCGGTGCCGAATTTGCCACGCCCACACTTGCACGGCATATTACAAACGACAACTAACACTTGGAATAAGATATGGCTACCGCGCCTCGAGTCATCGCGTCGCTCCCATCCGAAAAGGCACAAAAGCGCCTGCCCACCAGTGCGTTAGTGATGGGCACTAACTATCGCGCGCTTGGGCTAGTTCGCAGCTTGGGGCGGCGTGGTATACCGGTTTGGGTTTTGGCAACAGACGCTCACATGCTCGCAAGTCAGTCCCGGTATGCTCGCCGCTCTATTCCCTGGCCTGCGGGCGAAGAGAGCGGCCAAGTAGATTACCTGCTTTCCCTAGCAACGAAGCATCATCTCGAGGGATCTCTGTTATTCCCCACAGATGACGAAGGCGTGGCGTTTGTCGCACGCAATCATGGTTTGTTGTCACGCCAGTTCAGCCTGACTACGCCTCAATGGGATGAGCTACGATGGGCATGCGACAAGAGGCTGATGTATCAACTGGCGTCGAGACTGGATCTTCATCAGCCCCATACTTTCTTTCCACGCAACCGCGCAGAATTATTAGAACTGACCTGCGAATTTCCCGTCATTATAAAGCCGGCGATGAGGCTGGGACTCAACCGCCTGACCGTGGACAAAGCTTGGCGTGTGAATGACCGCGAATCACTATTACGTCGCTATGATGATGCTTGTACACTTCTCCCCTCGGACCTGATAATGATCCAGGAATTCCTGCCGGGCGGGGGAGAAGCACAGTTTTCCTATGTCGCGCTCTGCGATGTCGGCACTCCTCTCGCGTCCGTGACGGCAAAGCGGACGCGGCAGGTTCCGATGGATTTCGGCCGTTTCAGCAGCTTTGTGGAAACGGTCGACGAACCGAAGGTTGTTGAGCCAGCAATTCGCTTGCTCACCGAACTACGCTACACCGGTCTTGTTGAAGTCGAGTTTAAGTGCGATCCACGCGATGGCCAATACAAACTCCTCGACGTTAACCCGCGTGTTTGGGGCTGGCACACCCTCTGTGGACGGGCCGGTGTTGATTTCCCGTATCTCCTCTGGCTGCTGACACAAGGTCAGCCCGTTCCGGACGTGCGCGCGCAAGCAGGAGTGCGATGGGTAAGAATGGGAGCAGATATTTACACGGCACTTCCGCAAGTCGTGCGCGGCCGATTGTCCCTGCGCACTTACTTTCAATCCTTGCGTGGCCCAATCGAGTGGGCGATCTTCGCTCCCGATGATCCGTTGCCTATCCTCTGCCACTTTCCCAGGCTCGCCTATCTGCTGGCTAAGCGCGCCTTGAGTACAAAGAAGGTCTTGCGGAGGGCCTCGTGAGGGTCGAGGCGAATCGGTCTCCCATGTCGGGCGTTACGGTTTTGGTCAACTCGAGCACGGTGTACTTGTGACCATGGATTGCTCCGATTGCCGGTTCGGGCAGAATTGTCGGAATACGCAGAAGCGACAGGTTGACCTTCTCAGCCTTCGGATAATTACCACTCCGAAGGCCGTGTAAAACGCAGCCATCGCTAATATGACGGAGGAGAACATGGCACCTCTTTTTTCTAGCGACAGTACGACGAACTAAACCAATGCTCAGTGATGTGGATCACACGGCATTGGTTATGCGGGCCAAGTTATTTGAAACGTCGTTTATGAGAACGGTGGCAGACCGCGGTGGGGCCCGCCCGATCCAGAGGACAGAAAATGACCGAACAAGATCTCACGGTCCGCGGTGTTTCGGATACCGCCCGTTGGGTAGCGTATTTCCGGGCGCTCGAAACGCGACGGCCTGATGCATTGTTTCGCGATCCCTACGCCGAGCGGTTGGCTGGCGAGCATGGGTTCCAGATCGCGAACACTCTGCCCGACGGCAACAAGCACGAGTGGGCGTGGGTGGCGCGCACTTATCTTTTCGATCAGTTTCTTTCCCGTGCAGTTCAGGGAGGGGCGGACCTGGTAGTGAACCTCGCTGCGGGGCTTGATGCCCGGCCCTACCGGATGAACTTACCGGCCACACTACAGTGGGTGGAAGTGGATCTACCCGACATTGTTGCTTACAAGGAGGAGATTCTCGCGAATGAGAAACCTCGCTGCCGGCTGGAACGAGTTTCTCTGGATTTGTCCGACGTAGCGGCGCGGCGCGAACTTTTCGCACGGCTGGACACGCGGGCGACCAAAATCGTCGTGGCTTGTGAAGGTCTCCTGATTTATTTCGCCACGGAAGAAGTTGCCTCTTTGGCCAAAGATCTGGCCGCTGGTAAGCACTTTGAGAGTTGGGTTATCGACCTGGCTTCTCCGGGTCAACTTAGATTGATGCAGCGTACGACGGGCAGGCAGTTGAGCGAGGCCGGAGCCGCTTTCAAATTTGGCCCTCCCGAGGGAGCCAACTTTTTCACGCCGTACGGCTGGGAGCCGAACGATGTGCAGGGAATGTTGAAGACTGCGGCGCAATTCAAACGTGCGCCTGCTGAGTTGCTCGCCTTGCTGCCCGAGCCCAAGGGTAACCCAGGAAATTATCCATGGACCGGCGTATGTCTGCTCAAGCGGCGCTGATTGAGCGCTGAGATGAAGAAAATCCCCCAACTGGATGCCATTCGCGGCCTGGCTGTGCTCTTGGTGCTGCTGCACAATACCGACAGATATCCATCTCTGCATTTGCATCTGATATCGGACAACGGATGGATGGGAGTGGATCTCTTCTTTGTGCTGTCCGGATTCTTGATCACGGGGATTCTGGTCGACACGAAGAAATCAGAGGGCTATTTCAGGAATTTCTATGCCCGGCGCTGTCTCCGCATCTGGCCACTGTATTATTCGGCGCTGCTTTTTATGTTCGTGATTGTCCCGTTGCTGCGTCCACCTGCCGCTCACAGCGTGTTCGATGCACGGTCGTCGCCGTGGTGGGCCTATCCACTTTTCCTTCAGAATTTCCTGGTTCCGATTCCAATAGCAGCCACGGGGCTCTTGGGTGTCACTTGGTCGCTGGCGGTTGAGGAACAGTTCTACCTGTTTTGGCCGCTGGTGGTGCGATTCTGTACCGAGTCGCAGCTTCGCAAGGTTGCCATTGCGGTGATTTGTTTTTCTCCGGCACTGCGTTACTACCTGTCGCTGCATCAAGTCGATATCTACTCAAACACATTTTGCCGCTTGGACGGTTTGATGGCCGGAGCGCTCCTGGCTCTTGTACTCCGGTCGGGCAGCTTTGTTCCGTCGAAGTTTGTTACGGGAGCATGGATCGCATTGCTTGTTTCGCCCCCCCTCGCCCTTATGATTGACACCCTTCCCGCAAGATGGATCGTTTTCTCGCTGGTTGCGCTAGCCTCGGTTTCGTTCGTTTACCTCGCACTGTTTTCGACGCAGAGGTGGTTGCAGGCGATTCTGACGAGCCGATTTCTGGTTTATACCGGGACGATCAGCTACGGAATCTATTTGCTGCAAAAGATTCCTCTCGATGCTGCGAAGACCTTCCATCTCGACCAGCACCAATTCCTGGCGCTGCCGATCACTACTGCCGCCACTTACGCTGTGGCTGCCTTGTCCTGGAATCTTCTGGAGAAGCCATTTCTCAGGCTGAAGCGGTTCTTCGAAGCAGGGAATATCAGCCGGGACCAGGCCACCGGCGAGCTGGTTTGTGTGGCCGAAAGATGAGGAATTCCGCTCCAAATCTCCCCTTCAGTAACCGACCCATGGGAGACGCCTTCGTCGATCGCAAGACTGTCCTATATTGTTGATAATAAGCTAGATAATGGGCGTGGTGAAACGCAACCGGCGTCTGTTTTCGATAGCATCAACCCCGAGACTAGCGTGGTACAATTAAAGCCTCCCCCAAAATCTTACTCAGATCACCAGTGAGTTGCCGCAGTTTGCCATTACGCAGACAAACTCTCAAAGGAGTCT
>Ga0181515_1097395_pt1 | contig 43277 bp, 36 predicted proteins | sample PEATcosm2014_Bin_11_FD_127748 | JGI IMG/M metagenome (GOLD analysis project Ga0181515, IMG submission 127748) | Metatranscriptome of peatland microbial communities from MTU Mesocosm Facility, Houghton, MI, USA - PEATcosm2014_Bin23_30_metaT... | ecosystem: Environmental > Terrestrial > Soil >... | reverse complement strand
CTTTTCAAGCTGGGCCAGTGAATCGGGCATGGTGTGTCTCCTTCTCCTTAGCGTACATAAACGCTAAGAAACATGCCACAAAAAAAAGAAACAGAGTAAGCCCAACTTTGATGTCGTGCACCCGGTTACAGGGACTGGTTGCGCGAAATTTATCGGTTGTGATAACTTAATTAATTGTCCCGGACATCTGGAAGGGATCAAGGGTATACTTGTGCCCGTAGGGCGCGGTTCCCCGAAATGCTGGCGTAGCTCAGTCGGTAGAGCATCGGTTTTGTAAACCGAGGGTCGGGGGTTCGAATCCCTTCGCCAGCTCCAGGAAACGAAATTCAGGAAACGAAATTCCGGCAGGCAACGGGACTCGGTAAGTGGCGGCGCAACAGGTTTTTCCAACGCACTCCATTCGGAACATTATCCGGCGTGCAGTGATCTTCGCGCGGTAATCCGTAAGCGCGATTCTTGGTTTCCCTGGTTTGCGAAAACTTGGTTTGCGAAATTCTGGTGGGCGACGGCGGAAGCTTGTGAGTGTGTTGGCTCAGCCCGCCTGCTGGATAGAGCGCGACGACTGCATCGTCCGGCAGTTCTGCACAGGTGGGTGAGTGGTTAAAGCCAGCAGACTGTAAATCTGCTCCTCCTAGCGAGGTACGAAGGTTCGAATCCTTCCCTGTGCACCAGAATTCGGCCGCACTGGCATTTCGGTCAGCAGGAATATGAGCCGGTTGGCAATGGCGTTGATCGCGTACTCGGTTGTGGGTGCGCTGGCGTTTGTTACGCTGAGTGATAACCGGGTCCGGTCGGTGACATTGCTGATTCTTGGGCTGTTCGCGTTCAAGAGCTGGGTGCGGCGTAAGGATGTATTGCACCCGGACGGAGACGGCGAGTCGGAATAGGTTGGCGGGCAAGGGCCAGCGGAGGCAGTTTCGGGCCGATGTAGCTCAGTTGGTAGAGCACTCCCTTGGTAAGGGAGAGGTCACCAGTTCAATCCTGGTCATCGGCTCCAGAGTTGAGGCGTCGTGCGGGCCCGAGCGAAGCGGGAGAGCCCGCAGCCGAAATCCCGAGCGTGGTTTTTGAGGGATCTCTGGCGCATTAGCCGGAAGGGCGGGAGTAACTCAGTGGTAGAGTCACAGCCTTCCAAGCTGTTGGTCGCGGGTTCGATTCCCGTCTCCCGCTCCAGAGATTTAGCGGTGCGGGTTGGACGGCGCGAGTATGGGATTCGAGCAGGCAACGATCAAAGTTCAGAAGGAACAAGAGTTTGCGGAACTGCGAGCCGCGGTAGAGCAGGCGTTCCTGCCCGAGAAAGCGGAGCGGTTCCTGAAGCAGTTGAGCCGTAAAGCAATTCGCGTCCGGGATTTCGACGGAGTATTGGCGGCTCGAGCCCTGGGGGATGCGGCTGGGTCGCAGGCGGGTTTGAGTGCGTGGCAGCTGTATCAAGCGCTGCCGGTTTCGGATCAGGCGCAGATGCGGGAATTTTACCTGTCGAAGCTGGAAGGCATCGACACCGCGCTGCGGCACAAGTTTAAGAAGCTGTATCAGTACTACTGAATTACCAACAAGCGAGGCACGGCACTTTTATGGCGAAAGAGAAATTTGATCGTAATAAGCCGCACTGCAACGTGGGGACGATTGGTCACATTGACCATGGCAAGACCACGTTGACGGCGGCGATCACGAAGGTGTTGCAGAAGCATAATCCGAAGATTGTGTTCCGGTCGTTCGATTCGATCGATAACGCTCCGGAAGAAAAAGCCCGCGGCATCACCATCGCGACGGCGCACGTGGAGTATGAGACGGCGAACCGGCACTACGCGCACGTGGATTGTCCGGGCCACGCCGACTACATCAAGAACATGATTACGGGCGCGGCGCAGATGGATGGCGCGATATTAGTGGTGGCGGCGACCGATGGTCCCATGCCGCAGACGCGCGAGCACGTTCTGCTAGCACGGCAGGTGGGCGTGCCTTACATCGTGGTCGCGCTGAACAAGTGCGATGCGGTGGATGATCCCGAACTGCTGGATCTGGTCGAACTGGAAGTGCGTGAGCTGCTGAAGAGCTACAAGTTTCCCGGCGACGATGTGCCGGTGATCCGGTTGTCGGCCCTGGGCGCGCTGAATGGCGAAGAGAAGTGGGAGAAGCAGATCGACGCGCTGATGGAGGCGGTGGACAAGAGTGTGCCGCAGCCGGCGCGCGAGTTGGACAAGCCGTTCCTGATGCCGATTGAAGATATCTTTTCGATTCAAGGGCGCGGCACGGTGGTCACCGGGCGTATCGAGCGCGGGAAAGTGAAGGTGGGCGAGGAAGTGGAAATCGTTGGCTTCCGCGAGACGCGCAAGACGGTTGTGACCGGCGTGGAAATGTTCAAGAAGCAGTTGGATGAGGGCATGGCGGGCGACAACGCCGGCTTGTTGCTGCGCGGCATTGCGAAAGAAGATGTGGAGCGCGGCATGGTGCTGGCCAAGCCGGGATCGATCACGCCGCACACCAAGTTCAAGGCGGAAGTCTACATCCTGACGAAGGAAGAAGGTGGACGGCACACGCCATTCTTCAAGGGATATCGTCCGCAGTTTTATTTGCGAACGACGGACGTGACGGGAGTGGCGGAGTTGCCGGCGGGGACGGAGATGGTGATGCCGGGCGACAACGTGAGTCTGGTGATTGAACTGATCACGCCGGTGGCGATGGAGAAGGGCTTGCGCTTCGCCATTCGCGAAGGCGGGCACACGGTCGGCGCCGGAACCATTGCGGAGATTGTGCAATAGGAAGCTAAAGACTAGGAGCTGACAGCTAGAAGCTGTTCTGGAGTGAGTGATGCCCCGAGAGATTGTTACATTACAGTGCGGTGATTGCAAAGAGCGGAATTATTCGACGACCAAGAACCGGAAGACGACAACGGAACGGCTCGAGTTCAAGAAATTCTGCAGCCGTTGCCGCAAACATACGCCGCATAAAGAAGTGAAGTGACGCCGTTTAGCGGGCGTGAGCGAAGCGGGAGCCCGCTGGCGTCATCCTAAGCGTTCCTTTGCGAAGGATTTCGCGGGCAGCGGTAGTTAAACAGGGGCGTAAGCTCAACGGTTAAACTGCCGGTCTCCAAAACCGGACTTGGGGGTTCGAATCCCTCCGCCCCTGCCAGAACTTGGAAGGATGCCGGAAAGGGCCAGGAGAAGTATGGGAGTGGAGACAAAGAAAATGGCAAACTCAATCGCATCGGCCGGAGAGAATTTCGGAGACCGGCTTAAGTCCTGGCCGGAGCGGGTGAAGACGTTTTACAACGATGTGCGCACGGAGACGCGCAAGGTGACGGCGCCGTCGCGGAAAGAAGTGCAAGCCACGACTGCGGTTGTGGTCATCACCGTCTTTATTTTTGGCGTGTACTTTTTCATTATCGACAACGTGATTCAGAAGGGCGTTTCGTTCGTGTATAGCTATTTCGGAAAATAGGCCACAACGCGAAGAAGGCGGAGTTTAACTTGATCATGCCGGATGAAGAAAAAAACGAAGCGGCAGCAGGTGTGGAGCAAGCACCGATTGCGGACGGCGCTGCCCCAAGCAGCGAGCCGCCTCGCAATCCGAACATGAAGTGGTACATCATCCACTCCTACTCCGGATTTGAACGCAAGGTGAAAGAGTCGCTGGAGTCGCGCGTGGCGGCCTTCGGGCTGCAGGAAAAGATCGGAAAAGTGCTGATCCCGACCGAGTCGGTCACCGAAGTGCGCGGCGGCAAGAAATATACATCCGAGCGCATGTTCTATCCCGGCTACGTGCTGGTGGAAATGGACATGGACGATCATGTCTGGCACGTGGTGAAATCCACGCCGCGCGTTACCGGGTTCGTGGGCACTGGCCAGCAGCCGACGCCGCTTTCGGACGAAGAAGTGCAGCACATTGTCTACAAAGTGGCCGACAGCCGCGAGAAGCCCAAACTGAAGGTCAAGTTCGAGAAGAACGAGACCGTGCGCATTTCGGAAGGGCCGTTTGCGACATTCCAAGGCATTGTGGACGAAGTGAATGAGGATCGCGAGACGTTGAAGGTGATGGTCACGATTTTTGGCCGCTCGACCCCGGTGGAGTTGGAGTTTAACCAAGTGGAGAAGGTGGCTTAAGAACAGAGTTTCTGGTTAGAAAGCAGGGTGAGCTTCAAGATCCCGGGCCGAAAATCCTAGACTCGGAATTGAGGCGGAAGAGAGATCATGGCAAAGAAAGTTACAGGTTTCGTAAAGTTACAGATCGCGGCGGGCAAGGCGACGCCGGCTCCTCCGGTGGGCCCGGCACTTGGCCAGGCTCAGATCAACATCATGGAGTTCTGCAAGCAGTTCAACGCTCGCACGAACCAGAAGGAAATGGAAGGGCTGATCATTCCGGTGGTGGTGTCGGTCTACAGCGACCGCTCCTTCACGTTCATCACCAAAACGCCGCCGGCATCGATTCTGCTGAAACGTGCCGCAGGGATCGCGAAAGGATCGGGTACGCCTAATAAGGATAAAGTCGGCAAGGTTACGCTCAAACAGGTCGAGGATATTGCCAAGCAGAAAATGCCGGACTTGAATGCCGCATCGGTTGAAACCGCGATCAAGAGCGTTCGCGGCACGGCGCGTTCCATGGGGATTGAAGTCGTTGGATAGTTGTTAAGTCGAGAATTACCACGGTTCATCGGAACAACGATGAACGGTGGAAGACTAAGGAAAGCAAAATGAAAAAAGAAGGAAAGAATATCGCCAAGGCGCACACGGCAGTCGAGAAACGCCCCTACACGTTGCAGGACGCGGTGCCGCTTCTGCAGAAGGTCAAGTTCGCGAAATTTGACGAGACCGTGGAGGTTACATTGCGGCTCGGAGTCGATCCCAAGCATGCCGATCAGATGGTGCGCGGGACGGTCGTTCTGCCACATGGCTTGGGCAAGTCGAAAAAAGTTCTGGTCATCGCCAGCGGCGACAAGATCAGAGAAGCAGAAGCCGCGGGCGCGGATTTTGCGGGCGGCGAAGAAATGGTCGAGAAAATCACCAAAGAGAATTGGACCGACTTCGACGCGCTGATCGCCACTCCCGACGTGATGAAATCCGTTGGACGGCTGGGCAAAATCCTTGGACCCAAGGGGCTGATGCCGAATCCGAAGACCGGCACGGTTACGATCGACGTGGCTAAGGCAGTGCAGGAAGTGAAAGCCGGCAAGGTTGAATTCCGCACCGACAAGACGGCGCTCGTGCACTGTCCGGTGGGGAAAATTTCGTTCTCGCCCGACAAGCTGATTGAGAACGCAACGGTGCTGATCACCAGCGTGATCAAGGCCAAGCCGTCAGTTGCGAAGGGTAAGTACATCAAGGGCTGCACGCTGAGTTCGACCATGGGGCCGGGGATCTTGCTGGATACGGCGCCCATCGAGACTGCGGCCAAAGCCTGAAGCGAAATTCGCGTGGTCGGCGAGCAGGACGCACATTAATAAGAAATCTGAATGCAGGATTTGACGAGGACCTAAGTCATGGCAGTTACGAAAGCAAGAAAGAAAGAGCAGGTCGAGAAGCTTAGCGCGGACCTGAAGAATGTTTCCAACGCGGTGGTAGCCACATACACCAAGATGACCGTGGCCCAAGACTACGAATTGCGCAAAGCTCTGCGAGGTGCGGGCGCGAAGTATCAGGTTGTGAAGAACACCTTAGTTGAGCGCGCCGCCAAGGGCACCAAGATCGAGGAAGGCCTGAAAAATCTGGCCGGAGTGACCTCGATCGCCTACACCACGGGCGATCCCGTGGCCATGGCCAAGGCGCTCACTAAGTACGCTAAAGATACGCCGGAGTTCACCTTCAAAGTGGGCGTGGTCGAGGGCCGCGTGATTTCGATCAAAGAGATCGAAGCGCTGGCCAGCATGCCGTCGAAGGGAGAGCTGATATCGAAGCTGCTGTTCCTGATTAATGCACCAGCGCAGCGTTTGGTCACCGTGATGAATGCGGTAGGCCGCGACGTCGCGGTTGTGATCAGCCAGGGCGTAGAGAAAAGCAAATTCAAGGCTGACGCACCTGCGGGAGCGTAGGGGGGAGAGCCGGCGGGACGCCGGCGCTATAAGGTTTCGGGACGGTGAAAGCCGTCCGAAGAGATTTGGTTGTCCGCAAGTCAGGGGTTGCGCGGTTCGGATCCAAGCGTTGTCTGGCGCCTGGAGATGGGCTTGCCGCACTGGAAACCCGGCCCAAGGATGACGAAATCAAGAAATTCATAACTCGAAGAGTGGAGAACATAACATGGCAGACCTGCAACAGTTGGAAGATTCAATCGTAGCCTTGTCGCTGCTGGACGCGGCACAGCTGGTGAAGAAGCTCGAAGAGCGGCTTGGCGTCTCGGCGGCAGCGGCAGCCCCGGTCATGGTGGCGGGCGGTGGCGCAGCAGCGGCGGGCGCGGCTCCGGCTGAAGAGAAGACGGAATTCACCGTCGTACTCAAGGAAGTTGGCGCCAACAAGATCAACGTGATCAAGGCTGTCCGCGAAGTCACCAGCCTGGGCTTGAAGGAAGCCAAGGAATTGGTGGATGGAGCGCCCAAGAACATCAAGGAAGGCGTTTCCAAGGACGAAGCCGAGACCATCAAGAAGAAATTTACCGAGGCTGGCGCTGTCGTCGAAGTGAAGTGACGCCGTTCAGCGGGCGTGAGCGAAGAGGGAGCCCGCTGGCGTCATCCTGAGCGTTTTTGTGAAGGATCTGGAAGCCATTCAAGCCGGATGGCACCAAATCCTGTGCAAGAGCCGGGAAATTGCAGCGTTCTAGTTGTGAAGCCGGGGCGGTGGTGTTAGCATCTATATAACACCGCTTCCCCTGGCCTCACTCAACAGGCGAGCGAGACTCGCAGGGAAGCTTGGGCACTGTTCCGTGGGCAGGCGGAACGGAAACGGCCGAAGGAAACTGGCGCGAAAGATTACAAATTCACATTGGCGAAACGCCTTGCACGGCGTCTGCGGGAACGCTTGTCCCTGCGGGCGCCCCGTCGTGTTTCCAGGTCGCACAACAACTTTACACAGGTTCGAAACAGCTAAGTAGCGCGGCGCGATTCGGCGCCCCACATTCCGCGGGTAATCGCAGCGCACGGCTGCGCCTGACATTGGGAGTTCTTGACCATGAAGAATAATGCCTTCCGTAAACGCTTTGATTTTTCAAAAATTCCAGCCACCATTCAGATCCCGAATCTGATCGAGGTGCAGAAGCGCTCGTACGACCGTTTTCTGCAAATGGACAAACTGCCCAGCGAACGCGAAGACGGCGGATTGCAGGCGGTGTTCCAATCCGTCTTCCCGATCACCGACTTCCGCAACGTATCACAACTCGAGTTTGTGGATTACGCCATTGGTAACTGGGAGTGCAAATGTGGTCACCTCAAGGGCCTGCATCACCTGCGTACCACGTGTAAGAACTGCGGCAACACCGTTATTACGGATCCGTTCCATCCCGGCGATGTGCTCTGCCAGAAGTGCGGCACCTACAACGCCAATACGCCGGATTTCTGCAACAAGTGCGGCGACCCGGTTGGACTGCAGCTGAAATACGACGTGGCCGAGTGCGAAGAGCGGGGCATGACTTACTCCGCGCCGCTCAAGGTCACCATGCGCCTGACTATTTTCGACAAAGACGCCGAAACCGGGAACCGCTCCATTCGCGACATCAAGGAACAGGAAGTCTTCTTCGGCGACGTGCCGCTGATGACGCAGAACGGCACTTTCATTATTAACGGCACCGAGCGCGTGATCGTCAGCCAGCTCCACCGTTCGCCAGGCGTTTTCTTCGAGACCGCCAATAACCGCACTTACTTCCTGGGCAAGATCATTCCCTACCGCGGATCCTGGGTGGAGTTTGAATACGACCAGAAGAATGTGCTCTACGTCCGCATCGACCGCAAGCGCAAGTTTCTGGGGACGATCTTCCTGCGCGCGTTGGGTCTGCGTTCGGGCGAAGACATTCTTCGCTCGTTCTATACGGTCGACCGCATTGCGATCAAAGACAAGAAACTGTTCTGGACGCTCGATCCGAGCAGCGAGAAAGCTACGAACCTGCTGGGGATGAAACTGGCGCACAGCATCAAGAACAAGTCGGGAGATGAAATTGCGCACTCCGGGCGCAAGCTGAACGCGCAGACCCTGAAGGAAATCCAGAAGGCGAAGATCTCCGAGATTGAGGTTGACATTACTGATCTCGAAGGCGCGTGGGCCGCTGCCGACGTGGTCGATACGACCACGGGCGAAGTGCTGCTCGAAGCCAACACCGAACTGAGCGCCGACAAAGTCTCGAAGATTCTCGACTCCGGCGTGGTGGAGATGAGTCTATTCTTCCCCGAGCGCGACGATGTGGGCACCGTGATCAGCCAGACGCTGAAGCGCGATTCGGTGAAGACGCCGCAGGAAGCACTGATTGAAATCTACCGCAAGCTGCGTCCCGGCGACCCGCCGACGTTGGACACGGCCACGGCGCTGTTCCACGGCATGTTCTTCGACCCGCGCAAGTACGATTTCTCCAAGGTGGGCCGGCTGAAGTTCAACATCAAGCTGTTCGAGAACCAGGACGCCACCAGTCTCGACAAGCGCACTCTCGATCCCGACGATTTCTACGCCACCATCGGCTACTTGCTGAAGCTGCGCAAGAACATCGGGTCGGTGGACGACATCGATCACCTCGGCAACCGCCGCGTGCGCGCGGTCGGCGAGCTGATGGAGAACCAATTCCGCATCGGTCTGGTCCGCATGGAACGCGCCATCAAGGAGAAGATGAGCGTGTACCAGGAGATGTCCACGGCGATGCCGCACGACCTGGTCAACGCCAAGCCGGTGATGGCTGCGATCCGCGAATTCTTCGGATCGTCGCAGCTCTCTCAGTTCATGGATCAGACCAATCCGCTCTCCGAGATCACGCACAAGCGGCGGCTCTCGGCACTTGGGCCGGGCGGTCTATCGCGCGAGCGCGCTGGATTCGAAGTGCGCGACGTACATCCCACGCACTACGGCCGTATCTGCCCGATCGAGACGCCGGAGGGCCCGAACATCGGACTGATCTCGTCGTTGAGCTGCTACGCCCGCATCAACGACTACGGCTTCATCGAGTCGCCGTACCGCAAGATCAAGGGCGGTCGAGTGATCGACTACGTCACCGTGGTGAACACGGGCGACAGCGACTACAAGGTCGGCGACCACATGGAGAAGCACGAGATCGAGAAGATCAATGCGGATTTGAAGGAGAAGCGCAAGAAACCGGCGCAAATCGATCCCTTCTCCTTCTATCTTTCCGCATGGGAGGAGGACCGGCATACCATCGCGCAGGCTAATGTGGAACTTGACGACAAGGGCCGCATCGTGGCCGAACTGGTCAACGCCCGCAAGGCTGGCAACTTCGTGCTGGTGAGCCGTGACGAGGTCGATTACGTCGACGTCAGCCCCAAGCAGTTGGTTTCGGTCGCCGCATCGCTTGTGCCTTTCCTCGAGCACGACGACGCCAACCGCGCGCTGATGGGCGCGAACATGCAGCGCCAGTCCGTGCCCTTGCTCCGCGCGCAAGCGCCGATCGTGGGCACAGGGATGGAAGGTGTTACTGCACGCGACTCGGGCGCGGTGGTTCTGGCTCGGCGGAACGGCATCGTGGATTCGGTGGACTCCGACCGCATCATCGTGCGCGTCGAAGGCGAACATCATCCTACGCAGCTTTCGCGTGAAGTGGGCAGCGACATTTATCAGCTCACGAAATTCAAACGCTCCAACCAGAACACCTGCATCAACCAGAAGCCGGTGGTCAAGAAGGGACAGCGCGTCCTGAAGGGCGAAGTGATCGCCGACGGTCCTTGCACGGACCACGGAGAACTGGCACTCGGACGCAACGTGCTGGTGGCCTTCATGCCGTGGCGCGGCTACAACTTTGAGGACGCGATTCTCGTCTCCGAGAAGATGGTGAAGGATGACTACTACACTTCACTGCATATCGAGGAGTACGAGATCGAGGCGCGCGACACCAAGCTGGGTCCGGAAGAAGTCACGCGCGACATTCCCAACGTCAGCGAATCGATGCTGCGTAATCTGGACGAAGCCGGCGTGATCCGCATCGGAGCCAGCATCAAGCAGGGCGACATCCTGGTGGGCAAGGTGACGCCGAAGGGCGAAACCCAGCTCACGCCCGAAGAAAAGCTGCTGCGTGCCATCTTCGGCGAAAAAGCCGGCGACGTCCGCGACGCCTCGCTCTACTGCCCGCCGGGCATCGAGGGCGTGATTGTCGATGTGAAGATTTTCTCCCGCAAGGGTCAGGAAAAGGACGAGCGGGCGAAGTCCATCGAAGCGGCGCAGATCGGCAAGCTGGAGAAAAACCTCTCCGACGAAATCCGCATTCTGACCGACGAGCGGCTGAAGCGTTTGGAGAACATTCTCGGCGGCAAGGAAGTGCAGGCCGATCTGCACGACGAGCGCACCAACAAGCGTCTGCTGAACAAGGGCAATGTCCTTGACCGCGACGCGATCGAGCGCATCTCCACTCGCAACCTGAAGCGTATCAAATACGCCGACAAGGATCCGCGAGTGAATGAGCAGATCGACGAGATCGAGGAAATGACCTCGCGTCAGATCGACGTGCTCAAGAAGATCGTCAACGAGAAGAAAGAAAAACTCACCAAGGGCGATGAGTTGCCGCCGGGCGTGATCAAGTTGGTCAAGGTCTACATCGCGATGAAGCGCAAGCTGAGCGTTGGCGACAAGATGGCTGGCCGTCACGGGAACAAGGGTGTCATCGCGCGCATTCTGCCGGAAGAGGACATGCCGTACCTCGAAGATGGAACCCCGGTGGAGATCGTGCTGAATCCTCTCGGCGTACCCAGCCGTATGAATGTGGGCCAGATTCTTGAAACCCACCTGGGATGGGCGGGCTTTACCCTGGGCGAGAAGATCACCAACCTACTCAAGGAGAACACGCGTACGGAAGCGATCCGGCGCGAGTTGAAGGCCTTGTTCAAGGACTCGAAACTCGCGGACATCATCGGCGACATGGGCGATGAAGAACTCGAAGCCGTGGCTCCCACGCTGGCCCGCGGCGTGTACATGGGATCACCGGTATTCGACGGCGCGAAGGAAGGCGAGATCAAGGCGCTGCTGGAGCGTTCGGGTCTCCCAACTTCGGGCAAGACGACTCTCCACGACGGCATGACCGGCGACCAGTTTGAACAGCCGGTAACCGTTGGCTACATCTACATGCTGAAGCTGTCGCACTTGGTGGACGACAAGATTCACGCGCGTTCCATCGGGCCGTACTCGTTGATCACGCAGCAGCCGCTGGGTGGTAAGGCGCAGTTCGGCGGACAGCGCTTCGGTGAAATGGAAGTCTGGGCGCTCGAAGCTTACGGAGCGGCATTCATTCTGCAAGAGCTGCTGACGGCGAAGTCCGACGATGTTTACGGCCGCACCAAGATTTACGAGGCCATCGTCAAGGGCGAAGCTGCCATGGAGCCGGGCGTGCCTGAATCATTCAACGTGCTGATCCGCGAATTGCAATCGCTCTGCCTTGACGTGGAGCTGATCAAGACCGGGGAGAAGAAGCCCACGGCCAGCGCGGCAGCAGATTGAGAAACCAGTTCCCGGTTCTCAGTTCTCAGCGAACTGAGGCCGGGGGCTGAGACGGATTTCTGAAGGGTTTTTGAAGGAACGTTTCGCGGGGCCAAGGCTCTCAGCTACCGCGAAACATAAGAAACTGGCAACTGGCCACTGACATCTGGCTGCTGCCATGAGAGCAGGAAGCGGAGGAATCCCTTGTTTCGTTCGAGCCCGTTCGAAATGCAAAACACGATCGCCGATTTCGATGCCATTAAGATCAGCCTCGCATCTCCGGAAAAAATCCGGAGCTGGTCGCATGGCGAAGTCACCAAGCCTGAGACTATTAACTACCGCACCTTCAAGCCAGAGCGCGATGGTTTGTTCTGCGCGCGCATCTTTGGCCCCGTAACCGACTGGGAATGCTTGTGTGGCAAGTACAAGCGCATGAAGCATCGCGGCGTGATCTGCGACAAGTGCGGCGTGGAAGTCACGCTCTCGAAAGTTCGCCGCGAACGCCTGGGACATATCGAGCTGGCTTCGCCCTGCTCGCATGTGTGGTTCTTCAAGGGCCTGCCCAGCCGCATCGGCCACTTGCTCGATATTTCTCTGCGCGACCTCGAGTCTGTTCTTTATTTCGAAGCCTACGTGGTGGTCGAACCGGGTGACGCTCCGGTGAAAGAGCGCGAGGTCATCAAGGACGAAGCCAAGTTCCGCGAACTTGATCAGCAGTATCGTCCCGCTGGATTCAAGGCCATGATGGGCGCCGAAGCTATAAAGGAACTTCTCAAGCGCATCGACACCGATGGCTTGTCCCTTGAACTGCGCGAGAAGATGAAGAACGAGAGCTCGCTGCAGAAGCGGCTTAAGTATACGAAGCGCCTGAAAGTGGTGGAGGCCTTCCGCCGCAGCGGCAACAAGCCAAGCTGGATGATTCTCGACGTCATCCCGGTAATTCCGCCGGAGCTGCGCCCTCTCGTTCCACTCGACGGCGGCCGCTTCGCCACCTCTGATTTGAACGATCTTTACCGCCGCGTCATCAACCGCAACAACCGGTTGAAGAAGCTGATGGACCTGCACGCGCCGGAAGTGATCGTGCGCAACGAAAAGCGCATGTTGCAGGAAGCCGTCGATGCGTTGTTTGACAACGGCCGCCGTGGCCGCGTACTGCGTGGCGCCAACAACCGTCCCCTCAAGTCGCTCTCCGACACCTTGAAGGGCAAACAGGGACGCTTCCGACAGAATCTGCTGGGCAAGCGCGTGGATTACTCCGGACGTTCCGTCATCGTGGTCGGTCCCGAACTCAAACTGCACCAGTGCGGACTGCCGAAAAAGATGGCGCTCGAGTTGTTTAAGCCGTTTATCTACCACCGGCTGGAGCAAACTGGAAACGTCACTACCATCAAGCAGGCCAAGGAAATGGTGGAGCAGCAGGAGCCCATCGTGTGGGACATCCTCGAAGAGGTCATCAAGGACCATCCGGTGCTTCTGAACCGCGCTCCCACGCTGCATCGTCTGGGCATTCAGGCGTTTGAGCCGGTGCTGGTCGAAGGCAAAGCCATCCGAATTCACCCGCTGGTCTGCACGGCGTTCAACGCCGATTTCGACGGCGATCAAATGGCGGTACACATTCCGCTTTCTCCGGAAGCGCAGGTTGAAGCCAGCGTGTTGATGCTGGCCTCGCACAACATTCTTTCGCCCGCATCCGGCCAGCCGATCACCGTGCCCACGCAGGATATGGTGCTTGGTCTTTACTATCTGACCAAAGGTAAGCCGGGCGCAAAGGGTGAAGGACGCGTGTTCGCCAACATTGAAGAGGTTCTGCTGGCGCTGGAAATGGGCGAAGTGGAAACGCTCACGCCCATCCGTCTGCGCTACACCGGCGAACTGATTGACCTGACCACCGCCTACGACGATCAGGACATCATTCACACCGAGCCGATTCAGGTGGAGCGTGCCTTCGTCAATACCACGGTGGGCCGCGCCATTCTGAACGATCACTTGCCCGAAGGCATGCCCTACATCAACGGCCTGTTGAAGAAGAAGGGCATTGGCGCGCTGGTGAACTACGGCTATCTTCGTTTCGGACTCGAAACTACGGTCAAGATGCTCGACGAAGTGAAAGAGTTCGGCTTCAAGTACGCGACGAAAGCCGGTCTTTCCATCGGCATCGACGACATGGTCATCCCGGACAGCAAGAAGACCCTGGTCAAGGACGCCGAGAAGCAGGTGGTGGCCGTGCAACAGCAGTACCTGGACGGCGCTATCACGAACGGCGAACGCTACAACAAGGTCATCGAAATCTGGTCAGCCATCACGGAAAAAGTTGCTGACGAGATGTTCGGTCAAATGCAGAAGCGCGACAAGGAAGGCGAAATCAATCCGATTTACGTCATGGCTGACTCCGGCGCCCGCGGATCGAAACAGCAGATCCGCCAGCTCTCCGGTATGCGCGGCTTGATGGCCAAGCCTTCCGGCGAAATCATCGAATCGCCTATCACGGCGAACTTCCGTGAAGGGTTGACAGTGCTCGAATACTTCGTTTCGACGCACGGCGCCCGCAAGGGTCTGGCCGACACGGCGCTCAAAACGGCAGATTCCGGCTACCTCACCCGCCGTCTCGTCGACGTGGCGCAGGACGTCATCATCAGCGAGTACGATTGCGGTACGGTGGACGGCATCTACGTCCAGGGTATCGTCGAAGCCGGCGAAATTATCGAGCCCTTGCGCGACCGCATTGTGGGCCGCGTTTCGCTCGAGAAGATCAAAGACTACGATGGCAACGTGATCGTGGACATCAATAACGAGATCACGGAAGAACTCGCGGTAGCCATTCAGGCTGCCGGAATCGAGCGGGTGAAGATTCGTTCAGTGCTCACTTGCGAGTCGAAGCGTGGCGTCTGCGTCATGTGCTACGGCCGCAACCTGGCTTCAGGACGGCTGGTTGAACTCGGCGAAGCGACGGGCGTTATCGCCGCTCAATCCATCGGCGAGCCCGGAACACAGCTCACTATGCGTACCTTCCACATCGGTGGCACGGCGTCTCGAGTTTCTGAGCAGTCGCGTCTCGATGCCAAGAATAACGGCACGGTGCGCTTCATCGGACTGCAGACCGTGAAGTCCAAGTCCGGCGACTTGGTGGTGATGAACCGCCAGGGCTCAATCGCGGTGGTCGACGAGAAGAACCGCGAGCGCGAGCGCTACTCTGTGATCTACGGCGCCAAACTCAAGGTCAACGACGGCGATCAGGTGCAGCAAGGAAAAGTGATGGTCGAGTGGGATCCTTACACTTTCGCCATCCTCACCGAAATCGGCGGTACCGCGCAGTTCAAGGACTTGCAGGAAGGCGTCACGCTGCACGAAGAAGTGGACGAGGTTACGGGATTGTCGCGGCACGTCGTGGCCGATTCGCCCGATGAGAAGCGTCAGCCCGCGATCGTGGTGAAGGGCAAAGGCAACAAGCGCTACCTCATGCCTTCCCGCGCTCACCTTATGGTGCAGGACGGCGACACGGTTTTCCCGGGAGACGTGCTGGCCAAGATCCCGCGCGAAACCACCAAGACGAAAGACATCACGGGTGGTCTGCCGCGCGTGGTCGAATTGTTCGAAGCCCGCAAGCCGCATGAAACCGCGGTCATCAGCGAAATCGATGGCACGGTGAAATTCGGCGAAGTCTCGAAGGGTCAGCGCAAATTGTATGTGCAGGCCGACAACGGCACGGAGAAAGAATATTCGGTGCCGCGCGGCGTTCACATCAACGTGCAGGAAGGCGAGCGCGTCAAAGCGGGCGAACCGCTGATGGACGGCCCGCTCAACCCGCACGATATCCTGGCCGTGCTGGGCGAAAAGGAGCTGCAGGCTTACCTGGTGAACGAAATCCAGGAAGTCTACCGGTTACAGGGCGTCAACATCTCTGACAAGCACATTGAAGTGATTGTCCGCCAGATGATGCGCTGGGTGAAGGTGGAGGACGTGGGCGACACCACGTTTCTGCTGGAGCAGCAACTGGACAAGTTCCGCTTCCGCGAAGAGAACGAGCGTGTGATCAAGGAGGGCGGCAAGCCGGCTACCGGACGTCCGCTGCTGCTCGGCATCACGAAGGCTTCGCTCTCGACCGACTCGTTCATCTCGGCGGCATCGTTCCAGGAGACCACGCGCGTGCTCACCGAAGCTTCCATCCAGGGAGCGGTGGATCACCTGCGCGGACTCAAAGAGAACGTCATCGTGGGCCGCCTCATCCCTGCCGGCACCGGCATGGAGTACTACCGCAACGTGCGCCTCTCGCCGGAAATGGAAGAGGCTGCGGCCAAGGTACAGGCGGAAGTCTCGGCAGCTTACGAAGAGGCCGAGCGCGCTCTTGAGATGATGCGCCACGAGGGCGAAACCGAGGAACTGGCTGCGGAGTAAGCCAAATTAAGAGGAGCCACCGGGGGCGAATCAGTTCGCCCCCGCAGCCCTTTTTGGCAACTCAATGACGCTTCTAATTGCCCATGCACGCCAATCCAGAGCGATTGCAACTTGAGGAACCTGGCCCGCTTCCTTCATTGCTTCCGGCGCCTCTCCGCCCTAAGCTAGGGCCAGCGATGCTTCGCTTTCTGCGCCTTCTGCGATTGGCTTTCTGGCGTGCTTTCCAGCACGACGCTTTTTCCACCGCGAAAGCTTCCGCTTATTCCTCCATTCTTACTTTCTTCCCGGCGCTATTGGTCGTGGGATCTTTGTTAGCCACATCGCGCAAAGGTGCGCCCTACCTGCGGGAAATCTCCTACGCGTTGTCGCGCATTTTGCCTGCGGGAAGTAACACGGCGACGAATTTTCTGCGGGGCGCAGCGCAGCGTCCGCTGAGCCTGCTCATCACGGCTTCCCTGCTGACCTTATGGACCGCCTCTGGCGTCATGATTTCGTGGATGGAGGGGTTCCGCCGCTGTTACGAACTGCCGAAAGTCTGGGGACTCGTGAAGGAACGATTGATCTCATTTCTGCTCGTCGTGTTTGCCCTCGTGCCCATGACGTTCTCTACCCTGCTGGTGGCCTTCGGCAGCAAGATTGAAACCACTATTCTGTACTACACGGCGCATGAGTTCAGCGCCTACATCCTGTTGATGTGGGCGTGCATTCGCTGGCTCATCGCCACACTCACCAGCATTGCGGTGATTGCGCTCATCTATCACAATGCGGTCCCGCGCACTCAACCTTGGCACAGCGTTATCCCCGGGGCTACGCTCGCCACCGCCATGTGGTTCTCGTCTACCCTGCTGTTTGGCTGGTATCTGCAACACTACGCCGATTACAGCCTCATCTACGGATCGCTCGGCGCATCCATCGCCCTGCTGGTCTGGATGTATATGGTTTCCCTGGTTGTCCTCGTGGGCGCAGAATTCAATGCCATGCTGTTTCCCCGGGCGATGCTGGGAAAAGAGTTGACCGCAATCAGTCACCCAAGAGCGTAGTTTGCGCCATCAGAACGAATCGCACCGCACTAAAGTCAGAATCCGCCAATCTGGATTGCTGGCTGGAGTTCCAATCGAGGGTCGCGCATAAAGTTCGGCGTTCGCGCCAATTAAGGCGCTCTCAAACAGTTACAATAGTCTCCTCTGTTACGCAGATTCCGATCTCGAACTCATGAAACAACCCAAGCCAGAACTCGCGAAAGAAGATGCTCTCGGCACAAAAATGGTGTCTTCAGACGTACTCCACGGACCCGCCTCGGCCCGCCGCGCGAAGATCATCTGCACCATCGGTCCAGCCTGCCAGTCCGAGGCCGCGATGCGCGACTTGCTCCGTCTGGGCATGGACGTCGCCCGCTTAAATTTTTCTCACGGCTCGCACCCAGACCACGCACGCAACATAGAGCGTCTGCGCCGCGCTGCCGAAAAAGAAAACCGGACGGTGTGCATCCTGCAGGATTTGCAAGGCCCGAAGATCCGCACTGGACGCCTGGAACGTCACGAACCCGTGCTGCTTAAGAGCGGTTCGACCGTGCTGATTACTCCGCGCGACATCGCCGGCACTGCTACTCGCATTTCCACCACCTTTCCTGATCTTGCGCGCGAAGTTTCCACCGGCGCGCGCATTCTGTTGCGCGATGGACTTATCGAATTGCGCGTGCGCACCGTCCGCGGCAAAGATGTAGTCTGTGACGTTTTGAATGGCGGGACCTTGGGCGAGCATCAGGGAATCAACCTGCCCGGCACTGCTCTATCGATTCCCGCCCTGACCGAAAAGGATCATAGAGATCTCGAGTTTGGACTGAAGCACGGCGTGGACGCGGTTGCGCTCTCTTTCGTGCGTACGGCAGCCGATGTAAACATGGTCAAGCAAATCGTGATCGGCCTGGGCTGTGACACGCCTCTAATCTCCAAGTTGGAGAAGCCGCAGGCCATTGATCACCTCGAAGAAATTTTGGAAGCCTCCGATGGCGTGATGGTCGCCCGCGGCGACTTGGGCGTGGAAATGGCCCCGGAAAAAGTTCCGGTCATTCAGAAGCACGTGATCCGGAGTGCAGCCGTATGGCGCAAGCCGGTCATCACGGCCACGCAAATGCTTGAGTCGATGATCGAGAATCCGCGTCCTACGCGCGCCGAAGCCAGCGACGTGGCCAATGCCATTTTCGACGGCACCGATGCGGTCATGCTTTCCGCGGAAACCGCGAGCGGCCGCTATCCCCGCGAAGCGGTTGCCATGATGTCGCGTATCGTGGTCGAGGCCGAGAGCAATATGGGAGAGTTCACGCAGCGCCGCCGCCGCGACCGGCACGGTCTCTCCGTCGCCGAGACCATCTGTGAATCCATCGCCCACGCCGCCGAAGACCTGCCCATGGGCGCAATCGCTGTTTTCACCGAGACCGGTAATACCGCTCGCATGATTTCCAAATACCGGCCGCAGGCTCCCATTTATGCCTTCACTCCAAACTCAACCGTCGCGCAGCGCACCAACCTCTACTGGGGGGCGCATCCCGTGAAGTGCGCGCAGGCGCTTTCCTCCGAACACATGGTACGGGTGGCCGAGAAAGAATTATTAGACCGGCGGTTGCTCAAGCCCGGTGATGTGCTGGGAGTCGTCGCGGGCACGCGCCAATCATCTGGTTCCACCAACTTGATGCGCTTGCACACAGTGACGTCAGAAGAAGTCACCGCCAGCACTCACACGAAAGCAAGGCGCGGCAACAGTCCCCAGAAGCTATAATCACGGGATATGTCGCAGGAGTATCTATCCATCGCGATCTGGGAGCCTCTGCCCGGCATGGAAGGAGCTTCGCTTGAGACCATTCGCGAACTCAACGCCATCGTCTCCAAGAAGCAATACGGCCGCGATCTGCTTTACCGCAGTGGCGACGCTAATTACGTGCTGCTGCGCTACTGGAACTCGGAGCAGGCTAGGAGCGCTGCTCAGGAAGATCCCGAACTGTTGCGCTGCTGGGCGCGCCTGGGGAACGAAATCAAAATTCTCAAGGTTTACGAGAAGCTGGGAGAGGTAGGCGTATAAGCATGTCCGTTGAATCCAGCCCACGGGTTTTTACCGACGTGTCGGTTGACCCGTTCGTACGCGGTCTGCTGCATCGCCCCACTAATTCCAACGGCAAAGGGTTGGTTCTGACTCACGGCGCGGGATCGAATTGCCAGGCTCCTCTGTTAGTTGCACTTGCCGAAAGTCTTGCCGGCGCCGGCTTCCTCGTGCTGCGCTGCGATTTGCCATTTCGGCAGGATCGCCCTTACGGCCCGCCTAGTCCGCACGATGGCAAACGCGATCGTGCCGGACTGAAGAATGCGGTCATGGCGCTGCAGAAGCTGGCTGACGGTCCCGTCTTCCTCGGCGGCCACTCCTACGGCGGAAGACAATCGAGCATGCTTTGTGCCGAACAAACGGAGGCGGAATCCGAGAAAATCCCCGGCCTGCTCTTGATGTCTTATCCGCTGCATCCTCCACGCAAACCTGCCCAGCTGCGTACCCAGCATTTCTTCAATTTGCGCACCCCTGCTCTCTTTGTGGAGGGGACGCGCGATCCTTTCGGTTCGATCGAGGAAATTGAGCAGGCATTAAAGCTGATCCCAGCCAAGACGAGGTTGCTGACCGTGGAAGGTGCCGGGCACGATTTGGGATTCAAGGGGAAAGCCAGGCGGGAAGAAGTTCCGGAAAAAGTAGTAGCGGAGTTTAAGCTGTTCCTGTAGAGAACCGTTCCTTGCAGCGTCGCTGTCGGAGGCACGAAAGACGTAGCAAGCCACGGCTCTACGGACCAGAAATCGGCGAGACTCTTAATTCACCCACCCTGATTTCGAACCACCATTTCCTTTGCGCGGACCATCCTCGGGAGGGATGTAATTTCCGTGCTCGTCGAACTCCACCTTGCGGTCGTGTTTGCTCATGTAGACCTCAAATTTTTTCGCCGCCCGACGCCGCTTCCAGCGGTAATATTCGTTCCGCGCGTTGAAGTAGCGCTCGGAAGTGGCAAACATCAGACCTTTTCGGGGAAGGAATTTGAGATAGAGGTAGCCGAAGAGCAATCCGCCAAGGTGCGCGAAATTGTTTACGCCGCCGATCTCCTGGACTGCTCCCACTAGCGTCAAGAAGACGATTCCCCAGATAAAATATTTGGCCTTGATCAGGAATGGCAGGGGAAACATCATGATTTCGCTCTCGCCGTACAGCACGCCGAACGCAACCAGCAAGCCGTAGATCCCGCCCGAGGCTCCAATAGTGGTGGTTGCCGGAGACAAACCGGGCACGTGCATGTAACTCACGGCCACCGTGGTGAGCGCCGCTGCAACTGTGCAAAAGAAATAGAACTCCACGAAGCGTTTCGATCCCCAGTCGCTTTCCAACTGCGAACCAAACATCCACAAGGCCAGGGCATTAAAGAGGAAATGCAGCAACGTAAAGTGTAGAAAGGAATACGTAATTAACTGCCACACCATCCCGTGCATTACCAGCTTCGGGATCAGTCCCAAGTAGAATCGCACCCATTCGTGAGCGAACGGAGATGCAACCTCCATCACCGCCATCAGGAGGTAAATTCCGGCGTAGACCAAGATCAGCCGCTTCACCCAGCGTGTGAACGGAGGCAGGCTCAACGAGATAGTACGTCCGCGATTCATCGGCACGGTGGTGTCTCAATTACCGCCAGGAAAAGACGCGTACCAATCATGGTATCAGGTCGCGAGTCGTCCGATTCTACCGCTCCGGCAGGGGCACCACCGGCAAGCTGCGGTGTCCCTGAGCGTCCACGGCCCTCACTGCAAAGATGACATTATCCTTGGAAAGTTTCAAAGTAGTGCGCGTAACGTCCCCGACCTTTTCCACATGTTCCCATTCCGGACTGGTCGTGGCGCGCCAGAGAATCTCATAGCCGGAAGCCGATCCTCCCGGAGAATTCTTCCACGTGAGCGTCGAGTCATTCTCCAGATCCTTGGCCAGCAAATGCACATTCGCCGGAGAAGCCGGCGCCGACGCCAATGACGCCAGCGTTGCTGCATTTAGCCGCGCCACGTGTGCGACATAATCGAAGTCCACAAACTTCGTCAGATCGCCATATTCAATGCCGTCCTCGGTGCGCACGTTCTGATGCTGGTGATGAAAGTCCTCGCGAAATTCCGTGAAGCGCACCGCAGCAAATCCCTGCTGGTTAAAAGAATAATGGTCGCCACCGCGCAAGTACCGATCCGGCCGGAACACGAGCATCGGCGTCACGCCTGCGTCGTAGGTGCGGCCCACATCGAAGATATAACGTGCCAACTGCCGGGAAGTGGAGTCGTTCTCGCCGCCCAATCCGCGAATCCGCCGGATCTCCTGTTCGGTTGCTGCGGCCGGCAAGCCCTCGGAAAATACCCGCACAACCGAGCGATCCTGCTCGGCGCTTCTATCGCCGCCTACGATGTCATTGTTCAGCACAGCTTCGATATTCCAGCCCTGGTCCTTCGCCATCTTGGCGAAGTGATGGCTGCCGTTCAACCCTTGCTCTTCGCCCGCCACCGTCAAGAAAATAATCGTCGCCGGAAACTTCAGCTTGCTTAAGACGCGCGCGCACTCCAGGCTGACGGCGGTTCCGCTGCCGTCATCGTTCGCTCCTGGCGCATCGCCCTTCGTATCGAGCGTATCGCTGTTGCGTGAATCGTAATGGCCGGTCACCAGCACGATGCGCTTCGCATTCTCCGCATCCGTGCCTCTCAAGACCGCGTAGACATTGGTGATTTCAGCGGGTTGGGGAATCCGGTCCGCGGCTGGTTCGGTGAAAGTGTCGGTCTTTACTTCCAGGCAGCCGCCGCAATCCTTGGCGTAGCGCTCGAATTCTGACTCGAGCCACTCCCTGGCTGCGCCAACCCCTCGTCCAGCCCCGATTGCAGCTGGGTCCTGCGCCGAGATGGTTAACCGTGTTCCAAAACTCACCAGCCTCTCAATATTCGCCCGGATGCGCTCCGCCGAAACCTGCTGCAGCGCGGCTGCAATCCGGATATCGACAACCATGGGTTCAGGAGCGCCGGTTTCAGACACTTTGGAACGCGCTTCATTCTGAGCTAGCGCCACCGTGCTGACGACCACAAGCCCGGCAGCCATACGCCTCCATCTTTTCTTCAGATGAGAAATCATGTAATCTCCGGCATGCGAAATGTCAAGGCCGGCGGCTGCTCCGCGCCAAATTATAAATCTTGTGCCCTACAGCACTCGCCCCCTTGACACTGCGGTGGGGGAAGAATCTAAATATTATCAACGGTATCTAAGAATGATATCGGATGGGAGCGGAGGAACCATGGTTCTTTGTCCTGAATGCGAAACCGATCTGGATGTGGAAGAAGAAGAAGTCGACGAGGGCGAGATCGTCTCCTGCCCGGAGTGTGGTACAGACTTCGAAGTCGTCACTACCAGTCCGTTGGAGTTGAAGGCCGTCGAAGAAGGCTATGTGGAAGAGGAAGAGGAAGTGGAGACTGAAGACGGTGACGACGCCTAACGCCTGCCGCATTCTTCCGTCTGTCTGTCGGTCCTCTTCTTCCCTACTGCTGTTGCTTGTCTTCTCCGCTTTCAGCCTCCAGGTCTCACCCCTGGCTAACGCCGCCTCCGCGCCCAAGAAGCTGAAACCTACCGATCCCTACGCCCTCATCTTCGGCACGGTTTGGGGACCGGACGATCATCCTGCGTACGGCGTCAAGGTCAAGATTCGCCGCGCCTCCGACCAAAAACCCAAGTGGGAACTCTATTCCGACCATCGTGGCGAATTCGCGTTGCGCGTTGCCGCCGGCAAGAATGACTACATTGTAGGCGCCGATCTCAAGGGCGTAAAAACCCAAGATGGCCATCCCGTGCATCTGGTGGAAGAGGTTCCGGTCCACGTAGAGTATGATGAACGCGTGGATATTGGTTTGCATCTGGCCCGCTAGAATCATCCGGAGTAGGGCAAGTGGGGAAGAGCGGCAAGACTCGCATGATTCTGAGATTATCTTTTAGGCACGCCACGCTCTTAGCCTGCGCGCTCCTGCTCGTCTTTTCTGTGACTGGCGCCGCCCTCGACAAGAAAGATAAGCAGCAAGGCCGGCTGCTCTCCGGCAAAGTGCTCGATCCGCAGGATAATCCTGTCGTCAGCGCGGTCGTATACCTCACCAACACGCGCACCCACGCAGTGAAGACCTACATCGTCGGACAGGACGGTACCTATCGCTTCCCGGGGCTCTCCACCGTGGACTATGAAGTGTACGCTCAGTACAACAACCGCAAAAGCGATACCCGGTCGGTCAGCCAGTTCGACGACCGCTCCCAGGTCTACATCGACCTAAGAATCGATACGCGTTAAAACTGGCAATCCAGAGAGCGCTTTCGCCTCTTGTTCGTCCCTTGTCAGCCCGGAATCCCCGCATGCAACTCTTGTGCGTTTTTCGGGTTCAATATGTAAGGATGTTCTTGCGTGGGAGGAGACCTTGAAAGCATTGCATTCGTTTCAAAATAAGAATCGTTTTGGGTTGGCTGCGGCTACAGTGGCCGCGAGCTTGATCCTGATGGCCGCTTCGGCTTTTGCTCAACAGGGCGCGATGAGTCCCTATCAGGACGAACAAGATGGTGTCAGCGCCGGCGGCAAGTGGATAGAGTTCCGGTCAGAAGACAAAATGACTGGAGCGAAAAAAGTCCGCTTCGAACTGCTGGCCAACAATTATTTTCGCGAAGATCCGGATTACAAGCCGCGAGTCGAGGTGGTATGCACCGATGGTAAGTATCAGTATGCCGACTTTAATCTTGGCGGGCGGCTCGGACGGCCGGATTATCCGGGCTTCTGGGGCCAGCCGAAGATGGAAGTCAGGGTTCGCATCGACGGCAGCCACGACCACAAGGGTTGGAACTGGGTTCGCGGACGATTCCTTTCCATGGATAAGGGCACCGTTCGCGGCGCGATTGGAGCCCAGGTATTCAATGTGGAAGTCAGAACCAGGACTGGTTACGCGATCGCCGAGTTCTCGCCCGCAGCTTTGAACCTGGATGAGGTAAGGCGCGCCTGCGATTTGACTCCGCATAAGCCGTAGCGGATTTGATTTGCGCGTGAAGGGCTGAGCCTGCGGGTTCAGCCTTTTTTGTTTCCAGGCGGAATGCGATAACGTTAGGGGCTGCCCCGTCAGTAACTTGCGTGGCTTGCCCGGCTGCTGTTTCACTGGAATCAATTCCTGCTGGCGAGGTCGAGGTGGCGATGAGCGGCAACGTGATCCAAGGGGCGGCGTTTCTGCTGTTTGTAGTGGGAGTGTTTGTCTATGTAGTCATCCTCTACAACGAGTTGGTGCGGTTGCGCAACGATAATGACCGCGCGTGGGCGAACATCGACGTGCTGCTCAAGCAGCGTCACGATGAGATCCCAAACCTGGTGGAGACAGTGAAGGGATACATGCAGCACGAGCAGCAGACGCTGGTGGCAGTGACGCAGGCACGGGCCGCGTCAATGAATGCGGCGAGCATTGGGCAGAAGGCGCAGGCAGATCTGATGATGACGGGCGCACTGCGCGGGCTGTTTGCCGTCGCTGAGAATTATCCGCAACTCAAGGCCAACGAAAACTTTCTCAAGCTGCAGACTCGCATCAGCGAACTGGAAGATCGCATCGCGGATCGCCGCGAGTTTTTCAACGACGACGTCAACACGTATAACACACGCATCGGCCAGATCCCTGAGGTTTTTGTGGCCAGCTTCATGAGCCTGAAACCGCGCGCCATGTTTAAAGTGTCCGAAGAGGATCGGCGGCTGGTCGAGGTGAAATTTCAGGACCGGAACGCAGCTGGGGCCTAGGCGCCGCACGTTTGGCGGAAACAGCACGCTGAAGGACTCGTCGGCAGTGGCAATCTCGATCTCCCCGGTAGAAGGGAAATTCTCTGGCACCGGTGTCTTCAAAAGAAATTCAAGCGCGCGATCAGGCGGCACGTGGCGCTGCTAAATCGCTTGCAAAAACAAAGCGGCGGACATTCGCATTCCTTAGCGAACTCCGCCACTGACTTTTCGACGATGCCTCTACCGCAAACTTAGGCTCTGGCGCCAACCGCAGCCGGCTCAGGCGCGGGAACGCTCTTGTCCTCGCCGTTGGGCTTTTGCTGCGAAGGCTGCCCGCCCTTGCGAATGTCGATGCCACCTTTGAAGAACGCGCCGTCTTCAATGGAAATGCGCGCCGCTACGACGTCGCCAGTGAGCGATCCATCGCTGCGGATATCGACGCGGTCGCTGGCCGTTAAATTGCCGCGGACTTTGCCCAAAACAACGATTTCGCGGGCATTGATATTGGCAGCAACCACTCCATTGCGCCCGATGGTGACGCGGTTGCCCGCCAGGCTGATCGAACCCTCGACTCGGCCATCGATGTAGAGCGACTCTGATCCAGTCACCTCGCCCTTGATCACCAGCGATTTGCCGATGGTCGCCTGGTCCGCAGTGGTGGTCGTGGTGGCTGTCGCCGGCCGCGGCCCAAGGGCAGGTTCATTCGCCATGATTGCAGGCACACTCGGTGTAGACAAAGTTGGACGCTCTGGCTCCGCTGGGCGCCCGGGAGTCTGAGGCTGATTCGTCGGCTTCCACATGGGTTACATAGTTCCTTTCCTTGTTGGGATTAGGGATAACGTGCCGCACTTGCGTGACCAATCGAATTGTACTCCGCTGTCTCAAAATGAGCGCTGTGGAAAACCCTTTATTTTCAACAGAGTTTCCTTGCTTGGTACATACTCTGGTGCCCTCGAAATTTGGCGATCCAAGGCGCCGAACCCATCCTTTTCGACTCTCGGACCGTGTAAGGATTCCCGGAGCGGCATTCTTGGAGTTGACGGTTCCACAGTCCGCCGGAGTATGCTCTTGGCTCAAGATTGTCGATGGTAGGATTCGCCCTTAGGGAGCAAACCTATGTCGGAACCAGCCGTGATTACCGTCCCAGCATTTACTATTGCCCGTCCTCAGCCAGATGAGTACGCGCCTTATTATGGCCGCTACATTTCTCTGGTGCAGGGTGAGGACATTCTCGGTACGCTTGACCAGCAGCGGCGCCAGTCCATGATGTTGCTTTCCGGCAGGAACGAAAAAGATGGTGAATTCCGCTATGCCCCCGAGAAATGGAGCGCGAAGGAGGTTCTGGGCCACATCTGCGATACGGAGCGAGTGTTCGCCTACCGCGCTCTGCGCATCTCGCGCGCCGATGCCACGCCGCTGGAAGGCTTCGAGCAGGACGACTACGTACGAAATGGTCCGTTCGCGCATCGTCCGCTCACTGATCTTGTCGAAGAATTCATCGCCGTGCGCCGCGCCACGCTGTCGCTGCTGCGCAATCTCGATGAGGCGGCATGGATGCGCCGCGGAACCGCGAATAAGAACGAGGTCAGCGTGCGCGGAATTGCTTACATCATCGCTGGGCATGAGTTGCATCATCGCAGGATTCTCGAAGAAAAATACTTCGCCGCTGCGCACGGATGACCGACTCCATGTCCTCGCGCGCACTTACTGAGCTGCTCCGCGGCAAAGGCGCTCACGCCGATCCTCTTGCTTGCGTCGAAGATCTTTCTGCCGAGTTGGCGGCGCGGCAGATTACAGGGTTTCCTCACTCGATCGGGCAACTTGTCTTCCACATGAATTATTGGATGGACTACGAGCTGCGCCGTATTCGTGGCCAGAGACCAGCGTATCCGGAGCACGCTGCCGAGAGCTTCCCGCCCGCTGCATCGCCCTCTGATACACAGGAATGGGATCGTCTGAAGCAGCACTTTGCTGGCCTGCTGGCCGATTTCACTGCGTTGGCGAGTTCATCTCCGGAGGAAATGCAAAGGCAGATCGAAAGCGTGCATGAGGGAGATACGAAGGTCGCAGGAACGCTGGAGGCCGTGCTCTGGCAGATGGTGGCGCACAACAGTTATCACACGGGGCAGATCGCAACGCTCCGGCAGGTCCTGGGCGCATGGCCACCTCGCGGCGGCGGGGATACCTGGTAGAGCAGATTGAGCGGAGGAATGATGAGAATCGCAATTTGCTTTGCCTTGTTTCCACTTCTGCTTATGGCACAGACAGGCGTAGAAGCAGATGAGCATGCGATCCGGGCAGTTATGGATCGGTTCATGGACGCATGGAATCATCACGATGCGGAAGCGTTTGCGGCGGTGTTTTCCCAAGACGCGGATTTCACCAACGTTCGTGGCATGGGCGCGACAGGCCGAGCGAAGATAGAGGCTTTCCATGCGCCTGGGTTCGCAACCATCTTCAGCAAAAGCCATCAGGAATACACCGACATCAAAACGCGCTTCTTACGTCCCGATGTCGCGGCTGTCGATGTACGGTGGAAGATGACCGGCGCTATGGACCCGCAAGGCAACCTTCGCGACCGGGACGGGCTGCTGAATTTCGTCATGGAGAAGAATGCGGGACGCTGGGAAATCGTTGTGTTGCACAATCTCGAGCTCTCAGCTCCGCCTCCGACGAAGTGAACGAGGGCGTCTCTGCCTGTGGGTTATTCTTGTAGCTGGCAGCCACCCCATGCTCTCTGACTCCACGATCCTGAAACATATTGCCCGGCAACCGAAGCGCTCGGCGGGATTCAAGCAGTTGGTCCGAGAGCTGGGCCTGCACGGAGATGCCCGCGGAGAGCTCGACACGCATCTTCAGAAGCTGGTCGCCACAGGGCAACTGATTCAGATAAATTCCGACCGCTACGCGCTGCCAGACGTCTCACCCGACAAGAATCTGGTTGCCGGACGCCTCACCATGCACCGCGATGGTTTCGGTTTCGTCATCCCGGACGCGAACTCGTTGAGTCCGGCGATGAAGTCGCGTTTGGTGGGGGATATCTTCATCGCGCCCCACGCCATCGGCAACGCAATGCACGGCGACCAGGTGCTGGTCGACATCGTGGCCACTCGTCCCGATGGCCGCTCCGAAGGGCGCATCGTGCGTTCAGTGGTGCGCGGCCATCCCACGGTGGTTGGAATTTTTCACTACGGTAGCCGCCACAACTATGTGAAGCCGATCGACAGCAAGATCACACAGGAAATCGTTATCCCAGCGGGCCTGGAATATCCGGAAAGGAAAACCGAGGACGCAGGGGACGCTGAGAAACGACGAAAGAGGTATAAGAAATCGGTCGACCGCGTACTGGGTGACGAGGCCGCTCAACACTCTGGGTGGGACGATCTCGAAGGCGTGGTGGTCGACGTCGAGATCACCGATTGGCCCACGCCCACGCAAAACCCGCGTGGACGCCTCTTCGAAATCCTGGGCCGCCAAGACGACTTCGGCGTCGACGTGGAAGTTACCATCCGCAAGTTTCATTTGCCGCATCGCTTTCCCGCGGCGACGCTCGACGAAGCACAGAATGTCTCCGCCATCATTTCAGCACCGGAGTTTCGCCGCCGCCGCGACTTCCGCACCGTTCCCATCGTCACTATTGACGGCGAAACCGCGCGCGATTTCGACGACGCAGTCACCGTGCGCAATCTCGCCAATGGCAGCTTCGAATTGCAGGTTCATATTGCCGACGTGGCCCAATACGTTACACCCGGTTCGGCGCTCGACCAGGAAGCGCATCTCCGCGGCACCAGCGTCTATTTTCCGGACCGCGCCGTGCCCATGCTGCCGCTCGAACTCTCGACGGACATCTGCAGCTTGCGCCCCCAGCTCGACCGGCTGGTGCTGTCGTGCGTGATGCAAATCGATTCTCGCGGAGAAATCTTGGGCTACGAGTTGTGCGAAGGCGTCATCCGCTCGGCTGAGCGCATGACATACACCGCCGTCAACGCTGTGATCGAAGGCGATGCCGCCGCGCGCGAACGCTATGCGGCGCTCGTGCCCACATTTGAACTGATGCGCGACCTCGCGGTGATTCTCAACCACAAACGCCAGCGCCGCGGTTCGATCGACTTCGACCTGCCCGAGCCGGTCATCGAGTTCGACGAATTCGGGTTGATGAAGAGCATCACGCGTTCGGAGCGCAATATCGCCCATCGGCTGATCGAAGAGTTCATGCTCTCTGCCAATGAATGCGTCGCGCAATATCTGGAATCGAAACGCATCGCGTCTTTATATCGAATTCACGAAAAGCCGGATGCCAAGCGCGTTTACGATTTCGAAGTCATCGCCGCTACGTTCGGATACTCCCTGGGTGTAGGTCCGCTGCCCATTCACCGCGTGCAGTTCAAGAGTGATCGCCGCGCCGCACGCGGCACGGGCCAGCACGGGCCAACGGTCGAAGTCCCAAAGGATGTCCACATCACGCCCCGCATGTACCAGAAGCTGGCCGCCAAGATCGCCGGGAAACCAGAAGAGCGCATCGTGAGCTACCTGATGCTGCGGTCGCTCAAACAGGCGCGCTACTCGGAAGTAAACCTCGGCCACTTCGCACTGGCAGCTCCAAGCTACACGCACTTCACATCGCCGATCCGCCGCTATCCCGACCTGATCGTGCATAGAATCTTGAAGGAAGTGCTGCGCGATTCGGCGGAGAGGCGCGATGGCGAAGTGCCGGTTGGAGTTTTCCCCGCGCTCGACGGTGGCGCCGGCATCCCGCTGGCCCAGTTGCGGCCCGAACGCCCGCTGGATCGGAACGTCGAATCAGCTCCTTCGCCGTGGTCGAAACGCCGTGACCATGCCGCACATCGCGAAGCGCACGAGCCGCTGGGCGGGCCGATCTCGCTCGACGAGCTCCATAACATCGCGGAAGAGTCGAGCCACTCCGAGCGCCGCGCCGACGAAGCGGAGCGCGAACTCATGGAGTGGAAGAAGGTCAAGTTCATGCAGGACCGCATTGGCGACGACTTCGACGGCCTCATCACCAGCGTCACCAAGTTCGGCTTCTTTGTAGAACTCACTGATTTGTTCGTCGAAGGTCTGGTTCCTCTGAACACGCTCACGGATGACTACTACGCCTACCACGAAAACACACGCCAGATTATCGGCCAGCACTCACGCAAGACCTACAGTCTGGGACAGAGAATTCGCGTGCTAGTCGACCGCATCGATCCCGTGGAAAGGAAAATCCAATTCGCTATCCTGCAAGAAGCCCCGCTGAAGCCCTCGCTTAAACCGTCTTCGCGCAAGTCGAAACGCAAGCGCAGGTAACGGCCTTCGGGCTCCGGAATCGTCCCGCCAGGCGTAACTCTCTCGCTGGTGGTAAAATTCTCTAGTGAAACCCCATCCGCTGCAAACGCGAAGCAGCGGGTTCCTTCTTAGTCGGGACGTGGCTCAGCCTGGTAGAGCACTCGCTTGGGGTGCGAGGGGTCGGCAGTTCAAATCTGCCCGTCCCGACCATTCAAGTTGAATCCTCTTGTCGAAGCGGCGGGCTCATATCACGAATCCACCACTGACATTTAGCGACTGACCCGTGATGAACGCGGCCGCGTCCGTGCACAGGAACGTGACAACCTTTGCCACGTCTTCGCCGGTGCCGAGACGTCCCAGCGGATGCCGGATCAGAGCACGTTCCCTTGTAGCAGGGTCGGACAAATGCGCCGCCGTCATGTCCGTTTCGACATAACCCGGCGCCACGGCATTTACGCGGATTCTGCGACCAGCCAATTCCAGCGCCCAGCTTTTTGTGAGCGAATCGACGGCGGCTTTGGTCGCGCCGTAGAGGCTGCGTCCACCAGCAATCCCCACCCGACCCGCAGTCGAGGAAATGTTTACGATGCGCGCGCCGTCGCGAAGCTTGGTCAGCAAGGCCTGCGTCAGCCAGAACATGCCTCTCAGATTGATGTGGAGAACCTCATCCAGCAAGGCTTCGCTGGTGGAACCCAGAGGCGTGGGCTTCCACACTCCGGCGTTGTTCACGAGGATGTCGAGGCTGTCTTCGTCAAGCGAGCCGACCATGCGCGTGATCGAATCCGTGGATCCGAGGTCCGCGTGTACCAGCGTGGCAGGTGATTGCAGCGTCGACGCCGATTCTTCCGCCGCAGCCAGGTCGCGATGATAGTGCACGATGATTCGCGCGCCTTCTGCATCGAGCGCCTGGCAAATCGCACGCCCGATCCCGCGTGATCCGCCGGTTACCAGCGCGACATGGTTTGTTAAGGAAAGTGGCATCCGTGGTGAACCGTGCTTGATGAATTATCCCATGCGGAGGTTGATCCTCCGTCAAGCGGGCTGCCGATGGTTCTCCATTGCGTCGGCAGCGAAGTCTGCATCGGCACGATTGGGTGGAAGGATAGAATGCAGGCGTGAAGCTGCTTACCCGGCCATGGTTGCTCCTAGCCGTATCTACAATCGTCACACTTGGCGTGTGGCATTGGGCGAAAACAATTCTTGTTCCAGCGTACACCGCAAAAGTTCTCGCCGAGAAACGCCCCGTGGGAAACAATTCCGATCTGTATCCGCGCTGGCTCGGTGCGCGCGAAATGCTCTTGCACGGCCGCGATCCATACGGAGCCGATGTTACCCGCGAGATCCAGACAGGTTTTTACGGGCGTCCGCTCGATCCGCAAAATTCCAGCGATCCTACGGCCCGCGAGTCCTTCGTGTATCCACTCTATGTCGTTTTCTTGCTCGCACCAACGGTGACGTGGTCCTTCCACACCGTAGCCGAGGTCGTCCGCTGGCTGCTTCTGGCCTCGATTGCTTGCAGCGTTCCTCTTTGGATGGTTGCCCTCAAAATTCGTCCTAGGTGGCCGCTGATGATTGCAGCAACGTTGCTAGCGCTCGGCAGCTATCCTGCCGTGGAAGAGTATTTTCAACAGAACTTGACCGCTCTGGTAATTTTCTTCCTTGCCGCAGCGGCGGCAGCGGCGTCCCGCAATTGGTTGACGCTAAGCGGATTTCTCCTTGCGCTGGCCACCGTGAAGCCGGACACGACGGGGCTCGTGATCCTCTGGTTTCTCCTATGGGTTACGGGAAACTGGAAACAGCGCAACCGCCTGTTTTGGAGTTTCACGGTCACGATAGCTGCGTTGTTACTCTCCACCGAGGCGATGTCGCCGGGCTGGATTTCCCGGTTTGCGGCGGCGGTCAGAGAATATCCTGCCTACGGCACGGATCCCAACATTCTGCAAGTGTTGCTACGCAGTCAGGTCGCAGAATTTCTAGGGCTGGTGCTGATTGTTCTTCTAATCGGCATTTGCTGGCGGTGGAGAAAGGCCGCTCCGGATTCGAAGCAATTCGGGTGGGCGCTGGCTTGGGTCGCAGCGGTCACGCTTGTCGTTCTTCCTAAATTGGCCGCCTACAATCAGCTCTTACTCATACCGGCTTTGCTTGTGCTCGCACGCGGATACTCAAGGTTTCCCAGCACTGGATTCCTGCGGCGAACCATGACGAAGGGAGCCTTTGCGTGCCAAATCTGGCAATGGCTCGCCGCGACAGCCCTGTCGGTTTGCTCGCTCTTGTTCTCCGCTGCCCGCCTTCGAGCCGTTGCGGAAGCACCAATGTATACACTCCTGGCCCTTCCTCCTCTCACTCTGCTCGCTGTTTTCTCCTGCACTCTTCCGCTACGAGAAGAAAAGTGATCAGAGTGCAGACTGGGAATTATCCCAGGCAGAGCTTCGCCTGCACTTCCGATACGCCCCGAACCAAGAAAGGCACTTCTGACCAGGAGCGTGGCTCCGCGAGAATCGGGAGAAGCTCCACTCGCGTCACGCTCGTCGACGCGCTGCTCGTCGAAGATCTTTCCAGGCACACGGGAAGCAGTACGCACTCGGGGAGAAATAATTTATGTCCGGACAAGTCATTTTGTATTTCGAGGATCAAGCGGACGCGCTACGTTTTGCATTAGCTGCGGGATCGGTGATGGCGGGGGACGGGACCAGTGCCCCTGACGATTTGGTTCAGGAGACGGCACGCGTCAGCCGCATCCGTCTAGACGCGGCGAACGCAGGCAACGTGAAGAAAACGGTAGTGGCGTAAAGCGCCAGAGATGACCGCCGCTAACCCGTGCGCCGTGCGGAAAGCAGGTTCAGGATCTCGCGTAGGCCCTGGCGGATGTGCTGGATCCCAGCGGGCGACTGGGCGGGGAATGGAATCGCTGCTTGCCCTTTCTCGGTTTTTGTCTCGGAACGCAGCTGCTGGCGCGCACCTACGATGGTGAAGCCCTGCTCGTAGAGCAGTTGCTTGATATGCAGGACGCTTTCTACATCCCGTCTCCGGTACATGCGCTGCCCGGTGCTGCTTTTCACCGGCTTGAGCTGAGGGAACTCGCTTTCCCAGAAGCGCAGCACGTAGGCAGGGAGCCGACACAGAATAGCCACTTCGCCGATGCGGAAATACAGCTTATCGGGAATGAAGACTTCATCGGTCTTATTCTTGCCCGCGGGTTTTTTTCTCGGACTCATACTCGCATCGACGGTTCGAGACCTGCACCGTCTCAGTATTGTGACACAGGCGAGGGATCGATATGAAGAATTTCGAGAGCGGGTTGAATCGGCGGGGCCATTGTCCGCTCCACTGTGCAAAACGGAAACGCCTCTCAAGAGGTGCTTCTCCTGAGAGGCAGGTTAAATTGGCCCTTGCGAAGTATCGTCTCGCAGACGGTTAGTTAGTGTTTCTTCTTTTTTGCCTTCTTCTTGGTTGCCATGAAGGTTCCTCCGTGAACGATTTTCCCTTGCGACTTCGGGGTCCCGAATGCCAAAAGCTACCCAACTTGTGGTACGGGTAGCGTCCTTAACACAAGATATTGCGGCAGTGTGAACGCAGTGTCAATACAATTTTGCATTGCAGGCAACAATTTTCATAAGAATTAAGGTGATTTAGCGTTCGGTCGTCAATCGATCGGCTGCGAGCAGCAAGAATTCGTGCCCGTTCCTACAGGATGATCACCACGTGCCTGGGTTGGCAATCGCTTGCGTCAACCTCTAACAGTTCAATGCCAACCCGTCCCGACTGGTACGGCGTTCCCGCTTCCGGTAAACTGCGCCACATGCGGCGTGATCCCATCGAGTTGGAAATCTTCAAGAATCTTTATCACTCGATTGCCGAAGAGATGGGCGCAGCACTGCGACGAACTGCATTCTCCCCCAACATCAAGGAGCGTCGCGACTATTCGTGCGCCGTGTTCGACAGCGCCGGTGAAGTGATCGCCATGGGTGACCATATGCCTGTGCATCTGGGGTCAATGCCGATGTCGGTACGGGCCGCGATTGCGGCCGGAGAGATGGTTCCCGGCGACGTGGTCATGCTGAATGATCCGTTCCGCGGCGGCACGCATCTTCCGGACATCACGCTGGTCGCGCCTGTGTATGTGGGGCACGGGCCTATCCTGAGCGGCAGTCGAAGTGGTCCCCGGCCGCGCAAGGGCGCGAATCGTCCTGACTTCTACGTGGCCTCGCGAGCTCATCATGCCGATGTGGGCGGAGCTTACGCGGGGTCTATGGGGCTATGTCGCGAGATTTATCAGGAAGGATTCCGCATTCCTCCCGTGAAAATCATGCGGGCAGGAGTCATCGAGCGGGATGTGCTCGCGCTGCTTCTCAACAACGTCCGCACGCCGGAAGAACGCGAAGGCGATCTGGGCGCGCAAATCGCGGCATGCCACACTGGGGCCGAACGGCTGCGGGAAATATGCCTGCGTTACGGATCGAATCGCGCGAAGAGTGCCGCAGAGGAACTGCTGGAGTATTCCGAAGAACTGATGCGAGCATTTCTGCTGCGCGTCCCGCCGGGCACGTATCGCGCAGAGGATTTCCTCGATAACGACGGCATCAGCGACAAGCCGGTGAAGATAGCCGTAACGCTGAGCTTTGCGCGTCAGCAGGGGTCACGGCGCGCAGGGAACGCGCGTCACGCGGTCACGGTCGATTTCACCGGGAGCGATCTGCAGGTCGAAGGCAGCGTAAACGCGGTTGAGGCCATCACCTACTCTGCCTGCTTCTATGTGTTTCGTTGTCTGCTGGCGGACGACGTTCCAGCCACAGCCGGCCTGATGCGTCCCATCCAGGTCATCGCTCCGGAAGGAACGATTGTGAACGCACGCCCTCCGGCGGCGGTGGCGGGCGGGAATGTTGAAACTTCGCAGCGTATCGTCGACGTTTTGCTGCGCGCGCTTTCCCCGGCTATTCCGGACCGAATTCCGGCGGCAGCTTCGGGAACCATGAACAATTTAACCATTGGTGGAATCGATCCGCGCACCGGCAATGCCTTCACTTACTATGAAACCATTGCCGGCGGGATGGGCGCTCGGCCTACCAAGCCCGGAGTTTCTGGCGTGCACACCCACATGACAAACTCGCTGAATACTCCGGCCGAGGTGTTGGAGTATGCCTATCCGCTGCGCGTGCGGCGATACTCCCTCCGACCGGGCAGCGGAGGCGAGGGCGAGTATCAAGGCGGCGACGGACTTGTTCGCGAGATCGAAGTGCTTACCGATTGCGAAGTGACTGTGCTTTCTGAGCGGCGCACGCGTGCTCCTTGGGGACTGCATGGCGGCGGCGACGGCGCGTCGGGGAAGACAAGAGTGATTCGCAACAATGGCTCGGCCGACGAGATGCCGGGAAAGTTCAGCACGCGTCTGCGTACAGGGGAGCGAATCAGGCTCGAATCGCCGGGCGGCGGCGGCTGGGGCCAGTAGGCAGGAACAGTCTTGGGGCTGATGAAAGGCGCGCAGACGGAGCGCCATGTGTGATTGCGAACGCGAACTTCAGCGTACTAGCATGGAGGATCGACCTATACACATTGTCGAATCGGTCGAGTGCCCCTTCCGGCTACATTGGACACTGTAGGATCTCGACCGTTTACCCTCCTTAATGAACGAGGCGAGCGAAGTTTTTGCACGACAAGTTTCTCCAGCCGCCGCGGTGTCTTCAGCAAATGCAACCCTAAACGCCCGCCGATCATAGACTTACATCGTTCCACAGGAACAAAATTCGAGCTGGCAGACGACGTGCACTTTGAATACGCTCGGACTCGCGGACATTACACATATCGGCCCAAGTCCGAAGCAACCTTGCAGCTTGAAAGGTTGCACCAACTGTGGCCATGAAAATCATGAAAGTCCGTTTCTGGATTGAGATGGCGGCGGCCGCGAGCGCTATCGCGTGCCTCTTGGCCTTCTTCCTTGCGACCCGTGGAGCCGCTGCGGGAGCAGGCGCCGCGAAATCTGAATCTGGACAACCCGCGCGATCTTCCGCTGTCCAACCTCAGGCTTACGAGGGTGTCATTACTGACACTCACTGTGGTGCGAAACACTCCGCCGCCGTGGGCATGGCTGCCGCTGACTGCACTCGGGTTTGCGTCCACAGTGGAGAGAGCTTTGCTCTCGTGGACGGAGACAAAACCTATACTCTCCAAGGAGAAGAAGGTGCCTTGAAGCGGGTGGCAGGGCAGCGCGTCAAGATCGTCGGAACTCTGAACGGCGATACTATTTCGGTGGCATCAGTTGCCGCCGCGTCCTAAGGCTGATTAGGCTTACTTTCCACCAGCGTATTCGGAACCGCCGCCGCAGGCCCCGCTACACCGGGGAGTACCGGCACTGCGGTCTGCGCGGGCGCGCTCGTTCGCGCAAAGGCGCGCTCATCCCACTTGCCGAAGATCATCTTTCCAGCTGTGGTCTGCAACACCGAAGTGACCGAGACATCAATCGTCTTGCCGATCATCTTTCGTGCATTATCCACGACCACCATGGTGCCGTCGTCAAGATAGGCGACGCCCTGGTTGTACTCCTTGCCTTCTTTCAGGATGAACACCTTCATGATCTCACCCGGCAACACGATCGGTTTGAGCGAGTTCGCGAGCTCGTTGATGTTGAGGACCTCGACTCCCTGCAACTGCGCCACTTTGTTCAGATTGAAATCGTTGGTGATGATCTTCCCCTCATAGACCTTGGCCAGCTCGATGAGCTTGAGATCCACTTCGCGGACCGCGGGGAAGTCATCCTCTACAATCTGGATCTGAAGCGTCGCCATTTTCTGCAGGCGTTGCAGAACGTCGAGCCCGCGGCGCCCGCGGTTGCGCTTCAGAGAGTCAGCCGAATCGGCGACGAGTTGCAGTTCGCGCAATACGAACTGCGGGGTAACAATGATTCCGTCCAGAAACCCGGTCTCGGCAATATCGGCGATGCGCCCATCGATGATGACGCTGGTGTCCAGAATCTTGTAGCTTTTCTTGCCTTGCTTCTCCCCGCCAAAGATTCCGCCCAATGCCGCCAGGTTCAGCAGGTCGCCCTTGCTCGCGCCCACGATCAGGCCAACATAGGCCATCAGCAACATCACCAGGATTTGCAGGAAACTCTGGGTGTTGCCAGCAGGCACGCTGCTGCGAATCACCAGGGCAAACAGGTAGGCCCCGCAGATGCCCAGGAAGCTCCCGATGGCCGCGCCGATCAGCCGCTTCAGGCTCACCGTTCGAAGCTTCCACTCGAACAGGACGATCCCCGCACCCACCAGCGCGCCTACTCCCGCGTCCTGATATTTGGACAGCCGGAAAGGCTCGATGAAGTAGCACGCTACCGAGACTACGATGACAAAAAGAAGACGTACAAGAACTAGACCCACAGGATGACCTCCCCCGATGCAGCTCCGCTACAGATCTGGCGCGATGCACCGGTGCCTTTTCCTCGCTGCCCCCAGGCGGGAATCGGCAAATCAGCATGCGGGGCGCGCAAGAATTAGGGGATGAATGTACGCCCCGTCCCGACCCGTGGAGGCGTGGCCGGGAGGACCTTTAGTAAACCATCGCCCAAAGTATATACCTGAAGGCAAATAACCGGCGAAGAAACATGGAGTAACCGTGGTCCGTTCGTAGAGACGATGCTTGCAACGATCTTTGCCTCCGGCAGGACCGGCAAAGGGAGGTCGGCCCTTCTCGTAAAGTATCGTAACTTAACTCCTCCCGTGCAGCGCGGACGCCTCCGCCGCGATCGTCTGTCCTGTTAAACTTCCCTGCATGAAAGCCTTAGTGATCACCAGCCTCGCCGGCCCCGAGGCACTCGCCATCCAAGACACCGCCGAACCCACCTTGAAGCGGGAACAAACGCTGGTCTGCGCCGCTGCTGGTGGCCTGAACTTCGCCGACTTCATGACTACCAAGGGCGGCTATCCTGGAACCCCGCCGCCACCGCTGATTGCCGGACGCGAATTCGCCGGCACCGAAGAAAATACAAGCCGCCGCGTCATGGGCTACATCCAGTGGGGAGCCTTCGCGGAGAAGGTGGCCGCCTATCCGAACATGCTCTGGCCCGTGCCTGACCACTGGACCGCCGAACAAGCCGCCGCCTTCCCCGTGAACTATTTCACCGCCTACCTCGCCTACTGGCAGGCAGGTATGACTTCTCAGGCCATGTGGGGGCAGCCGACCTCGGCTGTCCGGCAGAGCGAAGTTCCGCGTCGGGTGCTCATCCACGCCGTCGCCGGAGGCGTGGGCACTGCAGCCGTTCAAATCGGAAGGCTTCTCGGCGTTGAAATGTACGGCACGTCCTCCTCCGACGAAAAACTCGCGCGCGCGAAAGACCTCGGCCTGCAGCACGGTATCAACTACAAGCGGCACGATTATGAAGAAGTCGTGAAGAATCTCACGCGCGGCGAGGGCGTCGACGCCGTCTTCGAAATGCTCGGCGGAGAGCACACCGCCAAAAGCTTGCGCTGCCTGCGCGATTTTGGCCGCGTCATCCAGTATGGCACCGCCACTGGCAAGCAGCCGCAACTCGATGTGCGGGCATTGTATGCAAAATCGGCCAGCATCCAGGGCCTGTGGCTCACCTATCTCTCCCAGAAGCGCGAAATCATGGAACCCGCGTGGAGCCAGCTTTCTCAATGGATCGCGCAACGCAAGCTGACTCCCGTCGTCGGCCACGTCTTCCCACTCGATCGAGCGGTAGAAGCCTACAAGCTGCTGCAAGAAGGCAAGAACTACGGCAAAGTTGTGCTGAAGATCTAGCCTGAATAATTCCCGAAACCGTGTACACTTGTGCCGCGGCGCAGCCCAGCACCAACGTTCTTTACGCCGCCATCCTCATTCGAGGATGCATTTCGCACTGGTCAGAGGTCTTCCATGTCGAAGCTTCCTAGATTCCTGGTGTGCGCATTCCTCCTCACTCTCGCGCTTCTTCCCTCCCATGTCGCGTGCGCACAAGCCCCAGTCCCTTCGAACCCTGAAATTGAGCGCCGCGTCGACGCCTTGCTCAAAAAGATGACGCTCGAGCAGAAAATTGATTACATCGGAGGCACCGGTTTCGCCGTGCGGTCGATGCCCACTCTCGGCGTTCCGGCTTTTGAAATGTCCGACGGACCGCTCGGAGTGCGCAGCAACCAAAAGTTCCCATCAACCACTTACGCCGCCGGCATTGGCCTCGCCGCCTCCTGGGATCCGCAACTGGCGGAACGCGTTGGTGCAGGCATCGGCAAGGACGCCCGCGCCCGCGGCATTCACTTCATGCTCGGACCCGGCGTCAACATTTACCGCGCGCCCATGAACGGCCGGAACTTTGAATACTTCGGCGAAGATCCATTCCTCGCAGGCGCCGTCGCCACCGGTTACATCACCGGCATGCAGAAGCAGGGCGTCAGTTCCACCGTGAAACATTTCCTCGGCAATAACTCCGAGTTCCTGCGCCACGACAGCGATTCCATCATCGACGAGCGCGCCCTGCGTGAGATCTACCTGCCCGCATTCGAATCCGCCGTGAAGGAAGCGCACGTCGGCGCAATTATGGATTCCTACAATCTGGTCAACGGCCTGCATTCGACGCAGAACAGATACTTCAATACCGACGTTGCCAGAAAGCAGTGGGGATTTCAGGGCGTCATGATGTCAGATTGGGTTGCGACCTATGACGGCGTGGGCGCGGCCAATGGCGGTCTCGACCTCGAAATGCCGAAAGGCAAATACATGAACCAGGAAAATCTGCTGCCGGCAATCCGCGATGGCCGCGTAAAGGAAGCGACCATTGATGAAAAAGTGCGCCACATCCTGGCCACCGCGGTCAGCTTCGGCTGGCTCGATCGCGACCAGACCGATCTCTCACTCTCGAAGTACAACGAAGAGAATCACCTCGTCGCTCTCGACGCCGCACGGGAAGGCATCGTGCTGCTCAAGAACGAAGGCTCACTTCTTCCTTTCGACAAGCAGAAGATCAAAACCATTCTCGTCGTCGGTCCGGACGCCCATCCTGCACAACCGGTCGCCGGCGGCAGCGGAAAGGCGATCCCGTTTTCAGCGGTCAGCATTCTGGAGGGCATCGGCAGCTACGTCGGCACCTCGGCAAGGGTCTATTACGACCGTGGCCTTCCCAAGATGATCGACCTCGCTACGTCCACGGAATTTTCCACTGCGGCACAAAACGGCGAGCGCGGACTCAGCCTGGAAACTTTTCTGAACGGAGACCTCTCTGGCGCTCCAGCTTCTACGCAAAGAGTGCGCGATCTCAATTTCGCGGGAAAGTCATGGGATGACTTCGACAACATGGACGAAGCCATGGATCTGTTCGACGCAGGCAAGAAACCGTCGTCCCGGCGCTGGACCGGCTTCTACATCGCGCCGCAGGCTTCTTCCTACGAAGTCGCTGCGGAATACTCCGGCGAGGGCAACGGTTATCGCCTTCTCGTGGATGACAAGCTCGTCTTCGATCAGTGGAAGACTGCCACCGCATTGCAGGACCACGCGGCTTTGAACCTCTCCGCAGGACCGCACAAAATTGTCGTTGAAGCCTTCCAGGATCTTCCCGTCGGCGGGCGCCTGCGCATCGGCATTATGGACCAGCACAAAATCGTCTCTGCGGCCGCGAAAGCTCTGGCCGCTAAAGCCGACGTCGTCATCGTCGCCGCCGGATTTGACGCAAACAGCGAATCGGAGGGCTCGGACCGCACCTTTAGTCTCCCAGTCGGTCAGGAAGAATTGATCCGCGAACTCGCCGCGCTCAACCAGAACACGATCGTCACCGTTACCTCCGGAGGCAATGTCGATCCCGGCGACTGGCTCGAACGCGTTCCCGCTTATCTCGAACTCTGGTATCCCGGAGAGCGTGGTGGCACCGCACTCGCGGAAATCCTCTTCGGCGCGGTTAATCCTTCGGGACATCTGCCCGTCACCTTCGAACGCCGCTGGGCCGACAATCCGGTTCATGACAACTATTACCCCGAATCAGGCACGAATCGCGTGGTTTACAAAGAAGGTGTGTTCGTCGGGTATCGCGGCTACGAGCACACTCACGTCAAGCCGCTGTATCCGTTTGGCTATGGTTTGTCCTACACCACTTTCCAGTACAGCCACATCGAAGTGAAACCGGAAGGTGAATCATCAACCGGAGCGCGCTACAACGTAACATTCGATGTGACCAATACTGGCCATCGGGCGGGCGCAGACGTGGCGCAAGTCTATGTAGCCGAGGCCGACCCGAAAGTGCCTCGCCCACCCAAGGAACTGAAAGGCTTCTCCCGCGTGGAACTCGCTCCGGGCGAAACTAAACACGGGTCGGTTTCGCTCAACCCGCGCGCTTTTACTTTCTACGACGTCACCGCGAAACACTGGCACGCGGACGCCGGCAAATATACCGTGGAGGTGGGTCACTCGTCCGAAGACGTGCCTCTACACGCCGACATCACACTTTCCAGTGCTTACGATGTTGAGAATGACAAGTAGTGCGTCGAAGAGTGCAATTCATTGTGTTGCTGACGCGCCCTCGTCGAATACATATTCGTCGCTCACCAGAAAATTCACCACCGAGCACAGTGCGATCGCGATGCCGTTCGCGGCCAGGTAGTTCATGTGTCCGAACGTAACCATCATTTTCATCAGCACGAGATTGCCACCGATGGAAACTGCCCCGTTGGTTAGATTGAACCGCAGCAGGCACGGCAGCGAGTTGCGCCACAATGGCTGCACCCGGTCCGCCCACGTGTAGCGCACGTGCCAGAGGAAGTTATGTACCACGGTCGCCTCAACGGCCAAGCCCGTGGCGGCAAGATAGCTGAGATGAAAAACACTCTTCAGCAGAAACAGTAAAGCAAGTTGCAGCGCGATCCCAATTCCTCCGACAAGATTGAATCGCAACCATCTTGCGAAATTGTCCAGATGGGAAGGTCTCATGCTCAGCAAACCGGTGACTGTGGGCGTTCTTCGCGATAAAGTCGCAGTGTGTTCTGCAGGGTGAAGCAGATCAACATCAGCACCATCCCAGCAAGACCAATCACTCCGCCAACATCAAACAACCGGTACTGCTCGCCAAGAAAATGCACTCGCGGTTTCCCCAGCAGCGCCAGGTTGCCGACAGCCAGCAGAATGCGCAACTCCGTCGGACCAAAACGCCAGAACGATAAGCGAAACTCGCCCAATGCGTGCGTGGCAAGATAAGACTGGATCGAGAGCATGAGAAACCCGACCAGCAAGCCGATAGCGATCCAAGGATGCATGAAACCCGACAAGGCCAGCCCTCCCATTAGCGCAAGGGCGCCGAAGCTATCGACCATGTGGTCGACATAAAATCCATAGCGTGGGCGCAGACGCTGCCGCACGCGCGCCAGCGTGCCATCGAGAGAGTCGCCCAGCCAGTTCAACGCTAGAAATAAGATCGCGCCAAGCAGCGCATACTTGTTCCATCGTGCCAGCGCATAGCACAAGCCAGCGCCGATCTGTGCCGCTAACCCCAGCAGCGTCAAGTAGTCGGGGCCAATCCATTGCGGCGTGAGCGCGGCCAGCCAAAGCAGTGCTTTCTTCTCAATGGCTGCGACCCAGCTCTCCTGCACCCGCCGCATGTCCGGGAACGGTCGCGCGCGCCTCATCTCGAAAAGAACTTTCGGATCTTCCTGTTCACAGAACTGCATCATCCCGCTTGCCATATTCGCCTCCGCGATTGTGTGCTTCGTGCTTGTCAGCGCCGCCTCGGACGCCACTTTGAAACAAAGAGACCGCGGGCACAATGCTCTGTACCTCAAACTGTTCTCAATCGCAGATCAACCCGTAAGTGACTGGGGAAATTAATGGTTAGCGTGGTACGTCATCCGGCGGGAAATCTCGCTCGCAACGCCGGAGTATCAATAAAGGAACCGTCGGAGCGCTGATTCGCGATAAACGCGGCTGTAGATGCAAGCCTCTGGTAGGCTTTGAAAGAAATTCGCTGATGCAAATCTGCGTCCCATGACCAAAGTCCTTCGGTTCTTTCGTCCTTCGCACCAGCACACGGCTTTCTCGGCCACGCTACTGCTGATGGGGACGGTGATGCTTTCGCGCGTGATCGGCTACATCCGCGAGGCCTATATCGCCTACGCGTTCGGCGCCGGAGTTCAGACCGACGCCTACGTCGCCGCCTTTACGCTCCCGGACTGGCTCAACTACATCGTGGCCGGAGGCGCGGCTTCCATCACTTTCATCTCGATCTACACTCGCTTTCTCGCCGAGAACCGCGATGCCGACGCGAAGAAAACCTTCTCCGTGGTCATTACCGTCAT
>Ga0181515_1131863_pt1 | contig 48987 bp, 44 predicted proteins | sample PEATcosm2014_Bin_11_FD_127748 | JGI IMG/M metagenome (GOLD analysis project Ga0181515, IMG submission 127748) | Metatranscriptome of peatland microbial communities from MTU Mesocosm Facility, Houghton, MI, USA - PEATcosm2014_Bin23_30_metaT... | ecosystem: Environmental > Terrestrial > Soil >... | reverse complement strand
CTGGGACCACGACTACTTCCTGGCTCGAAATCGGAACTTGGCGGGTGCGGCTGATATAGTCGGCGATCTCCTGGCGCAGGTCGGGCAGACCGGCGGCGGGGCCGTAGTGAGTCCATCCCATGTGGAGAGCGTCAATACCGGCTTCTACGATGTTGGCGGGGGTGTCGAAGTCGGGTTCGCCGATTTCCAAGTGGACGATTTCTTTGCCTTGTTTTTCGAGAGCGCGGGCTCGGTTCAGGACTTCAAAGGCGGTTTCGGTTCCGAGGCGCGACATCCGGCTGGCTAGACGTAGTTCGAGTTGAGTTGTGGTGGGCATGGTAGCGGATGAGATTATAGCGCGTTGTCGAGGGGAACTCTCTGTGATCCCCTGTGTTCTCTTTGGTGATCGGCATTACGGCTTACCACAGGGGGCACAGGGGATCACAGGGAAAAACTTCACAGGGGAAAAACTATTCTGAGATGGTGCTCTCTTCGCTTTGCGCGCGCAGGACGCGATCGACCGAGTATGGGGCGCGCTGGGCGGGCTCGTGGTAGTGGCGCACTTGCATTTCTCCCAGGAGGCCCACGGCTAGCATGTTCAGGCCCGCCAGCAGCAGGACGGCCGAGAACATCATCAGCGGGCCGTGCTGGTACATCACATCGGTGTGGTACACGACCTTGTCGAAAATCATCCAGCTGGAGATGCCGCAGCCAGCCAGAATGCTGAACATCCCTACCGTGCCGAAGAAATGCAAGGGGCGGGAAAGATATTTGAGCAGGAAGCGGATGGTGATGAGGTCGAAGAAGACGCGGAAGGTGCGGGAGATTCCGTAGTGCGAAACCCCGCGTTCGCGGTTCACGTTCCTGATGGGAACTTCGACGATCGACGCGCCGTACCACGAGGCCAGCGCGGGGATGAAGCGATGGAGCTCTCCGTAGAGCGGAACCTGGCCGAGGATTTCCCGGCGGTAGGCTTTGAAAGTGGTGCCGAAGTCGTGGATATCGACTCCACTCAACTTGGCCATGAACCAGTTGGCGCAGCGCGACGGGATGCGGCGTAGCCAGAAATTGTCTACGCGATTCCTGCGCCAGCCGCTGACGATGTCGTAACCCTCGGCAATTTTTTCGAGGAACAACGGAATGTCAGCGGGATCGTGCTGTAGGTCGCCGTCCATGGCGATGATGTACTCGCCGCGCGCATGGTCGAATCCAGCGGCCAGGCCAGCGGTCTGACCAAAATTGCGGCGCAGCTTGACGACGGTCACGCGGCTGTCAACGGCGGCAATCTCACGCAGCAGAGGAAATGTTCCGTCGATGGAACCGTCATCGACCAGCACCATCTCAAAGGTTTCGGCGCTGGCTTCCATCACGGACTTCAGGCGCGCGTAGAGATCGGTGACGTTCTCCTGCTCGTTGTGGAGGGGAACTACGATTGAGTACTTGAGCACAGTTTTCAATTATACGGCAAGGGGCGCTGCCTTCGAGGTGACTTTCGTGAGGCCGCGCCGAAGAATGCTAGCAGCAACCCATCTTCACTTCTCCCGCATCGGTTAAGGGAGGACCAAAGGCCTCCTGTGGCGCGGGGGCGCCGTTCAGGGTCTTGATCCAGCGTCGCACGGCATCGAACACTACCAGAACTACGCCGACGATAAAAATGCCCATCAGGACGGAATCCAGGTAGCCGGTAAATACCTGGCCGGGCTTCGAGGTCAAGGGCCAGAAAATGTTCTTGATCGACAGCACTCCCGCAGTAAGTGTGGTGACACCCACGAAACACATCGGAACTCCTGTAATCCAGGCATATTTCTGCTTGCCCATGTTAATTAAGAAGGTTGTCGTCACCGCCAGCGCTATGGTGGCCAGCAATTGGTTGCCGGTCCCGAACAACGGCCATATCGTCGAAATATTTCCGGTGTAGATCAGGTATCCCCACCCCAGAACTACGAAGAAGCTGGTGATCAGATTTCCGGGCAGCCAGGCGCTGTTGCCGAAGGGCTTGTGCACTTTGCCCATGAGTTCCTGCAGGACGTAGCGGGCCACCCGCGTGCCCGTGTCCACCGTGGTCAGAATGAATAGGGCTTCAAACATGATGGCGTAGTGATACCAGTAGCCCATCAAACGATCCATCCCGGGCAGGCCCTTGAAGATTTGCGCCATGCCCACGGCGAGCGAGACCGCGCCTCCCGTGCGTCCTGCTAGTTTTTCTCCGACTTCGCGAGAGAACATATCCAGGTTGACCGTGCTCAAGCCCAGATGGCTGAAAACTGCGGGCGTGGTGTTGATGGCAAAATAGTCGCCCGGATACAGGGAGCAGGCGGCAATTAATGCCAGCACACCCACCAGCGACTCCGCGATCATCGCTCCATATCCGATGAAGCGTGCGTCACTTTCCTTGTCCAGCATCTTCGGGGTTGTGCCGGAAGACACCAGCGAATGAAAGCCTGAGATCGCGCCGCAGGCGATAGTCACGAAGAGAAATGGGAACAGGCTTCCTTTGATGATCGGGCCGCCGCCATGAACGAACTGTGTGAAGTTCGGAAATCGAATGTTGGGATGAACCACGAAGACGCCTACTATCAAGGCGGCAATCGTGCCCAGCTTCACGTAGGTCGAGAGGTAGTCGCGCGGTTCGAGCACCAGCCAGACGGGAAGAACCGAAGCCACTAAGCCGTAAATCATCATCAGGATCGTGATCTCGTGGGGCGTGAAAGTGAGCGCCGCAGCGGCTCCGCTCTGCGCTACCCAATGTCCGGCGATCACGCCGCTAATCAAAAGGACGACACCAAAGATACTCGGGCCGGTGACCGTAATCTTTCCGGCATGGCTCTTGAACATCCACAGTCCCATGATGACGGCGATGGGGATGGTCATGCCGATGGTAAAGACTCCCCAGGGGCTGTTGGAAAGCGCATTGACCACTACGATGCCCAGGCCGGCGAGCGTGACCAGAAGAATGAAGAGCACGGCGATCATCGCCACCAGGCCGGCAAAGGGACTGATTTCGGTGCGGGCAACATCAGCCAGCGAACGGCCGCGGTGACGTATGGAAGCCACCAGCACGGTGAAGTCCTGCACACACCCGGCCAGGACGGCGCCGATCAGCAACCACAGGAAGCCGGGCGCAAACCCGAACTGCGCCGCCAGGGTTGGGCCGACCAGCGGCCCTGCTCCAGCGATGGCCGCGAAGTGATGTCCGAAGAGCACCCAACGTGGCGACGCGACGTAGTTATGCCCGTCGGCGTAGGTGTGTGCGGGAGTGGTGCGGCGATCGTCCAGCGCCAGAGCCTTCGCCGCAATGAACGCGCTGTAATAACGATAGGCGAGGGCGTACACGCATAACGCGCCCAACAATACCGGGAGGGTATTCATGACTCGCTCCAATCCAAAGCAACGATGCAGCAAGTAGTGGCCGACGCTGCCAGCCCAGTCGGAGGCATCCTACACCAGTCGCGGAAAGAGACACAATGACTTGCTTGCACCACTTGCTTTGCACAACAGGCGCTACAATGTCGGGCATATTCCGGCAAGAGGCTGGCATCGACAAAGATCAAAGTCAGCCGCCGCCGAGCCGAAAGGACCGAGTATGCACATGCCACAAGAAAAGCAATCTGCAACTCAGGAACAGCCGCTAGTCCGCTTTGGCCTGGGGCTCGCCAACTGGAGCGAGCGGTGGTTTCCCGATCCGCTGATTTTTGCGCTACTCGGAATTGTGGTGGTATTTGTCGTCGGCCTCTGGCTTCATCAAAGTCCCACCAAACTCGCCATCCAGGGTGGAAAGAACTTCTGGACCCTTGTCCCTTTCACCATGCAAATGGTGATGATCATCATCGGGGGATACGTGGTCGCCTCGACGCCGATTGTTTATCGCGCCATCCAAGGCCTGGCTGGCATTCCAAAGACGCCGCGACAGGCAGTCGCGCTGGTGGCGCTGTTCTCCATGCTGACGTCGCTGATCTCGTGGGGCCTGAGCCTGATCTTCAGCGGACTTTTTGTGCGCGAACTGGCGCATCGCGTCAAGGGCATGGACTACCGCGCTGCTGGTGGTGCGGCGTACCTCGGGCTCGGAGCGGTCTGGGCGATGGGGCTGTCCTCTTCCGCCGCCATGCTGATGGCGACTAAGTCCGCCATGCCGCCGTCATTGTTCAACATCAGCGGCCTGATCCCGCTCACACAAACGCTGTTCTTGTGGCAAAGCATTGCGACAACGGGGATCCTGATCGTGCTGTCGGTGCTGGTCGCCTACATGTCCACGCCGTCGGCGGAGAACGCCCGAACGGCCGAATCCTATGGCATCCAATATGAGCCGATACGCTCCAGCCTGGAGCCCAAGAGCAAACCTGGGGAGTGGCTGGAATACAGCCCGCTGCTCACGGTTCTGGTTGCGGCGCTGTTGTGCTGGTATCTGGTCGACGTGTTCCGCACTTCCCCGCAAGGAGCGCTGGCGGCGCTTGACCTCAATACTTACAACCTCATGTTCATCACCGTTGGGCTTCTATTGCACTGGCGACCGAAGCGCTTCATGCGCGCCGTAGTGGAGTGCATTCCCGCCACGGGCGGCGTGCTCATTCAGTTCCCCTTTTACGCGGTGATCTTCGGAATGATTGTAGGAACGGGGATCGCGGATGCGCTGGCAAAGCTTTTCGCCTCGGTCAGCACCCACGGTACGTATCCCTTGCTGGTGGCGATGTACTCGGCGGTGCTGGGAATTTTTATTCCCTCCGGCGGCAGTAAGTGGGTGATTGAAGCGCCCTATGTGCTGCAGGCCGCGAATCTGCACCAGGTGCATCTGGGCTGGGTGGTACAAATCTACAACGCTTCCGAAGCGCTGCCCAATCTGGTCAATCCCTTCTGGATGCTGCCTCTGCTGGGCATTTTGAAGTTGAAGGCGCGGGACATTGTGGGATACGGAGTGCTCCAGTTGATGGTTCACATACCCGTGGTGTTCTTTTTGTGCTGGCTGTTTGCCCGATATATTCCATACCTGCCGCCGATGAAATAAAATGGCCGAGTTGGGCAAGGCAGAGGCAGCCGATAACGAGACCCGGTAGTGGCTAGAGCATGTTCCATAAACGGGTTTCAGAGGACACGGGCAGCTCCCTCAGGGGCTAAAACCGTATTCAAAACAATGCACTTTACCGCAGCGGTAAACCGCTGCGCCACCCAAAATCAAGGGCAACATCGAGTTTTTCCGCAGCTTGCTCAACCCGCGCTGCTATGCCGTACTATCCCACCTCGCTGCTCAGGATAAATAGCGGCTTCTTTTCGAAGCTCTTATAGTGGGGCCGGAGGCGCTCGATGTTGTAATGCTCCTTTACGTTGACGACTTTTTTCGAGGACGTTACCGTGTCGATGGCCAGGTTGTCGTAACGGCCATTTTTCAGGACGACCAGCCGTCCGTGGGTATTGCTCAGGAGCAAGTCGAGGGCGATATTGCCGTAGGCCATCGGGACGATCGAGTCAATGGCGTCGGGATCTCCGCAACGGACCAGGTAGCCGAGCTTCTGATTGATGATGTCGACCGCCTTACCGTTGTTGTACTTCGGGGAAAGCTCCTTCAGCTTCTCGGACACCTGGTCGCCGATGCCGCCCAGCTTCTTGTGGCCGAACGCGTCCGTGGCCTCTCCTTCGAAGACCATTTCTCCGCCTTCGATCATGGCCCCTTCTGAAACCAGGACAATCGAGTAGCGGTTCGGGTTCTTCTGGCGGTCGGAGACCAGTAACTCGGTAAGCCGCTCGATATCGAATTTATGCTCGGGGATCACGCAGCGGTTCGCGGCTCCGGCCATGGTGGGCAGCATCGCGCTGAATCCGGCATAACGGCCGAAGACTTCGAGGACCATGAACCGTTCGTGGGAGCCGGCGCTGGTGCGCAGGCTGTTGGTCATGGAAATAGTGCGCGTGACACAGGTACTGAAACCGATGCAGTAGTCGGTGCCGGGAACGTCGTTGTCCATGGTCTTCGGGATCGCGACTACCTTAAAGCCTTCCTTGTGAAGCCGTACGCCGTAGCTCAGGGTGTCGTCTCCGCCAATGGGGATGAGGTAGTCGATGCCTAGCCAGTCGAGGTTCTTCAGGACTTCCGGGGTCAGGTCGTTCTTCTCGGCGCTATACGCCGACTGCAGGTGCGTGGGAACGCTCGACTTTTTCACCCGGCTGGGATTGGTGCGCGAAGTGTGCAGGAACGTGCCGCCGGTGCGGCCGGCGCGGTTGACCAGATCCTCGGACAAGGTTTGGAAGTTCTCGGTGTTGTCGTAGTCTTTGTCGCGGACCATGTCGACCAGCCCGGCCCATCCCCGGCGTATGCCGATCACTTGACAACCCTCGCGCAGGGCGCGGATGGTTACGGCGCGGATAGCTGGGTTCAGGCCGGGGACGTCGCCACCGCCGGTTAGGATTCCTATAACTCCTTTTTTTGTTTTCACGTTTGTCACCTTTATGATTCGCAGATTTAGTATTCGCGGATTTCGGGTTGTGCCCGTTTCCATCCTATCGCTCGCTTGCCGTCGGCGGCAATGCCGTTTGCAGTCGCGCTTGTCATTTCTCGTAAGGAGCCCGGCGATGGCTTCATGACAACCCGCCGCGTGGACCGAACCGAGTGATCTTGATCACAGCACGCAGCGACTCGCTTGGCAGAACATGGGGAGTGCGGCGCGGGGCGCTCAGAGAGCGCCGGGGGTTTGGTGTGCGCCGCGCCGATCCGCGTCGCGGATCGGCAAGGAGTACGAGGTGCGTCTTAGGCCGACCAGGGTGCGCTGGCTGTCGCAGGTTATTTTCTTCTCTCTGTTCCTGTTTCTTCTGCTGCGCACGGAGTTCCGCGGATCGCTGCGCGCCGGCGGGAGCGAGATCCGGCTTCCCTATCCGGTACAGATGTTTTTCCAACTCGATCCGCTCGTGACAATTTCGAATGCGCTCTCCAGCCGCGCCCTGTATCACGGCTTGTTGTGGAGTCTGGTCATTTTGATTCCTACGATGGTTCTCGGGCGCTTCTTCTGCGGATGGATTTGTCCTCTGGGCTCGATTCACCACTTCTTCAGCAGCCTGCGATCGGAGCGCAAACGTGGAAAGCAACTGATTGAATCGAACCGGTACAAGCGCTGGCAAACGACGAAGTACTACCTTTTGGCCGCGGCCTTAGTCGCCGCGGTTCTGGGCACGGGGGTGGTCGGATGGCTGGATCCTTTCTCATTGTTGGTGCGGTCGCTCGGCCTCTCCATTTTGCCCGCAACGGACTATGCCCTCAACGCCGTGCTGGGCGCGATGGAACATAGCCGATTTGCAGCGGTGCAGTTAGTTGGCAGCGGGTTGCATTTCATTTTCGGAGCGCTGCTGCTCGGATTCAAGCAGCCGTACTTTCGGCAAGGGATCTGGCTGGGCATTATTTTCATCTTTCTTCTGGCGCTGAATTTTCGCGTGACCCGTTTCTGGTGCCGCGCGCTTTGCCCGCTGGGCGCTCTGCTTGGCATCGTATCGCGCTGGTCGATTCTTGGACTGGTCAAGAGCCCGGAGCGCTGCGAGGACTGCAATCGGTGCCTGTTGCGCTGCCAGGGCGGCGACGATCCCATCGGCGGAGTTCCGTGGCGTCAGCCGGAGTGTCATCTCTGCCTGAACTGTGTGGATGAGTGTCCGGAGCACGGCCTGCAGTTCAAGTTTTTTCCCACGCAAAAAACCATCGGTACGAACCTGCAGAGACGCAAGGTGCTCACCGGATTGGCGGCAGGCGCAGCCATGGTTCCACTGTTGCGCAGCACGCCCGGATTCGCGGTCGAGCGCCAGGAGCGGCTGCTGCGTCCTCCGGGGGCGCTGGACGAAGAGTACTTTTTGTCGCGCTGCATACGGTGCGGCGAATGCATGAAGGTATGTCCCAATAACGCGCTGCAGCCCGCGTTGACACAGGCGGGGCTGGAAGGTTTGTGGACGCCGGTGCTGGTGCCGCGGATTGGCTACTGCGAGTCGAGTTGCGTGCTGTGCTCCGAGGTTTGTCCTACCGGCGCCATCTGGGAAATCACGGCTAAACAAAAGGGCTGGGAGGCGCGGGGCGACAGCGACGCTAAGCCCATCCGACTGGGGACGGCGTTCTACGATCGCGGGCGATGTTTACCTTGGGCTATGGCAACGCCGTGCATTGTGTGCGAGGAGTGGTGTCCGACTTCTCCCAAGGCGATCTATTTGCAACCCGCCGAGGTTGCGGATGCGGCGGGGCATCCGCAGCAGGTGCAACAGCCGCTGATTGACGCTCAGCGCTGCGTGGGCTGTGGAGCTTGCGAATACGCCTGCCCGGTGCAGGATCGCCCGGCAGTCTACGTGACCAGCGTCGGCGAGAGCCGGTCGCGCGCGAACCAGATTCTGCTGAACCGGGGCCTGTTGAACCCTGGCAAGGAGAGGGCGAGATGACGCCCCGCGTGCTGCTGGTCATGCTGGGTGTCGCGCTGCTCGTGGATACCAGTTGCAAACGTCAATCGGGGGATGGGGGGTTATTCTTCCCTGCGTCCAATGAGGTTGCGGGCTGGGCAACCGCCGGAGATATACGGACGTTCGAGGCCGCCGATTTGTGGAAGTACATCGACGGCGATGCGGAACGGTACTTGAAGGCTGGGGCGCAGAGAGTATCCACGGCTGACTACAAGTTCCAGGAGAAGGTCGACGCGACGGTAGATATCTACACCATGGGGAACGCTCAGGGCGCGGAGACGATTTTTAAGTCGGAGCCGGCGGTCAATGTCAAGCCGGTGCAACTGGGAGATGCTGCGCGCTTGTCCGGCCAGAGCCTCGTGTTCCGCAAGGGAGCGTTCCTGGTGCGAATCGTCGCCTTTGAGGAATCGGCGGAAACGCAGCAGGCACTTTTGCAACTGGGGCGCGGCATCGAGCGGCGGCTTGCCCGGTGACGATCGCCGGACGTGTTCTTCGTCACTGAAACGTTACACGGATTGCGGTATAGGTAGTTTGATCATCCACGGATTTGGTCGTTGTTTCACCGGAGAACCTTATGAGCGCAACGCTCGGCGCCAATCGGCGGGATTTTCTTAAGAAGTGCCTCACGGGCGCTGCGGTTCTCGGCGCCAGCGGCAGGATGGGACTGCTCGCGGCAGCCGAAGAAGGAGCGGCGCTCGCGAAGTCCAGGGTTGTGATCGCGCACGATGCCATGCTGCGCGGGACGGGCTCGACGGTGGATTCGCACCCCATGCTGAGCCTTCTGGATCGCGCCATGCAGGCTCTTTTCGACCGCGATAATCCTATGGAGGCTTGGAAGAAGCTGGTCCGCCCGGGCGAGACGGTGGGACTGAAAGTGAATGCGCTTGGCGGACGCGGATTCTCCAGCAACCTTCAGCTTGTCGAAGCCATTTGTGAGCGATTGCAGGAGGCGGGAATTAAAGCGAGCGATATCGTGGTCTGGGACCGCGACAGCGACGAAATGGAACACGCTGGATTCCATGTGTCGACGGGCGGAAACCGGGTGCAATACTTCGGCACCGATCGCGTCGACTACGAACAGGAACTGGCCACGTATGGCAGCGTGGGCAGCCGATTGTCGAAGATTCTGACGCAACGCTGCAACGTCCTGATCAATGTCCCGGTGCTGAAAGACCACGACGGGGCGGGCGTCAGCATCGCGCTGAAAAACATGTACGGCGTGATTCATAATCCGAACAAGTACCACCCCAACGGCTGCAATCCGTATGTCGCAGACTTGAATATGCTGCCGGAAATCAGGTCGAAGATGCGATTGACCATCTGCGACGCGACCACGGCCTGCTTCGAAGGCGGACCCGGATACAAGCCGGAATACAGTTGGAAGAACAATGCCCTGATGGTTTCGCAGGATCCCGTCGCGCTCGATTACACGGGCTGGCAAATCATCGAGCGCAAGCGGGCCGAAAAAGGATTGAAGACGCTCGAAGGCGATAAAAGAGCGCCAAACTACATCGCGACCGCCGCGGATCGGCAGCATCGGCTGGGCACGAACGATCCTAAGAGAATCACGGTTGTCGAGGTGTAGCGTGACCGCACGGTGATTATGGCGCGGCAAACGAGTAGCGCCGGCATCTTGCCGGCTTCCCGAGAGCGTCTCGCCCTCGGCGCGGCGGGCGAGCACGCCCGCCGGACAGCCGCCGGGACGGCGGCGCTACTCTCAATGATTGAGGGTGCAACATGGCGCGTGAGGTCGATGGGCAAGAGGGCGTGAAACCCGCCGTCCGCGGTGAGCGCAGTTCGTTCTCGCGCCCGCTTGATCGCCGGACGTTCCTGCGGTGCGCCGTGGCTTCGGGAGCGGCTCTTGGCGTCTGCGAATTTGCTCAGTTCGCCGGCATCGGCGCGATCCCCGCTTGGGCTGGTACGCAGAAGCAGGACGATTCGCAGTTCACTGTCGAAGCTAAGTTCTACCAGAAACTTCAAGACAAAAAGATCAAGTGCAAGCTGTGTCCGCGCGAATGCACGGTCGGAGACCGGGAACGCGGCTATTGTGGCGTGCGCGAGAATCACAGCGGAACCTACTACACGCTGGTGCACTCGCGGGTGTGCGCCGCGCACATCGATCCCGTCGAGAAGAAGCCCCTGTTCCATTACCTGCCGGGAACGCTGGCTTTTTCGTTGGCCACGGCGGGCTGCAACGTCAACTGCAAGTTTTGCCAGAATTGGGACATCTCCCAGGTGCGTCCGGAGCAGGTTCCTGCCGAGTACGCGCCTCCGAAATTAGTTGCCGAGATGGCCAAACAGCGCAACTGTCCGACCATTGCCTACACCTACAGTGAGCCGGTGGTCTTCAGCGAGTACCTGATGGATGCAGCCGATGCGGGGCACGAAGCCGGGATCCGCAGCGTGGCCGTGTCGAATGGATTCATGCAAGAGGAGGCGCTGAAGACCGCTTACGGAAAGATGGACGCGGTCAAGATCGATCTGAAGGCGTTCTCCGAGGCTTACTATAAGGATGTGGTCGTGGCTGAGCTGAAGCCGGTGCTGGCCTCGCTGGTCACGCTGCGGAAGATGAACAAGTGGACCGAAATCGTGTACCTGGTGGTGCCGGGGATGAACGACACTGATGCCGAATTCCGCGGCCTCGCACAGTGGATCAAGACAAATTTGGGCGTGGATGTGCCGCTGCATTTCACGCAATTTCATCCGGAATATCTGTTGAAGAATCTGCCCATCACGCCGGTGCCAACTCTGGAGCGCGCCAAGGCGATTGCCGACGCCGAGGGGCTGCACTACGTCTACATCGGCAATGTGCCGGGACATCCTGCGCAAAACACTTATTGCCCGAAGTGCCGCCGCATGCTGGTGGAGCGCGTCGGGTTCACGGCGAGTCAGATGCTGATCCGCAAGGGCGCTTGTCCGTTCTGCAATCAGGCGATTCCCGGCATTTGGCACGCGTAAGCGGGAAGGGAGTTTTCGCATATGAAGATCAAGATCGCCTTCAAAATATATTGGCTGGCGGTTCTGTTCATCGCGATCCTGGCGATTGCGGCGGTGTGGCACGTGCGAGCTGCCGATCCATCTAGCGTGAGACAGGCCGGCGTTGCCGGCGGCTTCTATCCCGCCGACCCGAAGGCGCTCACGACGATGATCGATGACATGTTGGCGCATGCCGCTTCGTCTCCTCCGCCGATCAACGACCCAATTATTGCTGTGGTTGCCCCGCATGCCGGTTACCAGTACTCCGGCCCGGTCGCTGCTTACACTTACGCGGCGCTGAAAGGGCGCAAGTTTTCGCGCGTGGTCGTGATTGCTCCTTCGCACTACGAGGCCTTTGATTTCACTTCTGTCTATGACGGCGACGCCTATGCCACGCCGCTGGGAACTGTCCCGGTCGACAAGGCGTTTGCAAAGCAACTGGCTAGTATGAGCCCGACCATGCGACTCTCCAGCCAGGGACACGTTGCCACGCAGAAGGGCGCGGAGCATGCGATCGAAGTGGAGTTGCCGTGGTTGCAACGGGTGCTGGGCGACTTCGAGCTCGTGCCCATCGTCATGGGAGACCAGAGCTACGAAAACAGCCGCGCGCTGGGTGTGGCGCTGGCGAAGCTGATTCAGGGCAGCAGCGACACGCTCATCCTGGCCAGTTCCGACCTGTCGCACTATCATCCCTACGACGAAGCGGTGAAAATCGACCACAAAACGCTGGGCGCACTGCAGGTTTGGGACTACTTCAGCATGTCGCGGAACTTCGAGGCGCGGATTTGGGAAGCTTGTGGCGGCGCGCCTATCGTGGCCGCCATGATTGCCGCCGAGCGCATGGGAGCGAACCAGGCCGTGGTGCTCAAGTACGCCAATTCAGGCGATATTACTGGCGACCACTCGCGCGTAGTTGGATACAGCGCGGATGTCTTTTTGAAAGCTCCGAGCGGGAAAACGGCGGAGCCGCAATTCTCACTGACTGGTCATGAGAAAAACGATCTGCTGGCTCTGGCTCGCAAGTCGGTGGAGTACGCGGTGCGGGAGAAAAAGCCGTATGAACCGACCGCGAGCGCAAGCGAGGTTCTGAATGAGGAGCGCGGCGCGTTCGTGACCCTGCGCGAATCGGGAGAACTGCGGGGGTGCATCGGCTACACCTCGGCGGAAAAGCCTCTATACATGACGGTGCGGGACACGGCTACGCTGGCCGCTCTGCGCGATCCGCGATTCCAGCCGGTCGCAGCCTTGGAGTTGCCGCAAATCGATTATGAAGTCTCCGTGCTGTCGCCCCTTCGGCGCGTGCTGGACATTCGGCAGATCAAGGTTGGCCAGCACGGTTTGCTGATGAAGAACGGCACTCACGAGGGCCTGTTGCTGCCGCAAGTGCCGGTGGACGAAAAATGGGATCGACAGAAGTTTCTGGAAGAAACCTGTGCCAAGGCGGGCATGCACTCCGGATGCTGGAAGGATGAGAACACGGACATTTTCATGTTTACGGCGGTGGTATTCGGCGAGAAGAGGGCGCAATCGCTTACGCCCGATGCCTCTGTGCCTCCGAGCTCAAACGCGCGGCCAGGAGGGACGGCGCCAGGTTTACCGCCGCACTGAGCCATGCGGTTTTCCAGAAGCCAAACACTGGGATGAGGTAACTGCTCAACAAAAGCGCGCCTGCGCATCCGCCCAGCAGATCGAGGGCGTAGAGTGTGCCCAGCCGTGACCGGCCGCTGCGGCCGCTGTTATTCTCATCCTCTTTGTCATCGTCATCGCCATCGCCATAAAGGTAGATTTCGGTCGCGATCGGAAATTGATAGCCTCCCAGTGTTCCGCAGAGAGCGGCCAACGCGGGGAAAACAAGCTGCGCCGCCAGCCAGGTTGCCGCCATCCCGGAAATCTTCGACAGCAGGCTAACCACAAATATCAGCGCGGGACCAGAAAGCGCGAGCAGGAACTGGGTGGTTGCCATGGTACGGCCGGGTGGACTGTCACTCGGACGAATGCGGCGTATGCCCAGCCAACTTCCGGCGGCAATGCCTGCCATGCACATGGCGACCAGGATCGCGAGCTGGTGGTAAACGTAGCCGTAGATGGACTGAAATGCGAGCAGCAGGAAAATCTGCAGAGTCATCAGGGTGAACCCAGTTGCGGCCATGCAGGTCGCTGCGGCGGAACGGGCGCGTTTCTCGCGAGCACGCACAAACGCCAGAAGCGCGGCCGACAGCAATGTGACGACAAGGACCGTATCGATGACCTCGGCAAACGCGATGTGCGCGGCGGCCCGGAACCAGCGGGAATAGCCCAGCTTGAACTGCGCGCTCCATAGCACCACGTCGAAGTAATAGGCGATCGGCTCGAAATCGCGATTGACGGGGGTCGAGGGCAACGGCCGCAGTTGCTCCTGAACCTGCTCCATGCGATCGGGCATCATGCGGAAGGGGATGAAGTATTCGCGAACGTACTGCGTCTTCAGATTTCGCTCCTGCAATCTTTTAATCAGCGCTTGCGGATTGTCGGTCAGAACATCGGGTCGCGTGGCGGCGAAGAAGTGGATGGTTTCTCCGGGGATGGCTACCACGTAAGGGAAAACTTGCCGCAGGGTGTGGTGAATGCAGCGCAGGAATTCGGCCATGTCGGGGCTGATGTAATCCTCCGACGAGCGCAGTTGCAAGGCGAGCAAGCCGCCGGGTGCGAGGCGATCGCGAGCGGAACGGAAGAACTCGGCGGTGTAGAAGCGGTTTAGCTGGGCGGTCTGCGGGTCGGGCACATTCAGAATGATCACGTCGAATGCGCGGCCCGCCATCCTAAGATCGTGCCGGAGACTCCTAAGAAAGAAGCGGCCATCGGCGTAGTGCACGTGCACGCGAGGATCCGAGACAACGGATGCGGACTGCGCGGGGAAGAACTGGCGCGCCATGTCGATTAGCGCGGGATCGAGCTCAACATAGTCGATGCGCTCGACGGTGGGATGCTTCAGCGCCTGGGCGATGCTGCCGTTAACCCCGCCGCCGATTAGCAGCACGCGCCTCGGCGCCGGGTGCTCCAGGAGCGCGTAGTGAACCGCCTCTTCGGCGGCGTTCTCGTCCGGGGCGCTGGCGAGAATCACACCGTTGTCGTAAATGCTGCGGATGTTGCTGGTCTCATTGCCACCTAAGTTCCCAGTTTCAATCACCGCCAGGTTGCCGTAAATCGTGTCGCGCGATCCCAGCAGGCGGAATCCCCGCCACAGCCGCGCTTGCGCGGACCTGTCCAACGACGGCGCAACGTACGTAAGGAGGGGAACCGCCAAAAGCGCGGCTGCCACAGCTACGGCACCGATTTGCCGGCGGCTCATCGGGAACAACAAGACGGCTGCCATGGATAGATTCAGAAGAGCGACGACGAATGCGATCTGGAAGGACTCAAGGAAGCGCACCAGCACAATGCTGGCCAGGATTCCTCCGAAGGCGGAACCAGCGGCTTCCAGCAAGTACGCCGAACTGGTCGCGACGCGAGCAGAGACGGCGCACTCCTGCTCGTACATCCGGGTCGCGACCACGAAAAGTGACCCTGCTACGACGCAAAACACGCTCAGACAGGCCAGGGATGTAAGCAGCATCGGCAGCGGACCCACCAGTTCGCCGGGCACGGTCTGAAAAAAAGATCGCGAGGCGCGCAATGCCCAGATCGTGGGCAGCAGACTGACTCCGAGCGCGCATTCTAGCGCGGCGACCGCGGGGCGAGCACGGCTCGCGCCCAGCGCAAAACGGCTGGTCCAACGGCTGGTCAAACCGCTGCCGGCGGCGGTCCAGAAGAGCCAGGTGGCTAACATGATTCCCAGCGAAATCTCGTTGCCGTTGAAAACGACTATGAGCTCCCGCATGAGAACGATCTGGCCGATGACGGCGCTGAATCCGATCAGCGCCAGAGCCGCCCTTACGGCCGCCGCCGGTTGTTGCGCACACGGCACTGTGACGGACTGCATAGCTCGTGCCACCCGGACAAAATTAGAATTGAGTTGCCATGCAAAAGCAAAGAGATCAAGAGACCGTGCCTCCGGCCGAGGGCGCCACGCTCAGCCGGCGCGACGCGCTCATCAAACTGCTCCGGCTGGGAGGAGTCGCTGCCGGAACGTCAGGGCTCGGATATTGGCTCAGCGAACACAGCCTACGGCCCGAGCAGGCGCTGGCGATGAGTGCCAAGCGCAGTCATACTGTGGCGGCCGATGCGGCTTTGCCCGAGATGGCGGTTATTCAGGGAGACGATCCCGAAGCGCTGGCGCGGACCGCTCTCGAAGAACTGGGCGGCATCCATCGCTTCATTTCGCGCGCCGACGTCGTGCTGGTGAAGCCGAATATCGGTTGGGACCGCACTCCCGAACAGGCGGCCAACACCAATCCGAAGATCGTCGCGGAGATCGTGCGGCAATGTTGGAATGCGGGGGCGAAACGGGTGATCGTGACCGACGTTAGCTGCAACGATCCGCGCCGCTGTTTTCAGAGGTCGGGCATTGCCGAGGCCGCGCGGAGTGCGGGCGCCGATGTGATCCTGCCCGATCCCGCGAATTTCAAAGATGTCGACTTGCAGGGAGAGGTTTTGCGGGACTGGTCGGTTTTCAATCCCTTCCTGAATGCCGACAAGATCATCAACGTCCCGATCGCCAAACACCACAGCCTGACGGGCACGACTCTGGGAATGAAGAACTGGTACGGCATACTGGGCGGACCGCGCCATCAGTTGCACCAGAAGATCCACGAAAGCCTGGTGGACCTGGCCGATTTCATTCGTCCTACTCTTACGGTCATCGATTGCTATCGCGTGCTGATGCGAAACGGCCCGACTGGCGGCAATCTTGACGATGTCCTGCTCAAAAAGACGGTTGTGGCCGGAACCGATCCGGTGGCGCTTGACGCTTATGTGGCGAAGGCTTACTGGAATCTGGAAGTTTCCGCTCTGCCCTATTTGAAGATGGCGGCTGAGCGCGGCCTGGGAACCTATGATTTCGGGAAGGTCCGCACGCGCGTCCGAAGCATTGCGTGAGAGAAGTTGGTAGCCCCGGCAGGAATCGAACCTGCATATTCAGTTTAGGAAACTGAAGTCCTATCCGTTGAACGACGGGGCCGCGCTTCGATCCTACCAAAACTGCCAAACCTGCGGCGAGCGGGCCTTTTGCGGCGAACTGCAGATCCCTCACTTCGTTCGGGATGACAATTCAGAAACGGGGCGACAATTCATAAGCATCGAGGCAGTAGCACCCACGTGCGCCGATCCGCCGCCGACGAAGTGGACGATCTCCAGACGATCTCCATCGTGCAATGGGGTCTTTGGCCATTGGTCGCGGGGCACGATCTCGCGGTTCAGTTCGATGGCTACGCGGTCGGACTTCATGCCGAGCTCGGTGACGAGCGCGCCCAGAGTTTCGGCGGAAGAGAGCTGGGTTTCGCCATTGATGGTCAAGTTCATTGGATTCAATTGTCGCATGCTAAAAGGGCAAGTGGAATTTCGTGTAGAGACGCGGCTTGCCGCGTCTTTCTCCGCATAGGCAATGCTGGTGCCAGCGGAGACGGGGCAAGCCCCGTCCCTACAGCAAGGTTTCAAATCGCGGCGCGCAACTGGAACTTACGGGTGGCAGTTCGTCCGGCGAAACTGGCCTGCACGAGTACGGAGGACTCGGAGAGCGACTCTTGATCCACGCGGAGGTTCATCTCGGCGTTGCCTTTGGCGTCGGTGAGAACCTGGGCGTAGTAGGGCTCGGCGTCGGGCCGGGCGAAGCGGAGCGTGAGGCGGGCGCCGGCGACGGTGGCGCCTCCGTCGGTGACCCGGATCTGCATGGTCAAGGAGCCGCTCGAATGCACGGAGCGAGCGTTGACCCACTCGAGATCAAGCTCCTTCACGGCCGCCAGCACTTCCGGGGTATCGCGTTTGTCCAGGATGGAATCGAGTTTGCCATCGCGGATGGCGTCGAGCACCTCGCGATGCAGTTCGCGCAGCACCTTTTCTCTGTCCTGATCGTTGCTCTGCGCGCTCTTGACTTCCGCCGCGCTCGAGCCATAAGAGACCGCGCGCTTGCCGACGCAGCGGCCGCGCACGAAGACTTGCGTCTGCAGCAACTGGTCGCCTTCGCGCGCTTCGCTCTGCACGTGGTAGATCGTGTCTTCGTGCCGGATATCGGTATTAAAACCAAAGATCATCGGTTCAGGCTCTCCCCGGCGGCGTCAAGACATTTTCCACCGGATTAAACTACTGTAAAAACCGTACTTAGCTTGACACTTCCGCCCGCCAAAACTAATCTAGAACGTCTGCTGCTCAGCGCAAATTATATAAGCTCGCCCTATGCCCTACAATTATTTCGCTCGCTACCTGCCTCTCCTGATGCATTTCGGCATCGCCACGGTCCTGGCGGGCGTGATTGTGATCCTTTCCGAACTCGTTGGCCAGCATAAACCGAATCTCGCGAAGATGTCGCCTTATGAGTGCGGGGTTCAACCGATCGGCGACGCTCGGGGACGATTTTCCGTCAAGTTCTACCTGGTGGCCATGCTCTTTATATTATTCGACGTGGAAGCAGTTTTTCTTTATCCCTGGGCGGTTATCCTGCGCGAACTGAAGATGTTCGGTTTCTGGGAGATGATGGTGTACATCGCGATCGTGCTGGTCGGCCTCTTCTATGTGTGGAAAAAAGGCGTGCTCGACTGGGGTTTGACGGCTGCCAAGCGGGGAGACGTCTGATGGCGCTGGCTCCTCCAATCACCGATATCGAGCAATTGAAATCGCATCCCGCCTTGGGCCGGCTGGTGGAATGGAACGCCTCGGCGGTCGAGGCGGTCAAGTTCGATCGCGACGAGCTTACGATCTGGATCGCAAAGGACGCAATTCGCGAAGCGTGCGCGATTTTGCACGACTCCGCGAGCTGTCCATTCAACTATTTGTGCGACCTCACCTGCGTCGATTGGTATCCTTCGGAGCCGCGGTTTGAGGTGGTTTATCATCTGCTTTCGATTCCTCATAAAGAGCGGGTGCGATTGAAAGCCCGCCTTGACGGTTCCAGCCCGGCGATCGAATCGGTCACGTCGGTTTGGCCCTCGGCCAATTTCTATGAACGTGAGGTGTTCGATCTGTTTGGCGTGCGCTTCACCGGACATCCCAACCTCGAACGCATCATGATGCCCAACGACTGGGAAGGCCATCCTCTGCGGAAGGACTACCCGGTGGAGGGTTACCGGTAGACCATGCCGCAATTTCCCGCCAGCGTCGCTCAGCCCGGCCAGGACCGGACGACAGATCGAACGTCAGAAGATCGCACCCTGGTCCTGAACATGGGGCCGCAACACCCCTCGACCCACGGGGTGCTGCGCTTGGTGCTGGAGATTGACGGCGAGACCATTGTGCGGCTTAAACCGGAGATCGGCTTCCTGCACACGGGCATTGAAAAGACCTGCGAAGCCAAGTTCTACCAGCAAGTTGTGCCGCTGACGGATCGCATCGATTATCTCTGTCCCATGACCAACAATCTCGCCTACTGCCTGGCAGTGGAGAAGTTGCTGGGGCTGGAGATTCCTCCAAAAGCGCAGTGGATGCGGGTTCTGATGAATGAACTGAGCCGCATCAATTCGCACCTGGTCTGGCTGGGAACCCACGCCATGGACCTGGGCGCGATGACCGTCTTTCTCTATTGCTTCCGCGAGCGCGAGGACGTTCTGCGTTTCTTCGAAATGGTCAGCGGGCAGCGGATGATGACGTCTTATTTCCGCATTGGCGGGTTGGCGCTGGAACCACCGCTGGGATTTTTCGAAAAGGTCAAGAAGTTCGCCGACCGCTTCCCCGGCAACGTGGATGAATATGAAGGCCTGCTGACCGGGAATCCGATTTTCATGATGCGCACCAAGGGCGTCGCCCGCCTGAGCGCGGAAGATGCGATCGCTCTGGGCGCGGGCGGTCCAACCCTGCGCGGCAGCGGGGTCGATATTGATCTTCGCCGGGACGCTCCTTACACCGGCTACGAGAACTTCAAGTTCAACGTGCCGGTGCGCACCGAAGGAGACGTGTTCGCGCGATATCTGTGCCGGGTGCAGGAGTTGCGTGAATCGATTGGCATGGTGCAGCAGGCGCTGGCGGGAATGCCGGAAGGGCCCATCAAAGCCGACTCACCCAAGGTCGTGCTGCCCGACCGCGAGAAGATGAAGACGCAGATGGAAGCCCTCATCTACCATTTCAAGATCATTACCGAGGGCTTCACGGTTCCGGCGGGCGAGGTTTACCAGGCGATCGAATCGCCGCGCGGGGAGATGGGATACTACGTCGTCAGCGACGGAACGGCCAAGCCGTATCGCGTGCACATGCGCGGGCCATCGTTCGCGAATCTGCAAGTCCTGGCCAAAATGTGCGAGGGCGGGCTGATTGCCGACGTGGTCGCAGCGATTGGAAGTATTGATGTGATACTGGGAGATATCGACCGCTAATGCGTTTTTCTGAAGAATTCGAGACTCGTTTCACCGAGATGCTGACGCACTATCCGACCAGGCGCTCGGCGCTGGTGCCTACGCTGCTCTATGCGCAGGATGAGGTCGGCAGTCTGAGCGATGAGGTGATTGCGGAACTGGCGCAGCGTCTTGAGTTAACCGAACTCGAAGTCCGCAACGTGATCAGTTACTACTCGATGCTGACTACGAAACCGCGCGGAAAGTACAACGTACAGGTGTGCACCAATATTGCTTGCATGCTCCGCGGTGGCGAAGAACTGCTTGACCACTGCAAAAAGAAGCTGGGCATCGGCCACAAGGGAACCACGCAGGACGGTTTGTTCTCGCTGGAAGAAGTGGAATGCATCGGCGCGTGCAGCTGGGCTCCGGCGGTACAGGTGAATTACGATTTTCATGAGAACCTGACGAACGCGAAGCTGGACGAGATTCTGGACGAGTATAAGAAGAAGGGAACGCAGTAAGGATTGTGTAATTTGGTAATCGGGTAATTTTGTAATCTAAACTCGCGTGGGTTTAGATTTTCAATTACCAAATTACCCGATTACAAAATTACAAAATGGCAACTTTAGTTTCCCATCCCGACGAGGTACGCGTGATCTCGAAGCGCTTTGGTCAGGGCGCTACGGTGATCGATCGCTATCTCCAACTGGACGGCTACCAGGCCGTGCAGAAGGCTTTGGGCATGGGCGCGGACGCGATCATCAATGAAGTGAAGAACTCCGGGCTGCGCGGGCGAGGCGGCGCCGGATTCAGCACGGGGATGAAGTGGTCGTTTGTCCCGAAGCAATCGGCCAAGCCGAAATATGTGCTCTGCAACGGCGACGAGAGCGAGCCCGGCACTTGCAAGGACCGCCTGATTTTTGAGCACGATCCGCACTCGGTAATTGAAGGCGTGATGATCGCCGCGCTCGCGGTCGGTTCTCATACGGGATATATCTACATTCGCGGCGAGTATCGCTATCTGTCGGTCATCATGCAGAAGGCGATCAAAGACGCCTACGCCAAGGGATTTCTCGGCAAGAATGTTTTTGGCAGCGGATACGATCTCGATATTTATTGGCATGGTGGAGCGGGCGCTTACGAAGTTGGAGAAGAATCGGCGCTAATGGAGTCGCTCGAAGGCAAGCGCGGTATTCCGCGCATCCGTCCTCCGTTCCCTGCCGTGGTCGGCCTGTGGGGCGGCCCAACGGTCATTAACAATGCGGAGACCCTGGCCGCCGTGCCGCACATTATTTTGGGCGGCGCGGATTGGTACGCGAAGCTTGGGACGCCGAAAAATGGTGGAACGCGGCTGTTCTGCCTTTCGGGAAATCTCAACAAGCCGGGAGTTTACGAACTTCCGATGGGCTATAACCTCAAGAAGATGATCTATGAGGTTGGCGGCGGAATTTCGAACGGGCGCAGTTTGAAAGCGGTGGTTCCGGGTGGATCGTCAACGCCCGTGTTGCTGCCGGAGGAAATCGACATACCGATGGACTTCGACTCGGTGGCGAAGGCGGGTTCGATGCTGGGCTCCGGTGGCGTGGTGGTGCTCGACGATACCGCGTGCATTGTGAAGTTTGCGTTGCGCACGATGAAGTTCTACCGGCATGAGAGCTGCGGCTGGTGCATTCCCTGCCGCGAAGGCACGGACTGGCTGGAGAAGACCTTGACACGCTTCCATGGCGGTGCGGGGGTAAAGAAAGATATCGACAACATTTATTACCTGTCCGAAAACATGCTGGGGAAAACGTTCTGCCCGCTCGGAGACGCGGCGGCAATGCCGACCATGGCGTTCGTGAAAAAGTTCAGGAAAGAATTTGAAGATCACTTGGATGGAAAGCCGTGCCCGTTTGAGAAAGCGGGCGCGGCAGAAGCTGTACTTGTGTAGCGCCGGCGTCTCGCCGGCCGGATAGGCGGGCGAATGCCCGCGGGATATACAGTCGTTAAGATCGCAACGGCTAGAGAGGTTTGAAGGTATGCGGCGGGCGAAGACGGCCGCCGGACAGCCGGCGAGACGCCGGCGCTACGAAAGATCATGGCTGACGTCACACTCACTGTCGACGGCAAGAAGATCACGGCGCCCGCAGGCTCGCTGCTGATCGAGGCCTGCAAGAGCGCGGGCATTGAAGTGCCCTCTTTTTGCTACTATCCGGGGCTCTCGTTGCAGGGCGCTTGTCGCATGTGCGTCGTGAAGATCGAGAAGATGCCCAAGCTGCAAACCGCGTGCACGACTACGGTGACCGAGGGCATGATCGTCGCGACCGACAGCGATGAGGTGCGTCAGGCCCGCAAGGCGATGGTCGAGTTGCTGCTCGGGAACCATCCGCTGGATTGCCCAGTGTGCGACGCCGGCGGCGAGTGCGAACTGCAGGACATGACGTTTTCCTACGGCGCCTCCGAATCGAAGTTCATCGAGGCTAAAAACCACCGGGAAGAACAGCAGTGGTCTCCGGTGGTGTATTTTGACCGGCCGCGCTGCATCCTGTGCTACCGGTGCGTGCGCGTCTGCGGCGAAGGCATGGACGTTTGGGCGCTGGGCGTGCAGAACCGCGGCGTCGGTTCAATCATCGCTCCGAATATCAGTGCGCCCAATCAAGACGCGCATCTCGATTGCGAAGAGTGCGGGATGTGCATCGACATCTGCCCGGTCGGCGCACTTACTTCGGGCGCGTACCGTTATAAGACGCGGCCGTGGGAGATGAAGCACGTGGGCACGATCTGCACCCACTGCGGGGACGGCTGCAAAACCACGCTGGGCGTGCGCCGCTGCGATACCGGCGCGGAGATTGTCCGCGGCGACAATCGCGACAAGAGCGGGATCAATGGCGATTTCCTTTGCGTCAAGGGACGCTACGCCTTCGATTTTGTCCATCACAAAGACCGCCTGATGCAGCCGCTGATTCGTAAGAATGGCAAGCTGACGCCGGCGACCTGGGAAGAAGCTTTTGAACTGATCGGCAAACGGCTTCGAGAAGTTCGCGACGAAGTTCATGGCGAATCTCACAACGGCGGCAGCGCAATCGGCGTGATCGGGTCGAATCGAACGACCAACGAAGAAAATTATCTTCTGTCGAAGTTTGCCCGCGTCGTGCTGAAGACTAACAACGTCGACCATCACCGGACCGCCGATTACCCTGCGCTCGCCGCGGCGCTGCACGGAAAACCCGGGAAAACGGCCTCCATGCGCGATGTGTTAACAGCACCTGCGATTCTGCTGATTGGCAACGATCCGACGAATCAGCATCCGCTGCTGGCTTGGCAGATCCGTACGAATGTGCGGTTACGGCGCGCGAAACTTTTTGTCATCAACTCCGCGTCCATCAAGTTACGGCGACAGGCGGCAGCATTCGCAATGTTGCCGGCGGGCGCGGAAGCGAAGGCAGTCGCATTTCTCGCCGGCGACGATTCCCTGCTCGATGCGCTGGTGAGCGATGGCACGAACCACGATGCCTGGATTGCGCTGCGCGAGAAAATTCGCCCCGAACAGAACATGGTTATCGTTTTCGGTTCTGAATTACGCGGTCAGGACGTGGCGAAGTTGGTGAGTCTTGCGGAGAGCTTGACTGGTGCCAAGCTGATCTGCCTCGGCGACTACGCGAATTCGCGCGGCGCTAGCGAAATGGGACTTTATCCGGATCTTCTGCCGGGATATGAGCCCATCGCCAGCGCCGATAAGTTCCAAAAAGAATGGGGCAAGCTGCCGACCGAGCAAGGCCTGAGCTTGCCGGGGATGGTGGAAGCGGCGAAGGCCGGCACACTGAAAGCGCTTTATGTGGTGGGCTCGAATCCGGTCAGGCGTTTGGGCATCGATCCTTTTGTGTTCTCGAAAAGTTTTGTGGTGGTGCAGGACATGTTCCTGACCGAAACCGCGAACGTCGCCGACGTGGTTTTGCCGGCAGCGAACGCTTACGAAAAAACGGGAACTTATACGAATACCTGCGGCGATCTGCAACTGGTGAAGAAGGCGGGTGAAGTTTCGAACACCAAGCCGGACTTCGAGATGATCGTGCGCATCGCGAACGCTATGGGCTCCGATGTAAGCGGCCTGGTGCCTTTTGGGAGCGGGACGCATTCCGACATGGGGCAGACCCGCGGCGCGCAATCGGGCGAGGCGGATCGTCACGCGGTGTGGCTGGAAGCGCACAACCTGGAACCGAAGATGACGCCGTTCGATCCCATGTCGATTCTCGACGAAATCCAGCGCGTGGTCGCCGGGTACGATATTTCGCGCGTGAATCTGCTGGCGGGGAACGATCAGCATCTCGAGATTGCCGAAAGCGGTGCTAGTTTGATCCAACCGCCGGAGCTCATCATCCCGGCTCATGACGATTTGTTCAGCTCGGGCACGCTGGGGCGGTATTCCAAGACTTTGAATTCAGTTTTCGAGAATAAATCGGCAGTGCCGAAAGTTGCCGCGGACTAAGTACGAACTAGCAGCACTAACTAAGGCGTACTAACAGACTTAAGATCAAAACCACGCGGGCAAGAGCGCCCGCGCCATACAGGAACACGTTGAGCATAACGACGTTCATTATCATTTCGATCATCAAGTCGCTGGCCGTGGTTGGGGTTCTGCTTACGGCGGTGGCTTACAGCGTCTGGCTGGAGCGCAAGGTGTCGGCGCACATACAGAACCGCTGGGGCCCGACGCGGGTTGGTCCCTTCGGCCTGCTGCAACCGCTCGCCGACGGCGTCAAGTTCATCTTCAAAGAGGATCTGACTCAGCCGCATGTTTACAAGCCGCTTTACATCGCGGCGCCGATCATCGCTCTGGTCTTTGCCATTACATCCATTTCGGTAATCCCGTTTGGCAACTGGGTCAACATCGGCCCGTTCTACGGCGTCGGCCCGTGGGGGACGCTGCTGCAGATTACGGACATGAACATCGGTCTGCTCATCGTGCTCGGCATCACGTCGATGGGCGTATATGGTGTGGCGCTGGCCGGATGGTCTTCGAACAATAAGTACTCTCTGCTTGGCGGACTGCGCGCCAGCGCCCAGATGATCAGCTATGAAGTATCGCTTGGCCTCTCGCTGGTGGGAGTGGTGATCATGGCGGGAAGCCTCAGCCTGCGCGATATCGTGGATGCGCAGGGCGGAGTGTTTTGGCATTTCATTCCGCGCTGGAATATTTTTCACGGGCAGACGATTGCTTTTTTCATCTACCTGATTTCCGCCTATGCGGAGACCAATCGCACGCCGTTCGATCTGCCGGAAGCCGAGTCTGAGTTAGTCGCCGGATATCACACCGAGTATAGCGCTATGAAGTTCGCCATGTTTTTCATGGCCGAGTACGCCAACATGGTGACCGTCGCCTGCCTGGCCACGCTGCTGTTCCTGGGCGGATGGCATGGGCCTATCTATGGTCCGCTCATCCTGCGAGATATAGAACCGGTCCTCTGGTTTTGCCTGAAAGTTTTCTTTTTCATGTTTTTGTATGTCTGGGTGCGTTGGACATTGCCGCGCTTTCGCTATGACCAGCTCATGGCGTTCGGGTGGAAGGTCCTGCTGCCCCTGGCGGTTGCGAATATTGTGTATACGGCGCTGGTGGTGGCTTGGAGAGCTTGAAAACCCGCTTCTAGCTTCTAGCTACTCGCTACTAGCTGGAAGCTGGTAGCTTTGCTGACAAAACATGTTTCACTTAATTTTATTTCTGTTCTTCGGAGCTATCTGCGTGGCGGGAGCGATTAACCTGCTGGTGCAGAGCCATCCCATCAACAGCGCGCTGTCGCTGATCGCGGTGATGGCGTCGCTTGCGGCCGAGTTTCTTCTGCTGGGCGCGGAATTTGTGGCCGCTGTACAAGTAATCGTTTATGCCGGGGCGGTCATGGTCTTGTTTGTGATTACCATCATGCTGCTGAACGCCGGCTCGGAAGAGCGCACTAAGGGCAGCCGGATCGCGATCCTGATCGGCGTTCCCGGAGTGACGATCGGCGGAGTACTCGTCGCCTGGACGCTGCTTAATCGTCCCAATGCGCAAACGGTTCCCATCGGCGCGTTAAAAGGCGATCCCGGCGATATTGCGCGGCTTCTTTTCCACCAGTTTCTATTGCCCTTTGAAGTCACGTCGGTGCTGATCCTGATCGCCATCATGGGCGCGGTCGTGCTGGCCAGCCGTCCCGAAGCCGTGGCCCGCGGCCCGAGAAAGGACGCGGAATAACGATGGTCCCTCTTTCTTACTATCTGCTGCTAGGCGGGATCCTGTTCGTGTGTGGCGTGCTCGGGTTTCTGATCAAACGCAATATCATCACCATCTTCATGTCGATCGAGCTGATGCTGAACGGCGTGAATCTGACCTTCGTGGCCTTCGCTGCGCAATGGCACGCGCTCAGCGGACAGGTCTTCGTCTTCTTCGTGATGGTGGTGGCCGCCGCGGAGGCCGCGGTGGGGTTGGCCATCATCATTGCCGTTTATCGCACGCGTGAAACCTTGAATGTGGACCGGGTGAACCTGCTCAAGTTATGACGCCGCAGACTCTTAGTCCGTTACTCTGCACGATCCCGCTGCTCCCGCTGGCCGGGGCGGCGATCAACGGCTTCTTTGGCCGGCGGTCGTCAAAGAGGGCGATCTCTGCCGTCGCGCTGGTGTTTTGCGGGGCGGCGTTCTTTGTGGCGCTATTGATCGCGGCGAATTTCTCGTCCGCATCCGCGCCTTATTCTTTCCGCCTCGCCCACTGGCTCCGCTCGGAGAGCTTTAGCGTTGATTTCGAATTCTATCTCGACCAGTTATCGCTGGTCATGCTGCTGGTGGTTACCGGCGTCGGCTTTCTTATTCACATCTACTCGGTCGGGTATATGTCGGACGACGACGGTTACTACCGCTTCATGTCCTATCTGAATCTCTTCATGTTCTTTATGCTCACGCTGGTGCTGGCGAAGAACTACCTGGTCATGTTTATCGGGTGGGAGGGCGTAGGACTGGCGTCGTATCTGCTGATCGGCTACTGGTTCACGAAAGATTCGGCGGCGGCAGCGGGCAAGAAGGCGTTCATCGTAAATCGAATCGGCGACTTTGGATTCCTGATTGCGCTTTTTCTGATCATCAAGAATTTCCACTCGCTGGATTTCACGAAGGTATTTGAGCAGGTCGCAAAGTGGCCGACGGAGACCGCAGCCGTCAGCACACTTACTGCGATAGGGCTCTTGCTGATGGTGGGCGCGGCGGGCAAGTCGGCGCAGATTCCTCTTTATGTGTGGCTGCCGGACGCCATGGAGGGCCCCACTCCGGTTTCCGCGCTGATCCATGCGGCAACTATGGTGACGGCGGGGGTTTATATGGTGGCGCGGTCGTCCGCGATCTTTGAGCGGGCGCCTATGGCGATGACCGTGGTCGCGATTATTGGAACGCTCACCGCTTTGTTCGCTGCGACCATCGGCATCGCTCAGACTGACATTAAGAAAGTGCTGGCCTACTCCACCGTCTCGCAGCTTGGCTATATGTTCATGGCTTGCGGCGTGGGCGCGTTCTCGGCGGGCATCTTCCACCTGATGACGCACGCTTTCTTCAAAGGGCTGTTGTTTCTTGCGGCGGGTTCGGTGATCCACGGCGTCGGTGGCGAGCAGGACATGCGAAAGATGGGCGGGCTGCGGGTTTACATGCCCTGGACCTTTGCGACGATGGGAATTGCCACGCTTGCCATCACCGGCATCCCGCCGTTCGCCGGCTTCTGGTCGAAAGACGAAATTCTTTGGCGGGCCTATTCCAGCCCGAACGGTAGCTGGGTGTATTGGCTGATCGGCTTGGTGACCGCTTTCATCACGTCCTTTTATATGTTTCGGCTGATGTATATGACGTTCGGCGGCGAGTACCGCGGCGCTGTGGTGCAGGAAGCACACGGTCACGCTCGCTCCGATCATGATCAGGCTAACCATGGCCGCGACAACCATGGTCACAACGACGACGCTCACGGGCACGACGAGCCGCATGAGAGCCCCGGGCTGATATTGGGACCGCTGGTGATCTTAGCCATTCTCTCCGCCTTTGGGGGATTGGTAGGGGTTGGAAACAAGTTCGAGGATTTTCTGGCTCCCGTTTTTCAGGGAACGAACATAGCCGCAGCGCAGGCAGCGGCCCCCGAAACCGGCGGCGGGGCGCTTGAGTATGTGCTGATGGGAGTCTCCATTGGCGTTGCTGGCCTGGGATGGCTGCTGGCCCATTTGCTCTACGGGCGGCTTCCGCAACTGCCGGCGCGCATTGCCGCCAGCCTGGGCGGGCTCTATCGCGCGGTTGCCAACAAGTACTACATCGATGAACTTTATGCCGTCCTGTTCGTCAAACCGCTCATCGACGGCTCGACCACGATTCTCTGGCACGGTGTCGATCAGGGAGTGATCGACGCTGCGGTCAACGACTCGGCCGACGCGGCGCGCCATGTTTCCGACAACGTGCGCCACATGCAGTCGGGCAATCTGCGCTCGTATGCCGGGTGGATCGCGGCTGGAGGAGCGGTGGTGATCGCCTACATGGTCTGGATGGGAGTGCGATGACCTTTCTTGCGATGACCTTTCTTTCGACGACCTTTCTTGCGACGATCATAGGTCCGATGAATACGGAGAGCATCAGTCCCATCATTCTTTCGCTGGTGACCTTCATCCCTGCGGCGGGCGGGCTGCTGATTCTGCTGATTCCGCGCCGCGATCGCGACATCAGAGTATTTGCGCTGGTTATCTCGCTGCTGGCATTTCTGGCGTCGCTCCTTCTTCCGGTTTACCTGCATCGCAACCTGGCAGGCTTCCAGTTTGAAATCGACAAGCCATGGATCGCGAGCCCGAATATTCATTACCACATGGGCATCGACGGAATTTCCGTGTGGCTGGTGGTGCTGACTACCTTCCTCACGCCGCTCTGCGTGCTGATTTCCTGGACTTCGATTCACGAGCGGGTAAAGGAATTCTTCATCCTGCTGCTGATCCTGGAAACGGCGCTGATCGGCGTTTTCACCTCGCTCGACTTGTTCCTGTTTTACTTCTTCTGGGAAGCGACGCTGATTCCGATGGCGCTGCTGATTGGGATGTACGGCCACGGACGCAAGATCTACGCCGCGGTGAAATTCTTTCTGTTCACCATGATCGGCTCGATGTTCATGCTGGCCGCGATTGTGTGGCTCTACGCCAAGACTGGCAGTTTCGACTTCGTCAAGATTCAGGACGCGATTCACAAAGGAAACGTGCCCGGATTCGAGGCCGCCTCGCTCTGGCTCTTCCTCGGCTTCTTTATTGCTTTTGCGGTTAAGGTTCCAATCTTTCCGCTTCACACCTGGCTGCCCGACGCGCACGTGGAGGCGCCCACTGCTGGATCGGTGCTGCTGGCCGGCGTGCTGCTGAAGATGGGCACTTACGGCTTGCTGCGCTTCAACGTCGGCTTGTTTCGCGATCAGGCGCATCGCAATGCCCCCTGGATCATGGTGCTGGCGCTGATCGGCATCATCTACGGCGCGCTGGTTTCGCTGGTGCAGCCGAATATGAAAAAGCTGATCGCCTACTCCTCGGTCAGCCATCTTGGATTCGTCGTGCTCGGGATTTTCAGTTTCACCGCGGCCGGGCTGAATGGGGCCGTCTTCGTCATGCTGGCGCACGGAGTCGCTACGGGCGGGCTCTTCATGCTGGCGGGCATTCTTTACGAACGGCGCCACACCTACGAGATCACGGAGTTTGGCGGATTGGCGACGCCCATGCCCAAGTACGCCACATTGTTTCTGGTCACCGTGCTGGCTTCCCTCGGACTGCCGCTGCTGAACGGTTTCATTGGCGAGTTTCTGGTGCTGAGCGGAGCGTTCCAGGCGCGTCCTATTTATGGGGTTCTAGGGGCGACTGGCGTGATCTGGAGCGCCTGCTATCTGCTGTGGATGTACCAGCGCGTTTTCTTCGGGAAGGTGACGCACGACGTCAATAACACGCTGCCCGACCTCAACCTGCGGGAGAAGACCGCACTTTGGCCGATTGCGGTGGCGGCTCTGGTGATGGGGGCTACGCCGCTGATGTGGCTGAGCGCAATTGATCCGGCGGTGCACGCGGTGCTTGCCCCGGTCACGCAATTGGCCAGCAGGGTGGTGGGCCAATGATGGGGCCGGCGATTGGGCCAATGACAATGACGATGACGACGTTCTCGCATTGGTTGCCGAGTTTGCTGGCGCAGATGCAGACTTCCACGCCCCCGCCAGGCGCCGACTACATTCGCATTCTGCCGGAGTTGGTGCTCTCTGTCTTCGGCATGCTGATCATGGTCGTCGACCCGCTGCTCGACGAAGAAAACAGTCATCGGTCGCTGGGCACGATCGCGCTGATCGGCACTCTGGCCGCGCTCGCTTCGACGTTTTGGATGGCACGGTATCCTGGAACCGCGTTCTGGGACATGGTGCGGGTGGATGGCTTCAGCGTTTTCTTTCACGTTCTCCTTATCGCGATTGCGGCGGTGGTTATCCTCAGTTCCTTTGAGTACTTGCGAGTGCAGCGCATACGGGCTGGGGAATACTACGGGCTGATTCTGTTCGGCACAGTGGGCATGTGTTTGATGTCGTCGGCGATCGAACTCGTGCTTATTTTTATTGCCCTGGAAATTTCTTCGATCTCGACGTATGTGCTGGCGGGCTTCCGGCGTCGCGAAGCCTCTAGCAGCGAATCGTCGCTGAAATATTTCTTGCTGGGATCGTTTGCCACCGCGTTCTTCCTCTATGGCGTTGCGCTCATGTTCGGCGCTACGGGATCCACCAACATTGACGCGATCAGGCAGGCGCTCGGTTCCGGCGGCGCACCCGCGCCGGTTCTGGCGTATGTGGCGACGGCGCTCATGTTCGTGGGCTTGGGCTTTAAGGTCGCCGCTGTGCCCTTCCATGTTTGGACTCCGGACGTCTACGAAGGGGCGCCGGCTCCGGTTGTCGGACTAATGTCGACCGGGCCCAAGGCGGCGGCATTCGCGATTCTGCTGCGCGTCATGTTCGAAGCGAATGCACCTGGACGCTTCTGGCTGCTCTGGGTCTCGGCCGCGCTGACCATGACGCTGGGAAATGTGTGCGCCCTGGTGCAGGACAACGTCAAGCGCCTGCTGGCTTATTCTTCGATTGCGCACGCCGGATATGTGCTGGTCGCATTTGCTGCACAACCCGCCGCACAGCCAGAACTGGGCGCGTCCGCGGTGATGTTTTACACCGCTGCCTATGCGGCGATGAACGTAGGAGCGTTTGCCGTGGTCAGCCACTTCGCGAACGCGGGCGAAAAGTACGTCACCCTCGAAGATTACGCGGGCTTGGGCAGGCGATCTCCCTTTGTGGCCGCGACTTTCACGTTCTTCCTGATGTCCTTGATCGGTATTCCGATTACGGGCGGCTTTTTCGCGAAGTTCTACGTGTTGAGCGCAGCGTTGAAATCGAATCTTGTCGTGCTGTCCATCATTCTGGTGCTGAATAGCGCCGTGGGCGCTTATTATTACCTGCGCATTATCGTCATGATGTACATGCGGGAGCCACGGGGCGAGGTTCCCGATGCTCCTGTGCCCGCCGCGACGGCGCTGGCCATTGCCGTTTGCGTGCTGGCTACACTTTACCTTGGAGTTCTGCCGGGCCGCGTGCTCGATTACGCCGCTAGTTCCGCCCGCCAACTCCTGAGCGACAATACGCCGCCAGCGGCATGGTCGGGTTCTACGGGCTCTACCGCGACGGGACCGTAGTTTTGTTTGCCCAGGTGAGCACCGCGATTTGCGGCAGGGTCATAATCCTTGCCCACGGCTCATGTTGAGACTTCCGCCGCGATTGCGGACAGCGGAAAAAACGCTGCTGCTGCGATTGACAATAGCTGTCCGAGTCGTCATTATTAGCTACACCAGTTTGCCCGGAAATTTGTTCCCGGGGCCCCGGAGGATTTATGGTTAACCTTTTCCGCAATATTTGGACGGACGAAGAAGGGCAAGATATTGCTGAATATGCGGTTATGCTCGCCGTCATCCTGGTATTGGTGATCGGCACGGTGCGCCTGATCGGAAGTAATGCCAACAACGCGTTCTCCAGTGTCGCCAGTTCTCTAAGCCAATAATTAATTTCGGCTCTACGAGTTTTAGAAGTCGTCAAGGTTCACAGTTCAACTTTATCTTATGAATCGATTTAGCAACTTCCGCCCGTTGAGCCGCTATTGGTTTCCATGCGCGGCGGAGGTGCAGAATCGGAGCCGGTCACCCTGGAAATAAAGACAGCTCAAAGATTCCGCCCCAGCCGCGATAGCATCGCGGCTTTTGTTTTGGGCGGCAAATAGAAAGGGCATCGCCATGATTGTGAATATGTCCGACAGCGCCACCGAAGAGCAGATCGAGCACATCATTCAACGCATCCGCGAAGCCGGATTCCAGCCTCACGTTACGCGCGGGACCGAGCGCACCATCGTTGCCGCAGTCGGGAGCGGCGGGCGGCGCCATGAAATCGAGGCGCTCTCGGTCGCGCCCGGGGTGGACAACGTGGTCGCCATCGCCCAGCCCTTTAAGCTGGTCAGCCGTCAAACTCGGCCGCAGCCGTCGGTGGTCGATGTTCGGGGGGTGAAGATCGGCGGCCCGGAGGTGGTCGTGATCGCCGGTCCCTGCTCGGTTGAGTCGCGCGAGCAACTGCTGGAAACTGCCGAAGGTGTAAAGCGCGCCGGCGCTACCATGCTGCGCGGCGGAGCTTACAAGCCCCGTACTTCTCCGTATGAATTCCAGGGCCTGGGAATTGAAGCGCTGAAGATTTTGCGTGAGGCTCGCGAGATTACTGGCCTGCCGGTGGTGACCGAGGTCATGAGTACGGAAGACGTGGACTTGATCTGCGAGTACGCCGACATGCTGCAGGTGGGCGCGCGCAACATGCAGAATTTCGCGCTGCTGCGACGGCTTGCAACTGTCAAGAAGCCGATTCTGCTCAAGCGCGGACCCTCGGCCACGGTGAAGGAGTGGCTGCTGGCGGCGGAATACCTGCTCTCCGGCGGAAACGACCAGGTCGCTCTTTGCGAGCGCGGGATCAAAACCTTCGAAACCGCTACTCGCAATACTCTCGACCTTTCCGCCGTCGCCCTCGCCAAAGAGCTGTCGCACCTGCCGGTGGTGGCCGATCCATCGCATGGCACCGGCAAGCAGAGCCTGATCGGGGCGGTTTCGCGGGCTGCGATTGCGGTCGGAGCGGACGCCATCATTGTCGAGGTGCATCGCTGTCCGGAGCGCGCCCTTTCGGACGGGGCGCAGTCTCTTGACATCCCGCAGTTCGAGCGCGTGATGCGCGGATTGAGCGCCCCATTGCGTCCCGTGCTCGTTGCCAGCCGAGCGCACGCATAAAAGAGTTCTCGGTTCCCAGTTCTCAGTAAACAACCCCAGGCGGTTTAACCGAGAACTGGGAACTGAGAACTTGACTCTCCGGATCGGGCCAATTTGTCCCATGTCCGCCTTCCCTATTGGCCCACCCTTTGTTTCCAATGCGTTACGGGTTTAGCGGCGGTCCTGAGGCTCATCATTGGGCCAAGATGTCCCTCCGCGCCCCGTCGTTGCGCACGGTCAAGTCATTGTAAATAAGACGCTTAGCCACATTGCGATTGGTCTCGCGATTGCCCATAAGAGGCCAGGCGCGAAGGACTCGTTATACGTCCATCGAAAACGCCACCAGCAAAACTCTTATGAACAACAACCATATATCGCAGACGACAAACGGACGCAAAGAACGTCCGCACAGTTCCCCAGTGTTCCATAGTGCTGCTTGGGGCCGGGTTCTCGGACTGGCGCTGTTGGTGCTTTCGACGATGCCATCCTACGCCGGCGCAAAGTCTGTCCTGAATAGCGGCGCGCCCACGGCCAAGTTTTCCGTGGACCTACAGCAGCGAGCTGGCGCGAACGGCATGGTGACCGTCATCGTTCAACATCGCCAGATGCCCACGAGCGCGCATTTGAAGGGCCTGCAGGGCCGTGGCGCGACGATTAAGTCGCAGTTCCACACGATTCGTGCGGTGACCATGCGAGTGCCGGTCAGCATGCTGGCGGAACTGGCCAAGGATCCCAATGTCGCCTACATTACGCCAGACCGTACGCAAAAAATGGCCGCGAATCCGACGACCGAGGAGTTTGTCACCGCGGTCGAGGCGGATGTGGCAGCATCGCAGTACGGGTTCGATGGCACCGGCGTCGGCGTGGCCCTCATTGACAGCGGTATCGCAGCTCATCCCGATTTGAACAATGCCAGCGGCGTCAGCCGCGTGGTTTACAGCCAGAGCTTTGTAGCTGGCGACGCCACCACACCCGACAAGTACGGACACGGAACCCACGTGGCGGGCTTGATCGGTGGCACGGGCGCCAGTTCCGGCACCGCCAATGGCTATGCGGCAACGTATGCCGGCGTGGCTCCCAATGTCAATTTTATTAACCTGCGCGTCCTGGACGAGAACGGATCGGGCTCGGACAGTCAGGTGATCGCGGCGATTGAGGAGGCGATCACGCTGCAGAGTACCTACAACATCCGCGTCATCAACATGTCGTTGGGACGCCCGGTGTTCGAGAGCTACACCCTCGATCCGGTTGACCAGGCAGTGGAAGCCGCCTGGAAGGCTGGCATCGTGGTGGTGGTGGCTGCGGGCAACAGCGGACGCTCGGCGATTGCCGACGGCTTTGCCACCATCGGTGTTCCGGCCAACGATCCCGCCGTCATTACGGTGGGAGCGACCATGACTGAACTTACGCCGACGCGGGTCGACGACCAGATTGCCAGCTACAGTTCCAAAGGTCCGACCGTGATCGATCACATCGTGAAACCCGACCTGGTCGCACCGGGAAACCGGCTGGTCTCCTTGCGGGTTGCGGGCAGCGCGCTCGACACAGCCTTTCCGCAGTATGAGATTGCCCCGGGCAGCGGAACCGCCATGTACTACGAATTGAGCGGCACCAGCATGGCAACGCCGATCGTGAGCGGCGCGGTGGCGCTGATGTTGCAGCAGACGCCCTCGTTGACTCCCGATCAAGTGAAAGCGCGCTTGATGAAAACCGCGTGGAAGGGCGTCGGGCAGTATACCTATTCCCACGACAGCCACGGAAACCTTTACAACAACGAGTATGACCTCTTCACCTACGGAGCGGGGTATCTGGATATCGACGCCGCTCTTGCCAGCACGGACCTGGCGACGGGAGTAGCGCTTTCCCAGACCGCGGTCCTTAACCCGAACGGCAGCGTCACGGTCACCAATACTACCCTCGACTCAGTTTTCGCCGGCCAGAGCGTTGTTTGGGGCGCTACGTCGGTGGTCTGGGGATATTCGGTGGTTTGGGGCTCTAACGTGCTTTCCGCCGATTCGGTAGTGTGGGGCGCCACCAGCGTTGTCTGGGGCGTGACCTCCGATTCCGGTTACAGCGTAGTCTGGGGTGCAACTTCTTCCGTCGACAGCGCCACCACGGCACTTAGCGATGGCGACCCAGGAGACAACTAGACAACCGACTGAGACCATATTCGGAGATTACCATGACAAATTCACTTCCCTTGAAAGCCAAAGTCATGATCGGAATGGTGGCCGTCGCGAGTCTGTGCGCCCTGTCGTTCGGCGTAGTCCGATGGCAGACGCAAGCCTGGCCACAGTTGGTGCTCCTGTTAGCGGCAGCCGCCTTGAGTTCACGTTTCAAGGTCAAGCTGCCGGGGATGGCGAGCTCAATGTCGGGAAACCTGCCCGTCATCCTTCTGGGAGTCACCCAACTCGGATTGTTCGCCAGCCTGCTCGTGGCGGTCACGGCGGCGATCGCACAATCCTATTCCGGCGGGAATAAAACCAAACCGATCCAATTTGTATTCAACGCATGTACCCTGTTGAATGCAGCCGGGCTCGCTTATCTGGTCTACCATAGCCAGATCCTTGGGGCTCACGCGACTGCCCACACCTTGCCTCTGGTGCTGGCCGCAGCCACCTACTTCCTCGCGAATACGGCGCCGATCGCGAGCATCATCGGTCTAACCGAAGGCGGCAATCCTTTTGCCCTCTGGCACAAGGTCTTTTTGTGGTCCTTCCCGAACTATGTCATCGGCGCGGGATTGACTGCGATCGTCTCCACTTTCAGTACGATCAGCGGACTGGTGGCGCTGGCCGCTCTGATGGCTGTGCTGTTCGCCGTATACCAGTCGCTCAAGTTGTACGTGGGTCGAGCCGACCAGACCCAGCCCCAGGCGATAGGCATGACGGCTGGCCGATAACCGGCAAAGATTTCTTCGTCCTCTCGCGCGCAGCCTGCCGGCTGCGCGCATCTCTTTTTGTAAACGATTTACGAATTAAGGGAGAGAAGTTCTTAGACTCAGTTTATCGAACGCGATTTTCCACCCCGCCCTGGCGCGGGCTTTTTTTTTGGGCGCTGCCCTGAGAAAGCTTATGATGCTGAGTTGCGGGCGGACTGAACTGCTCGCGCATGGGGGCGGAATGAAGGGACATCGGGAACTTCTTTCGGAATTCGAACGGGTCGCAAGCCCCGGAAGCCAAGCCACCGAGGTGATGCAGCACATTTCCGACCGGCTGCACGGCGAATTGCTCCGCTACAACTGGGTGGGATTCTATCTGGCGGATCCGGCCGATCCGAACTATCTATTGGTGGGGCCGCATTCGGGGGTTTTCTCGCCGCACGAACGGATTTCGCTGGGCCAGGGACTGTGTGGCGCGGCGGCCAGCCTGGGGAAGACGCTGGCAGTGAACGACGTCACCAAGGATCCGCGGTATCTGATGGGTTCGGAGCAGACAAAATCGGAGATCCTCGTGCCCATGCTGGTTCGCGGTGTGCTGGTCGCCGAGTTCGATATCAACAGCTTCTTCAAGGACACATGGAACGCGGAGGAGACAGCGTTCGTGGAGCAATGCGCGAATTTGGTGAAGCGCTGTATGTGACGCAGCGTGCGCGAGAGAGGGCATCGCTCTTTTTTGCGCGAGGCTGTATCGATCGGCGGCTACGTTCGATGCCGTACTGTGGATTCTACTTGACGTCTCCGCAAGCCGGACCCAGGTATTTGGAGCTGAAGGTGAAGTCCATGTTCATGGTCTGACCGTGGGTGTTGGTGACCGAGTGCATCGTGCCCTTGACGTTATCCGAACTCAGGGCCTCCAGCACGAGAGTTCCATCGGTCGACGCCTGCTTTTCTTCACAGTGAAACTTGACTTCGAGCTTGCTGCCCGTGGAGTTCACCACGGTGCGGGTACAATCCCCACGGTTGTCGCTGAAAGCGGAGCGCTTTTCAAGTTTCTCTTTGGTGACGCATTCTTTGCGGACGTCGGTGGTTGCTCCACCCTTCATCATGGCTTCCACGCGGGCGCGCTGCTCGGGCGGCATCTTGGCGAGCGCCTCGGGAGGGATGGCTGGCATGTTCGGCATTCCAGTCATGGAACGAGTCACCGTATTCTCCCACAGACCTTCCTTGACGTTGAGGGGAGTGACACCGTCGGCGGCCCAAAGGCCCAGCGAGGACAAGACAATCAGGGCTAGAAGAACTTTCGTTGGCATCGGCACTCTCCCAGTATGGTTTGACCGCATTGCGCTGAACAGCATTACACACGGCGAGTTGCGGAGCAAATCAATTCTGGGGCAAAGCATTGCCGGGAGTGATGCTTTACGCGAAACCTAGGTCTCCTTCAGCTTCAGCTTGCCCTTGTTTTCTTCAATAAAAACCTTAAGGTCGGGGACGGCGTTCAGCAGCTTTGTCCACTGTTCGTAGTAGAGCGTGACCGGAAAGCGGCCCAGTCCATATACGCTGACGCCGCCTTTTTCACTCACGCGAAACTCGATGGCGCCGCTTCGCTTCTTCGACTCCACTTGCTTTTCCAGATCGGCAAGGCGAGCTTTCAATTCTTCGTAACTCGGTTCTGTCATGAATCACCTCGAATAGTTCTTTTTTATCATAGGGTGACGAGGGGGCTTTCGTCGAGGCAGGCTCGCAGCTTGTCTCCTGCGCCGCATTCCCTTTAGGTGAAAAACTCTTCACAGTCGTCGGGGCGTGCGGACCCTCCCCGGCCATCCCTAGCTGCCACAGCCCTTTTGCCGCCGGCATCTGAGCTGCGAATGGAACTGCAAATGCTATGATTTAGCCAACAAGTTCCGATTGGAGAACACAGAATGGCGAAATTGAAGAAGAAGAACGCACTCCTTGAGAGCGTGCCTGTATTGGTGCTGGTGGGGCTGCTCGCCGGCGCTGTGGGCGGCCTGGGAATCGGCCTGATCCAGTTGAGGGCCATGTCGCAAGCATCCTCAAACGCCAGCACTACCAAGTGAATTCTGCTTCCCGCATAGAATTAACCGCAGTCTGGAGCTGGGAGACGCTGGTCGCACCCCGGCATGGGGCTGGAACGATCATCCCAGACGTTACTGAAAACAAAAGACTTCTATAGGGACCGCGCGCAAAGACTCGCATTTGCGGCAGCGGCAGCCGCCTCGGCTGTCCAAACCACGCCAAGCTGATGTTCCCCGATGCCTCACATTTTCTCCAAATTCCTCTTGACAGCTACTACCGATGTAGTAATATCGCACACGTCGATAGGAGATGAGATGCCCAATCCGAAACTCACCAAGCTGGAGCTTCAGATCATGGAAGCGCTGTGGACCCGCGGCAGCGCCTCCATCCGCGAAATTCAGGAAGATTTTCCGGAAAGAGATCGCCCCGCTTACACCACCATTCAGACCACGGTTTATCGCCTGGAGAGCAAGAAGGCGGTTCGCCGCGTGAAAAAGGTCGGAAACTTTCATATCTTCGAGGCCGCGGTCTCGCGCAATGCCGCCCAGAACAAGCTCATTGACGAATTGCTCGCGTTATTCGGTGGACGCACGCAACCCGTGATGGCGCATCTTATCGAGTCCGGTCGGCTCACGCTCGCCGACGTCCAGGAAGCTGAGAAAACCCTCCGCAAGCTCGAGCGAAAGGACAAAGTACTATGATGGAAAAATATGTAACGTCCGCGTGGACTGGCGTCGCTCCTGGTCTCGGCAACCATCTCTGGCAGTCCACGCTGGTCGCGCTGATTGCCGGTCTCTTGACGCTGGCTTTCCGAAAACATCACGCCCGCGCTCGCTACGGGGTCTGGTTGGCCGCGTCGCTCAAATTCCTGGTTCCCTTCTCCTTGCTGGTCGAACTCGGCCAGCGTCTGAGGTGGACGCGGTATTCGACGCAATCCGTCAGCCCAGGGTTCTCCCTCGCCATCGACCAGATCAGCCAGCCCTTTTCCCAGTCGGCTATCCGCGTCTCGTCGGCGCACACTCCTTCGATCGTGCCTACCCTGACGAACTTTTTCCCGCTCCTCGCCGTCCTGTGGCTGTGTGGTTTTTTCACCGTCTTGCTCCTCTGGACTGTGCGCTGGTACCGGATCTCTTCTGCGATGAGATCGTCAGTCCCTTTGCGCGATGGCCGTGAAGTGCAGGCCCTGCGCCGTGTCGAACGCATCGGCGGACTCCGCAATCCCATTCCGTTGCTCTTATCGCACGCTTCCCTCGAGCCAGGGATTTTCGGAATCGCTCGGCCGACTCTCATCTGGCCCGACGGGATTTCCAAGCGACTCGACGAGGCCCAACTCGAAGCAGTCCTCGCGCATGAGGTCTGGCACGTGCGACGCCGCGACAATCTCTTCGCCGCGCTGCACATGCTGGTCGAGGCTGTGTTCTGGTTCTATCCGCTTGTCTGGTGGCTGGGAGCGCGATTGGTCGAGGAGCGCGAGCGCGCCTGCGACGAAGAAGTCGTTGCCCTGGGCAGCGATCGGCAGGTCTACGCGGAAAGTATTTTGAAAGTTTGCGAATTCTGTCTGGGGTCGCCGTTGCCCTGTGTCTCTGGCGTCACCGGCGCAGATCTCAAGAAAAGGATGGTCCATATTATGAACGATCGCATCTTGCACAACCTGGGCTTGGCTCGCAAGCTCCTGCTGACCGCGGCCGCTGCGCTAGCCATTGCCATTCCCGTTACGTTCGGCCTGTTCAACGCGACGCCGGGCCACGCACAAGCGCAGGCCACAAATTCAACTCTTGCGGCGCCCGTGTTCTCGTCAGTGTCGGTCAAGCCGAACGGATCTGCCGACGCAATGCAGTCAAAGATGATGTTCTCTCTGATGGACGGCAGCTTTGTTGCCCGAGGAGTGACTCTGCAAAGGCTCATTCAAATGGCGTACCACGTTCAGGATTCGCAAATCTCGGGAGGTCCCGACTGGCTCAACACTGCCAAATTCGACGTCGACGCGAAACTCGACCCATCGTTCGTCGCCGCCATGCATCAGCAAATCTCCGACCACAAGAACTTTGACGACCAAGCTATCCTGAAGGCTCTTCTGACGAGCGAATTCAAGTTAGCGACGCACTCCGAGGCTCGGACGGTCGCGGTATACGACCTGGTCACCGATGAGAATGGTATGAAACTTCAGGCTTCGGGGAACGAGCCCCGTATGATGCACCTGGGGCCCGGCGAACTTACTTCTTCAGGCGCTCCTTTGGAATTATTGGCCGCGCAGCTCTCGGCGCGCCTGGGCCGTCCGGTCGTGGATAAGACAGGCCTCAAGGGCAATTACGCCTTCAACCTTCACTGGGCCCCCGATCCGTCGGAAGATGAGCGCTTAAAGCAATCGGGGGAACTGGTTGCTCTGGGAGCTCCCACAGATTCCAACGCTCCTTCGCTCATGACAGCCCTTCAAGAGCAGCTCGGCCTGAAACTGCAACCGCAGACCGAGCCGGTGCAGGTCTTCGTCGTCGAGCACGCCGAACAGCCGTCAGAAAACTAGCACTCGAACTGTCTCATTCTCGTGAGACTGCCCCATTCTAAACGTCGTGTAGTCCGCGACATTTAGAGTGGGGCTTTTGATTTCTTGAGTTCTAGAGCCGAACCTCAGTGAATATCGAATTGCTCCTGGTGAAGCGCCGGATCCGACTTCACGATGATCGTCTTCTTGGTGAGCTCTTCCATCTCATTCAGCAACTTCGCGTTGTTTGCTTTCAGCGCTTTCGCGACCTCCGGGTTCACGCGCAGCATTACGTCGCTGTGCTCGAGATGGCTGGAGATCTTGCGCATCTCGACATACACCTCGTTGCAGATGGTGTTCACCGCTTTCACGAAGCCCGTGGCCTGGCAATACGGACACGGCGATCCGATGGTGCGTTCGAGCGATTGCTTCACCCGTTTGCGGGTGATCGCCACCAGACCGAAATCATTGAACTGCAGCACCTTCGACGGCGCGCGGTCGAGGCGCAACGCCTCTTCCAGCGCCTGCATCACCTTCTGCCGGTTGCGGCGCTCGTCCATGTCGATGAAGTCGATGATGATGATGCCGCCCAGATCGCGCAGCCGCACCTGGCGCACGATTTCCTTGATGGCATCGACGTTTGTCTTCACGATGGTGTCTTCCAGGCGCGCGGTTTTGCCGACGTACTTGCCGGTGTTCACGTCGATGGCCACCAGCGCCTCGGTCTGGTTGATCACGATGTAGCCACCGCTCTTCAGCCAGACTTTCGATTTCAGCGCCTTGTTGATTTCCTCGTTCAGTCCGAACTGATCGTAGAGCGGCGTCTCCTTCGTATAGAGCTTGACGCGCTTGACCAGCGCCGGCTGGAAGCGATTCGCAAAGCGCACGATGCGCTCGTATTCCTGCTCGGTGTCGACCCAGATGACGGAAAACTCCGAGCTCACCTGATCGCGCAGCACGCGCTCCACCACGTTCAGGTCGTGATAGATCAGGGCTGGAGATTTGCTGCTGTCGGAGCGCGACTTGATCTCGCTCCACAGATTTTTCAGAAAGCGGATATCGGCCCGCAATTCCTCGTCCGAAGCGCCCGCCGCCGCGGTGCGGACAATGAAACCGCCGCCGCCGTTTTCGCGTTCGCTCTGGATGATGCGCTTCAATCGCTGCCGCTCTTCTTCCGATGAGATCTTGCGCGACACGCCGGTGTGGTTCACCGTCGGCATGAAGACCAGGAAGCGCCCCGGCAGCGCAATGTGGCTGGTGATGCGCGCGCCCTTTTTGCCGATCGGCTCCTTGGCAATCTGGATCAGCACTTCCTGCCCTTCTTTCAGCAGTTCGCTGATCTGCGGCACGACTGTGTTTTCGCGGCTGCGGAACCGGCGTCCACCGCGGCGTCCGCGCCCGCGATCCGATCCACGGTCGGGCCCGCGACGCTGCGTCCGCTGCAACAACCTTGACTCAGGCGCGGGACCGCGCACTTCGGCGCTCGCGTCCACCGTACCGTCGCCAATCGCCTCGGCCTCGAGCAGCGCCTCAGCTTCGGCTTGCGCCTCTTCCAGTTCCAACTCCTCGGCTTCCCGCTCTTCGGCTTCGAGCACGGCTTCGGGAACCGCTTCGCCGTTCGCTGCCACCTCACCGTTCGCTGCCACCTCGCTGCCTGCGACCGGCTCCGGAGCGATCTCCGCTACTCCGTGCCCGGTCAACTCTCCACCGGCCGCCCGCGTCTCTTCTTCTGTTTCCTCGAAGCCCTCGTCGTCTCCCGGCTCTTCCCCGTACGACGTGAGGTCGACTTCCTCTTCCTCGATCTCCTGTTCCTCCACGTCGCCGTGAGTAGCATCGAGAGGAACGTCGAGCGTAACCTCGTGCGTAACCTGCGGAGCGGCGGCGAAGTCCGCTTCGTGCCGCGTCGCCTGCGGCGTCGTCACCGGCGCCGGGTAAGTTCCGAGCGCGGATTGCAGTTGGTCGCGGACTTCCCAATCTTCCGGCGCTGCAATCGAAGCGGTCAGATGGACCTTGTCATCCTCAATCACCTCCGCGTGCTCTACGTGCTCATGCTGTTCGTGCAGCGGCTCGGCAGCCTCCGCCGCGAAGATAGGCTCGTCTTCGGGAAAGTTCGCAACGATGGAAGCTGACGCCGGCGCTGGCGTCTCCGCAATCTCTTCCGCCACCGGAGTCGCCGCCGGCGGCGCCGCGTTCTGAGCTTGTCGCTGGTACTTCGAGATCGATTCTCCGGGAAGCAGGATCGGTTGATATCCCGGAGGCGGTCCGTAATCGTAGTCGCGGCCGGAACGAGCGGCGGGCGGCGCGGGCCGCTGGAATCGCGAGTCCGACCCGCTGCGTCCCAGACGGTCGCCGCGGCTAAAGCGGTCGCTCCTTGATTCGTGATGTGATTCGTTACGCGATTCGTTGCGTGATTCGTTACGCGGCTCGGCGCCCGTCTCACCGCGCACGTCGTTGCGTGTCTCGCTGTGTGTTTCGCCGCGCATTTCGTTGCGAGGTTCGCTTCGAATTTCGCCGCGCTCCGGACGTTCGCTGCGGTCCGCACTTGGCCCGCGGCCGATTTCGCCACGACGTCCGCGACGACGGCGGCGTCCGCGAAAGTCGCGGGCTGCGCCTGCGCCCGCGGAGTTAGCCGAGGCTTCCGATGTCGCCGATTCCTGCTCTTCCCCTTCGCCCGCCACGCTTCCCGATTCGGCAAGCCCTTCGCCATTAATCTCCGGACCACCCGCGTCCAAACTAGGGCGCGGACGCGCCTCGGTCACCGGACGATTGGTCGGGATCGCTTCATCCAGATCTTCATCCTGCGTTTCCAGATCCATGAAATCGGAGACGTAGAGGAAGGCGTCTCGTTCTAGGCCAATATCCACGAAGGCCGACTGCATGCCGGGCAGCACGCGCGTTACTCGGCCCTTGTAAATCGAGCCCGCTAAGGTGTATTCGTTTTCTCGTTCGAGGTAAATTTCAGCTAGCTGATCGTCTTCCGTGATCCCCACTTTCGTTTCATGGGGCGTAGTCGATACGTACAATTCCTTGTTCATTTCCACTCCGGTTTTTCTTCACCGGACCAGAAGCGCAAGGCGGACCAACAGATCGATAGCGTTCAGCGCCGCTCCGGGTAGGAGCGGGCGCGGTCCCAAAGTAAAGAAGATTTCTTCCCGGGACCTCGACTGCAGTGAATTGTTTGTACTCGTCTGCACTGATCGCGTTAAGCCTTCTCTCAGGTCTGTGACCACTCCCTCGCATTCCGCTGAGGGGGCCGTTCCCCGCCTGACTGGCTTCAATCCTGTCCGGCTTTCACTTCGCCGGCGTTCTGCCCTCCTTTTTCGCGAGGGCCTTCGTAATCTTGTTTCTTGCCTGATCTTTTTACGCTGAATCTTGTTTCCTGGCGCCGTTCTCATTGTCGATAAGACCAGTTGACAAGGGCGCCCCAACTTCTGCCGGCCGTCTTAGTTCACGAAGCGGCGCATCCTGACGTTCATTACCATCCCCAGCGCCAAAAACATGAAAAGAACGGAAGACCCACCGTAACTCATGAGCGGCAGAGGTATTCCGGTGACGGGCATAAAGCCAACCACCATGCCGACGTTGACCAGAATGTGAAAGCTAAGCACAGCCACCACACCCATGACCAGGAATGCGCCAGCGCGGTCGGGCGCCGTTTGCGCATTCTGGGTCAAACGCATCAGCACTATGAAGTATAACAGCAGAAGTGCCAGAGCTCCTACAAACCCGTGTTCCTCGGCAAACGCGGCAAAAATGAAGTCGGTCTGCGGCACCGGAAGATACGCCAGATGCGTCTGCGAACCCTCGCTGCTGCCAAAGATCCCGCCCGACCCCACCGCAATCAGCGATTGATTCACTTGATACCCGGAGCCCTGCCGATCCGCATCCGGATTGATGAAACTCGAAAGACGTTCCTTCTGATACGGCTTCAGCACCTTGATCCATGCCACGGGAACCAGCAGCCCTGCGATCATCAGCACGATCAGCGCCTGCTTCCAGCGCAGCCCGCCCAGAAACAAGCCCATGACCGCCACGGGGAGATAGGTCAGCGCCGTCCCCAGGTCGGGTTGCGCCAACACCATGAGCATGGGAAAACCGACGATCGAGCCCGCCTTCAGAAAGTCCGACCACGACAGTTCCCTATCTGGCAAATCGGCAAAGTACTTCGCCACCGTCAGAATCAGGATAATCTTGACCCACTCCGAGGGCTGAAAATGGCCGCCGCCCGGCAGCTTGATCCAGCGCCGCGCCCCCAGATATTTCTGCCCGAACAGAATCACCGCGATCAGCGAAGCCAGGGATGCGATATATACCCAGTGGATTTGTTCCAGCATGGCTTGATAGTTAAACAGGCTGACCAGGAACATCGCGCCCAGACCGGCCAGAATCCAGTAGATCTGCTTGACGTGGGCTCCGGCAAATTTCGTGTGCTCGGTGGCGCTGTGAATCTGCACTACGCCCAGCGCGCAGATCGCCAGCATGAAGCCCAAAAGGATCCAGTCGAAATCTCGGTAGGAAACGTAGCGCGACATGAATTCAGTTGCTCAGGCCAGAAACTCTCGGCCAGGACTCAGGGGAAGAAATCACAGCCAGCAATCTTTTCGTAGCAAATCACGGGCAAGAACTTGAAGGGCACATCGGGCTCACCGGAGGTTCCGGACGCGTCCAAATCCAGATCGCGGCCCCGCCCACGGCTGCCAACCCACCGTAAACCACCGGCGTCGAACTCATGATTCCACCCTTGGCCGCAGTCGCTGCTCCGGCTGAGCGCCGGCGCTTTTTCTTCTTTTTCTCCGTGTCGCTCGTGTCGTCTTTGGTGGTCTGCTGCCCTTGCGTGACGGTGGTGGTCGCTCCCTTGTCGTCTTGCACGGTCACGTCGCCCTTGTTGGCCGCGATCTGCACCCGGCCGTCCACGTCGGTCACCTGAAACTCGGTCCACGTATTGGCCGCCGGCTTTACGGTCACGTCGCCGGCGCGCGCCGCCAAACCGCGCGAGGTGGTCACGCGCACTGCGCCATGCTCAATCTCCACTGCCGGCCCTTCAAATTTCACCAGCGAGTCCGCCAGCACCATCACGCTCGATCCGTTCGCCTGAATACTGGCTGTGGAATCGGGCCGCGTCTGCAACATGTCTCCCGCGAACACGGCGGCCGATTTCGGCACCTCGCTGCCGTTCAACCATGCCGCGCCATTCGTGTACAACATGGCCGACGCCGTCTCTCCCGCCAGCATCATTTGCGCCGGAAACAGGATCGCCAGCAAACAGCACACCGCTGACCGAAACGCTGACTGTGACATGGGTTCAGACCAACTCCCGCATTTCTGCATTTTTTTTATCGTAAGCCGTAAACGGTTACAGGTCAATGCGTTTGTTCATTTCCGTGCACTCCTGAGTTACTACCGTTTGGCGGACTGCCGGCGCCACGTTCCACCGCTGCTCGCCCCGAACCGGTTCTCGATCGTTTTCCACAACCGGCGTACCCACCAGGATCTCGCCGCTCATCCCCTCGACTTTCACGTCCATCCAGCGGTTGGCCTCATGATGCCCGGAGATTTTCATCTTCAGGTAATTGTCAGTCAGCGCTTCGGTGAATTCCGCTCCGCCCGATTGCAGCGTGATCGCCTCGACCACCGTCCCCACCTGCGACCGCATAAACGCCGCTTTCTTCCTAAATGCCATCTCCCGCAACACGCCGTTTCTTCTCCGAGCCACGGCTACCGGAACCTGGCCAGGCAACTCCGCCGCTGGCGTTCCCGGCCGCGCCGAATATGTGAACACGTGCAGATACGTGAACGGCAGTTCTTCGACCGTGCGCCGTGTCTCGTCGAACTCCGCTTCCGTCTCGCCGGGAAATCCCACCATCACATCGGCGCCGATTGCCGCGGTTGGCATCGCCTTCCGGATCTTCAGAATTTTTTCCCGGTAATGCCACGGCCGGTACTTACGATGCATGCGCCGCAGCACGGCGTCGCTCCCCGACTGCATGGGCACGTGCGCATGCTTGGCAATGCGCGGCGACGACGCCACCAGCGCGATCAGCTCATCGCTCCAATCCATAGGCTCGACCGAACTGATGCGCAATTTCTCGAGAGACGTCTGCTCGAGAATGGCGCGAATCAGGGCGACCAGTCGTTGGTTGTTGGAAGTTGGCGTTAACTGAGAGCTGACGACTGAGAGCTGAGAGCTGCCCTCCAAGTCCCTTCCCCACCTGCCCAAATTGATCCCCGAAATCACCACCTCGCGATAGCCTGCTTCCACCAGGGTCCGCACTTCCGCGACGACGCGCTCCCTGGGCAGTGAACGGCTCTGTCCCCGCACATACGGAATCACGCAGAATGAGCAGCGGTTGTCGCATCCATCCTGCACCTTGAGGTTCGGACGCGTCCGCTGGTTGGCCGCTTCAAACACCGGAGCCGCCAGCAATTCGGTGTGCGCAAAAATATCCCCCACAATCACATCGGCGGCTTGATCTGGGGAAAGTTGATTCTTAGAAAGTTGTCCCAGAAGCGGGTGCCCCATTCTTTCGCGTTCCGTGCGAATGAGTGGGTGCCGCTGTTCCCCAGAAAGCTGTGCTAGTGAAACAAATCCCCCCGAGGGAGCCGTCGCGATCTCGGCCGCCTGGTGCTTGTGCGAATTACCCACCACCCAGGTCACACCCGGCAACGCCGCCACTTCTTCCGGCGCGCGCTGCGCGTAGCAACCGGTCACCAGAATGCGGCAATCCGGATTCACCCGCTGTAGCCGGCGTATCGATGCGCGGGCATCTTTATCCGCGCCCTCGGTTACCGTGCAGGTGTTGAGCACCACAATTTCGGCGTCGCGGGCCGCCCCGGCGCGCTCCAGTCCACGCTCGAGAAACTGCCGCTCCAGTGCCGCCCCGTCCGCTTGCGTAGCGCGGCAGCCAAAATTCTCTATGTAGAAGCGGGGCACACTTCTATACTAAACGAGTCGATGCTGCGACTGAAGCTGCCAGCGCGCCGATTCCGCGGCGCACTGCATCTCCAATTTCTCCTTAAGAGGCACTCTGCCATGAAGGAGCAACTTCACTTCTGGACTGCATACCAAGAATACATGGCTAAGAACAGCCCGATTCGATGCCAGAAGCCGCAATCGCGACAATGGATGAATCACTCAATCGGCTGGCCAAGCGACATTCACCTCACCTCGATCATCTCCACAAGGAAACCCGGAACAGGTGAACCGGAAATCAGGGTTGAGTTGGGCTTACTTGGTGCCAAGGCAAAGCAGCGCTTCTCCGATTTGGAGGGGCGACGTGAAGAGATTGAGCGAGCGTGCGGCACGCACCTGAGTTGGCATAACCCGGGCGGCAAGAATATGTGCAAGATCTATGTGAGCAAGGTCGGGGGCGCTGACTTTCTGCAGGAGAAGCTGTGGCCTCAGCAACAACAGTGGCTACGGGACAACCTGGAGCTTTTCCAAAGAGTGTTCGACCCGATCATCCATAAAACAGCTTAGATACGATCAAAACAGGCAGAAGGCATTGCGCCATGAAACGCCGCATTCTTATTGTCGACGACGATCTCGCCGTCCTCCTGACCCTCAAGGCTGTTCTTGAACTCCACGGATTTGAAGTCGACACCGCCGCCAGTTCCGCTGAGGCTTTTGCCCGCCTGAAATCCAGCCTCTACCAGATGGTGATCAGCGACTTGCGCATGGAAACCGAAGTGGCTGGCCTGGAAGTCCTCCGCGCGGCGCACCGCCAGGCTTACGATCCCGCGACCGCTTTGCTCACCGCCTATCCGCCATCCGGCGAACGTTTGGATGGAAAGCAAGGGGACGGAGAGCATTGGAACGGAAGACAGGGTGACGAAAAAGATCGGGACGGGCAGAATTGGACCCGAGAAGACTCGGACTCGTTGCTGATCAAGCCGCTCGGCACCGGCGATCTGCTGCGCCAGGTGGAAGCCCTGCTTATCCGCCGTGCCGACAAGCAGCTCCGCCAGCGCGGCTCCGCCCGCAAGGCGTAACTCGCCTTCGACTCGTGGGATGTGACCAATCCCGTCCGGCCGAGCTGCTCTCAACCTTCAAAGAAAAATCAGGCGCTTGCGACCTGTCGCCCCTGCTGAAAACACTCGCGGCACAGCACCGGCCGTCCTTGCGTCGGCCGGAACGGCACCGTGGTCTCTTTGCCGCACTGCGAACAGTTCGTCCGGGTCTCCGTCTTGGCGTACGAATGCCCGCGCGACGGTCCGTGCCCCTGCGACGTGGCTCCAAGCACTGCCACGCGCTTGCCCTTGCAGTTCTTGCAGCGTTTGGGTTCGTTCTTGAACTGCTTGTCGTGGAAGAACAGCTGTTCACCCGCTGTGAACACGAAATCCGTGCCACAATCGATGCACTTTAAAACCTTGTCCTGGTATTCCATTGAAGAGGCGCTCCCATTACGCGTACCTGCTCTGCACGGGAGACCCGAATAGGGAAAGATCCGGTTCACAACGTGGGCAGGAGATTAAATCCCCCTCATGACCCCTTGGATTCGGCCCGCCATGCGGTGTGCACCGCATGGTTACTGCTT
>Ga0181515_1434017_pt1 | contig 58455 bp, 50 predicted proteins | sample PEATcosm2014_Bin_11_FD_127748 | JGI IMG/M metagenome (GOLD analysis project Ga0181515, IMG submission 127748) | Metatranscriptome of peatland microbial communities from MTU Mesocosm Facility, Houghton, MI, USA - PEATcosm2014_Bin23_30_metaT... | ecosystem: Environmental > Terrestrial > Soil >... | reverse complement strand
GGCTTAATTAAACTTTTGCCAGTCCGAAGTAGGCTGAGTGATTAGCTCGGCGGGGCAACCCGAAGAGCAGCCAGACCTGAAAAAACCGACGGCTCTGCGAGGGGAAGATTAATATAACGGGGGTGGTTACGCCCACGCCGCCAACCATCGCGACGCGCATGGCGAATATCGATAAGCCGGAATTGTTTTCCTGGACCGTGGATAATAGCAAGGGCGTGGGCGGCCAGTGCAACGATGGAAGTTTAGGAACCTTCGACCAGGGCTCCGACCCGAATACGAGCAACTCTCCCGATTTTGATGGGAACGGCCAACACTTCATTCTGAAGAGCCAGTGCGCCTACGACGACAGCCTGTTTTATTGGAAAAACGCGCAGTCTCCGCAAGTGAGCCACACAAATTTCTTATGGGACTTCTGGTTCTATATTCCGGCCACTACGCAAACCAGTACGGTGCAAGCTTTGGAGTTCGATCTCTTTCAAGCTGTGCGCTTGAGCGACGGCGTGCATGAGTTCATGTTCGGATCGCAGTGCAACTACGCTTCGAACCAGTGGCAAATCTGGCTTCCAAACAATGGGGGACTGACGTGGGTGAACGCAGGTTTGTCTCCCTGTCAGTTCTCCACTGGAACCTGGCACCACGCCGCGTATTTCTTGCAACGAGTGACCACCAGCGGATACCAGGAGATCCCTCTCCGGTTTGATCCCGCGACTGACGCCAACAGCAGTTTGAGATTCGGAACTCTGTCCATCGATGGTGTCACTGCCTACCTGGGAGCGCTTTCCTACTCCACGATTCCGGCTCCGGCGTGGTCTCCTGTGATTGGAGTGCAACATCAACTGGATAGTGCAGTTTCCGGGGTTACGATTGAAGAGTACTTGGACAAGGACTCTGTCACCACTTGGTAAGCAGTCGTGTTCGCCGGCTGCTCTGGCACCAGATCAGCGATTCCCTGGATTTGTGAGATCTGCTCAGAAATCGTCCGCAAGCTGCACCGATTGACGCCGATCGGCATTGGGCTGGTCGCTCGTGGTTTCCAATTCTTGCCAGCCACGCGGATCCGTGCGCCTGATGGATTGAGGGCTCTTTTCCGCCAATTCGAGGCTATGGCGACCATCCTCACTCTCTTCAATCTCAGTCAAAAGCTCGGTGCGCAAAGTACTGCCCGCGGCAAACGCTCCCAGACGCGGAAACCCAGAGCGCCGCCAGAAAGCGGGCCAGCCTGGAAACAACGGTGCGCGACCCATTGCCTTTTTGCACCTCTTGAGCTCAAACCAGCGAAGATAGTTGCGGACGACGCTGGTCATGGTCATCTGCATGGCCGCTGAAAAGTTTTGCTCCGACATTCGACGTTGCTGCTCCGGAGACTGCAGTATCGCAATCAGTTGGTCGGCGAGATCCGTCGCATCTCCGACTTTGTAAAAGCTGATTGCCATGTCTTCGTCCGCCGCCATGTCTTTAAAATCGGCGACGTCAGCGCATACGATCGGCACCGCATACTCACACGCCTGATGGGCCGGGCCACTGGACCCAGTTGCGGAGTTGTAGGGCATAACCACGACCGTAGCTGTCCGGAAAAGGTCAGGAATGGACGCTTCCGGAACGTATCCGCGGAACTCGATTCCTGAGTCTTTGCCTTGTGCCTCGCGTATCGATTCCCAATATTTCGGTTTGGTGTGATGATTGGCGCCGGCGACGATCAGCTTGGCATTCGGAACTTTCTTCAAGACGGCGGGAAAAGCGTCCATCAGCGTCTCCAGCCGTTTGTAGGTTCCCCAGTGTCCGATCGCCAGAATGCGCTGTTCCGGATTACCCCGTTTCGTGAAATCCGGAGGACTAGGGCAGGGTGCGAACGTCCCGTGCGTACCTAATAAAACATTTTGAGCGGAGTACTTATCAACCAGGGTGCGCCAGTACCTGGAAAGCAGGACAGACACCGAATTCGCCTTTAATAAGGCTCGGGTGGCGATGTTACCGCCCAGCCGGAACACCTTTTCCTGGCGCACGCCACCGCCGGCAAAATCGACGTGTTCCATGATGTGGTGGAGGGTGATATGAGTGTAATAGCCGAGAGCTCGAGTCAGAGCAGGCGCTGACAGTCCGGCAAAGGCCGCAATCGGGTATTCGGGAGTGCCAAAGCTCGAGAACACGAGGTTGAACCACACCACATCGGGCTTCAATTTCCGTATGGTGTTTAACAACCGCACCGGAGTTGTCAGGCTGTTGAACTTCCAGCAGCGGATCACTTCGAAGCCAGGCAGTTCCGCCTGTTGTTGGCCGTGTATCGGCTTTCCGCTCTCGTCGGTGGCGAATTCATAGTCGCTCAGCTCGTCGGCGAGAATGGTCAGACTGATGTGGGGATTGCGCTGCAGTTCTCCCGCGATGTAAAACGCGTACTCGTTCAGCTGACGAGCGCTGGGAGGAAAAGTCGCAACTAGACAAATCTTCATCGTTCCCCGATCTCAAAAGAAGCTGATGCTCAAATAAGGTCTGAACTGCTGATTCTGCCCACCCGTAAAACTAAAGAAAGTTTCCTGTTGCAGGCCCGCCGAAAAACGAATCGGATATTTCAGTTCGACACTTTCGGCCCCGTCTTTGAACTGACGGTGGACGGGCATCTGATAAGAGACGGCGAAGCCGCTCTGGACCGCGTCGTAGACGTGAAAACCCATGTTCCGGGAGTAGGCGGCTGACGCTTGCAGACTCCAATTACGCGTTGGGGCGAAGGCAACGCTTCCGGCCGGGCGCAGCGCCTGGGCAATCGCGAAGCTGCTTCCCTGTATTCGCCATGCCCGCAGGTCTTCCGCGACCACTCTGAAGTTGATGCGCTCGGAAACCCGGCGTTCGATGCCGACGTAGGCGGAAGTGTAGTAAAACTCGCGGATCAGCGGCGCGAACTGCTCGTCGCGAGCCCCCCATCCAGTCACGAGCGCGGTCTTCCCCCAGGGCCGTCCTACGCGAAAATTGAGCGCACCAGCCAAGTCGCGCGAATGCTGAGCGCTTTCGGTAAAGGGCCCGGCCTCGTGAATGGCATAGCCGGTCAACGAAACCATGTTGAAAAACGAGCTGGTCGACATATACAGATACTGGCGAAAAAGGTTCTGATTCATTTCAACTGGAGACAGGGAATCCCGGCGAACGGTTTCCTGAATGCCAGGGTTGAAGGTCAACACGTTGCTGCCCAGATGAAACGTGGGGTTCAGCCCAAAGTTAGCCGAGTAATCGGTGGTATCGCGGCTGACGATGGTGTCCGCACTGGGCAACGATATTTCCCCGCGGGCGTTGCGCATCTGAAAGAATCCGCTCGCGTCGGGAATGCCGCCGAGGTGGAGATGATACGCGCCCGTCCATTGCGTCTCGAGGGAGGAACGGGGCGGTGGAAGCAGCCCCTGGCGGCCTGGTACCGGATTGGGGACGCCCAGCCTGGCGTCCAGAGCATAAATCGTCGTGTCTTCGAAGATGGGCGCCACGGAAAAATCTGAAAGGAAGCTCACTTTAGGGGTAATCCGCAGCCCTTCGTTCGCTCCCGCTTGGAGCAGATTGTGCTCCGCCGTTTGATCTTCACCTGCGGCGTCGGCGGCCTGGGCAAAGGCAGTAAGCGCCTGGGTATTTTGGTGTTCCTGACGAAACATGTTGGCCTTAGCCAGCAGATACTGATAACCAGGTTCGCTATCGGCTGAATTGCCGATCGCCGAGAGCTGGTCTTCCGCCCTGACTGTCTCCCCTAGCGCCAGGTAGGTGTTGGCCAAGCCGATCCGCACGGCTGTGTCGGGCGCGCCTGCCGCCAGAGCACGTTGCAGGTAGGTTTGCGCCAGTTGGTAATCGTGCATAGCGAGGAAAATATCTGCTGCCTCCATCAACTGCTGGCCGGTAGCTGGCAGGGTTTCTCCTGTCTGACCCTCCATCAGGGCTAATGCAATCTGCCGTTCCGCGTCATTCAGATGACCCTGGCTTGCCATGAGCTGGGCAATCGCCAGACGCACACTGATGCGATCGCTGTCTGGCGTTGCGAGCGCTCTTTCGAAGCGCTCCATGGCGCCTTTCTGGTCTCCCAGCAAGCTCAAAGCCAGCCCCGTCAGAACCAGTGCTCGACCTTCTCCTAGCCTCCGACCTGGTGCCGCGGCTTGGATTAGTGCGGGCAGCTCTGCCAGTTGCACATATCGCAGGCTTTGCTCTCGATTTTGCAATTGGGCGTAAGCACGTGCAAGTTGCGCATAGACGACGATGACATCGTTGTCGGCAGTGAGCTTCTGCGCGACCTTCAGTTCCTCGATCGCTTCGTGGTACTGCCGCTGCCCATACAGCGTGTCACCCAATGCGAGATGGAGGGCTCCATCGTCTGGCGAATACTTCAAGGCGACGCGATACTCAGCGGCGGCTTTCGTCAGCAACCCGTTTTGGCCGTAGGCGGTTGCCCGAATCAGGTGCATGGGCATTGAATCGCCCATTTCTTCTTCCGCCAGTTGCGCCTGCCGCAGGGCTATTTGCGGGCGATGCAGATCAAGGCTGGCATAAGCGAGCCCCAGGTGCGCTTCGCCATTTTTTGGCTCCCGCTTCAGGGCTGATTCGAAATCTGAGGCGGCGGCTTCCGGTTGGCGGAGGTCGTGCAACACGTATCCGCGGTTCACGTATGCCGTAACCACATTGGGATCTCGTTCCAAAACCTGGGTGAAGTCGCTTTGGGCCTGATCGAGTTGCCCGGCGTGTTTGTGAGCATAGCCGGCCAGCAGCGGAATATCGGGCTCTTTGGGGAGCACTTCGTTGTACTGCGAGGTCAATTGCAGCAGATCGTCGTATTGCTGGAGGTAGAGCAGATCGTACCCGAGATAGACAATCACGTCCCTGTCCGTGGGAAGTTTCTTGATCGCCTCCCGGCCAACGTCGGCAGATTGCCGATACTCGCCCTTGAAACTCAGGTACCTCTCTTTTTCTCTCATGACCTGAGGTTCCTGCTGCATCTCGTCCGTGGCGCGACTCAGCCACACGGCAGCCGCGGGCAAGTGATGCGTCTCGATCGCGGCGTTCATACCTCCGGCCACGATCAGACTGTTTTTTGGAGCCAGCTCATAACCCTTGCTATAAGCGGCTTCAGCTTTGGGGAAGTCTCGCCGTGCCGTGTACATGTCACCCAGCGCAAGATAGGGCACGTACAACGTCGGATAGGCTGCGGCGAGTCGCTGAAAATACTTCTCCGCGTCCTGATCGTGGCCGGCCTCGCGGGAGGCGAAGCCCAGCGAGGTAAGCGCGGACCGGCTCACCGGATCAATCGCTAGGATCTTCGTGTATTTGGCGATCGCTTCTTCGGTGCGGCCGAGTTTTACCAGCAGATCTCCATCGAGTTGCAGACTGTTGGGATCCTGGGCGTTGATCGACAGCGCTTCCTTGAGATCGCTTCCCGCGCCCTCGAGGTCGCCGGCGCTCATTTTGATCAAAGCTCTCAGGCGCAGAAACTGCGGTCTGCCAGAACCGCGGTCGTCGAGCGTGCCGATTTCCGTTTGCGCAATCTCAAGATGGCGCTGTGCGGCCGCTGTGTCCTTCAAGCTCTGGTACAGTCCCGTCAGATTCATGTGCAACTGAATGCCGTATAGAACTCCCTCGGCGGAACTTTCGGGCAAGTGATCCAATGCAGCGTTGTATTCCCGAACGGCGTCTTCATTGTGTTCCTGGAGCCGCGCAATTTCCCCGCGGATGGCATGCAAGCGATAATGTTCCGCATCGAGAGCTGCGGCACGCTGGAGAAAAGGCTTCGCATCTTCAACCGAACCGACAGCCACTTCGGCCTGCGCCGCGGAAAGCTGCAAACCCAAATCGGCTGGCGCAGCATTGGCGGCCTGCGCGTACAGTCTTGCGGCCTCATCCTGCTGGCCATCGAGCTGACAGGTATAGGCGAGCTCGGCTATCACGTCAGGTTTCGCGCTGTGGATTGATTTAAGAGCGGCGATGGCTGCCGCATAGTTTCCCGCCTCCCGATAGTAGGCCGCCAACGATCGCAGAACATCGGGGTTGTCCGGGGCATGCTGCTTGGCCAAATCGAGGTAACGGCTTGCCAGATCGGGCTGCTGAAGATTTTTGTAGGAGAGCGCCATCAGCAGTTCCGACCGCGCGCCGGGCTGAATTCGTTCCGCTCGCCCCAGCACTTCGAGCGCGCCGGCGTAGTCTCCAGAGCGCAGGAGAATCTCTCCCAGCAACACCGAATCGTTGATTCGCTTCGGATCGGCGGCGAGCACCTGGTTCAGGAGACGCTGGGCCTCCTCAGCTCGGCCCATGATGCTGTAGGTCTGAGCGAGTCCGGAAATTCCGTCGAGCGCCGACGGATTCAGGCGAAGACCTCGACCATAGGCATCAGCGGAGAGCTGCGATTTTCCGTTCAGCCGCGCCGCATAGCCCAGCAGGAACCAGAGTTGAGCGTCGCTCGGAGCAGCCTGGGCAGCACGCTGCGCATAGTCGGCCGCGGCCGCATAATTTCCGTCCTTCAGGGCTAATTCCGCAGCCCGCGCCAGACGCGCGTTTTCAATATTCGATCCCCAGCCCAGCGACTTGCTCGCCGCCGATTTGTTGGCAGACGAAGTTTGATCGGCGTTGCTCTGGGGCTCTGCTGAAGAACCGCCCCCGACCTTATATGTCTGTGCTGGGAGAAAGCAGCCAAGCGCGACAACGAGCGCGGACACATACGCGGTCTTCAGCCATCCGAGCGCGGAACTCAAAGTGTCACCACCCGATTAGTTGGTTGCAAGGCTCTTCGATTCGGAAAAGGCCTTAGGCGTTGGCTGGACTTTGAGTTCCGCCAATGGCCGAGGGACACACTCGTGATGGGGCAACCGCGGAACCAAGCAACCCAGAATGACGGGCTCGAATCCAAGACGCTTCGAGAGGGAGTTGTGCAAAGAATTGAGTCCGTCGCACCTGCAACACGACCGATACCGTTGAGCCTGATCTTTCTGGCGGCTCTTGTGGTTCACTTGCCGTTGCTGCTCATGAAGTTGCCGCTGAAGTCGTACGATGCGAACTTCCACATTTTTTTCGCGTCTCACTACCTGCACAATTGGTTCGATCCCTGGAACCCCAAGTGGTATGCGGGTTTTTCCCAGACCACATATCCTCCGATGCCGCAGCAGTGGCTGGCGTTGATGTCTCGGATCATCGGGCTGGACATGGCGTATATGGCGGTCCAGTTCGCCGCCATTCTGCTTCTGGCACTGGGCGTCTATCGGTTTTCTTTGCTTTGGGTGGACCGGCGCTCTGCGAGCTTCGCGGCGCTGGCCAGTGTTTTTCTCGGCTCCGAGTGCTTTCTCGTCTATTCCGCGGGGCAGTTATCTACCACGTTTGCCGCGCCTCTTTATTTGAACGCGCTGCCTTACCTCTTCCAGTGGGTCAGGCATGGCAAGTGGCAATCTTTTCTCAAGGGCGGAGCGCTTTTCGTGGCTGCGGCTGCCGCCCATCACGCCACGCTGCTATTCGGGTCTTTGCTGTTCGCGCTGCCCGTGCTCGCGCTGGTGCTCTTAGACCGCCAAGATGGCGAGCGAACATCAGCTCCAGACTTTTTCCTTCGTACCGGAATTATTGCCTTGCTGGTGGGCATCGCGGTCGCACTGGTGCTTCTGCCGTTCTGGATTGCGCTGATTCACTATCCCGTTACCCAGACTCCAATCCCACACGCCAGTCGCGCGAATTACATACTGAGTCCCCAGTGGGGTTTGAACTACTTTGTGGTTCCTTACGGAGCTTTGATTCTGGCCCTGCCCTTCATCTTGTGGCGAGGTTCTACGATCGCTCGACTCCGTCCGTTGCTCCTGGGCTTTTGGGTGGCATTCCTGGTGGGACTGGGAGGGACCACTCCCGTGGGCCGAGTGCTGCTCGGCCGTGCTTTTGACGTGCTGACCATGGAGCGCTTCAGCTATTGGGCAACTCTGCTCGCATTGCCTTTTGTAGGGCTTCTGGCTACCGAACTGATCGGCCGATTTCAATTGCGAGCCGTAGCCAGCTTAACCGTGGCGGCAGCCCTGAGCTGTGCTCTGGCAGTGGCGTGGTCAACTTATCGGCCCGCGGATGCCGCGGATTACAAGGTGGACTCAGTGGCAGCCTGGCTCAATCGTGACGGTCACGACCGGTACCGCTATATCACCCTGGGATTCGGCAATAAGATTTCGCGGCTGGCCGTTCTAACCGATGCCAGCAGTCTGGACGGCGAATGGAATTCCGGCCGCATGCTTCCGGAATTGACGCAGCACGGCGGGGGCGCGCTCACCAGTTCCAAATATTTTGGCAAATCTGGCCTTGACGCCCTGAGTGCAATCCTTCAGCACGCGGATCGTTACGGCCTGAAGTGGGTATTCGTGCGGGATCCGTACTACGAACCGCTCTTGGTCTTTGGCGGCTGGCGCAGGGTCGACGACCTTGAAAACAGGGAAATCACCGTGTGGAGCAAAGACGACGTGCCCCCGGCGCTGCCGGTCAACGCGCCCCAGATTCCTCCGCGCTGGCAAGGACTCCTGTGGGGCATTCTTCCCATCGGCAGCAGTATTTTCGCGATGCTGGTGGTGCTGATTCCAGAGAAACGATGGCAAACACGGCGGGTCGTCCAACCCTCCGCCGCGCATGAAAATCTTGTGCTCGAGAGGCTGGTCTCGTGAACATCGGACGCTTCCTCGCTTTCTTTATCGCGGCTGCGACGCTGGCACTTATCGTCGTCGGCACTCTTTGGCCCATTCCATCCGCCATCGCGATGGCCGGTTCCGGAGCAGATTTGCTGCGTCCTTCTTCGACCCCGCAAGCGGCCGTCGAGAATCTGGCGCACGAAATCGGCCAACAGGATTGGGAAAAGGCTTATTCCAATCTCGCCAACAAAAACGAATTCAGCGAAGAGGACTTTAAGCGCGACTTGACCGGAAGCTATTCGAGCCTTCGCACTTACGCGACCCTGGATAACTTCGAACTGCGACCGCTTCACGCCTCCGCCGATGAAGAGCAGATTCAACTCAAGTTGCATTGGTCGACCGTGGTGGGAACATTCGTCGACACACGCGAGGTAAGCGTCGTGAGAAAAGGAGACCGCTGGGAGGTGACGTGGCCGGTGGTTAAGGAGCCGCGAGTGCCACCACAGGTTATCGCGGTGAACTACCTGCGCTGGGACGTAATCTATCGCGGTCCAGAAGATGATTGGGGAACTCAAGACGTCGAAGCGCCGCACGTCCGTATCGTGGACATGCATCCAGTAGACCGCAGCGACGGAGTGGTCATCTTGGGCGAACTCTTGAACGAAGATGTGGTCCCCGCCTTTGTGACGGTCAAGGCGACGCTACTGGCGAAAGACGGGTCGGCCATTGCGACCGAGGACAGCTTTGACAAAATCTCTCACGTTCTCTTGCCCAAGCAGGTCACTCCATTTCTCATTGCGTTTCATAACGTAGAACTGTCGCAAGTAGACAGCGTTCACATGGACCCGTCGGCAAGCCTCATCGCGGCTTCGGCGGACCCGGTGATCGGGATCGAGGATCAGCGGATGAACCCGGCGCCCGGAGCTTCATTAACCGGGAAACTCGTCAATCAAAGCGGGCAGGTCGTCAACGTAGCCCACGTCCTGGGGACTTTCTACGACAAGAGCGGCCAGTTGGTTTGGGTCTCGGACCAGTATGTCGACCGCGCCCTAGTGCCCGAGACTCCGGTTGCGTTCGCTATCTCTATTCCGCCGGACATCGCCCGCAAAGTCAGCACTGAGCGCGCGGTCACCACTACGTATAGTTCGGGCCGGTTCCAATGAAATCGAGATTCACATTTTTGTTGAGCGGGCTGGTTCTGGCCGCGATGCAGTTCGCTCTGGCGCAAAGCGGCGGCCTGCGCTTGCCCAAGACGGTCGAAGCCGGCAGCGCGTTCTCGATTCAAAGCACAGGCAGCGGCAAGGCAGTTCTTTACGTCGTCGGGCCTGGGCAGGTACTGCGGCGTAATGTGCAATTGGGAGAAACGGCGTTCTTTGCTCCCGGCGGTCTCCACAATGCCGGTCACTACCTGGTGTTGCTGGTGGGAGAATCTTCAACAGACAACGGCGCGTTTGATGTCGTAGCTGCGAATCAACCGGCGGCCTTGAGTTTTCTCGCGAAACCTTCTCGTCTTCCAGTTGATTTGCGTGATGGCATCAGCGGCGTGGTGTATGTCTTTGACACCTTTCAGAACCTGGTACTGGCGCCCACGCAAGTGTCGTTTCAACTGTCAGGCGCTGCGGGCGCGGTGCAGACTCGGACGGTTCTCACTCGCAATGGCTTGGCCTGGACAAAGATGGATTCCGAGGCCAAGGAAGGCGCCGCCCAGTTTGTAGCTCGAGTTGGAAGTGTTACCGGCACACGCGTGATAGAGCAAGTTCCGGGCGATCCGTGCCGATTAAGAGTGAGCGCGCGGCCGGCGGGCCAGAGGCTTGCGGTAGAGACGGAACCAGTGCGCGACTGCAGCGGCAATGCCGTGCTGGACGGAACGATTGTCACTTTCACAGAGAGCTACAAGGGCGGAGAAGCCACGGTCGACGTGCCTCTCAAACATGGAGTTGCGCGGACGGAAATGCCCGCCTACGAGGGGGCAAGAATCTCCGTCGCAACCGGGGTTGTCATGGGAAATGAAATTCGCTGGGGAAAAGAACGATGAAAAAACTCCTCGTCATCGCGGGTTCGGTTTTCGCTGCGATATTTGTCCTGGCATCGGACCAAGTTGCAGTGCGCGTGGAACCCACGGATTCGGTAGGGCCACGGGTTCTCGAAACGCAGACCAAGGCCGCGGTGATACGCGATTATCTGCAAGCCTGGCGCGGGTTGAGTGGTGCCCTCGAGCAGAATCGGGCGGATCTGCTGGATCAGGATTTTGTGGGTGCAGCCAAAGAGAAGCTGGCCGACACCGTTCGGGAGCAAGCAAAACTCGGGATTCAGACACGTTATCGAGACGCCGCTCACGACCTTCAATTGGTCTTCTACTCGCCGGAAGGGCTGTCCATTCAACTGCTAGACACAGTCGAATACGACGTGCAAATCCTGGATCACGACAAGCTGCTGACCACGCAGCACGTCCGCGCGCGCTACGTTGCGGTCCTGACCCCCACCGAAGTGCGGTGGAAGGTGCGGGTGTTCCAGGCGGAGCCCGAATGACGTGCATATTTTCGAACTCGGTTAGTACGAAGCTGGACCTGGTAAGAACGGCTCGCGCTGCTGTTTTAGGGACGGACTCAAGGAGCGGTTAGATGATCTCTGTCGTGGTGCCTATTTTCAATGAAGAGGAACTTATTTCCTCGTTTCACGCGGCCCTTGCCGCCGCCTTGAAGGAAGTTGGCGAAGCCTGGGAGGTCGTCTACGTCAATGATGGCTCCAAGGACTCGTCTCTGAAACTGTTAACAGAACTGCAAGCCGAAGATGCGCATGTGGTGGTGGTAGACCTTTCGCGCAACTGGGGGCATATGGGAGCGATCTCAGCCGGCCTGCAGACCGCGCTGGGCGATGCGGTTGTCTTAATGGACGGCGATTTCCAGGACCCACCGGAAGTTGTACCGGAACTGGTGGCTGCCTGGCGGGGCGGGGCGCAAGTCGTAACCGCCGTAAGAAGAAGCCGGCAAGAACGGCGCAAGGTTCTAGCCGCGTTGTTCCCGCTCTTCTATCGCTTACTGGGAGCTCTCTCAGACTTTCCCATCCCGCTCAATGCGGGAGTTTTCGGCCTTCTTGATCGAAAAGCGGTGGATTCGATTAATTCCCTGCGCGAAGGCAGCCGGTACCTGCCCGGCCTCCGTGCCTGGGTAGGTTACAAAACCGGCGTCGTTCTCTACGACCGGCAGGACCGAGCCGGTGGCGAGGGCAAACTTACCTTTCTAAGCCGGATCAAGTACGCTATGGACGCAATTACAAGCTTCAGTTACAAGCCTCTTCGACTTAGTTTCGGGTTAGCGGGGTTTGCCATCTCTTTAGCTGCCGTTCTGGCAGTCTGCACCGTTTTTTCGAGGAGCTCCGTGAATCCTTTGGGATACGGTGTGGCGGCTGCGATCTTTCTCGTAGGAGGTCTCCTGCTTCTGAGCGTGGGCGTGCTGGGCGAATATCTTGGACGGGTGTACGACGAGGTGCGCAGCCGGCCCCTCTCTATCATTAACAAGGTTTACTACAACAAGGTTTACTACGCTTCGGAACTGAACCCCGCTCAGGTAAACATGGGTCGCCGCGCGGGAGATCGGGATAAGCCATTTCGGGTGGCTTAGCAGCCTGTGGCGAAACTCCAACTCCCGCTGATCGAAATGCGGATTCGGCGCCTACCGCAAAACCTTTTGCCGTCTACAGGCAGGACTGGATAGACCCAGCGCCGGGGGCGACCTACATTGTTTACTGGGACTGCGCCATCTTTCGTTCCCAGGGACGAAAAGAGGGGCACGGTTTGGAGCGTTGGGATCATGAATATGACAAGTGGAAGACCTGTAGCGGTGAAGCAATTACCGGAAAAGTTGAGCGTGAAACAAGGCTGGGTTTTCTTTCGCGAAGTGGAGCCTTGCCTGAACGTAGACCGGCCTCGTGTGGTGCTCGACTGTTCCAAGGTACGTCAACTCGACAGTGCTGGAATCCATGTGCTGTTACGTTGCCTGGAGGAGGCCATGAAGCGAAACGGCGACGTCAAGCTTGCGGCCATCCCTCCTGGACCAGCGGCGATTCTGGAACTCACGAAAGTCGACCATCTTTTCGAGGCTTTCGACAACACCACTGACGCGGTGAACAGTTTCTACCAATTCCCGGTGAATGCGCTCCAGCAGGTTGCTGGTCCCGAATATTCAACTCTCGCGTCCGAGAGTGCGGCGTAACGGCTTTGGAGATGGGTCAGTCTGACTCGCGCGACGGGTCTGTAGGTCCGGAGGCAGCTCTGGAGGAAACCATGAGAATCTCGGGGCATTGGTTGAGTTGGCTGAGGCGACAGACCGCCGGCTGCCTTATGCTGTTACTGATTGCGCCATTTGTCGCAGCCGGCACGTCGCCGCAACAGGAGACAAACCCCAGTCAGCAGGCGGACGCGTCCTCCGCCCAGGCTCAATCCCAAAACTCCGATAGTGGCGCCAAAAAGGGTAACGCAGAAGCATCCCAGCCGGAAACGCAGTCCAACAGTCTTCCCAACAGTCCAGGCTCGGTGCGCTCGCAGACAGTTGCCGACAGCCGACAGTTTAGTACGCAACCCTCTCCAAACCCGCAGCAAAACAGCACTCAGGAGCCCGTAGGCACAGCCGCGGCACAGTTCGTGATGACGACAGGGGTTGCAGCTTCCAAGCCAGCCGGAGCAGCCATCGCGCCGGCAAAACAGAGGCGGGCGCGATCTATCCTGATCAAAGTTGGCGTCATTGTGGGCGCCGGCGTTGCGGTTGGAACGGTTGCGGCATTGTCCAGTGCGAGTCCCAGCCGGCCGCGCTAACACAATGCCAGGAAGCACCCGGAGAGAAGCTGTGGGAGCATGATTCGGAAGACCACTGAGAACCGGCGCCCCAGATTAGTAAGCTTCTCTGGCATTGACGGCTCCGGCAAAAGTACTCAAATCGAAAATCTCCGTGCCAGTCTGAATGAGGTTGGCGTGCGCGTCTTGTTAGTTACCTTCTGGAACGACGTTGCCCGTCTAACGCGAATCCGAGAAGTGTCCGGCCACACCCTGTTCAAGGGAGACAAAGGGGTTGGAACTCCGGCCAAGCCGGTAAACCGCCGAGACAAAAACGTACGCTCCTGGTATATGACGGCAGTGCGGTTCGGCCTTTACTTTGTCGATGCCGTCTCGCTCCGCATCGTGGCCGCGAAAGCACTGAGAGCGAATGCGGACTTAGTCATCTTTGACCGGTACCTCTATGACGAACTCGCGAACTTGTCATTGCGCAATAGAATCGCACGGGCGTACGTTCGGCTGCTGCTGAGGATTGTTCCGCAACCAGATATCAGTTTCCTGCTGGATGCCGAACCGGTTCAAGCGTGTGCGCGAAAGCCTGAATACCCGCTCGATTTTCTCCACCGCAGCCGTGCGTCTTATCTGGCTCTGAGCGAACTGGCAGGCGGGATGACGGTCATCGCTCCACAGCCAGTCCAAGACGTCGAGCGGCAAGTACTGAAAGAAGTACTGAAGACGCTATCTCAAGACGGCCTGCGGCATTTGCCATCGGTCGCTAATACCGTCCCGAGTCCCTCAAGGTAGCACGGAGCACATGTCGTTGTACCCCGTGCGCTGTTTCAATAGTAGGTGAAGCTGAAGTTGTCCAAAAACGTAGTATTCGCCGCTTGCTGGTAGTTTCCGTCCATCTGGTAGTTGACCGTGATCCCCCACCAGCCCGCAGGAGCGGAGCCCGGCGCATAGGTTTGGTTAATGTTACTGGTCGCTCCATTCAGCGTTATCGACTGGAACAGCAGCGAATTGTCGGATTCTCGCTGGGCTTGAATGGTCACGTGATTCCAGGAGTTATTTACGGGATAACAGGCAACGCCGGTCGGAACCCATTGCGCGCTTACGTTGTCCCAGATATCCCATTCGTTTCCACCTGCGACGCGGCACTGGTTGCCCCAAATCAGACTGAGGCCATTGAAGTACATGTTGATGTCGAATTCCAGGACCTGTGTCACCCCGAGGTTCGTCGGGTAAAAGTAGGCGTCATAGGTGAAGTTGTGCAGCGTCGGGAGGAGGGTGTGACCGGAGTCGGGCAGGCTCTGCGTCGAACCCTGGCCGATCAAAGGAATGCTCCACAGAACGTCCGAATAAGGCGTAGTGCCGCCGATATTGAACTGGGTCGCGTCTCCGCTCATTGAGGGTGACTTGATTCCTTGCGTCATTGACCAGGTAACCCCCGGACACGGCGCCGAACAGATGTCATAGGCTGGAGGCAACTCACCCCAACCCTTCCATCCGCTGCTGGCCTGCAGCTGGGAGAGCACATTTCCACCTTGTACCGTGATGTTAACGGGAGTGTAAGCGGCTCCGCCACAATAGTCCCACTCTTCCACTACGGTGTGATAGGCTCCCGCACTCAGGCTCAACTTGGTGTTCAGGCTCGCCCCGTTCTCGACGTAAACCAGTTGGTTGTTCACGTAGATCCCCGTGGAGGCCACGCCCTTCGAACAAGTCGTCGTAGCCGCGGTCGCCACGTAAGGCACCGGAGAACTCACCTGGCTGGCGTTCGCGGGCGAGGTCACCCATACGCCAGTTTGGCTGTTGACCGTGATTGCCACCGGCGTGTAGGTTGCGCCGCCACAATAGTCCCACTCCTCGACCACGGTGTTGTACTGGCCTGGATTGAGGGGCCAATTAGTGTTCAGGCTGGCTCCATTCACCACGTAGACTAACTGGTTGTCCACATAAATGCCCATGGACGCCACGCCCTTCGAACAGGTAGTCGTGGTCGCGGTCGCCACATAAGGCACCGGCGATCCGACGGTAGCTCCATTACTCGGACTGCTGACACTGACATTTGCGAACGCACATGCCGCCAACATTAGAACCATCCAGGTAATGTAGTAGAACGTCTTCATTTCCGGGTCCTCCGGCACCTAACTTTGGAACGCGTGTTTGCGGAATCGCAAGTTCTGAATTACCTAATGGGACTCGGCCCGACGCGAACGGGACATCGCACCAGCAGTCCTGTGGCGAATCTCATCGATCCGGAGATTTAGCGATGTTGCCCACACGGTAATACAGGGTTCACGGTAGCGTCAACAAGAAATGGCTTGGCACCCACTCGAAAGTGCATCGTTTTCATGATGATCGAGCGCGGGACTCCTGGATTTCTCGATCCGCTGGGTTCAGGCCGAGGATAGGACGGGCAAGAGGTTTGTTTTGTATAACTTCGCTCTGTGGGAGCGGACAGTGGCGAGCCTTTGGCAGGGTTGGTTCCGGGATCAGACAGGCTGCCTTCTGCGCCACCTGCCAAAGCCTGCCGGTTCGGGCTACCTTAACGGCGTCGTTCGAGAGGGAACAACCTGACAACCGCGAATCGTCCCGCTTCAGGACACCCGCTGGCTGGCCCGTTTACGAGATTGCACTCCTAATCTACTTGTCAGAAGCCGAGTTGATCGTGATCGCGCTGGCCACGTAGCGAGCGCCGTCGAAGTCTGCGGTCACGGTCACATCCGCCCCTTCGTGAAGATCACGGCTCATGGGGAAGCGGGTGGAGTCAAAAGCCACATCATAGCGTTTGTCGTCGCGGGGATCGACCAGCACCAACAGCCCGGAGTGCAAGTCAAGGAAGGCGACGTTCCCAACAAACACAAACGCGTTTCCTGGAGCCGCCAGAATAGCGATCTGGCTGGCAACGCCATGGCCCTTATTATCGGATTGAAATTTGACCGAGATCAGAGTGCCCGGGGCCAGATCGGCGGAGCCGAGGCCGGCGGAGGAAGAGGCTGCCTGACCCCGGCGAACCACGGCGATGCCGGCAGGTACGCGCAGTTTGACGGGTTGACGAGATAGAACGTCGCGCACAGTCAATTCACGATCGCCGGGATTGTAGTTCATCACCTGACCCTGGCACTCGCCTTCCGGCAGTCCCGACAGCATGTGGATGCTGCGCGCAAACACCGTCGTTCCGTCGAGCACGGTCTCGACCGAGACGTGGTCGCCGGCGCGCAGGTCGCGCAGCGGGCTTTTTAGTCCGTCACGATAGACTTGGGTACGTTCGTCAAAGAGAATCTTCAGCGGCCGCCCACCGAAGACATTCAGCGTGAACTGGTCACGCACGAGATCCACCCCGCGAATCGCGCCACCTATAACAGTGCTTTTCCCCCGGGGCATCGGCGGCAGGCTGGGCAGACGAACTGAAGCGCTCTCCAGTTGGGATGCAGGCTGAGCGCCCGGATCTTGCGCTGACTTCGAGCCTGCGGACGATGACAATTGGGCAAATGCCACGCTGCTGAGAATGGCTACGGCTAAGAAACGACTCATTCGGGACACCCTTACCTGTTACTGGATTTACGCCGTCTATTGGATGGCGTGAAGTGAAAAGCGGTGGCCTCTAAGTTTCTTCGCGCAGCAAGAATGTTGCATTTAGGCGGCAACGCATTTCAACGCGGCGCATCCAAATTCAAGCTCAAAAGGGACCAAATATGTTTGGTAAGCGACTAACCTTACTGGCAATCATTGCCGTCATGGTGGGCCCGGGGCTGCGGAATGCCTGGGCGGGAGACCTCAAACTTACTCTCCCAAAGCGAAGCGAACTTACGGTTGTGCAGCGCCTCAATCGTGAAGGGGTTGACGCCATCCGGAAACAACAGTACGAAAAAGCCGAAACGCTCTTTTACAAGGCATATCTTTTCGATCCCGCCGATCCATTTACGCTGAACAACCTGGGCTACATATCTGAACTGAAGGGTCAACTCGAGCGGGCACAAAAATTCTACGGGCTGGCGTCGGAACAGGCGACGGATGCGGTTATCGAACGCACCAATGCGAAGCCATTGGAAGGAAAGCCAATGAGGGATGCATTCGGCAGCCTGAAGAACGTGCCCATGCAGGTTAATCGCATGAATGTCGAGGCGATTCGGCTTTTGTCGCAGAGCCGGACTCCGGAGGCTGATCTTCTCCTGCAGCAAGCTCTGGCTCTGGATCCGCGGAATACGTTCACCTTGAACAATATGGGCGTTGCCAAGGAAGCGCGAGGAGATTACGACGAGGCGCTGACTTACTATAAGGCGGCTGCCGACTCGCAATCCTCGGAAAGAGTCATCGTCACGCTGAATCGCGCATGGAGAGGAAAACCGGTCAGCGAGATGGCGGCGGATAGCGCGAGAAAACTCAGAGAGCGCATGCAAAGCGCGGCCACCGCCCAGGCACGGGCGGCCTTGTTCGCGGTGCGCGGAGTTTCAGCGACCAATCGAAATGATTGGCTCGATGCGAGACAAGACTTCCTCCAGTCTTACTCTCTTGATCCAGACAGCGCGTTTTCACTCAATAACGTCGGCTATCTGTCCGAAATGGATGGCGACCTGGAGACGGCGCAATTCTTCTACGCCAGAGCCCGGAAGGCCGAGGACGCCAACGTCCGCGTTGGACTTGCGACCCGGCGTTCCGCCGAAGGGAAGCACCTTTTTGCAGTTGCCATCGATAGCGATCAGAAGGTTGACGGCAAGATTGCCCAGGAGAACCAGGCTAGACGCCGGCAATCGGGTCCGATCGAACTGAAACACCGCGACAACACGCCTGTGGTAGAACCCACAGTGTCGTCGGTAACGCCGCAATCCTCAGTTGTCCCGTCAACCGCCTCCCAACTACCGGTGTCGAGGCCCGAATAGCACCTATGGATTTCTTGCCAGAGATGGATTCTTGCCAAACTTATGACTATTACGACATTTGCTCCATTCGGTTCGAGTAAGTCTCTGATCATCCTCTCCCGGCTTCTGTTGCCGGGCCCGGGCGACGCACCACTTCCGCTCAGGGCTGCGGAGCTGGATTTGGGCATCGCAGAAATCAGCCGGGAAGAATTTGAAGATTTGTTGATATTGGCTAACTCCCATCACGTGATTATGCGCGGGTTGGAAGTCTTTGTGCAGACCATGCGCCACGCCGGGGACGACAGCCGCGCCGAGTGGGCAGAAACCGCGCTCTCGGCTGAGCGCGCGCGTATCGAGAACGCGATGCCGTTCTTGCAGGCAATTTGCGCCACCTTCGAAGCGGAGGGGTATGACGTTACCGTAATCAAATCGCTCGATCACTGGCCCGATCTGGGAAGCGACTTGGATTTGTACACGGATGCGAGCTCGGCGGATGTACTCCGCCTAATGAGCGGACGTTTCGAAGCACAAGTTGCGTCGCGCAGTTGGGGAGATCGCCTGGCGCGCAAGTGGAACTTCGTTATCCCCGGTCTACCCGAGGCGGTTGAGATTCACATGGGCCGCATGGGTCAAACCGGAGAACAGGTTGGAATCGCCGCCTCCCTGGCCAGACGTGCCCGGGTCGCTCTGGTTGGAAACCGCATGTTTCGGGTGCCCGCTGCCGCGGACCGTCTGCTGATCTCCACCTTGCAACGGATGTATCGCCATTTTTATTTCCGGCTCTGCGACATTGTCGACACCGCGACGCTGTCGGAGACGGGCGCCATCGATTACGAGGACTTGCGCTCTTCGGCCAAAGCTGCCGGCATCTGGAAAGGCGTGACCACTTATCTGGCGATTGTGTCGGACTACCTGGAACACTACCGCGGTATAGGTCTCGATCTCCCGCCGTTTGTGAGAGCTTCAGCGCGGTTCGGCGGCGATGAAATTCACTTTAGCCACGGTTTCCTGCGCATCCCGATTATGCCGCAATCAGCCAAGCTCTACGGCTCACAACTGACTACTTTGCTGCTCAATCGGGAACTCAAAAACAGCGTCCGCCTCAGCTTGTTGCCATGCCTGGCTACGGCGGCCGCCGTGGGGCTGAAGATCACTGGAAGCGACAAGGGGATTTGGTAGCTCGACGCTCTCGGACTGGAACCAGCAAGACTGGAACCAGCCATCGGTTGGTTGTGACCGGAACTCAGTGGACAGCCTCGCCCGCGTAGTACCCGCTGCGGGTGCGAACCGTTAGTTTGCGATGGCTGGGCGCCAGCGCTCTTACCTCAATGACTCGATATCCATTTTGGCTGTGGTTGGTCGGCTTGTAACCGATCGTGTACTGACTGCGAATGTCGCGCGCCACGGTCCGAGTGATGTCGTCAACTTCGTCCAGACCTTTTGGAAAAAAGGCAACTCCGCCCGTGCTGTCGGCCAGACTTCGCAGGGCTCCACTGTCCGACGGCTGAAGCTCGTCACCAAGCAGCCCGATGGCATAGAGCGTCGGCCCGTCCTTCTGCTGCAAGCGGCGCATAGCCTCCTGTAATGTTTCCTGACTGGCATTGTCGCGGCCGTCGGTGATCACCAGCAGCACTTTCCGGTCCACGCGGGTATTGTTCTTCAGATGGACCGCGGAGGCGACGATGGCGTCATAGAGCGCGGTACTGCCCTGCGTGGAGACTTTCTGCAAAGCCTGTTGGAGCAGGTCGATATCGGAGGTGAAGTCCTGGTCGAGATAGGAATCCTGACTGAAATTGACCACAAAGGTTTCATCATTCGGATTGCTGGCTCGGATCAGATTGAGCACCGCCTGATTTACCTTGTCTCGCTTCTCGCGCATGGAGCCGGAGTTGTCGATTACGATGCCCATCGCCACCGGAACGTCGTCCCGGTGAAATGAGGTAGTCGCCTGTGGCACTCCATCCTCGAATGCCGTGAATGCGGTTCGGTCGAGATTGGTAACCAGGCGGCGCTGCTCATCTACGACCGTAGCGTGCAAGATCACTTCCCGCACTTCCGTCTTGAACACGAAGACGGCGCCCTGATCGTCTGCGGGCTGCTGGTTGTCCGTTTGGTCTGGCATCGTCGCGCCATTGCTCGGAGACGCAGGCGCAGCATTGGGTACTGGGGCCGCTTGCGCCGCACCGGTTGCGGCTGCGGGAGTCGGAATAGAAGCAGAAGAGGAGGTTTGACCCTCGACTTCAATAGTCGCCAGAAGGAGGAAGAAGCACATGCCGACAAGCAGCATGCTGCCGCGCCACCGCCGGAATGGCGTTAACGCAGTTGAGGACGCAGAGAAGCGCCCGTCGCCGCTGTTACCGTTCACCGTAAGACTCATAAGTGTCGGTGTTCAGAGTCCAAACGCGTGGAAAGGGTTGCTCCGATCTTTCTCGAACTCCTCAGCTTGGAGTCGCTGCTGACCTTTGTAGCTCAGCGTAAACGGTTGCTGCCGCTCGATCTCCAAATGTGTGCAATCTTGACCAGATTCGGAAGGTTGTGGTCTGTGATCCTAATCGGAACGAGGCAGAGATTTTTGGATGTTGTACCAACAGTTTTGGCCAAATGGCGCGCTCATGCTTACGTCCCGACTCCGATCGTGGATTCGCGAAACAGGAGACGAACGACAGTAGTGGAGTACCCGCCGAACTCTGAAGATATCGCGAGGCAACCAATGAAGGCACATCCCGTATGCGTCGGCGGCCTTTTGGCATTGACTCTTCTGCAAGCCTCGGCGACCAGTGCTCAAGAGGCCGTTCGCCATGCCGCTCCGTCCCCTCCGCAGATCGAACTTCGCGTCCCGAAGACAGTCGTCCCCATGGAGCTATTCGGCGGCCGGGCCGTGGTGAGTGTGCGGGTCAATGGCAAGGGACCTTTCCCGTTCGCGCTTGATACGGGCGTCACCGGGACCATGGTCAGCACCGAACTGGCGCGCGAACTCAGGCTCCCGGACATGGGCCAGGCGATTGCCGGGCGGCCCGGGGCGGCTGCGCCCGCCCGGGCGACCCTGACTCGAATCGACAAACTCGAGTTGGGAGAGGCCGAGATCTCCGGTCTTTTTGCGGTGTCGGCGGACGTTTCCACGGTGTGGACAGGAGATGATCGACCTCAGGGTGTGCTGAACGCCGCTTCGTTTCCCGGCCTGCTCGTCACCCTCAATTACCCCGCGAAGCGAATCGAACTACGGCGTGGAGAGCTTCCTGCTCCGGATGGGCGGACCATATTCGAATGGAATGCAGAGGGCACCCTGCCGTCCACGCCACTTGCGTTGAGCGGCGTGAAACTGGAGGTTACCCTGAATTTGGGGTTAGCTTCCGGCATCGACCTTCCCGAGAGGTACGCGGACCTGTTGCGGCTTACGAGCGAGCCGGTCGCGGTTCCTAAAACTAAAACAAACACCGGGGACGGTGAGTCGGAAATTACCGTGGCGACCCTCAAGGGCGTGGCCAAACTCGGTCAGTTCACGATCAATCGCCCGCAAATCCGCTTTGTCGACGATATGGCTTTCGGCAACATTGGGCGCGAAATCCTCCAACGGTATGTGGTGACGCTCGACAGCAAGAACCGTCGTATTCGGCTCGAGTCAGGACGCGGCAAAGAAGGGCCGTAGATCGTGGATTCGATCTTCGTCGGCGCCCGCGCTTTGTGCATCCGCTGCATGCAGGTTGCCGCGCTCCGCTCCAGGAGCGTGTGAATCCAGGTGTGCTCGCCTCTGCCCTTGATGTCCAAACCCCGGCATGTTGGTGGGTCGAAAGCCACGCCTCGAAAATGCTTTATCCCCGGATTCCTCACACTGAGCAAGCAACCCAGACTCCGCTATCACCATCGAAACCGCGCCTAGTACACCCAAGAAAGCATGTGCCGCTATGTCCAGGTTCAGATACTGTGCCCTCGTTTGCTGTTTGAGTTCGATGTCCCTTGTGCTTTCCGGTTGTGGGGGAGGCAGCAGCAGTTCCACTCCTCCGCCTGGTTCCTTTCAACTCAGCATCCAGGCCGCCGGTGCCGGCGGGGGAACGATCAGCAGCAACCCGGCGGGCATCAACTGCGGATCGACATGCAGCGCTAGCTTTAGCTCCGGGACACAGGTAACTCTCACGGAAACTGCCGGCACTAACTCATCTTTCGGGGGTTGGTCGGGAGGCGGCTGCAGCGGTAGCGGCGCCACCTGTGAGCTGACCATAAACGCGAGCGAGCAAGTGGTGGCGACATTTGACGCTTCCCAAAACATCACCGCGCTCAATCACATCATCCTTCTGATCCAGGAAAACCGGAGCCTCGATCACTACTTTGGCGCGATGCGTGAGTATTGGGCCAACAACGACATTCCGGACCAGTCGTTCGATGGACTCCCGGAGTTTAATCCCACGACCGGCGCTGCGCCCCTGCAAGGTCCTGCCCCCACGAATCCCGGCTGCGACCCGGCATTTCCTTTCCCTGCCAGTGACTGCACCGAGGACGGCAACAGTCCGGCGATTGCCCCTTTTCATATGACTTCCATGTGCATCGAGAACCCGAGTCCGTCGTGGAATGAAGATCATGTGGATTGGAACATCACCAATCCGGTAGCCGCCACGGCCACGCTGAACGGGTTCGTGCTTAGCGCGGCCCATGATGCGCGAACCACGCAGCCGCCATTCAGCGACACCGACGGCCTTCGTGCGATGGCGTACTACGACGGTGGAGACATGCCGTTTTATTACTTCATGGCTTCCAGCTTCGGCACGTCAGACCGGTGGTTTTCGCCGGTCATGGCGCGGAGCCCGGCGAACCACATGTATGCGCTGGCCGGCACTTCAGCGGGACACGTCTATGGTTGGACTGGGCTAACCATGCCCACCATTTTCGATTCGCTCCAGAGCGCTGGAGTTACCTGGAAGGTTTACATTACCGACCTGACTTACGCAGTGCCTCCAGTTAACGACAGCTACGTCAACGAATTCACGGTGGCCGCGAAGTACCCACAGAACTTCGTGCCGGTTTCGCAGTTCATGACCGACCTGCAAAACGGGACCTTGCCTTCCGTCTCGTACATCGATGCCGGATTTAACAGCGGACGCGATGAACATCCTGGCCTGGACGACGGCGCTCCCGGTGGAAGTGTGCAGGTGGGATCGCAATACGTGTCCACCCTGGTCAATGGGCTGATGCAGAGCACTTCCTGGCAGGACTCGGCGTTCATACTAACCTTTGACGAGTTTGGCGGGTTCTATGATCACGTTTCGCCCCAGCCGGCGGTTAGTCCCGACGGAATAAAGCCTATCGATCTGCTGCAGGGTCCGCCTCCGAATGGCCCCGACATCTGCGTATATGACACCGGGCCTAATTGCGATTTTGTTTACACCGGATATCGGGTTCCGCTGATTGTCATATCTCCATTTTCGAAGAAGAACTATGTCTCGCACACGGTCGCCGATTACACGGCGTGGCTCAAGCTGGTTGAAACAAGGTTTAACCTTCCCAGTCTCACTAAGCGGGACGCGGCCCAGATGGATATGACCGAGTTTTTTGATTTTACGAACGTCCCCTGGAAGACTCCGCCCGTGCCACCCACGCAACCGACGGGTGGACAATGCTACCTCACTCACCTTCCGTAGCAAGATCACGCAGGCTTCAGAAGCATTAACAGAGTCTCTGTCTCCTCGCGATGGGTAATGTCTCAGAATCGAAACTGAGACGCTACCCCCGGGGTGAGCACTCTTGCTCAGACGAATGCTCCGTGGAGTGCTAGCGTCGTTGTGTGCTTCTAGTGCATCGCCCGAGGAGCCGAAAGTCGCTTGCCGTTTTGCAGGCCGAGTTATGGTGAAGCGAACTGCATCAATCCGGGTCATCTCTTTCCTTCTGTTGGCTGCTTGCGAGGCCTTATGCCAGAAACCTACTTCGGCATCCTCGCTTCCGGAATTACAGGTTGACGGCTCAAACCCACCTGAAATGCAGCGCCAGGAGATGCTTGCACTTCCCGATGCGCCGTCGTCGGTACAGCATCCAGCACAAGCGGAGAGGTTTCAGCGGTTTGTCAATGAAGCAGGCTCGCCTTTGACCCTCAGCGCGGTTAGCTTCAGCGCGAGCGCAATGCGCGAAACAGAACCGGGACGCGTCACTCCCGGACCGCAGCCCAGCTTAACCGCTCTTTATCAAGTGGCGTTCATTCCAACAGAGTCCGGCGCCTTTCTTAGTAAGTACCTGTCTCCGCCGGCGCTCAACCCACGTTATTACGCTTCGACCAGCGACAGCTTTATGGGCCGGGCCTCCTACGCAGCTTCGCGCATTTTTGTCACACGTGACGACTCCGGACAGGGGAGGCTGAACACTCGTTATTTCCTCGGGTTGCTGAGTTCGGTCGCTCTCCACGTTGCTTACCGTCCCTCGGGGGCGCGATCCACCGCGGAGACATTCAACAACTTTGGTTCGACGATGGGCAGCGACGCGGGGATGAACGTCTATCACGAATTTGGGCCAGGCATTCAGCGAATGGTGAGGGGGCTCACTCCGAAGTTCGTGTCCAGGATCGGGGAGCGCATTATCCGCAGCCAGACCCCAAAGAACGCCGTCTCCATCCCGGCTCGATAATGTCAGGTCGCAGCTGCCCCGCGCTGCGTCGATAGTAGACTTGGCTAAGCCCTGTGCGTTCAGTTCTTGGCCGTGACCCGGTCTGCAATTTTGTCGTACTCGGCCTTCGAGATGATGTGCCGCGTCACCACTTCGCCGGGTTCTTTATAGGGCCGCGCGGCAATCACCCGGCCTGCTTCTGGCGCAGTCACGCCCGGCAGGCTCAGCAACTGCTCTTTTGTGGCAGTATTCAAATCGAGCGGCTTGTCGCGGCTCCAGCCCTCGCGTACGCCGGCCGCCATAGCCTCGGCATCGCGCTTCACCTCGGCCGTGGCCTGCGCGGTTTTCTCCTTCAGTTCCTGCGTGCTTTGTTGTTGAGTGCAGCCCGCGAGCGCGGCCAGCAGCAAAATTGTGGGAACGTGCCGATATCTGAGGATGTCCATTTTGATCGTTTCCTTTCTGTTCCGCTAGAGCGATTATGTGGGCGTTTTCCCACTTTCGCGTTGGGCCAGCCCAGAATTCATGGACGGCTCCTCCGCCGTTATGCGTCATACGACGGCGGCGTGGCCGATCCGCATTCGTGCAATTGTGCGATCGCGGGCAACAACTGGCTGGCCAGGCGATCCTTGGCAATGAAAGCGTCTACCAGCTTCAAGGCTTGCTCAGGAACATCGACGGCTGCGGAAAGCATGATGATGGGCGCTTGCGGACTAAGCCGCCTCATTTCGGCGGCAAACTCGTCCCCGTTCATCTCGGGCATGAAATAGTCGACGATCACGACATCAACCGCATGGATGGAAGCCAGTTCCAGTCCCTTGAGCCCGCTGGGTGCGGCCAGAACTGTATACCCAAAGGTTTCGAGGAATGCCTTTTCACATTCCAGCAAGTCCTCGTTATCGTCGATGCAAAGAACTACTCCGCTGGCGAGTTTCGCTTTCGCCGATGGGACCATGCTTCACCTCCAGAAGCAATTCTCAATACTTGGGGCTCAGGAAACTGTTCAAAATTGCTCAAACGATGCGCTTCGCGCGGATTCCACGAATATCAGCCGGAAGAACTCATCGGATCCGACCCCCCACGGAGGAGTGAATGGCGCATCGGTCGCCCCGTGCGAAATCTCTCTGGGAGAAATTTCCAAAAGAAAATGACGCAGCGTTCCACCGCTGCGCCATCGTTAGGAGCAAACAACCCCGGCGACCTCTTGGGGCCGCGTAGCTCGTTGGAGCGCTAATCTACGATAGTGCCAAGTCGGAAATCTGTTCAAAATTGCACAGTCTTGAAATAAGTTGAGACCCCCACCCTGGGCAATGCGTGCACAATTCGTCGTCTCGGGAGGCGTTCGCGATGCGGCCGTTTTAGATGCGGCCGTTTTATTGGAAGCGTAGCGCCGGCATCTTGCCGGCTGTCCCGAGGGCGTCTCGCCCCCGGTGCGGCGGGCGAGGACGCCCGCCGGACAGCCGCCGGGACGGCGGCGCTACTTTCAGTGCTGAAATGCAACAACAACGAGTGACTTGCCGTCGCTGTCGGATTTGGGTGTGGGCTCCAGGTTTGCCCGGTGAAAGCTAGTCGTGCAGGACCACATGGAGCAGCGAACTGTGGACTTGCAGGCCACCGTTGTAGTGAATGAATCCCAATTTCCTGAACCGATTCATGAAGAAGCTCACCCGGGATCGGGTTGTCCCAATCATTTCCGCCAGCATCTCCTGGCTGATCTTGGGAACTACAGGCTCCGGTTTGCCTTCTTTGCCAAAATGAGCCAGCAGCAAAAGGATACGGGCCAGCCTTTTTTCGCTGGAATTGAAAAGCTGATCCACCAGATCTTCTTCGTAGCGGACGTTGCGCGCCAGCAAATAGGTCACGAACAGGTCGGAGAATTCGTGTTCCCGATGCAGCGCTTCCATCATGGCTTTTTTTTCGATGCGCAGAACCGCGCAATCGGTCATGGCGGTTGCGGAGCCCATGCGGAGAGCCTGGCCGGCAAGCGAACCTTCTCCGAAAAAGTCTCCGTTACTTAAAATGCCGACCGTTGCTTCCTTGCCAGTCTTCGAGACCACGGAGAGTCTTACCTTGCCCGTCTGGAGATAAAACACCGCATCCGCCGCATCCCCTTGCGCGAAGATTCCTTGTTTCCTCTGGAGGAGCAAAGATTTCCTGCCCTCACCAATGGTTGCGAGGAATGCATGGGGATCGAAATCGCGCTTCTTCTTGGTCACCGCAACTCGAGTCATGGATGGGTGCCCCCCTCAAGAGAGCGCCAAGACGATTGCTACTGCATCGATAAACTCCTGACGTCTCAGCCACCCATACCACCATCCATGCTAGCGCGGCCCAAATCATACGGGTGAACTCTTAGCAGGTTTTAGCGCAACGCAGGGAGTGCATCTTCCTGAAAACATTTAACTTAATGCATTCATGCGCAGCAGATCGCCACAATACGTTGGATTTGTACAGATTTTTAGTTGCAGGATACGAGTTTTAGCCGTATGATTTCTCGCGTACGGATACGATTCCTGAGGAAGGAGCGCCGCCGAAATGGGACGAAACGGAAACGGCACGCACTACGAGTCGGTGAATCGGGCTGATGTTCCGCAGGGCCGTAAAGGAAAGCATCGCAAGGCGGTGGCGGACATTCTGTCCGATCTGACAAAGCTGAAAACTCAGCAAGCGGTAAAGATTCCCCTGAGCAGCCTGAACGGCGAGAAGATGCAGAATCTTCGCTCGGCTTTGAACCGCGTAACGCGCGAGAGAAATATCGCGGTGGTAACGTCGAGCGACGAGAAATTCCTTTACGTTTGGCGCGCCGACCCGCCCAAGAGCATTGGGGCAATCGAGTAGCAGGCGGCTGCAGCCGGGCCGCTTTCCAAAACAAGCGAGCAACTGAAGACTTGTGCATCCTCTTCTCGCCAGAGTTGAAAATCCGGCCCGGGTCCTCTTCTTGTCGGATATTGCTGTCCAGCAAATACGCCGCGAATATATATCGGAAAAAACTGCGGGCCGCTAGAGCAAGGTCCTCCACAGCACGAGTGAGCCATTCTGCACAGTAATGCTAGAGCAAGTGAGCGAATCTGTTGCCGGTGTGCGAATCGAGGCGAAGGAATGTTATTAATCAGCAAAGCCGCCAGCGCTGGGATCGTTTTTCTGTTGCTGACGTCTGGGATCTCTCGACCACGCGGGACTCCGCTCGCTCCGGGAGCGAACGTCAGCCAGGAAGTGCCAGCGGGCGCGCAGCAGACCGATGTGAAGCAGATACAGGAAGCTCTGCAGGATAACGGACAATACGAGGGAAAGGTCGATGGCGTCTTCGGTCTCCGAACCCGGGCGAGTATTCGCGAGTTTCAGAAGGCTGAGAATCTGCCAGTCACAGGGCAGCTTGATGTCCAGACGGCCAGTAAACTTGGGGTCAAGCCGGAGAGTCGCGAGAAGACTGGGCGCGAGACAGCACAACGTAAACCGTCGGCCGGCATAAAATGGGCGGAGGGTTCGAGGCGAACAAACAAGACACAGCGGAAGGCGGTCAAGACAGTTGCAGTTCCTTAACCTGACGCCGCTTCCGCCTTGTCCTCTGACGCGGTAGTGACAAGTACGCCGATTACGTTCTCGTTCAGCACATCCAGGATTTTCTTGGCGCGATCGGGGGTGATTCCGTTCAGCAGTTCGAAGCCCACCTGGACGCCCCGGAATGCGGAAATGGTGTCATGGTGGGGACGAACGCCGACTACGATCGAGCCACCCTGCCGGCCAATGCCAAAGCAAACACCTGATCTTTCGACTTTAGTTGTCGCCATGTAGGACACCTCCCGTAAGTAGGTAAGTACATAACCTTCCGCGCACAATTCTCCCGGCCCCACGGGGAATGGAGCGTTCGACGTCTATCTGTATTGTCTGCTGGCAGGCCGAATCGTTCCAAGTTACTGACGTGTTCGGCGGTGGCGCAGGTCTGGGGGATCGGGAAAGGCGGCTCGTTCCCGGTCAAAGCGATAACTGGAGTTGGCCAAGCAGGGCGGTCGAAGGTAGAGACCGTCTGTGCCGTACAGTAGTGAATGAAATTCCGGTTTCGAACGCGTTCACATCGGAACTCGTGCAGAACCAGACGGGCTGGATTTCTGCACGACAATTTGTCGGCATACGACCCAAGTGAGCACTATTGCTCAGACCTCTTGAATCCCGATTTGTTAACGTCGGAATCGGCTTGGTGCGCCGGCATTTCTAATCAGAATTGTGCACGGCTGTATGCACGGCATGAAGCTGGAGATGCGGCGCAAATTCAACAGAAATGAGGTTCTCCATGAAGAAAGTGATGTTCGTACTTGCGATGTTGGGTCTCGCCACGCTGTGCTGGGCAGGGTCGGCGCGGGAAGATGCCACCGAACGGCTGGACAACGCCACCAGTGTGATGCACGCAATTATGGGGATGCCTGACAAGGGAATCCCGGAAGAAGTGTTGCAGCATGCAAAGTGCGTGGCCGTTATTCCGCACATGGTCAAAGGCGGCTTTATCTTCGGAGCTAAGGAAGGCAAGGGCGTGGCCACCTGCCGCACAGCGGATGGCTGGAGTGCGCCCGCATTCATCACGATTTCGGGCGGAAGCTGGGGCCTGCAGATCGGGGTAGAAGCTGTGGACGTAGTAATGATCTTTCAGAATGACAAAGCGATGCAAAGGCTGCTCTCCAGTAATTTCCAAATCGGCGGAGACGCTTCCGCGGCCGCGGGTCCAGTGGGACGGCACGCTGAAGCCGGTACGGATTGGAAGTTGGATACGGAGATCCTGACCTACTCGCGTGCCAAGGGCGCGTTCGCCGGCCTCACGTTGGAAGGCGCATCGCTCCGTCAAGACAGCGATTCCCGGCATGCGATTTACGGGGACGTCACAACTCGGGCGTTGCTGTTGGGCGAAGTGCCGGTTCCGCCTGAAGCCCGGCCGTTTATTGCGGAGGTCCGAGGAGCAAAAACTGAGGCCAGAGTCGAGAAAAGGTAGAGCTTCCGGAGACTCGACTCCCGCAGTTGTTTGGTCATTGGTCAATGGTCATTAGCCGACGCCTGCGTGTTCGAGTGGAGCACAGTCCGTCATTTGTTGTCTTATCCGTGCGCGTGAAGCAACCCTTCCCGCGCACGTTGGATGAGAATCCATATTCGTGTGCTCGCGAATGAGCACAGGAGGTCGACATGCTTTGGACAATTTTCGTTGTTCTTCTGATTTTGTGGCTTCTGGGTTTCAGTCTGCATATCGGTGGAAGTCTGATCCACTTGCTGCTGGTTGTGGGGCTGGTGGTTCTGGTCATTAACCTACTGAGCGGACGGAGAAGCGCAATTTGAAGAAGAGCAGTACGAACCCGGCGCTAGAAGGTTCTGGTGTAGCCTCCTGGCGCCTGCTTCACGAGCTTGTGCGAATCGCATGCCGCGTGCCCGCGTGTTTCCCCTCCAAACTGCCGAGAGAAACGCTACCAGCCGACTCATAAATGCCTGAGCGCTCCTTTGGCGTGGGTTGGGAGGAGGATAGGTCTAAAGAACAGGCATTACCCATACGCTCAACAGACTCCCGCTTGAGCGAATGAAAACACGAGGGGCGTCGTCGCGTGACGACGCCCCTCAGGTTCCGATCGGTCTTGTTTTAGTTTGGAGCCTTTGGGGCGGCTCCGGCGGCGGGTTTCCGCGCGTGCTTTGCGGCCGGCTCGGGCGCCCAGTATTGGGGATCGGCTTCAATCCAGGACTTCTCAACGTAGCTCCATTCCGGATTCACCATCCAGAGGTTGTCCTCTACGCTGGCCACGCTCTCCTCGGTAAGCTTGCCCATCCGTTGCCCTCCCTCGTTGCCCAGCGCCGCGCCGAAATCCTTCCTATGCGCCAGGCCAGTGTCCACATCCTTGAGGGACGTCATTGGCACCAAGACAAGATAAGAGTCCGTCACACCCATTAGTCCTTGGTAAGTCGCCCAGGGGACGTTTTGGCCGCTCTTGAGGCTGGCGTCGCGATAAAGCTTCGTCAATTCCTCGAACTGTTCGACATGACCGGGACGCATATGGAAGACGATTACCTCCCAGTAATGGGAGTGCGGTATGTCCGCTCCGGCGACGTTGTTGCTGAGGTCGGGGCGGAAATGCCAGATGGTGTAGTGGACCTCGGAGACGTAAGCGGCCTCGCGCGCGTCCAGCGCGTCAAATTTCGCGTCGGCCTTCGGGTCGCCGAGGAGCCACTCCTCGTTCTTTTGCAGCGCCTCGTACGAATCATAGCCGGCGAGGTAAATCGCCCGAGGTGAGCCCGTCAGGGCCTCCATCGCCAGGACGTGCGTCGGGTCCTTGAGTTGCTCCGACAAGCCAGGGTATTCCGAAGCAACCTTGTCATAGGGTCCATCCGCATAGGGTTTTATGTTGACCGTTTCGATGTTGAGGATGTTGGGTGGCGGAACAACCGGAGTTTGTGCGTGCGCGGCCGGGGAGCCCGCCAGTGCCAGGGACAATCCAGCGACTAAACAAAACCATTTCTTCATATCTGCCCACCTCCAGGGGGCCAGAAGGAGAATTAAGTGAGAGGAAAGAACCGAATACCGCAGTCACGCGGGTACACCTGGATCCGAGCGGGTCTCTGGGGAGAGATTCCGGTCCATGTGCCAACACTCAGCCTCGGACCCGCGTGACGGCCTAACGAGGAGCCAACATGGCTGGGAATCACCGTATCACTATGATAGGGGGACCACCTCTGTGGTATCTGTGGTGTCTCCGATGGTGGTAGGCGAACGCAGGTATGGCAGCGGAGACTACGAACACAGCGGCGAGCAATAAAACCAAAATCTTCTTCATTTCTGCTCCAGTAATTCCTTCCTGATGGACTAAGTCGGAATTTTCATTTTGGGCCTCCGAGTGGCGGAGCTTGCACCCCGGCTCTCCATTTTGGATTCCCAACGCCGCGATTAAAGCATTGTCGGCAGCGGCCGGTCTGTTCACAATTGCTCACTTTGGCAGGGGATCAGTCGTCTTGAACGGCACAAGTAGCAACTACAATCCCAAATGGAAATCGAATGGCACGTGACTGATTTGGATGGTGGGCAGTGCAGGACTCGAACCTGCGACCTCCTGCTTGTAAGGCAGGCGCTCTAACCAGCTGAGCTAACCGCCCGCTCCGCGCGCATGCGATGGCGACGGGTTGCGTCTTTGCTGCTCGCGAAAGACTTTCTGCAAACTTATGCCGAGGATACTGGAGCCGTCCCTTGCCGGTCAAACCAATTCCCTACTTCTTCACGCAAACCGAAACTCCATCGCGGATGGGCAGGATGGTCGTAAACAGATCGGGCGACTCCGAGATCAGTTTGTTGAATTCGAGGATGGCCTTGGTTTTGTCGTCGGGGTTCGACTGGAGGAGCTTGCCCTTCCACAGAACGTTATCCGTGATGAAAAGTCCGCCGCTTTTCAGGCGCGGGAGTGCCAGCCGAAAGACGCGTGGGTAGTCGGTCTTGTCGACGTCGTTGAAGATGATGTCGTACTGCTCCTTCTCTTCCGAAAGGATTTCGAGCGCGTCGCCCACGCGAATCGTGATGCGCTTCGCGACCCCGGCACGATCGAAGTAGCGGCGAGCCTTTTCGGCGCGCTTGCGGTCGCCGTCAGTGTAGACGACGCGTCCGCCCTCGCCCACTGCGCGCGCCCACCATATCGTGGAATAGCCGATGGCCGAACCCATCTCGAAAATCTTCTTCGCGCCACTGATCGTGGCCAGTTGATAAAGCACGCGAGCGACGGCGGGGCCGACAATGGCCACGTCGTTCTTGGCGGCGTCGGCTTCCATCTCGGTGAGCACCTCGTCGCGCGGCGGCAGCATCGCGTAGAGGTAATCTTCAACTTCAGGAACGGTAATCCCGCCCATGCGCCAGTCGGGCTTTGCGGGTTGATCGGTCATGTTGCTCCTAGCGATCCAGAACTTGCCGGTGGAGAGCCGGGCATCCCCGCCCCGCCACGACGCTAATGAAGGCGCAAGGGACGGGCGCGGCGCCCGTCGCTCCACTACATAACTTTTTTTCTTTTACGAAATCGTCTTCCCCGGCTTCATCTCCAGCACTTCCACGTCCGGCACCAGTTTCTGCAACTCGCCGGGCGTTCCCGTCAGCAGCGGAAAGGTGCCGAAGTGCATGGGAATGACAGTTTCCGGCTGCAGCAGTTTACAGGCATAGGCGGCCTCGCGCGGCGACATGGTGTAAAGGTCGCCGATGGGCAGCATGGCAATCTTCGGCGCGTAGAGGTCGCGAATGATAGCCATATCGCTAAAGACGTTCGTGTCGCCCGCGTGGTAGAGCTTGACTCCGTTCGAGAACTCGAGCACGTAGCCGCAGGCTTCGCCGCCGTAGACGATCTGGTCGCCATCCTGAATGCCGCAGGAATGCACCGCGTGCACCATGGTGATCTTCACACCGGCAACGGTTTGCGTGCCCCCTTTGTTCATGGGTGCAATCTGCTTGACGCCTTTCTTCTGCAGCCACAAGCAAAGCTCGTAGATGCCAACGGCGACCGGATTGAGCTTCTTGCCTACGTCGACCGCGTCTCCGATGTGATCGCCGTGCCCGTGGGTGCAGACCAGCGCGTCGGCTTTCTTCACGTTCTTCTCGCTCTCCGGGCATGCGGGATTGCCGGCAATCCACGGATCAACGTAAAGCGTCTTCCCCTCCGGCGTCTGAACGCGGAAGGTGGAGTGGCCAAGCCAAGTGAGTTGGATTCCCTTGAGATTCACAAAGCGCTCCTCCTGTCAGCTAGGAACTAGAATTCTAGTGACTCGAAAAAAAGCATGCAACGGGTGAGCAACGGCTCCGGAAATATTGTCGTGCTTTAATCCATTCCTTTTGCTCTCAACCTCATGTATAAAATTATGCTCAATGTCCAACCTCAAAGTGTTGCTCTCACGTGAAACCATTGCCCGTCGGGTCGCCGAGATGGGAGAACAGATTGCGCGCGATTTTAGCGGCCAGTCGATTATCCTGGTGGGCGTTCTTAAAGGCGCGGCCATTTTTTTGAGCGATCTTGCGCGTCATATTCCGCTCGACGCCACCTTCGACTTTATCGGAGTTTCGAGTTACGGAAACCGTCCCACTGCTAAAGAAGATCCAGCGGGCCACGCGGCGTGGGACTCGCTGGGTGAGGTCCGTTTAACCAAAGACATGGATAGTTCGATGGCGGACCGAAACGTGATTCTCGTAGAAGACATCCTCGACACCGGATTGACGCTGAACTACATTTCGAAGCTGGTGCGAGCGCATCAACCAAGATCGCTGCGCATTGCCGCTTTGCTCGACAAGCCTTCACGCCGCAAGCAGCCGATCGAGGCGCAATACATCGGCTTCACGATTCCCGACGCCTACGTGGTTGGCTACGGCCTGGACTATGCGGAACGCTACCGCAATCTTCCGGATATCTGCGTGTTGGAGAATTTGTAATTGGTGATTTGTAATTTGCAATTGTCGGGACTCGAGTCTTCGATTTTCAATCACCAGTTACAAATCACCAATTGCAAATTTGTCGGCTGCTAGAATGACACTTGTGAACCCGACCGCCTCGCCAACTGGACGCGCTTCCGAGGTGGAACCCCTCCTGCTGGAAGTGGCCGACGTGGTGAACACCACGCTCGACCTGGAAACCACGCTGCGGCGCGTGGCGGAACTGGTGCGCAAGGTCATTGACTACGAAATCTTTGCGATTTTGCTGCTCAACGAGCCGCGCCAGGAATTGTACGTCCGTTTCAATGTGGGATATCCGCCGGGAGTCGCCGAACGCCTGCGCGTGAAAGTGGGCCAGGGCGTTACCGGACGCGCCGCCGAGACTCGCCAAGCCGTGCTGGTCGCCGATGCGGCGAAGGAAGATTTCTACATCGAGGCCCTGCCCAACGTGCACTCGGAACTGGCCATCCCGCTGATCGTCAAGAACCGGGTGATCGGCGTAATCGACCTTGAGGCGCGCGAAAAAGCTTACTTCACCGAAGAGCACAAGCGCCTGCTGACGCTAATCGCCTCGCGCATGGCGATTGGCATCGAGAACGCGCGGCTGCACACTCGTATAACGCGCCAGGCGCGCACTCTTCTTCTGCTGAACGAAATCGCGCGCGAACTCACCTCGATTCTAAACCTGGACGAACTGCTCAAGCGCATTGCCGAGTTGCTCAACCGCCTGATCGATTACCAGATGTTCAGCATTCTTCTCGTGGACCAGACGGGAGAAAAACTGCAGCATCGCTTCTCGCAGCGCTTCGAGGAGAGGCTGCATCTGAAGCACGACATCCCGCTGGGCCGCGGAGTGGTCGGATACGCCGCGCAGGCCAAGGAAGCCGTCCTGGTGCCTGACGTCGCCAAGAGTTCCCGCTACATCGCGGTGAATCCCGAGACGCGCTCAGAGCTGGCGGTGCCGCTGATCTACCAGGGGAAAGTAATCGGAGTGCTCGATCTGGAGCACACGCGCCGCGGCTATTTCACCGACGACCATAAGCGGACCCTGACTACGCTCGCCGCGCAGCTTGCCATCGCCATTGAAAATGCCCGGTTGTACGAGCAGATTGCCCGCCAGGAACAGCGCCTGGAACGCGATCTTTCGCTGGCCCGCGAACTGCAATTTCGCTTGCTGCCGCATTCGCTTCCAAAGATGCGGAATCTCGACGTCGCGGCGAAGTTTGTTCCCGCCCGCGCCATTGGCGGCGATCTCTACGATTTCGTAACTTATTCGTTGTCGCGCCTGGGGATCGCGATTGGAGACGTTAGCGGCAAAGGCGCGCCTGCGGCCATCTATGCCGCGCTGGTCAGCGGCATTCTGCGTTCCCATGCGCCGATTGAGCCGGGCCCGGCGGAGATGCTTTCCGCGGTGAATCTGTCGCTGGCGGAGCGCAGGATTGCAGCGCAGTTTGTGTCGATCATCTACGCGGTGTGGGACGACGAGCGCCGGACGCTGCTGGTGGCGAATTCGGGCTTGCCGCGGCCCATCTATTGTCATGACGGCAAAATTGAGTTTATTGAGGCAACGGGCCTGCCGCTGGGATTGTTCGACGAAGCCGAGTACGACGAATTCAATTTCAAGGCCAAGCCGGGCGACCTGTTCGTGTTCTACAGCGACGGCATTCTCGACGCACGCAACCGGCATGGTCAATCCTTTGGGCCGGAGCGCGTGGAAGCGATTGTCGCCGCCTGCGCGGCCAAGTCGGCGGACTGCGTGGTCAACGAAATCTTTAAGGCGGTGACCGAGCACGCCGCCGGCGTGGATACGTTCGACGATCAGACCGTGGTCGCGATTAAGGTGAAAATCGGTCCGGGCAGACGCAAGTGAAGCGCTCACGCGAATCGAGAGCGTTGCGGCCGCCCGCGTTTGAATATTGCGTCCAACATCGACGCGCGACGGCCGGAGCGCGCGCCACCGAACTCTACTGCGAGGCCGTCTCGCTCGAAAATCTTGCCGAGCGCTACGGAACTCCGCTTTACGTTTATTCCGCGGCGATGATCCGCGCGCGCGTGCAGGCGTTCCTTCGCGCTTTTCGTTCCATTCCTCATGCGCTCTGCTATTCGGTCAAAGCCAATTCGACGCTCGGGATTTTGCGGCTCGTGGCTGGCGAAGGCGCCGGCTTCGACGTGGTTTCTGGCGGAGAACTGCAGCGAGTGCTGCGCGTGAGCCGCCAGGCGGCGAGAAAAGTTGTGTTCTCGGGAGTGGGCAAGACCGCGGCAGAGATGGAACTCGCCTTGCGTTCCGGGATACTGCTGTTCAACGTTGAAAGCGCATCGGAATTGAGTTTGCTTTCCGCAACCGCGCTGCGATTGAAGAAACCAGCGACCATAGCGGTGCGCGTCAATCCCGACGTCTCGGCGAAAACTCACCCGTATATTTCGACTGGATTGCATCGGCACAAGTTCGGCGTGCCGATTCCCGAGGCGCGGGCGCTCTACGCGCAGGCCGCGCAGCAACCCTATCTGAAAGTTGCCGGAGTGAGCGTTCACATCGGATCGCAGATCACCGATGTCATTTCCTTTCAGGATGCGCTCGAGCGCGTGGCCGATCTCGTCCGCGTGTTACGCGAAGAGGGACACGACATTCGCTACATCGACGCTGGCGGCGGCTTGGCAATTTCCTACGAAGGTCAGCAGGGGAGTTTTGAGAAACAGATCGCGGCATACGCAAAAGCGGTGCTGGGTCCATTGCGCGGATTGAAGCTGCATCTACTGCTCGAACCGGGCCGCTCCATCGTGGGGCCGGCGGGTGTTTTGCTGACCCGCGTCCTCTACCGGAAAACGAATAATCGTAAGCGCTTTCTGATTGTCGATGCGGCGATGAACGATCTGCTGCGTCCTTCCCTGTACGGCGCATATCACGAGATTGTTCCCTTGGGCCTGGCGACGAGCCGCAAGTCTCGCGAATCGGAGATTACCGACGTGGTCGGCCCCATCTGCGAGACGGGCGATTTTTTTGCGCGCGACCGAAAGCTTCCACTCGTCAGCGAGGGGGATTTGCTGGCAATTCTGGACGTGGGCGCCTACGGCGCAGTGCTCGGATCGAACTACAACACGCGCGGCCGCGCGGCGGAAGTGCTTGTGGACGGGGCTAGGGCCAGAGTGATAAGGCGGCGCGAGAGCTTGCAGGATCAGTTGAGGATGGAAGAGCCTTAATCAACGCAGCATTTTGGTGCAGCTTTTTGCCGGCGTTTCGGTTCACAATAGGCATGGCTGTTTTCATGGAGGCGACCTTGAAAGAGCTGCGCTCATCCTGGAAGAATCGCTCATGCTTGACCGCGGAGGCTTTCTTCGCGGGTTTGGTGTTGGTTTCGATAGCCGCGGCGCCAGCCTTCACTCAGGAAGAGACCTCCTATGTGTACCCCAATCAAGAGGTCCGCATCGCCAATCTGCCGTCGCTAACGGCGCCGTCGACTAACCCGTCCGCGGTGCTCGCAACCGCGGTGGAGACAATCCTCCACGACAAAGGCGTGTGCTGCGGAAAGGACTCCGCCCTCGAAGATGCCGTGCGCTCGAATCCTCCGTCCTTGAAGGAACTCAGTGTCAAGTTGCAGGGAAGGCATGTCTTGAGCGACGGCCGGCACGTGATGGTCAATGCGGAGTATGTCCCGCAAAGTTCGATTACCTCTGACCGCATGATCGGCGCCCTGCTGGAACAGCACGCCCCGCTCATCGAATGGAAATCGCACTTGTACGTGTTATACGGAGCGATCTTCGATAAAACTCTCTATTCCACCGGACGGGCGCAATTTGCGATCCGCAAACTTTTCTTGCGGGATCCACGCTTTTCTGACGAGCGAAGTGAAGTCGAGTTCAACCGCGGAGCCGACGACTGGGGAAAGATTGAAGGATTCATGACGCTGTCGGTTGTGCGGCAATAGCGCCCCTACAGCGATTCCAGGAAGTTCGTCACCGCCCGCAAAACCGGCTCGGGCTCCTGGATGAACAGCGCGTGTCCCAGGTTGCGAAACTTCACATGCGCGTGATGGGGCAACAAGCGCGCGGCCAGCGCAACATCCGCATCGGACATCAAGCCGCCTAATTCCGGTGTGCCTTGCAGAAGCAGCGTTGGACAAGCGATTCCACGCAGAACCGTTTCACCGTCCCAGCCTTCGAGCGCCGACCCGTCGAGCACCATGTCGTATGCATCAGCGTCAGCCTGCTGCACGCATCGCGCCCACGAGAGCAGATAGGCCTCATCGTTGCCGGGAAGTTTGCGGATCGTAACCGACTGATCTGTGCCCGGACCTGGCAGCACAATTTTGCCGATACCCTCGGCGATCTGCTCGACGGAACCGCCCCGGCGCGCCAGATCGCGCAGCCCCGAAAACAGGGCCGTGTACATTGGGTTGTGAAGCTGCCGGACGACGATCATGTTGTCGCCGAGAATCAGGGCGCGCACCAGTTCCGCATGATGCGAAGCGACCCACATGGCCAGCATGCCGCCGAGCGAATGTCCAAAGAGCACGGCGGGAGCGGAAACGCGCTCGCGAAGCAGGCGAGCGATGTCTTCAGAATATTGTGGACCATGATATCCGCGCGCCACGCGGGAAGACCTGCCATGACCGCGCAGGTCAGGAGCGAAGATGTGCCAGCGCAGGCTCAGCGCCGGAATCACCGGGAGAAATATCTGCCAGCGCCGGCCGAGTCCGTGCAGCAGCACAAGCGGCGGCCCATGCGCAGGGCCTTCGGCATAATTCAGCTGAACTTCGCCAGTGTCGAAGGTGCGCTCGACAAGGCCTGGAAGTATTGCGCTCACAATCGCCGCCTGTTCGCCGCGTCTCTCGCTGCTGCGGTCTGAGGGGCAAGCCGCGTCTCTAAACTCGAGATTGCCCTCAGCGTTCTCCCCACTTGAGCTTGGTAGCGAGCACTTCGAAAAATGTTTTCTGAAAACGCAACAGCCGGGCCGAATGCTCCGCCCTAACGCAGCGCACGATATCGCCGTCTCGCATGGGCATACCGACCTGTCCATCGAGACTCAGGTACCCTTCTTCCTCTCCGGTCTTAACCTGGATTTCGATCTCGACCGTATCGCGCACTACGACCGGACGGTGCGTCAATCCGTGGGGCGAGACGGGAGTAATGACGAAGGCATTCACATCCGGTTTGAGGATGGGCCCGCCTGCGCCGAGAGAATATGCGGTAGAGCCGGTCGGTGTCGCGATGATCAGACCATCGGCTCGGTAACTGGAAACAAACTCCGCATCCACGAAAAGCTCGAAGTAATTCAAGCGCGCGATGGCGCTCTTGCTCACCACCAGCTCGTTCAAGGCGGAGTGAGTAGCAAGAATCCCGCCGTCCCGCACCAGGGAGCAACTCAGCATCGATCGGTTGTCGACGATGTAATGCCCTTTCTCGATGGCATCCAGAGCGGGATACAGATCGGCCAGCGGAACCTCGGTCAAGAATCCGAGCGTGCCGAGGTTGACGCCAAGGATCAGCGTTCCGGCTTTCGCCACCGCGCGCGCTGCCGAGAGCAGCGTCCCGTCGCCGCCGAGCACCAGGGCCAGATCTGGCGCCTGCGCGGCCAACTCGCTTCGCGGCATGACGATGGCAGGCGAAAAATAGGCGGCGCTTTCCTGGTCCGCCACCACCGCGTAGTGGCGCTGGAGCAGCCATTTTTCGAGCGGAGGCAGTGCTTCGGCCAGCTCGGGACGGTCCGGCTTGGAAATGATGGCGACGGTTCTCCGGCGGGTTGAGTTTTGAATCGGGTCGGACATTTGTTCGGATTTCTCTGCGGATATCTCTTCTGGCTTCTCTTCCTGCATCGGACATCCGATTGTACAGAATCACTGGGCTGCGGGAGCCGAAAACTCTGCGTGCAGCAGGAATTCGCGATTGCCTTCGCCGCCGAGGATGGGAGACTCGGTCCACTCGGCGCGCGTGCATCCGAGGCCCAAGAGCGCCGCTTCCACCCTGGCCACGGCCGCTCGCTGCGCCGATTCCTCGCGCACGATTCCACCCTTGCCCACCAGTTCCCTGCCCGCTTCGAACTGCGGTTTCACTAGCACCACAATCTGGCAGGCTGGATCGGAAGTCGAGCTGAGGTAAAACGACACGGCGCGAATCACCGCCGGCAGCACTAGCGTGGCCGAGATGAAGGACACATCCATGGCGATGAAGTCAATAGGCTCGCCAACGTCGCCGGGCTCGAGATAGCGGGCGTTGGTTTTTTCCAGCAGCCGAATGCGCGGGTCGTTGCGCAAGCCGAAATCCATCTGACCATAACCAGTGTCGACGGCAATCACCCTGGCGGCGCCGTGCTGCAGCATGCAGTCGCTGAAGCCTCCGGTGGAAGCGCCGACGTCGAGACAGACTTTGCCGTGGAGATCGATTCGCCAATGATCGAGGGCCTTCTCTAACTTGAGCCCGCCGCGGCTGACGTAGCGTAGATCCGCGCCCAGCAGGCGCAAGGCCGAGGCGGAGTCGATCGATGCGCCCGCCTTCTCGATCTTCTGCTCGTTGACGAGAACTTTTCCGGCGAGGATGAGCGCCTGCGCCCGTTCACGCGATGGCGTGAGGCCTCGGTCCACGAGCAATTTGTCGAGACGTGTCTTCACTGACTATCGCATGAGAATCGAAAAAACGAATCCGCCGGATGCGTCTAGCACCCGATGCTGTGCAGAATGTTGAACACGATTTATTAACAGGAAGTTACAAGATTGAGTCCCCGCTTTTCCACAAACTTTTCCTCTGCGGATGTTGAAAATTCGGCGGCGATTGCCGGAGGGTGGGCAGGAGCGTCATCCGGTTATCGGGTGATCGGTGATCGGGCCATCTGCGGATCGAAATTCAAAAGCAGAGGCGGAGAACTGTGTAACTCAGATGACCCGATGGCCCGATCATCCGATGGCCCGATCGTCCATCACCCCGCAACTTCTTCCAGGACCTTTTGGTCGATATCGAAGTTGGCGTGCACGTTCTGCACATCCTCATTATCTTCGAGCGCTTCGAGCAGCCGAATCATCTGCGCCGCCTGCTGCCCTTCCAGCTTGATGTAGGTGTCGGGAACCATGGCCACGCTCGACGAAACCGGCGTGATGCCAGCCTTCTTCAGGGCCTCCAGCACGCCTTCGTAGGCGGAAGTGTCGGTCAGGATTTCCCAGTTCTCGCCATCGTCCTTCAAATCCTCGCCGCCCGCTTCCAGGATAATGTTCATCAGATCGTCTTCCTTGGCCGCCGACTTGGCGATAATGATGTCGCCCTTCTTGTGAAACATATACGAAACCGAGCCCGCTGCGGCCATGTTGCCATTGTTTTTCCCGAACACGTGGCGGATTTCGCTCACCGTGCGATTGCGGTTGTCGGTGGAAATTTCGGCCAGCAAAGCCACGCCGCCCGGGCCGTAGCCCTCCAGCACAAACTCTTCGTAGGTGAGGCCCGGCAGTTCGCCGGTGCCGCGCTGGATGGCGCGTTTGATGTTGTCGGCAGGCATGTTCTCGGACTTCGCCGCCAGGATCGCCGTGCGCAGGCGCGGGTTCATATCGGGATCGCCGCCGGACTTCGCCGCCATCGCGATTTCCTTGATGAGACGGGTGAAAATCTTGCCGCGCTTGGCGTCGAGCGCGCCCTTCTTGTGCTTGATGGTTGCCCATTTCGAATGGCCGGACATAGCTGTACCTCGTCTCTAGAATACTTGAATGGCGGTGGTTCTCGGAATTACGGGTCCGCCCGCGGAGGAAATCACAGGATCAGCCTCGACATAAAACGTTCAGGCGAATGGAGATTATAGCACGGGGCGATGGATCACCCGTGCCTTCCACTCGGACCCAGCAACGGGCGAAGGCAGGTACGACCACCTGCCGTTGACATTTCCAGTCCGTCGGCTAGGATACAGAGAAAGATGGAATCAACGGGGTAGAGGAGCCAAAAATGAATATCGAAATCCGCGACCGGGCCCTGGAGGCCAGAATTCAGAGACAGATCCAGGCGACCGGCTCCTCCAGCATAGAGGAAGTTCTACTCCGCCTGCTCGAGACGCAGGAGGAACAGGACCGCTGGCTCTTGGAATACCGCGAGGAGAACAATGCAAAAATCCGGCGCGGATGCGGTCAACTCGACCGGGGCGAGGGCATTCCTGAAGACCGGCTCGACGCCTATCTGGCGGAATTGAAGGCCAAACCTGAATGAGCGCGCGCTACGTCCTCGCGCCCGAGGCCGCTCTCGATCTCGTCCAAATCTGGCGTTACCTCAAAAAGCAAAGCAGTGTTGCCGTCGCGGACCGTGTGGAATCCGTCATCCGCGACAAGATCGTATTCTTGGCAAGAACGCCAGGAGCTGGACACCGGAGTGAGAATTTGACGGACGAAGCGGTGAAGTTCTTCCCAGTCTATTCCTATCTTATCGTTTACCGGCCAGAGACAAAACCCTTGCAAGTGGTCTCCATCCTACACGGCCATCGGAACGTAGAACGAATTCTCAAAAGCCGTTTGTAACCGGAGAATTGCGCAAATGAAAGGGTGGCCCATCCCTGCGTTCTTTGCAAGAGTGGGCGGCGATGCTCGCCGACACAACCTCTGTAGTATCTGCGCTGTGAACAGTTCATCTCTTACTCTTCCAAAGTGCGCGAGGGTCGGCGCATCTCCGCGTCATCAGCAATGTAACGCTTGATAGCTAAGCCATGAGGTACCCTTGGTCGGGAACCTCCATGGCCACGAAAACTCTCTACCGCCAACTCGCTCATCTCGAAGCCAGCCGGTATCTCTTCGGCCCCAACGAAGCCGCAAGCGTCGTCCAGCTGCTGAAGCGCCTCGACGCAGCGCGCTTCCCCGATACGGCATCGCTGATCCGCTTCCATGAAGCATTGCTTTTTCTGCGCGCTTTTCCTCAAGGCCCAGCCGTGGTTCGCGCCACCGAGCGCATTCTGAATCGTTTCCACAAGAGAGTGGAAGCATTACGCAAAGCCGGAGCCGACATGGACGACTTCGACACTTTCGAAGTCGCCGGCATTGCCGGCACCGAGATGGAAGACACGCTCAGCTTCGATGTTGCGAGCTGGCTCATCAACACTAGTCGCATGCCCGGCAAAGTCGAAATCGCTTGGGAAAACTACGAGCCCGGACGCGACCTAGGCAATACCGGCCCGCGCTTCATCCCGTTGCTCGAGGACGATGCCTATGTCGAAGCCGACACGCCTTGGCGCCAATGGCTGGAGACGGCTGGAGGAAAGAAGAATGCCACGCCGGCGTGGCTGATTGAACGTTTCGAGCGATTGCCCCTGCCCGCGCAACAAAAAGCCGAACTCTACGAATCTCTGCGCGTGCCTTTGCGTTGGAGTCTTGAGAACTCTGGCGTTACGCGAACGCGAAACTGGAAGCCGGTGCGCAGCGTTTTCTATCACAGCGAACCGCTCATCAGCCGGAGCCAGGTCTCGCTGGCCGACGAGTTGGCGCGGCGTCCACCGCAACTGACGCGGCTTTCGCGCAAGCAGGGCGACGAGATTATGGAGTTGATCCGCGAGGTCATGCTGGTGCGTTACCGCGAACTTTACGGCACTACGCTGGGCGATCCGCGGTCGGTGGTGCGCTCGGATGTGGGCCGCGGCGTTTCGATTTATCTCTGGAACCTGCCGCCCGATCGCCGTCTGCCGCTGCGCGCCTATGTCGCGGGGTTGACGCTGAAGAATGGCGTGCCCATCAACTACATCGAAGCCATCGGGCTCTGCGAGTGGATGGAGGTCGGCTTCAACACTTTCTATACTTTCCGCGGCGGCGAAGCGGGATGGATTTACGCGCAAGTATTGCGCTGCCTCTGCCACCTGATGGGAACGACGTGCGTCTCGGTCTATCCGTATCAACTGGGCCATGAGAACGAGGAGGCGATCGCATCGGGCGCGTTCTGGTTCTACCGGAAACTGGGATTCAGGCCGGGACGCGCCGATCTCCAAAGACTGGCCGAACGCGAAGAGCGGAAAATCGCCGCCAATTCAAAATACCGGACACCCGCGCACACCCTGAAGCGGCTGGCGGCGGGACACGTCTTCTACGAGTTGCCAGGAGGCGAAGTGGGGGCGTGGGACAGATTTTCAACCCGCAACATCGGACTGCGAATCAACCGGCGTATGGCGCGCGATTTTGGCGGAGATGCCGGCCTCATGCGCGAGCACGCGAGGCGTGTGCTGGAGAAAATCCTGGGAGTAAGGACATCGTCGTGGACGCCGCTGGAGAAAGCCGCCTTTGAGAACTTCGCGCTTGTTCTGGCCGATGTTCCGGGATTGCGCGCGTGGACACGAGAAGAAAAAGAAGACCTCGTCCGAATCATCCGCGCCAAAGCCAAGCCGGATGAAATGCTCTACCTGCATCTTATGCAGCGGCATGGGCGGTCAAGGCGGGCGTTGCTCGCGCTCGGGTCATAGGCAGCGGTTGAGATGACCATCCTGCGACGGATAAACCCGCGCCATTCTTCCCACGCTAACGTGGCCCACACCCTACGGGGCATGTATCTCTGGACCGGCTTTCGGAGTGCGCTTAGGCTTCGCAATGAGCCGATCAATGTCATGCACGAAATGGTGAAGGAACATCATCGCTTCCTCATCCTCTGGGCTCATCATCTCATGCATAAATGAACCTCCTGTCATCTCTAGCGTGTTCATAAGAGTTCTGCGTGCGCGGTCGATCGCGCGTGGGTTGCCGTCCTCGATCGCATGGTACAAATGAACCCCGAGCTCATACAGCCAAGGGAAGTCGTCGCGCAACATGCTGAACGCCATTAGAATGGGAATGCCGCCTGCGTCCGGCGATTCCCTCCACATCGGGTGATGCAGAAGTTCATCTAGCATCATCGGATGGATCCGCCTGCGTCTCTTCATACGTCGGGGATCGTTCCCGAGTTGGCCTGCAACACGATCGGGAACGTCGCGAACTAAGACTTTGATCTCCTCAAAGAACTTTGCAACTGACGTCTCATCACTGCGTGCCGGTGATTGAGCGGGTTCTTTTTTTCGGCTTTTTAGGAGCTCAGCGACCGAATCACGGAACGCCTTGACTCGGAGCCGAACAGCTTCCTCCCTTGGGTCGGCCTGGGGGTGACGACGGATGAGTTGGAGGACGAGCCCGGTGACCGCGTCCTCTTCGTCAGTACAGTTCTGAAAATGTGCGAAAGGCCCGGTCGCAGCCTCGGCCATAGTCACGCCGAGGGCGATCCCGAGTACCCGATCATCCGCGCCCATCTTGCCCTTCCCGATCCCAGTTTCGTAGAGGATCCATGGGCGATTGATGCTGTTAGATGTTAAGAGCGCCACCACAGCCGTTGCAGCGTCGAGTTTCTGCATGATGGCTCCGTACCATTCCTGCCCATACTCGATGCCAGCGTTACCTTTGCGATCCGACGACCGGAACGATTTGAGAACACCTCCGCTTGTATCCGTTAACAAATTACCGAACGCTTCTGCGAGGTCTGCATCTCGACTGTCATGGCTAATAAATACAAGCGGGTTTTCCGTTGTTGGACGTTTAGGTTCGGGCTGAACCTGAACCTCAGGCGACGAAGACGACTTCTTACGAAGATGTGGTGGCATGAACTCTAACTCCAGTTTTCCAACCTAACCAGCCTGACTGCTTGCGCAGTCACTTTCGAGTATCTCAGCCCCTGTCATTACTTTGACTCGACTAAGTGTACTCCAGGCAGGTGGACCACGTTATGTGGAAAGTGTAAGGCCGTTTTATCTTTGGACGTCGGCCGAAAGAGCCGGGAGGATGCCACTTCTCGCATCGAGAAGGGGCCTGCTAAACAGCCGACGCCGTTCGACCCCAGGTGGAAAAAGGTCAAATGGTACTACATCCATGGCGCTGATAGCGCAAAATCAGGCCCGCCCCGCAAACTCCCGCGTTTCTGTGGACACCTTGACGGTTTCTCCTTCTTTAATGAAGAGGGGAACGCGAATCTCGATGCCAGTCTCAAGCTTCGCCAGCTTGGTCACGCTGCCGCTGGAGGTGTCGCCGCGGACACCGGGCTCCGTGTAAGTGACATTCAGCTCCACATGGGGCGGCAGCTGCAGGCCGATGGGGTTGCCGTTGTACCTATGCAACTGGATGATGACGCCTTCCACGATAAAGTCCACAGCGTCCCCGATCATCTCGCCGGAAAGGGTGAGGGTCTCGAAACTCTCCTGGTCCATGAAGTAGAAACCGCTTGCGTCCCTATAAAGAAAGGACGCCGGAACCGTTTCGAGGTCCGGCTCCTTGAATCTGTCACTGGCCTTGAATGTCTTGTCAAATACCGCGCGTGTAATGAGATTACGCATCTTCAGGCGGACCAAGGTCTGTCCGCCCCGGGCTGTAGGGGTGGACACCTCCGCTTCCAGGCACACGAATGGCGTGTTTTCAAACTCGAAAAACATTTTGCGCTTCACGTCGATGGCATCGATCAATGCGGCCATGATTTCCTCTAAGACAGGGCTCGTAACTAGTGGATTCTAGTCTATCGAGAAATAGGGGGCGCGGCCGGGTTCAACATAATCGACACAGCCACCGCGATTTCACACGTTTGCCGTTCGTCGCGCCTTATACGCATACACAACCGCCAGCAGCGGCGGCGCAAGCAGAAATCCCCAGAACGGAATCACAAATCCAAGGACGAGTGGGACGAGAATCGATGCCCACATGGGCACCCGCGCCGCGCGGCGCATGATGTAGGGCTGAAGGAGCAAGCCATCCACCACCACGATCACCGCATAAAGAACGAGCACGTAGAGCGGATGCTGCCAGTCTTGCCAGCGCAGGACGGCGGCCAGCACCGGGCCGAGCAATCCGAGAATGGGCCCGAGGTGGGGAACGATCTGCAACACGGCGGCCAGCGCCGCCCACAGCGGAGCCCACGGGATGCGGATGATCCAGAGGCCGACGAGCCAGAGAAGGCCGACGGCGAGCGAGTCCTGCAACTGGCCGATAGCCCATCGCTTGAGAGCGGCGGCCGTGATTCGGAAGTGATCGGCTGCGGTCATGCGCGTGTCTTCACCGCGTGTCGTCACTGCGCGGGTGTGAGCGAAAACTTTCTCGCAAATTCCACTGGCAAAGATGGCGTCCCGCCTGCGCAGGAGCAAACATATCGTGCTACTTCGTTGGCGAGAGTATTGATTTCGTCCAAGTCCATTTTGCGGAGTAGTCCCAGAACTAATGCGGCAGTGAAGGAATCGCCGGCGCCCACGGTGTCGACGACCCTCACCGGACGAGATGGGCAATCGGACCATCGACCCTCCTGATAGAGCAAGCTGCCCTTCGCGCCACGCGTTAGCGCAACTAATCGCAGGCTGAAAGTTTGCGCGAGGCATTCGATCTGGCGCTCGGTTTTATGCTCGATCTTTTGCTCGGTCGAGCCGGGCAAACTCAATACTTCGGCAAGGGCCGGCAGTTCGTCATCGTTCAACTTCAGCACGTTTGCCAGCTGGAGCGATTCCTCAATCACACCGCGCGAATGGAACTGTTGGCGCAGATTGATGTCGAAGACGCGCAGCGCGTTCGGTGGCGTTGCCGCCACCAGTTGCTGAATCGTGTTGCGGGACGGTTGGCAACGCTGGGCAAGGCTGCCGAAGCAGATTGCGTCCGCCTCGCGCGCGGCCGCGAGCGCCTCCGGCGTCACGGCAATGTGGTCCCAAGCGACATTCTCCTGAATGGTGAAATGGGCCAGCCCATCGCCGGAAAGCGCGACCTTTGCGGTCCCTGTAGATACGAGCTCATCCACTTGCACGGTGGTGTCCGGCAGGCCCATCTCGTTGAAGCGGCGGATGACTTCGCGCCCGTAGTCGTCATTGCCTACGCGCGTGATGAACTTTACCGGCGCGCCGAGGGCGTGCGCGTGATAGGCGAAGTTCGCTGGCGCTCCACCGAGCTGCGGTCCTGCGAGCAGCAAGTCCCACAGCACTTCTCCTACCCCGACAACCGCGCCGACAACGTTCAAGCCCATGGCGACCCTATTCGATGCCCAGTTGTTTCTGGATTTGCTCCAGCGGCACGCCCTTCGTCTCCGGAACCAGCGTCTTCACCCAAATCAGTTGCAGAACCATCATGAAGGCGAAGAAGGAGAAGACATAGCCGGGTGGAAAAGCGGTGACCATCTTGGGAAAGAAAGTTGTCAGCAGGGCGGCGAAGATCCAATGCGTGAAGCTGCCCAGGGACTGACCTTCCGCGCGCTGCCGGTTGGGAAATATCTCGGAGATAAAAACCCAGATGACCGCCCCCTGGCCGATGGCGTGGGCGGCGATGAAAGCGAAGATGCAGATCGGCACGATCGCGTAATGCGCAGTGAAGAACGCCCAGGCCACGAGACCGAGCGAACCGATGTAGCCGAACGAGCCAATAAAGAGAAGGGTGCGGCGGCCCAGCCGGTCAATCAGCCAGAGGCCGACAAAAGTGAAGATGAGATTGGTGACACCGATGCCGACGGATTGGAGCAGAGAGGCTTTCGCACCCAGACCGGTCAGTTCAAAAATGCGCGGCGCGAAGTAGAGAATCGCATTGATTCCGGAGAGCTGGTTGAAGAATGCAATCAAGATGGCGAGCATGATCGGCTTGCGAAGACGGCGCGTCCAGAAGTGCGCCGATGACGCTTTTTCCGACGACGCAGCGACGATCTCGTTCGCCTCGGCTTCGATCTCGGCGGCTGAGGTTTTCGGCCGGATGCGTTGCAGGACCTCCAACCCGGCCTCGCGGTTGCCCCTCTTGCCGAGAAGCCAGCGCGGGCTTTCGGGAAGGCCGAAGCAGAGCAGCGCGTAGAGCAGCGAGGGGAACGCGGCCACACCCAGCATCCAGCGCCAGGCATTTTCGCCAATGCCGGCGAGCATCGCGTTGGATACGTAAGCGATCAGGATGCCGAAAACAATATTGAACTGAAACATGCCGGCAAGTCGGCCCCGGAATTTAGGCGGCGCAATTTCCGAGATGTACAGCGGAGCCGCTACGGTGGAGATGCCGATGCCCAAACCTCCGATGACACGCGCAGCGATAAAAAACCAAACATTGGGCGCCAGTCCTGAGCCCACGGCGCCGACAAAGTAGAGGACGCCGATCCAGAGCAGCGTGGCTTTGCGTCCGAAGCGGTCGGCGGGCCATCCGCCGATTAGCGCCCCAATGACGGTGCCGTAGAGGGCGGAACCAATTATGGCAACTCCGTGCCAGAATGGGCTCAGGCCCCACAGCGACTGAATGGTTTTTTCCGCGCCGGAGATGACGACCGTATCAAAACCGAAAAGGAATCCGGCTAGGGCGGAAGTGAGCGACCAGAAGAAGACGCGAGCATTCATAGGCAGATTGAGACGATGATCGCATCTCACGATAAACGCATCGCTCACTCTGCGCAAATGTGAGGCCGGCTCTCGTCAGTCCGACCACGCGGTTACTCGGGAGATGCGTATTAGTAGTAGGCTCGCACCACGTATTGCTGCAGCATTCTCTGGGTGTTGAAGAACGATCCGTTGAGTGCAATCGCGTGCCGCATGATGTCGATGAAGTTGACTCGATAGCCATAGAACATGGGGAGGATATCGTGCTCCAGCTTCTGGTAGAGCGAGAGAGCATCGCGAGCCCGGTCGTTGGCGGCCGGCTCTCCATTGCCCTGCTCTCCAATCGACCAGCCTGTGACTCCTTCGATCAGGCCTTCTATCCACCAGCCGTCCAGGACACTGAGGCTGGGGATGCCGTTCAGAGCCGCCTTCATGCCGCTGGTCCCGGAAGCTTCCAATGGCGGCTGCGGCGTATTCAGCCAGAGATCCACGCCCGAGGTCATGCGTTTCGCGACGTCCAGATCGTAGTTCGCCAGGAAAACTACGGGCACGTCGTTCTTGAGAATCTCCTTCATCTTGAAGATCTGCTGGATCAGGGCTTTGCCGTCCTGGTCGCGGGGATGCGCTTTGCCGGCGCAGAGAATCTGGATCCGGCCCACGTCCTTGCTGATTCGCCGCAGTTGCTCGATGTCATTGAAGAGAAGATCCGGACGCTTGTAGGCCGTGATCCGCCGCGCAAAACCAATGGTGAAGGCTTCCCGGTCGAGCTCGACCTGACCTTCGGCGCTGGCGTATTGGAGCAATTCCGTCTTCGCCTGCATATGCGCTGCCCAGAGTTCATCCTTAGGAATGCTCTCGGCGTAGCGCAAACTGAAATTGTCCTGCCGCCAGTCCGCGATGTACCTGTCGTAGAGCGCCTGAAGCGGAGGACAAGTCCAGGTGCCCACGTGGACGCCGTTAGTGATCGCGTCAATCTGATAACCGGCGAACATCAGGCGCGAAACCTCCCCGTGTTTCTTGGCCACACCATTGATGTACCGGCTCATGTTGAGGGCGAGATGAGTCATGTTGAGGACGGAGGCCGGTTTCTTCGGGGTAGGCTGACCGTATTGCCGTGTTCCGATGACCCGCGGCGCAACATCGGGATAGAACATCTCGGAAAAATCGCCTTTGCAGCCGAGCACGCGGCTCACGACCTCAAGCGGAAACTGGTCGTGGCCAGCGGGAACCGGTGTATGGGTGGTGAAGATGCAGCGCTGCCGCACGGCTGCGATGTCGTTCACGTTGATTTGCGTCCGCCCGGCTTTTCGGGCCTCCTCCTGCAGCAAGGCCAGGATCAGGAAGCTGGCGTGCCCCTCGTTCATATGGAAGCGCTCGATCTGGTCGTGACCAAGGGCGCGCAGCACCTTTACGCCTCCAATGCCAAGCACGACTTCCTGACAAAGGCGCAGGTACCAGTCGCCGCCATAGAGGGCGCAGGTGATGCCACGATCCCACTCGCTGTTCTCCGGGAGATCGGTGTCGAGCAGGTACACGGGCACCACGAACCCGCTTACTCCGCGAACGGAATATCTCCAGGCGCGCAGACGCACCGGGCGGCCCTCGATGCTGATGGTGGCTTGCACTCCCATATCCCTCAGGTGCGTGCCGACTTCCCATTGGGCAGGCTCTTCGGTTTGCCCACCGCTCGCGTCCAGCCGCTGAATAAAGTAACCGCTGCGGTGCAAGAGCGAGACGGCGACCATGGGTACGCGCAGGTCGGCGGCGGCTCGGATGGTATCTCCAGCAAGAACGCCCAGCCCACCGCTATAGGTCGGAATGGCCGCCTCCAGGGCGATTTCCATGGACATGTAGGCAATCTTCGCCGGTCCCTGCAGGACGCGAGTGACAGCCGGCCCCAATGCCGACAGGCGATCTTTCAGCACGTACTCGGTGGCGCCCTGCTTCATCATGGCCACGGCCGTGTCCTCACCAGTGATGCCCGAGATCACAATGAAAGGGATCTTCATGCCAGTGCGCTGGAGCAGTTGCAGCGCACGCGCGGCACTGAATTGCGACAAGGTGCAATCGGCGAGGATGAGATCGGGAACCGTCTGCAGTTGCTGAAGATAGGCGGCTTCGTTTTCCACCCGTTCCCAGGACACCTGGAACTGGCTGTGAGCCAGTTCCTCGACCACCAATAAAGCGTCTTCGGGGCTGTCGTCGACGATCAGCACGCGAAGCGCGGGCTGGGCTGCATCCAGGTGCTCAGCGCCGTTCATCGCGAGCCCTCGCGATCCAGCGGCGCCCGGTTGATCGAGTGCTAGGCGCCATTTTGCATCCCTCTGGAGAGCACACTGTCGGGCAGAACTTGAACGGTCTCTCCGCCCGGATGCAGGAAGAGCAACTGTTCGGAAAGCGCCGACACCTCCGCTATCCATGCCTGCGCATTCTCGTCACCGGCATCGGCCTTCGCCAGGAACTCGCGATAAGCTTGTCCCATCCATTCGTGGCAGAGGGTTTGAACCCACCAGAGATCGACCGCGAAGGGCAAGGAGCGCGAGAGAACGACCAGCTTCTGGAGTTGTTCAATCGAGCGCACGTCGGCGACATTGGTGGCCACGGCCTCAGCCATTTTTTCAATTCTCTTTCTGGTCACAAACTCGAGCGTGGCGGCGTCCAAAATGATGTCTAGCGCCTTGGCTTCCGCCAACAGCGAGTGCACATGGTCGCGTCCCAATTCGTCGGCCGCGAGGGCATCTCGAAGAAAGCTGTTCAGAGCTGACCTCGCAGAGGACTGGAAACTCCTCGGAAGCGGCATCCCGGAACTGGTCAGAAAGCGCATAAACTCCGCATGCCGCTCGTAGACTTGACGATGGGCGGCGTCGACTTCCGCCAAAACCGAATTCGACAAAACACCCAGAACTTTCCTTTGTTCATCTCGGAAGAGCGCCTGAAGGGAATGCACCTCGCCGAAGACTTGTCTCAGGCAGGAACGTATCTCCGTCTCATCCTTTTTCCCTTCAGCGTGCGAGTACGCCTCGACCAGCTCGTTCAATCTCGCGCGGTCGCCTTCCGCCATGCCGTCGGCTCGGACTCCGGCTGCCAGATGGTGCTCACCGAAATGCACTGCGCCAAAATCGAGCGTAGCGGATTCCTGCGTAATGGCTGACGTGAACCGGGCCTTGCCCACGACAAGTTTGGCATTGCCCGATTGCCGGCAAGAGTGCTCCTTGCGGTCAACAGCATAGCAATACAGTTCGGCGTGGTCACCATAGGCTTCAAAGATGTCACTGACCGCATAGTGACTGCCGACTTTGAGCAGATCGACCCGGGAGGGCTTCACGAAAGCTTCGTAGATTCGGGCTCCGTCGCCGTGCTCGGGAAGATTGCTTTTCGCTTTTGCCAGCCGCTGAAGAAAATCAGCTTCCACCCCATCTCCGAACACCTGCTCGGCGAGGTCAATCGCGCGTCCGGCGTAGTGCAGCACCTGAACGGTCTCGATACCGGAGATCTCATCGAAGAACCAGCCACAGCTCGTGTACATGAGCATGGCGTGGCGCTGTAATTCCAGCAGCTTCAGCGCCGCAACTCGCTCCTTGCCGTCGAGCTCGCGCGCGGCGTGTTTCCTGAAAAAGCGATCGACACTTTCATTCGAGCGATCGAGAGCTACATCGATGTATTCGTTCCGGGCCGCCCATGGGTCCTTCAACAGCTCCTGGGCGCGCTGTTCATATTTTGGAGCTAACGCATCACGCAGCCAATCCAGAGCATCGCGCAAAGGTTGGCGCCACTCCTGATTCCACCCGTTGTGACCGCCCGAATTGCAGCCACAGTTGCTGCGCCAGCGCTCAATGCCGTGGATACAACTCCACGCCGTATTTTCGACAATCTCGACGCGGTGGATCGGCGGATGCCGTTCCAGGTACTCTCCGTAATTGGTGAGTTGAGCAAGCTGGTTCGACTCGATGTAGGCGAGGGCCGAGGCCAGCGCCATTTCTCCGAACCGGTGGTGATGACCATACGTCTCGCCATCGGTCGCGATATGCACCAACTCCGGCCACGGACGCAGATCTTCCGCGAAACCGGCCATGAGCCGCTTGGCGAATCCCTCGCCGTTGGCCAGCAGGTCCTCGAAAGCGACGGCCCGCGAAATCGGGCCATCATAGAAAAACAGGTTGATTTTCCGGCCCGAGGGCAGATTCAGACGGTAGGGCATCGAGGGATCGATCCGCTCTCCGCTCACGTCCTTCCAGGTTCGCCCCCCAATCTTGCTTTCCTGGCGCGCCTGCCCCGGAGCCAGAATCGTGAACTTGATCCCCAACTTCGCGAGGATTTCCAGAGTCTCGACATCGACCGCTGTTTCCGGGAGCCACATTCCCTCGGGAAAGCGCCCGAACCTATACTCGAAATCCCGGATGCCCCACATTACCTGGGTCTGCTTATCGCGCTGGTTGGCCAGGGGCATGATGATGTGGTGGTAGGCCTGAGCGATCGCCGAACCGTGACCCGAAAATCTTTCCCGGCTGGCCTGGTCTGCCTGGAGAATGGCTCGATAAACCTTAGGCGATTTTCTCTCCATCCAGGAAAGCAGGGTGGGGCCGAAATTGAAACTGATTTTCTCGTAGTTGTTCAGGATCCGAGTGATTCGCTGCTCGGTATTGAGGATGCGGGCGGCTGAGTTCGGCGCATAGCACTCGGCGGTGACGCGCTCGTTCCAATCGTGATAAGGGTAAGCCGAATCCTGCAGTTCAACCGCCTCAAGCCAAGGATTTTCTCGAGGAGGCTGGTAAAAATGGCCATGAATGCACACATAACCCATAAAGAATCTCTTATGAAGAGCCCCAGTGCTTCCACGTTACTACAAAAGCGCGCGTAAAGAGAAATAAACCGCGGCGAGCCCTACTGAGTTTTCGTCACATTTCCAGTGTGAGCGCCCTCACTGACACGAGCGCAAGTCTCCAGTGAAACTGACCTGCGACAAGAATCGTAATAAACACTCGTCCCCGAAATAGAACCCGAATGTCTGGGGAGCAGCGGCGACGAGGATGGATTACGACCGGTCGTCAGCCAGTACCTAAAAGGAGCGACACCGCCATGACGCATACAACCGCAATGACCACGACGTCAAGAGCAACCAACCAGGCAACCGAAAATACCAGCGAGCTTCAGGAGCAAATCCGCCGGCGTGCGTATGAACTGTACGAGCAGCGAGGAAGAACTGATGGCCACGAGACGGACGATTGGCTGCAAGCAGAGCTGGAACTGACTCAATGGATGTCGGATAAAATCGCGGCATAGAACCAAACATCGAGTAGGACACTGAGCGGCCCCGGTTCACCCCGCTTCCGTTTTGATGCTCACGGTCGGCGCCCAGCGCTTGACCCAGGGGCCGCGTCCGGGCCGGAACCGGCGCAAAAAGCCCTCTGAAGCCGACCCCATCGATCTGGTTGAGAATCGTCACCACCGCCCTTTGAACAATTCTGTCCTCCTGTGCAGCGACGCGCAATGGACGTTGCCGCCTATCGGCCTTCGGATTATTGGCTCGTCGTGAGGGCTGTGCCCGATACGCTCCTTGCGGCACCCGATAGTGTTCCCCTTCACGCCATCGATTTCGGAAAAGCGTGGCCACAAAATTACCTTGACAGCCCACGGGCGGCGTTCTAGAATCCCGCAACTAGAGCGAGCGCTCGTCTTGGTAAAGCGAGGAGGCGACCCGATGCCGAAGCTTCTGGACAACACCGTCGCCCAGAACAAGCTCAAAATCGAACGCGCCGCGCGCAAGCTCTTCACCCGGCAAGGGTTTCACGGCACAACCGTTCGGGAAATCGCTCGCAGCGCCGGCGTATCCATGGGCAAGCTCTACCTCTACTACCCGAACAAGGAAGACATCTTCATCGGCCTGGTCCAGCACATGGAGCAGAACATGGAAGCCCTCCGGCAAAAAGAGATTCTCCCCTTGATGCAATCGCCCGATCCGGAGTCGCTGAGGAAGCTGGGAATGGCCGTCGGCCGCATCGTCCGGGAGAATCTGGACTACTGGCGGCTGATGTACGTCGACGTCGTCGAGTTCCGTCATAAGCACTTCATTCACAGCTATCGCGAAGTTGCCGGAGGTCTGCGGACCTATTCGGCGGCCTTGTTTCAAAAGGCGCCGATTCCCTTCCCCAGCGATGTGAACCCCGGGTTTGCCTATGTCAGTTTGTACATGCAGTTTGTTACCCATTTTCTGGTGGAGAACCTCTTCGGCGCCAAGCGCTATCTGGGCGTGAGTGACGAAGAAGCCGTCGATCAGTTTGTCCGTCTGTACACGCGCAGCCGGAAGGGCCGGGCTGCGAAGCGGTAATTGCGGCACAAGGAGGAGTTATGCGAATGCGAACACTCGCGACGCTGCTGGCAGCCGCCAGCATTTTCTGTTTCATGACACCGATAACCCCAGCGCAGACGGCCACCACCGGGCAAATCGTAGGCGCGGTGACGGATCCGAGCGGCGCCCTCGTGGTGGGCGCAAAAGTCGTCCTGACCAGCGACGCCGGCGTGCGGCGCGAAGCCCAAACCGGCAGCAACGGGCGCTATGCGTTTCCCCTGCTCGACCCAGGCGCGTATCGGATGGAAGTGACCCTCAGCGGATTCGCATCGTCCAAACTGGAAGGCATCAGCGTCAAGATCACCGAAAGCTCCGTCGTTGACGTTGCCCTCAAGGTGGCGGGTGCGCCGACCACGGTTTCGGTGACGGGCGAATCGCCGCTGGTGCAGACGGAAAGCTCCGCCAAGGGAACCGTCATCGATGAGAATCAGGTGCGCGAACTGCCGCTGCCGACACGCAACTTCCAGCAACTACTGGCCCTGACTACGGGAACCTCGGGTTCGATCCAGAACTCCTCTGATCTGGGGCGCGGCGATGCTGCCGTATACGTCAACGGACAGCGCGCGCTTTCCAACAGCGTGGTCATCAATGGCGTCGACGCCAACTCCATCGGCACGGGATCGATGCCCAATCTCTCCGTCCCCTCCATCGACTCGCTGCAGGAATTCATCGTTCAAACCAGCATGTACGATGCTTCGCAAGGCCGCAACGCGGGCGGCATCGTGGCCGCCATCACCAAGTCTGGCACCAACCGGTTGCATGGCGATGTCTACGAGTTCCTGCGCAATACGGACTTGGATGCCAACAATTTCTTCCTGAACGGAGCGAATGACGGAGTGGTTACGCCGCGACCCGCTTACCGGCGCAACCAGTTTGGGGGCACCTTTGGCGGTCCGGTAATAAAGGATCGTGCCTGGTTTTTTATCTCCTATCAGGGCACTCGCGAAACCAACGGCACGTCGCTGACCAACTCGCTCGCCACCGTGTTTCTGCCCGCATTTTTGGGATCGCAGCGCGATCCAGCATCTCTGGCTGCCTTTTCGATGTGTTATGCCCCCGACTTGTTTGGATACGTCGATCCTGTGGCTGCGGCAGCCCTGACCGCTACACTCCCCAACGGCCAGCTTATGATTCCTGGAATCCCGGGCCAGACCACCGCCGCTGGGTGCACAGCCGGAGAAGGAGCGCTTCCCACGACCAAGCCTGTCTTGGAGACGATTCCCTCCAACTCGACTTACAAAGAAGACCAGTTCAATACCAATTTCGATGTCAAACTCAGTGACGCAAACCGCTTCTTCGCCAAGTACTTCTTTGCCGCTAACCGCACCAATCAGGCGCTCTACGATCAGTTTGGCGACGGCAACGCGCTGCAGGCGCCCGGCTGGCCGACCGAGGAAGATGTCGACCAGCGCCTGCTCTCGGTAGGGGTAACTTCGGTGATCTCGAGTCGTTTGCTGAACGAAGTCAGGTTCGGCTGGAGCACGATTTACGGTCCCGGCAAAGCATCCCAACCCGTGAGTTCCTCGGATTTGGGCATTTCATCGCCCCTGAGTAGTTTGTTCCCCGGCATGCCGACAATCTTGTTTCCGAACTTGTTCACTCTGGGGCCGTCTCCACTGGCCGATAACTACGCTGCGACTAACACCTATAGTGCCAGCGATATGATGACGTGGACGAAGGGCCGTCACACCTTCAAATTCGGTGGCGAATACAAGCGGCAGAAGTTGGACGCTCCCTATTTCGATGTATTCCCCAACGGCGAGATGGTCTTCCTTGGCGCTGCTCCCCTCCCTAATCCCAGCGTAATGGGAGATTTTCTAGCCGGATTTAACTTTGTCTCCGTGATTGGCTCGGGCACGAATAGCCTTCACAATCGCGCCAATGACTTTTCGGCCTTCTTCCAGGACGATTGGAAGGTCACTCCCCGCCTTACGCTCAACCTGGGATTGCGCTATGACTACTTCGGCCCCACGACCGAGACCCAAGGCCACTTTGTCGGCTTCGATCCGTCGAAGGCCGCCACCACTCCCCTGGAGATACCAGGGTTAACTCCTGGTTGCCCAGCCACGCCGAGCCTCTGCGGCTCAATCGTCACCGGCGGCTTTGTCCAAGCCGGCAATGGAAACCTGCCTGGATATCCCAAGGTCAGCGACGGCCTGGTGAATCCCAACTACAAAAACTTCGGGCCGAGGATCGGCTTCGCTTACCAGGCAACGGAAAGCGGTAAGGTTGTCCTGCGCGGTGGTTACGGCATTTTCTTCGACCGGCCCAACATGCGGCTGTTTAACAGCCAACTGTTCAACATGCCTTACGAAATGCTGGCTACCGCGCTGGAAACCCCGTCTGAAAGTCCATTTGTGCAAGTTCCGCTGCCCAGCGCCTTCCCGCTGACCCCCAGCGCCAATCCCAGTTACTTCCCCTTTGGGGGATATCCGGCCGTCCTGCCGTACACACCATATGGTTCGACTACGCTCACGCCCACATTAGTTCCGGCCACCGGGCTCTATCCCGACCTGCAGGACTGGAGTATCCCGTACGTGCAAACCTTCAACCTCGGAGTGCAAACCAGCTTCGCCAATAGCTGGATGCTGGATTTGGGCTATGTCGGTTCAGAAGGACGAAAGTTTCCCCGCTTGTTCTC
>Ga0181515_1234618_pt1 | contig 85822 bp, 69 predicted proteins | sample PEATcosm2014_Bin_11_FD_127748 | JGI IMG/M metagenome (GOLD analysis project Ga0181515, IMG submission 127748) | Metatranscriptome of peatland microbial communities from MTU Mesocosm Facility, Houghton, MI, USA - PEATcosm2014_Bin23_30_metaT... | ecosystem: Environmental > Terrestrial > Soil >... | reverse complement strand
GATTTTTCGCCGATCGATATCGAAACCGGTGACCGGAAACTTCTGCTCGCTGTAGAGCAGAGCCAGCGGCAGTCCGACGTAGCCGAGACCGATGATTCCGACCCGAGCCCGGCGCGCGTCAATGCGCCCTTTCAAGTCAGTAAAGAGAGATGAAACGGTGAGTTGAGTATTCATAGCGCAGAATGATTCTAGCATTGGGGTCGCGCCTGGCCGCGGCGGCTACGCCAGCTGTCGGTTTAGATCGAAGCTTTCACAGGGGCGGTCGCCCAACCAAAATGTCTGCGATGCGTTCCCCTGCGTGTCCGTCCCAAAGCGGCGGCACAGTTCCCTCCTTAGCTTTCCCGGCAAGCACTCGCGATAATTCCAGGCGCAGCTTTTCCCGATCTCGACCGACCAAAACATTTGTCCCCATGGAAACCGTAATCGGGCGCTCGGTATTCTCGCGCACTGTGAGACACGGTACGCCAAGGTACGTGGTCTCTTCTTGAATGCCACCCGAATCCGTGATCACCACCGTTGCGCGTGATTGCAATCCTAGAAAATCAACATAGGGTAGAGGATCGAGCACGCGCAGTTGCCCAGGATTCAATCCGAAATCGGCTATTCGTTTGCGCGTTCGTGGATGGGCTGGAAACACGACCGCCAAATCCCGGTTCACATCGAGCAGCGACTCCAAGATTCCCTTCAGCCTCACGCTATCATCGACGTTCGCCGGCCGGTGCAGCGTAACCAAGGCATACCGCGCCGGCACGCCCTCGGCACTGGTCTCCCGCGCCGACGGCAACAGGCGCACCAGTGAGTCGATCATTACGTTGCCGACGCGGAAGATCTTCTCTGCTGCGATTCCCTCTCGCCGGAGATTCTCGTCCCCGTCCTCGGAGGGCGTAAACAGCAAGTCGGCAAGTTGATCCGTCACCAAGCGGTTGATCTCCTCCGGCATGGTTCGATCGAACGAGCGCAGTCCAGCTTCGACGTGGCCGACTTGAACGCCCAATTTGGCGCAAACCAGCACAGTCGCAACGGTCGAATTGACATCTCCATACACTAGGACGATGTCCGGAGAGCGTTCGAGCACGACCGGTTCCAGCCGGATCATGATCTCGGCCGTTTGCTTCGCATGTGAACCTGAACCCACCGCCAGATTCACGTCGGGCTCCGGTATGCCCAGTTGCTGGAAAAACACATCCGACATATTGACGTCGTAGTGCTGACCGGTATGGATGAGGGTCTGCACCACATTATTCCGCGTCCTCAGAGCATTCAGGACAGGTGCGACCTTCATAAAGTTCGGACGAGCGCCGACGATGTGGAATATGTTCACAGATTCTCCAGTAGTGCGAATACCCAGCCTAGTCTAAGTCTATTAGCGGTATAGAAACGAAACTCTTTCTCGACCTAATAGGCTGCCTCATCCGATCTATGTGCCGCGCCGGGTATGCGCTGCTCAATTGACGAACTCAGTAATTGCGTCAGACAAGCTTGGACCGGAGAAGTTAGTTGGCAGGGCGCGCTCCGGCCGATCAGCACCCGTAGTAGCCCCGATACCACGCGACAAACTCGCGGAGGCCATCTTCTATCGATGTGTGAGGGCTAAAGCCAGTCATTTCTTCTAGCTCGCTCACATCCGCGTAAGTGATGGGCACATCCCCAGGCTGCATCGGCATTCCATGACAGATCGCCTTGCGACCCGTGTAGCGCTCAAGGAGTTCGATAAAATACAGCAAAGCGACGGGCTGGTGATTGCCAATATTATAGATGCGGTAGGGCGCCCAACTGCGGTCTGGACGAGAGGCCGATTCCGACACTTCCCGCGCCGGAACCTTCTCCATAATGGCGACCACGCCGTCCATGATGTCGTCAATAAAAGTGAAGTCGCGTTTGAGTTCTCCCTGATTGAATAGCCTGATTGGAGTTCCCTCAAGTATGGCCTTGGTGAAGAGAAAGGGCGCCATGTCGGGTCTGCCCCAGGGTCCGTACACGGTAAAAAATCGCAGGCCCGTCGTGGGCAGCGCGTACAGATGGCTATAAACGTGCGCCATCAGTTCATTTGCCCTCTTCGTGGCGGCATAAATACTTACTGGATGATCGACACTGTCCCGAACACTGAAAGGGACTTTAGAGTTGAATCCGTAGACCGAACTGGATGAGGCATAGACCAGGTGCGTAGTGCCGTTCGACCGGCAGCACTCGAGAATGTTGAGGAACCCGTTGACATTGTTTTGCGTGTACGCCCCAGGGTTTTCCAGCGAGTAGCGAACTCCCGCTTGCGCGGCCAAATGCACCGTATAGTCGAATTTCTCCCGCGAGTACAGTTCGCGCAGAGCAACCCCGTCACAAATGTCCAAATGGTAGAACTTGAATTGTCTTGCGGCACTTAGTAGTTGCAGACGATCTTGCTTGAGCTTGATGTCATAGTAGTCATTAAGATTGTCGATTCCGGTGACCGGCCAGCCGTTGTCAAGTAATCGGCGGCAGAGATGGAAACCGATAAACCCGGCTGCGCCGGTCACGCACACCGTCTGCATTGTCTTAGCTTGAAGCTATTTCCTTCGGGCTTAGTCTCTGGAAATCCAGGTTCAGGTGACTGATAGTTGCCTGGTGTTTCCCCGTGCGCACTAGCGGTATAGAGTCGACGAATTCGATCTCCATTTCCATCTTTTCTCCCACAAACTTGCGCAACCCCTCGAGTATTTTCTCGAAGAGCTGATCGTTGAAACGATCTGCCTTCACAATCTTTAGCGTGAGGTGTCCCAGCCGGTCTTGTATGATCTGGAATTGTTTAACAACATAATCAAAGTCTTTAAAGTAGTGCATGAAGAACGTGCCCGGTAAGTAGTTGCCGTTGGCTCCGATGATTATCGCCTGCGCCCGCCCCTCGATCCGACCAATCCGCGGCAGTCCCCGACCGCAGGGGCTTGTTGTGTTGCTGTCGATGGCGATCGCCAAGTCGCCGACCCGATACCGAATGAGAGGCATGCAGCGATTGTGCAGATCAGTAATGACGACCTCCCCTAATTCTCCGGGCTTTGCGGGATGGCCGTCCTTTAGAATTTCCACTATGTAATTCTCCGCCACAACAAGGTGCCCATCATGACCGTCCGACTCGTATGCGATGCCGGAGAACTCCCTGCTCCCATACTTATCAAAGACACCGCACCCAAAAGCTGTCTCGATCACCGCCCGGCTCTGGTCCGGCAGCGCTTGCGCGGACGAAATGATTCCTTTTGGCTTCACACCTTCGAGTCCGTGTTGCTTGATGTAGTAGGCCAGGAAGTTAAACGACTCAGCATAGCCATCAATCAGCACGGGTTTAAACCTTCTCAGCTTCGCGATGGATTGTGGCAGGTTTCTGTCAGACATTTCGTACGCTGGTATGAAGAGTCGTCGGCTTAACAACCCATCGATCCGCTCTCTCAGTACCTGTCCAAAACTCATCCCGATCGTCTGGTGCCACAGCCGTGCCTGGCGATCTCCAAACCGATATCCAGTCCATTCCATACTTCGCAGCGTTGCCGCCCAACGCATCTCCAATTGATTCTTGTCGGCGTAACACACGAACGGCTCCCCTGTGGAGCCGCTCGTCGTGACTTTCAGCATCTTCCTCTTGTCGTGATTATCCGAAAGAAGGTCGAAGTAGAGACACGAACGAACGGTTTTCTTGTCGAGGAGAGGCAGTTTTCCCAGATCTTCAATGTTCCGTATGTCTGCCGGGCTCAATCCCAGGCGGTCGAACATGTCGCGATAGTAACCCACGTGGTAATACGCTTGGTGAATCAGTTCCCGGAGCTTGAGCTCTTGTATCTCCTGGATCTGCGCCGGTATCAGCCATTGGCTACGTTTCAACTGCTCATAATAAGTCTTGACGTTACGCGAGATCAGCCAGGCATGAAGCGGCATCGTCCATGTGTACAGACTAAACAACGCTCTCCGCCAACTGGACAGTGTTTCCTTCGCGGGATCGAGTGGTGCCAGGCCGCGCAGGTATTCACCCAGAACAGTGGCGGGCTGATCGGAAATGCGGTACTCGAAGATCGCCTTTGCAATGTCAGTGAAAACTCTGTAGATCAACACCGCTGGAAAGCGCGAAATAAATGATTTGCCGACCAGCCGGCTCTCGAACAGGGTCTCGATCTCCCGGATCGTGTAGCCCTTTGATTTCGCCGCGACCATAATCAGCGACTGAAAATAGTGATATCTGAAGCGGTGCCGTAACACGTCCGCTAGTACGTCGCGGCGGCAAATAATGAAACCCGACTTGTTGTCCCTCAACCGCATGCCGAAGCATGTGTTCAGAATGAAATTCAGCGTTTTGCTCAGACGATAGCGCGAGTCACGAATTCGCCCCACCGAACTGCGATATCCCTGGACAACGTCGGCTCCGCTCAGCCGCAGTTCCCGATAGAGACGACAAACGTCTTCTGGCAGGTTCTGCAAGTCCGCGTCGATTAAGCACACTAGATCCCCGTGTGCCGCCTGCAGCCCCGATCGCCAACCCGCAACCATACCCAGGTTCTTACCATGGTGCACTGCGACGACGTTGGGATGCTCTTGAGCGAGCTTATCTATAAGAGTTCCCGTGCCATCCGTGCTCCCATCGTCAACCAGGACGACTTCTCCCGCTATGTTCTTTGTCCAGAAGGCATTTCGCAAACGGTTTACGAGTTCACGCAAATTACCTTCTTCGTTATAGCATGGAGCTATAACCGACAGTTCGTAAACCATGTAACTACCTCTGCGATGAATTCATCCAGGCGAAAGTGCGTCGCAAGCCATCCGCGAGCGGCACTCTCGACTGCAACCCAAAATGATCGTCAAACTTTCTTGTGTTCGCCACGCGTGAACTGCCGTTTGTAAAGTCAGCCGGTCCGTACTCGCAAGTTGAGTTTACGCCTGCCACTTCCATCATTAGAGCAGTAAGCTCATTTACGTTTACGCCGGAGCCGCTTCCTACATTAAACACCCCGAATTCGCCGGCGCCGGTCACTGCCAGAAGCAGCGCGGAAACAACGTCGTCAACATAAACATAGTCGAGCCGCTGCTCGCCATCGCCGTGGATGATCGGCCTTTCACCTCTTAGCATCCTCTCGAAATTCTTGACGATCACCGACCTATATCCCAGGCCCGTGTACTGGCGCGGACCGTATACAAAAAAAAGCCGGAGACATATGGCTGGAAGTCTTCGTTGTATCGAGAAGTGGCGGCACAAATGTTCACCTGTCAGCTTTGAGATTCCGTAGACGGTTTGGGGCTCAGGCACCTCGTCTTCGACCATCGGCGGCCCACTCATTCTTCCGTAGGCATAGAGCGAAGACGTGAATACAATCCTCTTTACTCCGGCCTCCGCAGCCGCCTTCAATAATTCATACGTGCCTATGACATTAGCGTCGAGCACGCGCTCGGGGGAGTTAATCGACTGGTTGTGCTTCTCGGCCGCGAGGTGAACGACGTAATCAACGCCCTCTAGCAATCGAGTAAGACAACCCGAAGTACCGCTGCGCAGTTCCAGTTGTTCGATGCAGATATCGGGATCCGAAAGATCAAGGTTCTCCCTGCAACCGTAATTTAGGCTATCAATAGCCAGAATGCGCGCTCCACTCCGCCTTAGCCTCTCCACTAGGTGGGAGCCGATGAACCCACAGCCACCGGTGACAGCTATCTTTGCGTGGTGAAGATCTATCAAGAAATCTCCTGGACTGCGATTGCTATGGCTTCGCCGCCGTCCGCTGTTACGGCTGGCACGGAAGGGATTTTTTGACGAATACGACAACCTCAACCGGATCGAACCGTCCCATTTCAAGTGAGATAGGGCTGCGAAACAACGGACTTGTAGCCAAACGCCCGGCGAATTCGGCATTATATTGATTATCTAAGTCATCCTTATCCGCCAGCTCACCAACATAGTGTGGCGCGGTCACAACGATGTCACTGTGTTCAGCCGATCCCATTACTTTCTGCCAATCCAGCGGGCCTAGCTCGTAGCGCCATAATAACTGAACATCGGGATACGCATAAGTCGCGCCGCCCGCAGATCCAGCGGCCGCAGCCCAAGGGCGCTCGATTTGTGGTGGATTGAAGGTCGGCCCCATCCCCAAGTATGCAATCACTGGTGAATCAACGCCACAATCACGACTTATTCTCAGGAGTGGCTCCCAATTCCACTGTTCCCTACGAGTCATGATTCGCCACGGCAGCGAAGCATTAACGAGTCCCGAATCCAGGGGATGCTCATTCGGCACAAAGACAGGAGCCACGATCATCCCCAGTTGCGCGCAAAACAAAACACACGAGGTTACGACGGACGGGACAGACCGAGCCCACCCGCTCCAGTCCGCCAGCATGCCCACGACGACTGCCAGGGGTATCATGGCGGGAGATATGTGCCGAAGCAGGTGATTCGTCCCCGTCAGCTGAACGAGTATGATCGGCCCTCCAGCACAGGCGCACGCCCCTATAGCCATTCTCTGAAGCGGATCGAGAAAGGCCTTATTCCTTACCATTGCCTCGCGCACCGATGCAATCACGACCAACATTATCAGGATACTCAGCCCATAGCCGAGAAGGCCCTGGCCAACTGTGCCCAGCCACCGTAACCAAGTGGCCAGCGAGGGCGGTCCCAGCGAGTTCGCCACAAATCCTCGGGCCTCCCGGGTCATGGCGATCGCCGGTCTGACATTCAACAGCCACCAGGGCCCGGCGACCAGCAACGCGAGCAACCCCGCTTTCCATTGCGCGGCCAGTTTGGGAATGCCAGACTCACGACGACGTCCCACGGCCAGCCAAAATGCCAAGACTGGGAGCATGATCACTACAAAGGATGCCTTTGCCAACAACCCGATACCAATAGCTAAACCGAGGCCTACCCAATTGCTCCAGTACTCCGACTTATCGGTCCAGCACTTAAAGATGTAATACAGCATCGCGGATGTGGCTAGGTACAGCGGTCCTTCTGTGCCGAACCACATACAGGCCGAGACCACTACCGGCGACAGGCAGAAGATCAGGGTCGCGAATCCACCTGCCACCGAACTTTCGACCCGGCGCGCAGCCAGATATACAAATAACGCACTCAATGCAAAACACGCTATCGACACCAACCTTACCACCGTTGTGTGAAACCCGAATAAGCCGAGTATCGGGAGCGCAAGAATCCGATATGCCGGAGGGCGGCCCGCACTCTTAATCAGTATTCTTCCGCCCAGTTTAAGGAGCATTCCGTGCTGAAGCCGCTGGGCGTCGATTTGCGCTTGGTTGAGATAGATAGCCTCATCCCAGTGAACCCCAAAAGGATGATGAAGCGACCAGACAATTGACGCCACTATGATTACAAGCGGTGTAGCGACCGCGCACACAGTCCACAAGCTCAGTCCATTTCGCATCTGCACCGTCTTTGATGTCAACCTGTCAACCGATCCCACGTATTCCATGCTCCATACCAACCCTTTTCCAGTACCGCTCGGGGAATCCACTTTACCAAAAGGCGCCAATCAAGAGAGTAATTGACTGACGCCAACCCCTTTCGGTGAAACTCCCAGAAATCATGGCCTTCGCGACGCAGCGCACAGGCACCCCTGCAGAGCAATAAAAAGTACTCGCGCTCCGCCTTTTTGAGGCATCGACGGTACTCCTGTTCGCTCAGATAGTCCCGTCCGTGCATCACCAGCATCGACAGATGCAGAAACAGTTCAATTCCAAATGATCGAACTTTCGAGATAATCGACTCATTGTCGCGGCGCGTATAGGTCAGAACCTGATGGACAAAACCGAAATTCCACGTCTTCAGTAGATCAAAGCAGGCGTGACCATCTTCGAATGGCGCATAGCGCTCGTCATAAAAAGGATCCCTGGAACGTATAAGCTCTGACCGCATGAGCAAAGATGTGGGCGTCCCAAAGAGGTACTTACCTTGAAGAAAATAGAGACGGCCGACATCCCGTCCGGACACTTCCGGGCTGGGATAAGGAAGTCCATTTAATCGGACTTCATCGCCTTCGAGTTCGTACGCAGCGACAATGCCAACGCTCGGGTGCGCCTCAGCGACTTCCACCATACTTCGGGCACAATCCGGGAACAGCCAGTCATCCGCCTGCACAACCTTGCAGTACTTACTCTCGGGAGATATCGTACGTAGAGCGGCGTTGTAGTTCTGCACCTGTGACAGGAAAGCCTTATTGTGCAGCAGGCGGATTCTACTGGGATATTGTCTGGCATAGCGATCCGCTATCTCTGCCGACTTATCCGTGCTGCAATTGTTAAGTAAGACGTATTCCCAGTTCGTGTAAGTCTGGCGTATCACGCTGGTGATGCACTCTTCAAGATAGGCGGCAGTATTATAAAAAGGCGTCACGAAGCTCACGCGCGGAACTTGTGAGTCTATTTCTGGCAGAACGTCACCGCTTCCCATATGACATTTCGTCTCGGTTGCCTGTTCCGGGTGTTTCTGTTGCTGATGCAGTCATGGGCCCGCTAACCGGCTTTATGCCGGGCCGCCCTTCTGGCCCGCTGTCACGCGCTTCCTTGGAGTAGGTGTCGCCATTTCTTCGGAAACGGCTTCGGCGCCGTCGGAGTGCGAGCCGTGTGATATCCCGACATTGTCGTTTCAAAACTTCGTCGTACTCGCGGCAGGTCGACGCTACCGCCGATTGTATGACTTTACTATGCGCCTGAAGCGCGAAAAAACGCCTCAGCAAATCGTCGCTCTTGAACGAGTGAATGTCGAGACAGTACTCCGCTTGACCTAGCTCTGCCATCAGGCTGGTCACCTTGCGATCATAAGAGATTGCGATTGCCGGCCTTCCCGACAAGAAAGAGAGCATGACACCATGCAGGCGGCTGGCGACAACGAGGTCGACAGCATGTAGTACGTCGAACAGCTCTTCCACAGTCTCAGAGTTACGCGCGCAGAGCCGGCCACGGCTGGCAGAGTCCAGTCCCAATTCCACGCGTTCGAGCAGATCAGCGAAGATCTGGTCGTCCGGAGGAGAAGAAGAGAACAGTGTGACGGAAACTCCTCTTCGCAAGATCTCCCTTACGAAGCCGGCCAGTTCCTCAAGGTAGCGCTCATGTTGAACCTGGTCGGCCGTCGGCCACAATGCGGCGTGACCGTAGGCAATGGGGCTGACGCCAACGAAAAGCGGCGCGCCCTCAGTCTTTATGCTCGGTTCAATCGAAGTGCCGGAAAGGCTGAAACCCAGGTCGGGGACCACCGAACCATCCGCGCGTGGAGTTATGCCGAGTGCGAGCCGCCGCGACTCCGCATCCCGGTATGAACGGTAGCAGGCCAAAGACAGCGCCGTCTTCAAGAACAATCTCGTCAGGCGCGACTCGATGCGGCAGGCGCCCACACTCAAGAAAGCCACCGAACTTCCAGCCGCTCTAGCCAGCACAGTCCACTTCATCAAAGCGTAGGGGTGCCCCCAGCTGCCTCCCCATTCGTCATCCAGTTGTCCTCCACCCGCAATCGCAAGCACATCGACATCACGCAACAAGCGATAACTTCGGATCGCGTGCAGAGTTTCATCGACTCCGGTTTTAAGCCATCTTACAAACGGCACAGCCCGCGCCATGCGACGCAGCCGTCTATACAGCCCCACAGAAGCCTCGGCGACGGGCAAGGGGCGCTCGCCGTCGTCCCGCTCCTTCGTGCCCCGGTAATGCGATCGTGACGTCGCCGTCAGGGAATAACACGGAATCTGATGCCGCGCCGAAGTTCTCGCCGGATGCAACGTAATCCCACACAGGTCAACATGCGGCTCGCAGCTGCGCAGATTCGCGATCAGGGCTCCTTGTATCGCGGAGTCGCCGAGGTTCCCGCCGTCATACGGCGTCAGTAACGCAATTCGCACAGAATCCCGAAGCTGCTCAACTTTCAACAACATCCCTCACAATTCATGCAACGACCAATACGGCCCCGAAACCATTCCCATCACCGTGAATCTGCGATCAGGCCTGAGAACGTTGTTATGCTCGAAGCTGGTAATCGATAAGTGAAGTTACTCCCTTTAACCAAGACCGGCGACTGAGCGGCGAGAGACAGGCTATCCGAGGTGATCCAGGGAGTAACAACATCCGCGGCAAAACCGTTCAGAGAAAATGTTTGGGATACCCCCACATGACTCGAGTTCACGGCAACGATCGCGAACGCCCGGCCTTCTGGTCCCTTAAACGCGGTAAGTCGAAGTGGACCGGAATAGCTCACCCCGATCCTGCACCATCCGGGGCGCACAAACCTGCTCCACTGTCCGGTCATGTAAGCACGCTTCGGATAGTGCAGGTTCATATCCGTCAATGCTGCGTTGTCCGTTCCATTCCCGTACTTAGGCCCGTCGGAAAGAAACCACCAGTGCCAGGCGTTGACTTCAGCGGCCGTTAAGTAGGCGTGGATCTTTGAGGCCCATAAGAGAGCGTCTTTTATACTTGCATCATAAGTCGACGATTGGCTGCTATCTTCCGTCTGCCAAACGTGCTTGCCGTAGTTCGAGGGCGCAACCGGTCTTGGTGAGCTGTAGCCGTGCGCCGCAAGAATGTCCACGTCGCTTGCAACCTTGGGATCGGACATGGCGGCCTTCGTAAGGCTGAAGTCCCACTGCGAAGTCTCCGCAATTATGATCTTGGTCTTTTCCATCCCGCCGGATTTCAAAGCGGAATGCAAATACGGCACGAAGTCATGCAGCTCTTGGCTAGTAAATGTCGCCGATCCATAGTCGGTCGTGAGATCAGGTTCGTTCTGCACGCTCATGGCGTAGATGGGAACTCCATTCGAACCCAGCAGCTTTACATAACCCGCCAACGATTCTGCCCAGGCAGAATAATTGGCTGGCAGGAGCTTTCCGCCATTGATGAAAGAGCCGTTGCTTTTCATCGGCCCGGGCGGGCTCCAAGGCGTACTCCACACAGTCACTCCGCGGGTTGCTGCTTGTTTCGCAATCGCGAGCTCACCTTTCAAGATTGTGGCGCCCGCACCGGCTTCCAGACATTCGCCGCCGTCGCGGCCAAAGTACGACTTGCAATCCGCCAAGCTCGGAACCACCTGAATGCGCAACAGTGACAGGCCGATTCCAGACGTCGTGAAGAAGAAATCAGCCATCTCCGAGGGCAGCGGCTCATAGAAGTCGGCGCAAGACCCGCCAAAGCCTTCCATCACCTGATGTACCTCTGTCCAATTGATGACGGCGATTGGCGGAGAGTCAGACGATGTAATGAGTATCGGAGCCAGAAGGAAACATATCAGAACAAGTCGAACGAATCGTCCCGTCATCTAAGCACCGCCGGCCCTGCCAGGTCGGCGTCGCTTTAATCGCGATCGGAGCCAGCGGCCGGTTGCGCCCCTGGAGCGGTCGACGGTGCGGACCAGTCGCGACATGGCCGAAGCGAACAAGCTTCGCGGCGCTGGCTCGAATCCCAATTCCGACATGAGCGGCCCCGTCAGGCGTTCGACAAGTGCAATTTCCCACGTTGAGAGTTCAATGCGCCAGCTATCATTCGTACCTATCCGAAAACTTTCCCTGCCCATTCCCGCGACATCGAATGGGGCGTTATTGAGCTTCCCCGCTTTGAGATTCTCGATGTTGCACTCGTCGACATAGCACTGGCAATCGTCCAGGCTCGAGGGAACGCCCAGCCCACCTAAAATCCGCATCACGGCCTCGGGACCATTGGAGATCAATTCCTGATAGGGGACCTCCTGATAATTCTGCGTCGCCCTCCTAATTTGCCGGCCGTTGGTGACGTCTGCAATCCATCTCTCGCAGTTCGGTGTGATCCTGGACGAAGCCCATTGCGAGGCCCAGGTTTTCGAAGCAACACGCAAGGACGCAACGACGGAACGTGGATCGCGAATAATGTGAATAAAGTGCGCGTCGGGCCATAGGTCGAGGATTTCCCGCCAGCAGTTCACGTGGTTGGGCGTCTTCTCGAGGATGACGGTGGCCGATGGTTTGCGCTGCGCAATTCTCGCGAAGATGAACCCCGATGTATTGCGCAGCAGCGTCTGAAATTCCTGATCGCTTAAGACTTGATTCAAACCTATTCGTTCGCCGGTAATTCGAATGCGGTTCCATTCATCCACCATGGAGCGCAGGGAGAGGTTGAACAAGTGTGTCTCAGGAGCAGTAGCCACGGCAGGAGACCGCGAGAGCAACAGTTGCAGCCAAGTCGTGCCGCTGCGTGGCGCTCCCACTACGAAGACTAGCCTCTTGCCTTTAAGTATGGCGTCGGTTTCAACCTGCGCTAAATCCGCGCTTGGACGCAGAAGTACCACTTTACTCAGCGACATTAGTTTCGAAGCCCCACCGCTTTCGAAATTGTCTTCCGCTGGCAACCCCCGTTCACAATCCGTCGCGTTCGCACCGCGGCGGCACCGTCAATGACTCGACCCGACCGTTGCCCTCACCACTTCGTGCCGGACGACCTCAGGAAAACAGTTTACCGCACCGCGCACATCGCTCGCCGATCCAACATAAATACAAGCGGACGATTCCCAGCGATCGAGCAGGGTTTGCGTATCATAACGGTAAACGGCGACCAGCGGGCGAAAAGCGCCGCTGGCGAAATTCATTCGAAGTTCAAAAGTGCAGACAAACGTGTCGCCCGGCTCAAGACTGAAATTGCCATAGCCGAGCCGCTCCGTGGAGGTGTTAAACACCTCGTAGTAGGAATCATCTTTAAAATACAGCACAATCGCCATTTTTGTGCAGGGACGCCGAGCGGTTACCTCCACGTCGATCCACGCCCTCTCTCCCGACTCGAATCGGACGCTCTCCCCATGTCGGTTGCGCACGCATACCTTGGAGACGACGACGGGTTTGGAGTCGTCTTGCTCGCTGACCACCCGGTTGCTGCTCATGTAGCGCGAGATCACATCGTTGGACGAGCCGGTCATTGCCAGCCGTCCGCGTTCCAGCAGCAGGCACCGGGTGCAGAATTCAGCAACGCTCCTCAGGTTGTGGGAAACGAACAGCACCGCAACACCGGCCCGGGTCACCTCTTTCATACGGTCCATGCATTTCTGCTGAAACAGGTAATCGCCGACACTCAGCACCTCGTCGACGATGAGAACTTCGGGATCCACATGTGCCGCTACCGAGAATCCGAGCCGCGCGTACATCCCCGAGGAATAGCGCTTCACCGGCGTATCGATAAACTCCTCGAGTCCCGAGAAGGCGACGATCTGGTCGAGCTTCGATTCGATCTCCCGCTTCGTCATGCCGAGGATTGTTCCGTTGAGGAAAATGTTCTCGCGGCCGGTGAGGTCCTGGTGAAAGCCCGCCGCCACTTCGATCAGCGAGGACAGCCGCCCGTTGACTGCCATGCTGCCCTTGGTCGGCTTCATGATACGGCTGAGAATTTTCAGGATGGTGCTCTTGCCCGCGCCGTTGTGGCCGATGATTCCCAGCGCCTCTCCGCGCTTCACTTCAAACGAGATGTCCTGCAAAGCCCAGAATTCCCGCTTGTCGTTCTCGCTTAGCTCCTGCTGGCGGAACATTCTGCCCGTGAGCGCGGGTATAAGATCGCGCAGGGAGTTGAACATCTCTCCCTTGCGAAACTTCTTATAGACGTGCTCCATGCGGAGCGCGACGTCAGACATCGTTCCTCCCGCTAGATGCTTTCCGCAAAAGCCGGCTCCAGATGCTTAAAAAAGGCATAGCCGCCCAGCAGCGTGACCACTGCCCAACCAAGACTGTACCCGAACCAGTACAGGTTCGGCGGCTGCTGGCGGGTAATGCAGTCGCTCAGCCCTTCCAGCAGGGGCGCCACAGGATTCAGCAGCAACCACTTGGCTTTGTCTCCGAACATGCGAACATCGTAGAAAACCGGGGTGAAAAAAATTCCAAACGTGAGCAGCACTTCGACGATGTATTTCACGTCTCGGAAGAACAGACTCGCTGCCGAGACAACCAATGAGACGCCGATGGCCCAGGCGACCACGGTCATAAACAACACCGGTACCCAGGCCAGATATCTACTCCAAGGCGTCCCAGTCGCGGCCAACACTATCACCAGCGCGCCTGACGCTATGGCAAAATCAAAAAGGCTGGACAACACCGCCGACAAGGGAAAGATCTCCCGCGGAAAGTAGATCTTGGTCACCAATTCCTTATTGCTGAGAATAAGGCTGTTGCAGCCAAAGCGAATGCTGGAAACGAGAAACGTCCAGGGCAGCGACCGGACCGCTACCCCAGCAATGTCGGACGTCTTCAGCGGCGTGTGTGCGGCCAAAGAATAGGCGTAACGCACCACCACCCCAGCCATAACGATGAGCACGGGCATCAGGATCGCCCACAAAAACCCCATAATCGACTGTTTGTATCGTACCTTGATATCGCGAGACGCAATTACGTAGAGCAATTCTCGATACCGGCGTAACTCTCGCAATTCTTCTCTCATGAATTCAATTTCTTTCCGTGGTCAGGCGTACCTGCGGTTCACGGGTTTCACGGGACGCCCCACCAGATACTTATCGACACCGTCCTCCAGCGCCTTGTGATAAGTCGCCAGAGCCTCATGCACAGCTTCCGCGGTCTGCTCGATGTCCGCGTCGCTGTGCGAGAAACTCACTACAAAGGAAGGCGTAATCACTCCGCGCCGGATCATTTCCTGCAGAAACAATGTGCGGTACGCCTGCGAAGACTTCCGGTCGTGGTCGAGAGTCGCGAAAACCAGGTTGCATGGCCGCCCCAGGAGCTTGAAAAACCCTTCGAGTTGGTTCTCCGCAATCGACCGCGTGATGAGTGTGCGCAGCCGCTCTCCCTGTCTCCATAAGAATTCTATTACGCTTTGCTCCCGATAGATCCTTATGGTTTCGAGCGATGCCGCCAGGGCGTGCGTCTCGGCCCCGTGCGTTGTCGATAGCAGAAAAACTCTGGGCTGGTCATGGTCGAGCCCGCCCAGCCTCATGATTTCCCTTTTGCCAGCCAAGGCCGAGATCGCGAACCCATTCCCCATTGCCTTGCCAAACGCGGACAGATGCGGCACGACACCGTGGAATTTCTGTGCGCCTCCCACGTGCCAGCGGAAGCCGGTGATCATCTCGTCGAAGACAAGCACCGCACCCTTCTCTTCACACAGATCTTTCACTTCCTTCAGATAGCCCGCATTGGGTACGGTTGCGGTTTCGGCCTCCATTATCACGCAGGCAATCCGGCCGGGATGCTGGTCGAACAAACTTCGCAAGCTTTCCAAGTCGTTATAACGGAATTTCAGGGTCAGCTCTGAGATGGCGCGAGGAATTCCGGCGTCCATCTCAGTTGTACCAATGAACCAATCGTCAGTGGAGAAGAAGGGTTGATCGCCGCAAATCGCGACCATGTCTCGTCCAGTATAGGCGCGGGCCAGCTTGAGCGCCGCAGTGGTAACGTCGGAGCCATTCTTCGCGAACTTCACCATGTCGGCGCCGTCAATAACCTGCAACATGGCCTCGGCCAGATCGACCTCGATCTTCGCGGGACGCGTAAAGTTGGCTCCTAACTTCATCTGCCGGTAAGCTGCCTCGACTACCGGCTCGAAGGCGTGTCCCAGAGTTACCGCCCTAAGTCCCATTCCGTACTCGATGAACTCGTTTCCATCAACGTCCCACACGTGACATCCTTTGCCGTGGGTGATGAATGCAGGGGCTTCAGCTGGAAATTGGTCGTCTCCTTTGGAATAAGTGTGGGCGCCGCCAGGAATGATGGCATGGCCACAAGCTTGCAACCGTCGCGACTCGGAAAAGTTCATGTCAACTCCGTCCTGACTGACACCTTCTCTGTATGCGACTGACGGTAGCATTCGACGATCTCTCCGACCCTACTCCAGGCCTTGAGTTTGCATGAGAATCTGCGGGACGGCTCGAATGTCACCAGCCAGCGCGCCGTCCACACGGCGAGCCTGCGAAACAAATACATTGGAACCCCTCCTATGTACCACCTAGTTTCTGGTGGCACCCCTTGCTGTCGGATCTCGGCCCGTGCCTTGTCAAACCACCACGCCATGAAGTATGCCTTACGGACCCGGTTCGGCGGCACGGGGTGGTAGACAATTGCGGACGGTTCGTAGAACAGCCGTTCTCCCGCTGCGAGCAACCTCGAACCGAACTCCGTATCTTCATCACGTATCTCACTGCCTGGGCGTGGGCCCAAGTCGGTACGAAAGAGACCATACTTATCGAACATTGTTTTCCGAAACGCCATGTTGGTGCCGAAGGGAGCTTCGAGGAGCGGACCTGCATCCAAGCCAAGATCGAACGCCACCAACGGAGCTAAGGCATACTGCCCAGAACGAGGCAGCCAGCGGGGAGGCGCGCAGTTCCACTCCGGACAAATTCGGCCACCAGCGCCTACGAAATCGCCATTGCGTAAACCCGCCGTGAGATTGGCGAGCCACGTCGGCCCCACGGTCACATCATCGTCGATGAAGGCCAATACGTTGCCTTTGGCCTTCTGAATTCCTGCGTTGAGAGCATGTGATTTGCCCAGTTGGGGCTCGAACAGATAACGAAAGCGGTCCGGATGTTTGTCGCGGAATTCATCCACGGCCTCGCGCGTCTTGTCCTTTGAGTTGTTATCGACAACCAGTACCTCCCATCCGACGGAATCCGGCAGCACCTGGGCAGCAATGCTGGCCAGAGCCTTCGACAGGACATGGCTGCGGTTAAACGTGCACAGAATGACTGTAATGTCCATATAGGGTTACAGGGAGTACATCACAATTTGCCCTTGCAAGCAGCGTTCATCTCCTCCGAAGCAACAGCGTCTTCGGCGTTCACCGGGCCCCACTGGCGGTAGATCTCGGCGATCTGCCCTGCAGTCATCCAAACAAAACACTTGCAGAAGAATCTTTTCGATGGAATCGGGTTCAGCGTCCATTTCAGCACCCTCAGCGTCAATACCGTTCCACCTATCTTGCCGATACTCCAGTACCTGCGCTGAATTCCCCAGATATCGGGGCGCCTCCCGATCTCCCGAATCGACGCACGTCCGTAGTCGAACCACCACGTTAAGAAGTAATCCTTTCGGATCCGATTCTTGGGCACCGGATGATAGACGACCGCCGACGGTTCATATCGCAGTCGCTCTCCTGCCGCCATGATGCGACGCCCAAACTCCGTGTCCTCATTCGGGCGAGGGATATTACGGTCGGCACTCGGCCCCATATCGGTTCGGAAGGGTCCGTGCTTCGCAAACATCTCCTTGCGATACGCCATATTGGCGCCGTAAGGTGGCTGTTCCAGTTCGCAGGGTTCGTCGCCCAGATCGAACATAGCCGCCAGCACGCCTCCGAGACCGTGGTCACCCGTCAGCGCTAGCCAGCGCGGCGGCACAAAGCGCTCTGCCAGCAGGGTTCGCCCTCCCGCGCCCGCCCACTCGCTACCGTCCAGCGCTTGAGTCAAATTCCGCAACCAAGTTGGCTGTACAGTAACATCATCGTCGACAAAAGCGAGAACATCCCCTCGCGATTCGCGAATGCCAGTATTCAGTGCGTGCGACTTGCCCTGCCGAGGCTCGGATATATAGCGAAAACGACCGGGATATCGAGCGGCAAATTCCTTTGCTATCTCCGGCGTCTGATCGATCGAATTATTATCGATTACCAGTACTTCCCATTCGACTGAATCCGGCAGCACGGAGCCCGCGATGCTATCCAGTACCTTCCTTAAGTACTCGCAGCGGTTGTAGGTGCATAAGATGACGCTGATCCGCACTACTGCACCACCAACTTCCGGCCGTGGAATGCTTCCGCATAACCGCTTCCAGAATTTGATTCCATGCCCCGGATGCGCATCATCCCCATGAAAAGTTCCCGGTCGAACCAGGGCTTGCCACGCTGCGATTCGAAGGCCTCGATTACATAACTCACCTTCCGATCGGGAAGCGGCGCCTCCAGGGGAACGAATATGCTTGGACGTCCCATGTCTCCGTCGTACTTCGGAATTTCGTACTCCAGGATAAGATGGTTACGGAATGTGTTCCAGGTAAGCTCGCAGATCAGACGATGGTCCTGGTGCGCGTCGCCCTGCCAGTGCGTGAAGATCAGGTCCGGATTGACGCGGTCCTTTAAAACTTCAAAGAACTCCTTGATTTGAACACCGCTGTAGGGCAGGAAACCATCGCGGTACTCTTTCACGAAGACTTCCTTATCGCAGCCCGTTGTGAATAACTCCGCGGCCTTTCTCGCTTCCTCGCCACGCTTTCCCGCCGCACTGAAGACCACCCAGTGGAACTTCAGCTTGGCATCGCCCTGCCTCAGTTGCAGCAGAGTTCCACCGCAGCCGATTTCAATGTCGTCAGAATGCGCGCCCAGGCAGAGTATGGTGAGCGGTTCCGCACCCTTTTTTCCCAAACTCAGCTTCATCATGGGGTAATTCGTCCCGCGCAACTGTTCTTCCACATGCACCACGGGGCCGCGCCCGAGGCTTCTAATTCATCAAGGATCTGTTTGTCCTTGAACGTATCCATGCATTGCCAGAATCCTTCGTAACGCGGCGACCACACCTTGTTTTCGGCGATCATCCGCTGCATGGGTTCATAGACGAACTCTTCTCCGGGCTTCAGGTATCGGAAAACATCTTTACGCAGCACATAGTAGCCTCCGTTGACCCAAACGTTGGAGTCCTTCATACACTTTATTGCTTTTACCGAACCATCTTCGCTAGCTTGCACTGTGTCCAGACTGCTCGACCGCGGTTGCACGGAGAGAAATGAGACGTAGCCGTCACGGCGCGAAAAGTCTTCGATCATTTGCGGAAGCGGAAAGTCGGTCAGGCCATCGCTGTAGTTTGCAAGGAAGACCTCCTCCCCTTTCAGATGCGGCTCGACCAACCGCAAGCGATCGGCGATTGTAGAGCGCTGCCCGGTATCGACGAAGGTAATCCGCCAGTCGTCAATGTCACGCTGCATGAACTCAAGTTGTCGGCCGCCCTCGGAGAAAACAAAATCGTTGGAAACCGATTCTTCATACTCGAGGAAGTAGTTCTTGATGACGTTCGCTTTGTAACCAAGACAGAGCACGAAGTCCCTGTGGCCAAAGTGGGCGTAGTACTTCATGACATGCCACAGCACGGGACGTGCGCCGATCGTCACCATCGGCTTGGGCACATCTTCCGAGTAGCCCCGAAGCCGCATTCCCGCGCCACCGCAAAACAGCACCACTTTCATGCTTCCACCTCCGTGAATCGCTCCCCGATCTTCAGAGACTCACTGCCGCTAAGTCGCTGCCGTCGGCGAAGAGGAACAGCAAGTTCAACACACAGTCACTTTCGGGATAGGCACCACGAAGCGGCCGCCCCACTCCCGGATAAACTGCAGCTGCTGCATGATTTCGTCTTTCAGATTCCAGGGGAGGATGACTACGTAGTCGGGTTTTGTTTCGCGAATGCGGTCGGGGTGGTAGATCGGTATGCGGGTGCCCGGCAGGTGTCGCCCTTGCTTGTACAGGCTGCGGTCCACCGTGTATTCGATCAAGTCCTTTCCGATGCCACAGTAATGCAGAAGCGTGGCGCTCTTCCCTGGCGCCCCGTAACCGGCAACCTTCTTGCCCTGCCGGGCGGCCGTGAGCAGAAAATCGACGAGCTCTAGTTTTGTCTCTTTCACCTGCCGCGCAAAGCTCTCATAGCCCTCGATCGTATCGAGTTTCGCGTTGACTTCATCGGTAATGACTTTTTGTACGTTCGGATCAACGGCATGACTCCGACTGCTGGCGCGGCACCCATACACGCGCAGCGAACCGCCGTGCGACTTCAATTCTTCCACATCGAAAACCCGCAGCCCGTGGGCCTCCATGATCTTGATCGTGCTGATCAGGGAGAAATAGGAAAAGTGCTCGTGGTAAATAGTGTCAAACTCATTGAGTTCAATCAGACGAAGCAGGTGCGGGAATTCAAGCGTGAGGACACCTTCTGGCTTCAGCAGGATCTTCAGGCCTTCCACAAAGTCATTGACGTCGGGCACCTGAGCCAGTACGTTGTTGCCGACAACGAGGTCGGCGGTGCGGCCTTCGGCGGCAAGTTCTTTCGCCACCTGTACGCCGAAGAAGCGCACCAGCGTTGGGACGCCTTTTTCGACCGCAGCCTTGGCCACGTTGGCGGCTGGTTCAATCCCCAGTGCGGGAATATCCATGCGCACGAAGTACTGCAGCAGGTAGCCGTCGTTGCTGGCCACCTCAGCCACAAAACTCCGCTCGCCGAGACCGAAACGCGCCTTCATCTCATTGCAGTATTTTTCGCAATGCTGGAGCCACGAGTCGGAGTATGAGGCAAAGTAAGGGTAGTCGCTGAAGATACTCTCCGCGCTTTCGTATTCTTCGAGCTGCACCAGCCAGCACTTTTCGCAGACATAGACGTGAAGCGGATAGTAAACCTCGCCATGATTCAGTTCGGCCACTGAGGGATAGGTTTCACAGAGTGGCGACATGCCCAGATCGACAAACGTCCTTTGCAGGCCGGCGCCGCAAAAACGGCAGGCCCTGATTGCGGTCTGCGCATCAAGTTTCTGAAGAACGGTTGTGGTGGTCATGATCCGATCGTAATCCCCGTCACACGCCAACCGTGGTCCTGGCATTCTTGCCTATCCAGCGCAACGAACCATCCAGCCGGCCAGCCTGCTGCAGACGGCGAATCTCGTTGATGCGGACATAGCGTCCTCGCTCCATATCCGCAGCCGTAAGTTTGACGCTGCGATACGCATCATAGAGTTCCTGAGCGCCTTTGCGCGCGGTCCATTGCGGACGGAATGCCGGGAGCAGACGGTTGATCTTATCGAAGTTGACGCGATAGCAACGCAGATCGGGGCCCCCGCCAGGAGCGTACTCCACCCGGCAGCCGGGAACGACTTCGGCGACAATATCAGCGAGTTCGCGGATGCGGAAATTCTCGTCATTGCGGCCCACATTGAAAGTCTGGTTGTGAACCGCTTCGCGCGGTGCATCAAGCACCGTAACAATGGCCGCGATGATGTCGCGGATGTGAACGATGGGACGCCAGGGCGTCCCGTCACTCTTGATGTAAACTCTGCCCGTGGTGAACGCCGAGGCTACCAAATCGTTCAACACGATGTCGAGGCGCAACCGCGGAGAAACACCGTAGGCGGTCGCATTGCGCATGTAGGTCGGGGTAAAGCTGTCGCTGGCCAGTGGCGCGATGTTGCGTTCCACCAGCACCTTCGACTCTCCGTAGGGAGTAACAGGATTGAGGTCGGAAGTCTCGTCCAGGAAATCGTCGCCGGCGGCGCCGTACGTGCTGCACGAGGACGAAAAGACAAAGCGGGTTACGCCCGCCTCTTTCGCGTGTTTTGCCAAGTTCACCGACGCAAGGTGGTTGATGTCGTAGGTGAGCTGCGGATTAAGATTCCCCACTGGATCGTTCGATAACGCGGCCAAGTGCACGACCGCATCGAAACCTTCGAGATCGGCCCTGGTGAGGTCACGAAGGTCTTTGCGGATTTCAGGAAAGTTAGAAGTCGCATCTCCAAAATCGCAATTGGCGTAGAGGTCGGTATCCAAGCCGACGACGTCGTGCCCAGCGGAGCGCAGGATTGGCCCTGCCACGGCACCGATGTAACCTTTATGTCCAGTCAACAGGACTTTCATGCCACTCTCGTTTCCCTGTAAAGTTGCGCGTTAAAGTTCGTCCATCTACCTACCGTCAGATACGGGAAAAAAGTTCGCAGTGGGGAGTGCTTAATCATACCGGCCGCGAATCGATGTGGGCAAATCGCTTCTTCAGCTTAAGGAAGGGAGTCTCCAAGACCGCGTAGGAGATTGCCGCCAATAGCATGGTGATCGCCAAAGCTGCCACGGGCCGCAGGGCCAGTTGAAGGAAAGCGGTGTGCACCGGGATCAACATATTGGAAAGGACGTTGCCCAGCGCGTGATAGACATAGAGACCATACGAGATCTTTCCGAGATATAGCAATGACCGTGGCATGCGAAGCGAAATACCGAGCGCGGCCAGCATGATGAGCGTGCAACTGATGGCCACGACTGGAAAGCCGACGAGCGTCGGAATCCATTCCAGGCGTTCGGGTTCGTGGATCTTCCAGTAGTTGGCGACGAGGGCCAGCGGTATGGTGCTGGCCACCAGCATGCCGAACCGCGTACCCAGGCTGAAGTTCGGGATGCCACCGCGCAAAACGGCCGCCACCAGAATTCCTGCCGCGATGGGATCGAGCCGACTGAAAGTGTTGCACCAAACTGAGTTCATACCGCCATGCAATGCAATCATCGCGATACGGGTAGCGTTCGAAATAATCAGCATGCCAACCGCTGCTGAGGCCAGGCTGTTGCGGGAAAGATTACGCACGATCGGCGGCCACATCAGGTAAAACTGCTCTTCGATCGACACCGTCCACAAGGGTCCAATGATCGAATGCAACGGCCAGCCCCAGATAACGACACTCCAATTCCCCGCCAGCAAGAGATACATTGCCGCGTGACGCCAGGTGAAAACGTGATTCGGATTAAACACTGGGATCAGCGCCAATCCGATGTAGAAGAAATACAAAGGCCAAATCCGCAAGATGCGGCGCAGGTAAAAGCCTTTGACGTCAAGCGAGCCACACGCGTCTTTTTCGCGCAATAGCAATTCGGTGATGAGATACGCACTGAGAACGAAAAAAAGATCCACGCCGAAGACGCCGCCCTCGACAAGGCTGGTTGCTGCCAGCGCAATCACTTGCGGGATTCCATGTTGCACATAGAAGTCCGCCGGACGATTGAAGTGGTAAAGAAAAACGGCCAGGAAAGCGAAAAATCGCAGCACATCGAGTTCGGGTCGGTAGAAGGACCGTTTTCCCGCTGTCGTTTGCGCGGGCACAGGGAGCGTTGCAGTCGCCATTAAGAGGTTTTCCTTTGTGGAGATATCTATAGACGATGAGTGCGATAGCTACAACGTAGTCGCGGCAACTCGCTCGACAGTCGAGACTGCGGCCAGCAGGCCACTCTGATGCAGAAGTTCCGCCGCGTCGCGGATGGTCGCGAACGTCAGCCCAGAACGCTCGGCAATATCCAAAAGCGAGTGCTGGCCGTCGGAAAAATTCAGCACCCAAAGACGCGCGTTGATCTCCTCGCCGATCGCCTCGCCCCCGCTTGAGCGATAAAGGTTTCGCTTCCCGAGTTGAGGCTCACAGAAGGGGTTCAGGCTCTTGTAGCGGCGATTGCCTTCCAGAACGTCGAGAAGCGCCGCACACACGCGTAGTGACGCGGCGAGCTGCGCCGGCCGGATGAATTCGAGGTCGTCGGCGGAGGTGTGATACTCCGGGAAAGTCCCCCAAACACTCCGCATCAGGCAACCGACCGGGAGATTGAAACCCGGGGAGCAGTACTGGCGCTCGTCGTAACCGTAAGGCGAGAACTCTAGAATCTTCGGCGATTCGCCGTGATGGCGCAAAACGTGAGCCGCTGCTTGATCGATTTCCGCGTCTCCTCGACGGCTTTTCTTGTAGTGGAATCCGCCGGCATCTCCAATGCCCGTTAAAACGAGTCCGTGACGGATGCGTTCAACATTCTCTCGGTTGCGGGCAAGCCAGGTGATGGCGCCAATCGTTCCGGGAATAAAGAGAAAACGATACGAGTAGCGCAGATCGCGTCCCGCGAGAAACTCCGCCAGAGCGGTCGCTACGGCCAGTCCGGAGAGGTTGTCGTTGGCCAGCGAGGGATGGCAGGCGTGGGTCGAGATCAGCACCTCGTCAGACGAACGACCGGGCACGCAGCATTCCGCATAAGTCAGGTGGCCGTTGGTGAGCGTAGAGTCAATGCACACTTCATAGTCACCATCCGCGAGCGCCCGCAGCAGGTTGTGTGCCAAGCAGAATCCCCAGGCTTCCTTGTAGTAGGACGTGCGGTAGGGAATCCAGTCCGGGTGTTCCGGCAGCGTAAATAGATGCTGTTTGAGTTCGCTGAGCGGCATCGTAGCGCGCACTGGGGTGCTGTAATTAAGGACGTGAAGGTTGGACCGCTGAAAATCCACGATGCGTCTGCCAACCGCGTCCTTGATATACGCGTCGCGGATATTCCACTCTTTTGGAACAGTCCAGTCGAAAACCTCCGTGCCAGTGGGAACTTCGGAGATCTGAAGCGGAACGCGCCGCTGGATCCGCGCCAAGGTCTGGCGAATGCCGTCACCGGTTATGCTGCGGCAGATCGGATAAAGCTCGGTCGCGAAGCCATGCAATTCCTCGCCGATTTTCACCGGATCGCGGCCGTCGAGCTCTTTCAGCAGACTCATGCCTTCTCTAAGACCCCGATGCGGAAGCTCTCACTCAAAATCGGGATAGGTCCGGTCGCGGTCGGAAATTACCAGTGGCTGCGCCGGCCACTCGATCTGAAATGCCGGGTCGTTCCAGCGTACTCCCCGGGATAATTCCGGGTAGTAGAACTCAGACATCTGGTAGAAAACCTCCGTCCGATGCTCGAGCGTCAGGAGACCATGCCCGCAACCTTCTGGCACGTAGATCATGTGCCGGTTGGCAGCGCTCAGAATTGCACTGAACCACTTCTTGAACGTCGACGATGCGGGACGCAGGTCCACCACTACATCGTAGACTGCTCCCTGAGTGCATCGTACCAGCTTCGCTTCCGGATGAGGTTCGGCCTGGTAGTGTATACCGCGCAAGGTTCCTTTTTTCTCGTTGAACGCCACGCTGCACTGCACGGTCACCGGATTCAATCCGTGTTGTTCGAATTCGTGCTGACACCAAGACCGCGCAAAGAAACCGCGTTCGTCGCCCTTCGGTTCGAGGTGAATCTCGAAAACCCCGGCCAGTATCGTTTCCTGAAAGATCATGTTCGACGGGAGGGGACTTGAGCATCCGATAAAGACGTGTTGTCAGCAGTGCTGCCCATCGTCCCGTGGCAAGCATAACCGGGAGGCTGGTGACTCTTCAATTGATCGTGAGTCGGAGCCTGCCGTGTCTCTGCCGCGGTCGGGGCTGTTGGCCTTCGGTTCAGGCGACTGAACAGACGAAACAGAAGAGTGCGATCCGGCCAAGGTCGGAGAAGTTCCTGGACGAGCTCGGGCTCGCCTTGCGGAATATCCTGGAAGCACGACTGCAGCAGCTCTTGGTTGCCGCTAGAGGCCTGCGGGAAATAGGCGATCTTTTCGTTTTGAGTTACCGGTGGCGCTTCCGGAGAAGGCTGACCTGCGAGTTGTGCCCATAGCGCGCCGGCCATGTCGCGTCCCTTGCCGAGCCGCAGATGACAAGGCGGCGTCATGCGCGGATTCATTTCAACGAGGTAAAGAGCGCCGCTTCCCTCTTCGATCATGAAGTCTAGGCCGAAGAATCCCGACAAGCCCAGGCGGGACGCGATCCTTTCGGCGGCAAACTTCATTTCCGCATTATCGACGACACGCACGACGTTCGCGGGGCCCGTCAACCCGTCGGAACTGAGCACCTCGACTCCGATCCCCGCCAGGACGCGTCCCTTCCAACAGACGACGGCGCAATTCGCCGGGCGGCCGTGAATGTAGGACTGAACGCTGACTGCATGCTGGAACCGATTCCACCACGGCCGCAACCAGAACGGGTCGCGGTTCACGACCAGCCGTTTGATGGTCTTGCCAAATCGAAACATCCGCGCAAATTGCGTAAACGCTTGTTGAACCTGGTCCGGAGTGAGGACGATTTTCACGCCGCCGCCGCCCCAAGTTCCATCCGCCTTCAAAACCCAGGGGAACGACTCCCGTGCCCGCCAGGACGCGAGTTCTTCCGCATTATCGAGTCGGCTGGTGCTCGGCACACGGACCCCTTCTTCGCGAGCGAGTGCGAGAAGCGCATAGCGCGAAGAAACGATCGAGTAGCTTGCGGGCGATCCCAGCGAACGCTCGATCAGGGCTGCCAGTTTACTTTCCGCAGGTCCACGGCTTTGAGCTCGCGCATACAGCTCATGAAGATGTTCGACCCCTCGGTCACAGGAGGGGACAATGACATCGGGCTCCACTGCCTCGATCGCATCCTGCAGCGACTCGAGGGGGCGAAAGCCGCTATAGCGGAAGGTTCGCTGCACCGCCCGCGTTTTCAAAAGCGCATGATGAGGAGTCGGACAGATGGCCGAAACCTGACAGCCAGCTTCGGACAAACCAATCGCAAGTCGCGCCGCTAATGCCCACCGGTTGGTATCGGTCAGCAGGACTTTCGCGGTCGCAACGGACGAAGCTCCTGATTTAAGACTATTCATGTGTGTTGTGTGGGATCCAATTCAAACATCAAAACCCGCCGCGTTTCGGGATCGTTAGCACCGCGGTTGAGCGCAATCACAGGCCGGTTCGTGTTAGTCAGCGCACGGACTCTGCCGACTCGCGCTCCGCAACTGGCCGAGTAATTGGCTCGGATCCGCGCTTCACAAAACTCCGAGAAGCCGTTCGCGCCAAGTGTTTGGAGAGCCGGGGTGCCGCAAATCCGGCTCCGTACGCAAAGCGAAGCATCGGTCCGAAAGTATTTGCCGCCGATATACCCACGAAATAGAGGCCACGGACCGTCGACTCAAAGGTTGACGACAGCACCGGGGTCTGTTCGACACATCGGATTCCGGACAGGATGTCAGAATCCAGGAAGTTCAGACGTTTCAGGTCAGCCTTGTATCCGGTGGCGGCAATGACGTGATCGGCGGTGAGGATTTTTTTTGTGCCCGCATTGTCGGTCAGCTGAAGATTGACGCGGCCATTCTGAACGGTAGCTTCGGTGATCGCAACGCCGAGGTTGAATCCCACCTTTCCAACCACTTGCTCCTTGATGAACCAGCACGGCGCCGGACCGAGAATGCGGCGGACCCTTTCGAGACGAAACTGTTCTGGCATCTGACGGAACACGAGAGGCAGGCTAGTACACAGGAACAGCTTCCAGCCCGGGCCAATGCCTGTGATCGGCGTACGCAAACGATCAAGCCATGAGGGGTCGAGATTATCGGGCGGGTCGTGGAAGCGTATCCTCGCTCCGCGTGCCACAACTTCAACGGAAGCTCCAGCTTGATGAAGCAAGGCGGCCAAGTCGAGGGCGGACGCGCCCGCGCCCACAACCGCCACCGCCCGTCCTTTGAAATCGAGAAGAGTGCTGTGTTTCGAGCTGTGCGTTACCAAGTCCGCGGGAAGCGCGGCCAACTCCGGGGGGAGATACTCGTAGTAGGTCAGTCCCACCGCCACTACAACCCGGCGCGCGATGAGGGCTTCTCCGCTGCCTAGGGTAACTTCAAAGCCCTGGGTGGATCGGCGCAGCGCAACCACCCATTGTTCCTCAAGCTCCGGCACAAACCTTTTTTGGAATTCCAGACCGTAGGAACTAAAAGTCTCGAGCGGCACCGGAGTTCCGATGTGAGTATAAGGGAGGCCTCGTTCCTTGCAGTAAGCCTCGAGTGTAAAAGTCGAGTCAGGGTCATAGAGAGAGGACGCGAAGCCCTCGGATTTCAGGTGCATGCCCTTCGGCATGTGTTTCAGCCAGAACTCCATCGCATTGCCGAAAATGCGGAAGTCGACTCTCCGCGCCTTGAGATGGGCCGCGATGGACAACCCGTAGGGTCCAGCTCCGATGATCGCCACATCACATGTTGTCATTGCTTTATTCCCCTTGTGCCTTGGTCTGGAAGCAGGAATGGCTGTGTGACTCAAAGTCTCTTGGGGGAGGCACCTTACAGAAAAGCTACTCTCGAACGAATACCGTCGGCCTCACGCTCCCACAACGCGTGTCAGCAATAAGCAGCGATTTGACGAGAAAGGCGTACCCTGCACGCAAGATATTCTAGCCAGCGTCAGGAACCTCGTAAACCAACTTGCCATAGCGTTTCACAGCGTAGGCCAGCACGGCTCGCTCAGCGCCTTCCCCAACGATCCGCCACGAGTTACCGATTCTTTCCACGAACATCCCGGAGCGCGCTCTCCACCACGAATCGACATCGGCGGGAAGAGCAAACCAGGTCTGTCCCTGTTCGTGCAGGCTACGCAGGTATTCCAGGAGACTCTTATAAACAGATCGTGCGTCTGGATCGATGATGTAGTCCGGATGAACAATGAAGCTGGCCAAGCCGTTCTTTTTCAAAATCACATCTATCTGTGCTTTCCATAGGTCGATGGAGCAATCATTGACGGAGCGGTCATTGAGAATATGAAACAAGGTGTAGTCCTGGGTCGTTGTCACCGGGAGCTCCAGCATACCACCGATGAAATATGGCATCACGGTGCAGCACCCGCCGCGCTGGGGATCCAGATGCGCGACATTCGGAATCGACATATCGAAGGAAAAGTTAAGGCAGTCGTACCACTCGGGCCTGCGGTAGAGCACGGCCGCACGGAATCCGACGGCGCCATGCCTCGCGGCATATCGGTTTACGACCGCCGCGCGAAGCAGAAACTCTTCTCGGTCGTCGAAGAGCCGTCCGTCGTGGTTCAAGTCCTGGACGCCGAAATCGAACCCGCGCTTTCGGATGTCATCGAGGAACTTCTGCGAAACAGCGTACCGGTCCTCGGGAACGATCGTGAAATACGCCTTGATCCCAAAAGAGTCGTCGAGGTCCATCAGGTCCGGACAAAACTCCATCCCCGCCTGGGTTTCCACATCGTGCGTCATTAAGACGCAACCGCGAGCGCCGGCCGGCCAGAACCACACGAACGGAACGCGGTCCACGCCCTTGGCCTCCATAGACAGCAGGAGCAGCTTTTCACAGAGATCTTCGACTGTTGTATCGACGGGCCAACGCGGGAAAGAAAGCTTTTTCCAATCACGGACGTAATACTTCTGAATCCGCCCGCGCACGGACCGGCTCATCATGGGCCGGAGCACGTAATAGAGCTTCCTGAGGAGGCCCTCTTTGCGGTTCCAGAAATTCCCGCCGTCCGCGTAGCGTTCAAGCCTCAGATTCTCGATGACCTCGTCCGAGTCGAAAGGCACTTTCGCTTGCCCATGAGCGACGACGACTTCATTGAGAGTATCGTGAAGAACCGATCCTGCGTGTGCACCTCGAACTCCCGAACAAGAACGGCCATAACAAACGATCTTCTCGCCGAATCGAAAATATCCTCGATCAGAAGAGAGCTCTCCATTCAGCGTAAACCCAAGGAAGGTCTCGGGACACCGATAAAAGTCGCTGATCGCTTGACCCGACATGCGGGCAGTTTCCTCCGCTGCCGCCCATGACGATGGCATACTTTCCGCTAAGAACAACGATCCCTCTTACACCCTACATCTAACCTGGCTGGCGCAGCCGCACTCGTTGTTTGGGCACAGCGGATCCGTGCTCAGACCTCAATGTTTTAGCCTTGCCGGGCCAAAGAACGGCAAGGGATGCGACCCGCGACACGAGAATTTGCAGCCAGAAACTGCGGTAAAACATCACACCGACCACTGTGCCAAGCGTATTGGTGATAAGGTCGTTGACACCGGAGTCTCGCGTTGGCAGGAATGCCTGCGACACCTCGATCGTGAGACTCGTGATAAATCCCAATGCGATCGTAATCGTGGCCGCATTCCTGTTCGCAGGCATCGACGCGAAGTAAGCGCAGATGAAAAAGCCAAAGGGGATAAAGCCCATGACGTTGATGGCGACATCGGCCCAGTAGCTCCACGTGGAGTGGAAATGGCGCCAGGGCGACGTGAGGAACTCCGGATGCAATACAGAATAGTGCACCGGGATCGTAAGGTCCGTCGACTGATCTACCTGGTTACGAATCGACCTGCCTGCATGCTCGTTGAATAGAAACAGAGCAGTGGGTTTCTCGGCGGGCAACCACAGGGGCCGGTGATTCTTGCTCCAGCTCTGGAAGTGTTCGACGACCTCCGACGGCGTCAATTGAGCGCGGAAGAGAGCCAATCCGAGAATTTGACCCGGCCAGCTGTCATTGGCCGAAGGCGAGTTGCCGAGAACGAGATGCCCGGTGAAATTGCCCGTCGAAGTACCCAAAATCGGAGAGGCCGTGGCTAGCGCTCCATTGAGATAGACAAAGGTTTCTTTCTTCCCCAAGGTCACCGCCACAAACACACGTTCGCCTTCAGGAAGAGCGCCGTCGACTCGGAACTCTGCAGTTCTGTCGTTACCTTGGTCGTCGACGTTATGCCGCTGGACAATCAGAGTCTGCCCGTTCTGCTGGAGCCGGAAGGGGACGTCACTTTGTCCTGTGCCTTCAAAGGCCAGGATAGTGTGGCGGCCCTTCACCAACGCCGCTTTGATCCAGATTTCGAGAGTGCCCGCGTATTCACGCGGCGTGAATACACCCGAGCTGACAACGCTACCGCTGTGACCAAATTGGAGCCCGTCTTCCTGGCCAAGCCACTCAACGTTGTTTTTTGGAGCGTGGAAGGGCCAGAGACCGGCAATCAAGATGACGACCACGGTGACGACACACATAGTCTTGATGACCGCCGCATGATCCTGACAATCGCGCTGTTGATACATAAGTTGAAACATTTTTCGATATAACATCTAGAAACTGGCTGTTTGGAAAGATGAACGCCTCCGGCCGGTGAGAACGCAACGAAAAGGCAGCACCGCCCGCTACCCGACGTGCCGGTACAGGATCCTGCCGGCGGCCGATGAAACAACACCGGGCAGAACCGCGAACAATTGCCGAATGCCGATCGAGCCTTTCATGGCTGCGATTTCTCTGTGTCCTGTTCTTGGGTACCGATAATACGTCAGCGATTTTCTTTTGGCCCCGAGCCGATCCTTGAAGACAAGCAGGCCTTCTTGATCGAGGTCGGAACGGCCCAGATCAATATTCACTGCGCCCGACTCTTTGCTTTCCACGATCAGCCGCCAGAAAAGAAACGGCATGCCGCCGAGATTGTGGAACTTGTGGTCGGAGCATCCATATTTGTAGATTACGGACGATCGGTGGCGCAAAGTGAGCAGGGCCGCAATGGGCACGCCATCTTTTCGTGCCACCCGGATTTGAATCTTGTCGCCCATGCACTCGATCAGGTTGCAGAACCACAGTCGGGGCTGAGGCAGCAACCGATGACGCTTCCGCGTAATTAGTAAGAGGCGGTAGAATTCACGGGCAAGTTGCTCGGAGTGGCCTACCTCGTACGAAAGCTCCTCTTTTTCTGCGCGCCGGATTCTTCGCTGGATGCAGTCCTTGTGGAATCCCTGGAAAATCTGATCCAGGCCCGGTCGCAAATCGAGTTCATGAAGGCAGTACCAGCAGCTCGGGCTCAGTCCCGAGACACCGTTCTGAACTTCTGACAGGAACCGAAACTCAACGTACTTCAACCTCTGCTGATCACATTGTTTGCACAGCCACTCCACAAAACGAGGCCAGTCGGACAGGTCCCTCAGCAAGGGCTCGCAATGATCCGAGAATGGCAGCGAGACCCAGCGAGTTCCTGTCAGCCAGCTCGATACGGGGCATAGAACAACCCCATCCTTCAACGGTTCATCTGCGACCGCGCTGGTTAGGGCGAATGGTTGATAGCCGTAGGTGCGTGCCAGCGCTTCGCACCAACCCCGCTGGTGGAAGGCCGAGGATCGTGCGTGGCGAACGACCAAGTCATCCCAGCGACTGTCGATAAGCGGATTAATGATGTGAATGTCCATACTGCTTTGCGGAGTCCGCTGGAACATTCGAACACCCGCAAGATTCGAGAACCTAGGTCGGTCTTGAGTGCGGGTGGTTCGCTGCAGTTGGTTCTTCCAGTTTCGGCGCCGTTCTGGAAGTTTGCCGGCTCTCGATTCGGAACAGGGCTTTGTCAAATAGCTTCATCGAACTCCACCTTATCTTCCTCATCAGGATCGCGACATTCTTGGCCGCCTGCCAGCCAAAAACGGCCTTGACCAGGTAGTACTTCGGAGACAAGTTCGGTTGGCCCAGTTCTCTTCCCAGGCTCCGGGCTGTCTGCCGCATCTGCTGCACAATCTCCGGCATATCCGGGTAGAAGTGAATCAGGTTTCGTTGCAAGTAGGCGAGACAGGCTATGCGAGTTTCTTCACCGCTACGCAGCGACTGCAAATATGCGATGTGCAGTTGCATCGAGAGCCAGAGTGCTTCGCATTTTTTTCTCGATTTGCCGATGTACGCCAAATTCTCGTATCCTGGACCCCGATAGTACACGCCGTTCCCGGGCACGAATCGTACGCCGTCACTTCGAAGAAGCACTCGGCAAAAGTACTCTCCATCATCGTCCGACAGCATTCTGCTATCCCACGGGCCAGCTTCCTCACTCAACTCCCGGCTGATCAGCCAAGTGGCCGTTTGCATGTAGAGGTTGTCTCCCATTTTCCGCAGCAGCCAATCGACAGGAGACAGGTCGTTCCACAAGCCAGAGGGAAAGAACTCGGCGCGGTACCAGCGATACTGGAACCTTCCAAACGGTGAAGAAAGGAGCACTCGATTGTTTCCACAAAGCTCGGCCGCCGCGATCTGGCTGGCAATCTTGCCCGGAGCCAGAAGATCATCAGCATCCAGCCACTGAATGTAGTCTCCGTGACTTAGCGAATAAGCGTGGTTTCTGGCCGTTGCGGCGCCCTGATTCTTCTGCGAGACAACCTGAACGCCGTCGGGCTCAAACCGTCTCGCAATGGCCAAGGTATCATCGGTGGAACCATCATCCACGACAATGATTTCTTTTCGCTCCCAGGTTTGCGCAACCGCGGACCGCAACGTGTCGGAGATCCATTCCTGTGCATTGAAGGCGGGAATGAGGATCGAGACCAGAGGTTTCGGCGTCGCCGGTTGTCTGGCAAGATCGGCCACAATCCCGATGCTACGGGGCTGACTTGACGCCTGTCGACAGGCCTGCGGTGCCAGCACTTCCAGTGCCTTGACGACCGGCAAAATGCGGGCGCCAGAGCCGACGCTATATTGGACGACCTGCTCGAAGCACTCCGGAGTACACCCAAACGGCGTAGGGGTTTCCGAGATATCGTGAGTCGCAAAAATGAGCCAACCGTGAACTTCTCGGTTATGGTCGATAAGGTCCTTGATGGCCTGAATATTATGCCGGCTCTTCTCCAAGAAGTAGGCGGACAGTTGATTGAGGTCTGCTTTTCCCGCATTGAGGGTTTGCCCCCCCGCTCGACAACACAGGAAATAATCGGCAATCTTGGCTTTTGTCAGCGGCCGCGGCAAGTTGATAGGGTAGGAAAAGGTTTTGAATTCGGCCCCCGGGATCAGCCGGTTCAGGGCATCACGGTTCTCGATGATCGATTTCTCAAACTTCTCGGTCCCTGTGTCCCACGAATCAAGGTGCGAAAACGTGTGGCATCCCAGCTCGTGTCCTTGTTCGGAAAGCGCCGCCAAGTCGCCCGCGTCAAACATCCGGCCCGTGGAGGCCTCTCCACCGAGGAGGCCGAGCGACGCATAGTACGTCCCCGCCAAACCGAAGCGGTTCAGGATCGCTCCACCAACTCGCAAAGCCGATTTTGGAAAATCATCGAAGGTAAACGAAATCAGTGGCCGCTCAGAATTAATCAACAGCGGTCTTCTGAAGAACAGACTCGCGGCCCTTCTTCTATAAGTCCTTTGTGCCCTCAACCAAAGATTCTGAGACGACATAAGTAATCTTTAATGGACAAATCTACTATGGCTGTTAATTCCATTAGCAGCGACTAACGACGAAATACTTTTGGATAAGATCAAGAGATAGCTCGTCTCAAGACTGTCGTATCCAGGCGGCGCCCTTGCTTAGAACTCCGTTTTGGGAGAGATATTGGTCACATGCCTCCGAGAAGTATCTCGTGGCGGAAGGATACGACCAGTTGACTAGCCTGTCCACGTAAATGTGCCACCTCCGCCTCGACCTCGTGGTGGTGCGCGACCAGCAGGCACAACTTACCTGAAATAATATCAAAAAGCAAAGCTTTCGAGGCCATGAGTAAAATACCGCCCCGTGAATATCTGATTTCTCTTGCAGCTACGTGATGATTGCGGGGCGGAAACTCACAGCAGTTGCGATGGTTAGTGCAGACACTCAACCGGCCTCTTCTGCCGCTTCCGCCGGCGGGGGCGGATTTGAGCCCTTGTTCCAGGGAACCAAGTCCGGCAAAAGTCTCAGCAATCGATAGAGAGGTTCGGTTCCGCCGTGTATAAGGACAATCGACGCGATATATAAGGTCAGAAACAACAAAAAGACCGCTACGATCCGAACCAGAGCGCCCATAGCGCCAGGCGTCGCCAGCAAGGATGGGATCTCCCGAACGATAGCGGCGGATGCGCAACCCGCCAGCAATGACGCCACAACGTACCTCCAGACCGCGGCTAGCACCGGAGCAACCCCAAAATGGATTGGCCTGCCCGCGTACCAGAACGCTGGGACAGTAAGAAGCCAGAACGACGCAGTCCAAGCCGCGGCAACTCCTGCCGCCCCCCAGTGGAGTCCCAGCAGGAACAGCAGTACGGTTACGCTGAACTCCACCACGACCCAGCGCAACCAACGATCGGCTCTTCCAATGGAAAGGTGGATCAAGCCACTCATGAGGTAAATCAGCATGATCCCGATTCCAGGCCCGAAAAACGTGAAGATCTGACCCGCCCCCTCCCATTTCGGTCCTAACAGCAGGCGAATTACATCTTTTCCTAGCAGAGTCAGAACCGCTCCTGCTCCCATGCCCACGAATGCCAGGATGGACAACCCGTTCAAAAAATATCGCTTGTATTGTTCCGAACCGCCCTCCAGCCGGCTCAGCGTGGAGAGAACAACGTCCGACACCGGCGCCGAGAGTTGGTTCGCCGGAAGGAGGAACAGATCGTACGCCTTCTTGTAGAACCCGAGGGAGGTTGAGCCGAACCGCCATCCCACCAAAAGATTGTCCGTGTTCCGGGTAATGTAGTTGAAGCTGAAGCGGCCATAGACATTCAACGCGAACCTCACGACGGAGGCCGTTCCGGCGACGCGACGTGGGAGGCTTGGAATCCACCGGCACAAATACCACGCCCCAATGGACTGAATGACTAACCGGATAACGGCACCCGCGACCAGTGCCCAGTATCCCCAACCTCGCCACGCGCAAAGCACCATCACTGCCACCGACACCATACTCGAGAAAATGTCGTTGGCCGAAGTCCGAGAAAAGTGCAGAGCGCGCTTAAGCAGGGAAAGGTGCACGACCGAAATACTGTTGAGCAGGATCGTCAACGACATGCCTACGGCAACGTCTGCTACTCGCGGGTCTCCGTAGAACCTGACCAGCAGCGATCCCGACGCGGCGAAACCCAGGGTCAGGAGAAGCCCCGAGCCAACGTTAATCCAGAACAGGTTGCTCGCCAGATAATGGTCGATGCATTCTCGTTGGATAACCGCCTCGGAATACCCATTCTGGCCAAAATTCATGACCAACAAGCTAAAAGTGCTAACCATGGTGACCACGCCGAAGTCCGCCGGCGCAAGCAACCGAGCCAGGACAACGGTGGCGATCATTTGAGTCCCAAACACGACTCCCTGCGAAAGCACCGTAACCCCGGCACTTCGCACCGCGCGGCGACGGAATTCGCCCGCCTCCCCAGTGGGACGGAAAGCACCGTTTGCATCAAATGGTTTCAAACTTCCTCATGGCATGGAGATTCCCGCGGGCCTGATGCAAACAGTGCCGCCGTCTTCATGAATCTAGGTTGGTCTACAAGCTCCTCGCACCGAGGTTCTTGCTCGAACGGTCGGAAAGATCGCGCGTTTAACTAGATTGGTCGGCGCTCTATGGCAACGACCATAATGGATTTTCCTTCTCAATGGCGCCCAGGCTTTTTCGGTTTTCTCGTACGGTCGAGCATCGGGCTCGGAGAAAAGTTGGTTTTGAATGCCACCCGATTCGACGTTGATGAACGTTGCAGCTCTGGTGGCCGCTCATCCAGGCACGGCGGTAAGATCAGCAAAGTGGGCCGCCCGACCCTCTCATTCCAGTTAATCCTCGAAATGCACCCGACCCCGCCGCAGGCGGGACGAGGCTCCGAGCCACTCTTTGCTCGACCGGGCCTGGTCCAGCCCGCTTGTCCAACGCAGGGAAAATCACTTAACAGATGCGCTGAGACCGGTCGGAGCAGGAGGCGGGTCACCATAGCAAGCGTTGGCATTGAAAACCAGGGCACTCCCGGTTCCGTCTGGCGTTCCCCCCATCACATTGAGGTAGCAGTACATAGCTGGATTCGCGTTGACGTGCCCACCCCAAGCGGAACTAAGCGCGTGACCGCTGGCACATTGAGAACTGGCTGTAGCAGGCAGTCCGGCAAACGCAGTGGTATTTATCGTGCCCGAACACTGACCAACATTGCCGCTGGATACATCTGGTCCGATGGCGGGAAAGGAAATCGTTGTGGACCACCATGCCGGCCTGCCGCTCATATAAAAAGACGCCGGAAGCGTCGTGCTGGGAGTGCTCAAGCCGGGATAGGTGGGAGCCGTGGCGCCCCGTTCGTCCTCTATGCAAGCCGAAGCCGTTCCACCGGGCCACGAATTCGCGCCATTCGCCGTGCAAGCCAATACCGTGCCGTTGACAACATCGTAGTTTCCCCAGCGCAACATCGTGGAACTTACGAGTGGGTCGGTCGGGAGGCTTACGGCGGGATTGCCGCCCCCGATATTCCAAGCGGCATAGCCGCCGAACGGCGCCGAGGTTTGGTAGGTAGTCGTGAAGCCGGGAGTACCAAGGACGTTAGCGACGTTGTTGGCATACCGCACACCGGAGGATTCCACGAACGCTACCGACGTTTCGTCCTTGACCGTGTTCGACCCGCAGTTCGATCCACCGGTTGTGCCATTGATGCAGGACTCAAAACCCCAGAAAAAGTTGCGAAATCCGGTTTGATTCAAGTGGGTGCCATGACAGTTGTCGTCTTGCGCTTGATCACCCTCGTTGCCCTCGCGCAGCATGAAGTCGTCGCCCGCTGAGTGCGTCCACGTCATCCCCCACATCATGTCCGTGGGGCCGGGAATGATCTGATCGACGGAGTAGTTGTAAGCGATGACTTCCCCAACACAAGGACCGTCACAGGCTATGGAATTCTTCCACTGCTGGATAATATTGTTCTGGATCAGGTCGCTGTCGCCAACTGTGGGTCGGATCGAGTAGGCATCGGGGTGTCCGTTTGACTGGAAGAAGTAACTGTCCTTCACGGTCAAATGGGCTACAACTATGCCGTACACTCCAAACTCGTATGCGTCGGTGACCTCTACCCCGCTCACCCAGCACTCGTAACAATCCTGAATGCCTATGCCGGTTTGATTGCTTGTGCTCGCGATTCCGTTGACCGTCAGGTTCTCAACACCGTCTTGAAAAGCAGGCTGCACAAGAATGGCAATCGGGGTTTGGCTGGATGCCCAGTTCGGATGAAACAGCGGATGCGAGATCGTCACGCACGTCGCCCCGCAACCACCGGCGTTGATGGCCGTGACCAGAACCAGCTCTTGCTCAAAGTCGTTAGCTGTCCACGCTCCTGAGTCCGGACCTTCCGCGCCACACCCTATCGGGCCGGTCGCACTATAAATTGTCGAGCAAAAAAAATAGCCGCCGTTGTCCACTGATTTGCCCGTCGTGCAACCCGATCCGCTGAATCCCGTGTCGCACTGATTCAACACAAGCATGGTCTTGCCAACGGTGATTCCGCTCACGCTGGCGAGTGTGATTTGCGTGGCACCCTGAGAATAGCCAGCAGTCCAGTTGGTGCTGTTTGATCCCGTAATCGGTTCGCCCGGATAAGAGCCATCGCCTGACATACAAATATCCGCACCTGTGCCGTTGCATCCATTAATGGTGCCGGAGAAGTTCAGGATGGTTTGATTCGCACTCGTGCCCCGAAGTACGTGATAACCGCCGCCTGAGCCCCCCGGCATCGAAATTGACCCGTTGATGCTAAAGGTGCCAGCACCTAGCAGGTAGTAGGTATTCGCCGGGCAGCTTGAGAGCGTCGACGCTATCGTGGAACCGTTGTAGCTGCCAGCCGCCAAGGTCGTCCCGCACTGCGTCCATGACGCATCAGGCAAGCTTCCGGGAGAACCCGGAACCGCTCCCGCCTGCGTCCAGTCCATCGCCCGAGCCGGAGCAAGGACGCCTGACCATGGTTGTGCATGGGAATGCAAAGGAAGCCAAAGCAAAATCAGGGGGAGTACAAATAAAATCGACCGTCGAGCTCTCATGAAATCTCCTAAGACCGCAGTGCGCGATGGCGTCGGGGGAGTTTGCACCGGACTCGGGACAGACTCTGAAACGCTTCAATCGATTCTGTACCGAAAGGAGTTGTTTGCACAGGTCTCGAAGGTTCATGCCTGCTCTTTTAGCGGGCCGAAACCCAGACTGTCTGGGAGTCACTGACCCTCTTCAGCCTCATCGGGGGGCCGAACTGCCAGTCTAATGGCCATCTCTAACTCGCTCATAAGACTGGAGATGGTGGCACAAATGGATCATTTGTCCTTGTTTGGTGCGGTCCTCTCAGCCTTTCTCCGCCGTATCGTATGCGCGACGGCTTTCTTGCTTAAACCTGTCGCTCGTGCTCTAGGCAAAAACAGCTTTATACAGTCTATCCATCGTGATCGATTTCGACCTGATGTGATCGACTATTTCCACGCTCGCCACGGTCAGAGCAACGGCTAAAAGGAATGACATCACGGAAACGATGGTGTCTGAGTTTATGTGTCTTAGACCGCTATGAAGTAATTGAAGGATGGCAATCTGCGCGATGTACCCCAGGAGAGAATACTTTCCGAGCAGAATCACAACGCTGCGGATTCGCCCCGGCCGGCCACTCGAGTCGCCCACCAGATAGATGATCGCGAGTGTAAGCAGCACGCCAACGATCTGCAGAGGGTAGATGACGTTCCAAACCGCGATGGCTCCAAGGTATCCCAGGTAGGCCGCTGCCAGCAGATACGGATGCCGAACGAACGCGCTGATTTTTTCGATGGGAGCATATCCCAGAATCACGGCCAACAACCCAATCGTTAGAAGCTCCAGATTGGCACTCGGAGCGCCGGCAGCGTTGAGAACAAAAACACCCAGAAGGAAGATCGCGCCCACGACGTGGAAGATGTACTTGAAGTGCCTCGCTCCAATCAAGAGAAGCGCCGACAATAAGAGCAGATAGCCGATGGGCACCAGAATATAGAACGCGACCGCTTTCCCTTGCCCTCCACTCAAGACATTCCCTGCAACATAGACATGGAACAGATTCCGGACCGACATGTGGTCAGAAAGCAGCTGCGCCCTTACGGATGCGGGGAGCAGCAAAGCCCGAATGACATTCAGCGCTACGAAAACGCCGAGTAGCTTCAAACCCCTCTGGGCGAGTCTTCGAGGAGGCCGCGGGTCGGAGACGCCGTACTTGGACAGATATATATTCGATACCAGAAATCCGGTGATGAAGATGAAGGACGGAGTGAGGAAGCGCAGGTACCTGAAAATATTGCTTTCGAATCCATAGAAATAGTTCAGCCAATGATAGAGCACCATGATCAGGACCAGTGCTCCTTTTGTGAAATCCATCGCGGCAATGCGCGGGGCCTTGTCACCCGCTGGCACTGCCGATTGAACCTTGGGGGAGGGTCGGGAAAGGGTATCGGCCGGAACCTGGTCCTTGCGGAACGGATCGGGCGCAGAGGAAATGCTCTCTGCTACTGCGCGAGTTTCTTCCGTGCGTCTCATTTGCGTGGTCATGGTGTGGTCAGGATTGCGGGTCGAGAAAGAGCCGGTGGATCAGTTCCAGCGTAAGCAACTTGCTGATCTCGGTGGTATAGTTCCGGTCTCCCTTGACATGTCTGTTGACGATGGTTTCGACTCTGTTCTTGCTTAGATAGGGCCGCGACAACGATTTCGGATCGAGCAAGGTATCCTGCACATAGCCTGACAACGCGTCCCGGTACCACACGCGGTAGTGAGCGAACTTGTGCCTGCCCAGAAACAGACGCTCAAGCCGGAGGGGCGCCAAGGCATGATCGATCTGCGACAGCCACTGCGGCATGCCATAGTCGTACGCGTATTCCGCTCGGAACGTAAATTCGAGGAACTGTCGCTCCGCTTTTCCCCAAAGCCCGTCACTACCTCCCAAACCGCGATCGGTCCGCATCCGCCGGAGAGCGGGGTTCCCATCCGCAATCAGCCGAAGGCAAACATCAACATTCGCCGTGTCCCTTTGAGAGAGGACCGGTTTGGGCGCGCGGAACGCGGTTCGAACGAACTCGTTGTCAAGGTAAGGCGTCCGCAGCGACAGCTGGGTTTGTTCGAGCGCCTGCAGACCGTAATGATGCCACGGAGCCTGCCGGAAAACGGCAAACGAAACGGGGTGCCCCTGTGCCACTCCAGCGTAGGTCGCACTCGCCGCACGAACGTATGAGACAAATTCCGGCTGAAACAATCCTTCCGGGACCTTGACCGGCTTGAATGCCGGAGCCCAGCGCAGCACTTCGCTGCCATAGTTTCCGGTCATCCTCACGGGCGCAATCTCCCGGGCCTGACCGTTGGCATACAGGTCGGAAGCCCGGGTCACATCGACACACCCGTCACTGAGGTACACCGCGCGCTCGGCATACTTCGAGAACTGACTCAGGAAACCTGGGCCAACTGGTATTACCTTGTGGGGCTGGCCGCAGATGGCGGCCACTTGGCGCGCCAGGCGAACATCCTCGCACTCGTGAAAAGGGCCTCCAAAAGTGTAGCAAGGAAGAGAACCGGACGATGCCTTGTGCCAGGCGATGATCATCCGCGTGTCGAGTCCGCCCGTCAACGACATGCCGATGGGCTCCCGACCGCTGAAGTAGCGTGGAAGATTGCGCTCGAAACCGGCGCGGAGTTCCTGATAAAACGACTCGTGGTCCAGCGGGGTCTGCTCCTCCCATTCGCGGGGATGGAAGTAGCTGTTTTTCTGCTCCAGACCGCCGGGTCCGAAAACCCATGCCGCTGCCGGCGGCAACACGCGGACACCTTGAAACAGAGTCCGGTTCTCGAGCACGCATCCGCAGGCGACAAACTCACCCAGGCCCCGAGGATCGGCTGCCCGTGTTTCGGGACGCACCGCCAGAATCGCTTTCGCCTCAGCCGCGAAATAGAAGGCTTCTGGGGACTCGCAAAAATAGATCCGGTGCATCCCAAACCGGTCGTTGAAAAGTGTAGCGGCTCCCAGCTTCCGGTCAACCAGCAGACCATGAAAGCGGCCGTTCAGACCTGCTAGAAACGACGGGTTCTCTTCATACAGGTGGACGAGGTAAGAGGGCCCTTTCGGCTCCAGGGCATGGCCGCGACCCCTAAGCCGGTCCTCGGTTCCGGGTTCGGGAAACTCTTCGCCGGAAATAACCAGGGTCACATCCCCTGTCTCATTGCGAAGGGGCATTCCGTCACAGAAGGAATTCTGCCGGGCCACCCACCCCACATAAATTCCCAAGGACTCATCCACCCACGTGCCCGCAGTGTAGAAGGACTCGTGGCGAAGCGCCTCAACCATCCGCAACAACTGCGCCTCGGCCCATTCGCGTGGCATTTTGGTCACGAGACCAACGATTCCTGGCATAGGCGATCAGTTCAGAACGGGAGACAGCGGAGTGCAGCAGGGTTGGGTTTTCGGACTAAGTATTGGAGCCGGCGGGAGGATTTGAACACCCCATCTGCCGATCACTATTCGACCGCTCTAACATTGAGCTACACCGGCTCATCACAACATCTTTGAAATAGTAACATTTGGCGCGCGCTGCCACGCCCAGGCTGATGACAGGCTCGGGCAGAATTCCGAGAAGGCCGCGATGAAGATTCGCCTTCATGCAGATTCTCCCCCATCGGGTCAAAGGCACGTAGAATTTGGGCTTCAAGATCTCTTCGAATCCGTTCCGAACCTTGAACTCCCGCAAAGGACTGTCCTTCTTATTGCCATAATTGAATTGGCCAAACGTAATGAAGGAAATACCCCTCGCATCGCACAACTCGACCGCCTTGGCGACCAATGCGTTGGCCGGACGCTTGTCCGCGTGGCTCGACATCGTGGTCAGGTTCAGGATGGAAGCGACCTCGCCTCGGTAGACCAGTTTTAGAAACCCGATCACTTGCTCCCCGAGGCAGGCACAGATGAAGTCGCTGCGATCCACAAACGCCGAGTAGTCTTTTGTCACCTCGTCCAGACTCTTGCCGTAGTGCGCGTTTCGAATCCCTTGTCGCACGGGCGAATCGTTGTTGACGCGGCTGATGTGCGTGACCAGGTCGCGGTCGAACGCCTTGACCGTCACAACCACTCCACGTTTCTGCGATCGCCTTACATTCTTACGGGCTTCCTGCGGCAACTTCTCCCACCAGTCTTTGAACCCCGATAGCCGAATGGCGGCGATGCTGCTCCACTCCATGGGATATCCATATTTGGGCTCAGAACCGGGCAGTTTCTGTGTAAAGGTAAAGATGTCGGGACGCCTTCCTTTTAGCGACCGCTCTTTAAGTATCTTCGCCCACTGTTCGGGATCTTCAATCTCCCGCTCGAGCCACTCTTCATCGTAAATCGTGGCTACCTTGATCAAGCCTCCCTTCACAACCACGGTCTCTCGGCCCACGGTCAAGGCGGGCACTCGGGTCCATTTGCCTTTGACGTTGATCTCGATACTCTCGTCCGGCGCAGTCTGGGTGGCCGGCGGAATGGACATTGACGAAGACACTAACTAGCCTCCTCAGGGACGACAACGTTTGCCATCGTCCCGGTAGTTCCAACTTCAAGTGTCAGTCCAGTGTGGTTCATGTCTGTCGTTGCGTTACCACGCTCACTCCGAGATATGCCAACAGCCGGCTCGAGTGGTCCAACAACTTGATCAAATACTTGAGAAACACGTGCTGCCCGAAAAGAAGCACGATCGGGAGGACGAGCGTGTAGCTCGGAACGGCAATCAAGGATTTCGCGATGTTCTGCAGGCGTTTCGCTGGATGCTTATGGAAATTGCTTCCCCGCAGCAACGCTCGTTTGAGCAGGTAGCTGCGTGTGCAGCGCGCGGACGGCACCACTTCATAAGCTACTGCCTCGTTGCACCAGACGAACGAACAACCTTTGTCGATGGCGCGCCGGAAGAAATCCATGTCCTCTCCAGCGGTTCCAAATTCCTGCCGGAAAGGAGTTTCGAGGCTTTTCAAAACATCTTTTTTGAACAGGACATTGCCGGTACGAGATTCTTCCCAACCCAACTTGTAGCCGGTGTCGTGGGCCGGGCGCACGAAGAACTTGCCTTTGGTCACCCATTGCGGCGGCTCGACATCGAAATGGGGTAATACCGGGCCGAGAGCACCATCCGCGTGCCGAGCAATACAAGTCTTGAATAGATTCAGCAGCCAGTCGTCCGCAGGAAACTCATCGTCGTCGATAAAGGCGATCCAGTCGCCGTCAGCATTTTCGATGGCCTTGTTTCGCACCAACGCTATGTTTTGGCGCGGCTCGACGCAGTACGCCACCGGCAAACGCGATGTGGCGGAAAATGCCGACACGGCCTGCTGTGCAGACTGCAGGGCATCATTGTCGGCCACCACCACCGAGTATGTAAACAATTCCTCGGTTTGCTGGCCCGCCAGACTGGCCAGCGTTCGCCGCAATAAATCGGGCCGCTTCAGCGTGCAAATGCACACGCTGATGCGGGCGGTCTGTTGGGACGCCGCGGCACTTGTCGCGGATGTTGGGATTGCCACCGCTGGTTGGCAGGGACTGGTCACGGTTAACGAATACCCGAACGGCGCGCGAGGAACGCTGCGGTTCGCCGGCTACGTTCGGCGATCTTCAGAGCGGGAAGAGTGGCGCGGAATAAGTTCCGATCGAGGGGCGCCCCAAACGCCCGCGGGGAACAGCGCCGCGAATGCAAGCAATCCAAGGCCCCGTCCTCTGTAATACTCCCATCAATGTCAAGTGCCATGGCGAGCGGAAAGGACTGGCGATGACTGTGGAAGTCCAATCCCACAAAAGGGACGGCCGACGACCGCTCAAGCAGCGAAGGAGATGTCTCGCTGGGCGCCCAGCCATCGTATTTCCGATTCCACACCTCGATGCCGAGAAGCCGTTCCGCCCAATACGGTGAAAAGCTCTTCCAGGCACTTTTTCTGGAAGGATGCGCGAGCACGGCAACCCCATTTGCAGATCGAACCGATTCCAGCATTTCGCTCGTTGGTAGCGCCTCTCCGAGAAAGGGCACCGGGCCCCACACCAGCACATGGACTCTATTATCCGCGTCGCTGTACTCGATACCGGGCACAACCAGAATGGCGGCGGAACTGGCCTTCGCGCAGGCAACGCGATATTCTTCAAGCCGCGCGGCGGTAAAGCCGCGGTCATGCTCCGTCATCATCAGAACCCGGCAGCCCTGACCGCCAAACTTCGCGCTCAATTGTTCGAGCGTCCAGCTTCCGTCATAGGACCAGTCGGAATGTGCGTGACAAACGGCGAGAACTTCCATCGGTCCTTAATTCCTGGACTTGAATAAGTTGTCTTTGACGGTGCTGTAGAAATCGGCGAGGAACACTTTTGGGTCCTCGCGCCGCCAGTTGTACATGGTTTCGCCGCGGCGCACGTGAACCACATCTCTGACCGTTTTCCAAAACGGTGGCCACGTGCTGAGCGCTCTTGAACGCGGCCCCCGCAGCACAAACAGCAGGTGCAAGAACTCCCTCCCGGCGTTGCGGCAAACGACTCCCACCTCGGACGATGCGCCGGCACCTGCTTGCGACGTAGAATCGAGAGCCAGTTGCACGTGCCAGGCTGGGTACTCCAATGCCTGCCGGCGAGCCAGGGAAATGCTTCCCCACGGGCGACCATTGAGTTCGACGAACCAAAGGGTTCCGGAGGAATCGCGCAGGAGTTCGATCATGAACAATCCGCGCCACCCGGCGCGTTCGATCATCGTTACAACCTTGCGCTTGAGATCGTCGGGCACGGTTTGCGAGATGCATGCGCTCGAACCCGAGCCCTGCGGATTCATCATTCTCAGTCTGCGGTGGGCGCTCCACGCGCGAACTCCATCGGCCACGGCTAGGCCGAAAACTCCTTCCCCAGTTCCGCTAACAAACGACTGCAGCAGCAGTGGAACCCGCTCTCCCCACTCGGCCACCGCACGCTCCAGTTCGCCGCGATTGGCGCAAATCCACTTGCGGCAAGTGTGCAGGCGGCCTTGCCAGACGGGAACGCACTCGGCAGCTTTCAAGATGATTGGAAAAGGCTGAGTGGCGGCAAACTCAAACACTTCGCTGGCGGAACGGGCCATGCCAGTGCTCGGGACATTAAAACCCGATTCCTCGGCGAGCCGGGTTTGCACACACTTATTCAGTGCTAACTCGGCTTGCGCATCCCTAGGTCCCGCCAGGAGCCAGCCGCTATCGAGTCGCACCTTGCTGGCGAGCCAGACACCCTTGTCGTCGAGAGGAAACAGAACGCACGGCGCATAGCCAGCCTGGGCGCCGACGAAAGTCATCAAGGACTGCAGGTCGGAAAGCGAAGCTTGCAGATCTACTTCGGGGGGGCAGATGTCGTGACATAAGACGTACCGACTGTGCCGCAAAGCTGAGGCTCGCCCCTCGCGCGCGAAAGCAACTACGTTGAACCCCGCATCCACCAGGCTCCACACGGTTTCCGGCGCGGCCGATGCTTCGGCGAAACCGATCAGAACGGTATTTTGCGTCATTGTGAACGAAGAACCCAAGAAGTGCTTGGCGCCCGGGTTTCCAACAGGCGAAGTAGAAGTAGAGGTGCGCCGCCGCCAACCAAGAAGAAAATGGTCTCGCTCAAAGCCGATAGTGGCATCTGTTCGGCCCGAGACTAGTTCAGCGTACCGGTTCCCTCTTGAACGAAGACTGTGCTGCGGCCGAGACTGCGCGTTTCCCATTTATCGAGGGGATAATCTCGGAACTCCTTCAAAAGCAACGTTGCCTTGACCGACTGCGCTATTCGTGTCGGGATGACCACATACACCCGACCTCGCACTTTGCCGCGATACGTCCGTGCTGAGATGGCTTCTGCGGGCTCAAACTCGATATGATTTGACAGAATCCGCGCGCCCGGCGAGAGCGCGCAAGCGGCTTCCGGTGACGGGAGGACAAAAAGGGCGTCACGCCCATCACGTGCGAATGCGGTTCTGAGTAACTCGATGGCGCTTTCATCGACGCTGGGCTGATGTGTTCCACTATAGCGATCGATCTCTCCTCGCTTCGTGGACGAGGCGCGATAGGCAAACGCAAGACAACCGTAAAGCGACATGAAAACACAAAGAGCGCCTACCGCCAAGCGACTCGCTGACTTCCATGGCAGCCGATCGACCACTGCTAGGACGCACACTAGAATTAGCATCCCAGCCGCACGCAGGTGCCGCTCTTCCAAACTCACGTCCCCCCCGTGCAGGAAAATTGCGCTCATGGCCAATGCACATCCGGCATAGAAACAGGCTGTGATCCTCAAGAGTCTGGTCAAGTTCGCGTCATGAGTATATTGTTGCCATCCTTTTATAATTACCGTCAAGAAAAGAACGATAGGAGGTAGGAGGAGCCAGAGAATCAACGAGAGATTGCCATTTTCGAGCCCGCCATCCAACGCCGGATGCCGCAGATTGAATAGCAAAGAAGTCACCATGTCGGTCCACGAAACCCCGGCTCCCCATGGCGTACCCAGGGCGAACAGGACAGTGCCAATGCGAAATGACCATCCGGCCCCGCTTGCCGGGGTTGTCCCGTGCGAAAACCAGGCAACATACAGCAAGCCAACCGCAGCGATCGCCCCAACGGCGCCGGCTATCATTCCAGCGGTGATCCGTCGCAGACGTACGAGAACCTCGACAGCGCCGCTAAGAAGAGCCAAGCTGGCCACCATCACTCCAGTTAACTTTGCGAAGAAGGCGAGCAAAATCACAAGGAATGCCAACCCTCCGGCCCGAAGAGCGCTCAAGGAGGGAACACGGCAGCCCGCCAGGATGAGCCAGGGCGTAAGACCTTGCAAGAGGATCTCTCCGCCATTGTAGATGCCAAAGGGTAGCGTCGAATATCGAAAGGTGGCCATAAATGCCACCGCGAGTGTGGTCGTTCGCGGAGTGAGCGCAAAGTGTTTGGCCAGATGAATCCAGCCGAGAAGGCAGCACAGCAGAGAAACACCAGCGATAATGCTAAGCGCGGCGCCGAGCCGAACGCCGAGCCGCGTCAAAATACCAGGAATCAAATACTGCCCCGGACTCCACCAGGTTACAAAACCGGCATGATCGCGGGAAATGTCTGCCACGTCCGGACTGATTATCGTGTTGATCGGTCCGCCATCTGCATAAGTCAGCCACTCCCGCATGCCCCAGGCCGCGTCATGTGACAGTGAGGGTGGAACAAGCAGGCTAGTAAGCGTGAGCAGCCCGCACACGACGAATGCCAAGACTGTCGCGCCCCGGTAATCGGCGGCGCTCGCCTGCACCGCGTCAATGCTCGTCACTTCAGCCGCTGCGCTCACGGACCTTTCCTCCTTAGAATACAAGCCTATCTGCTAGCCAAAGCGTCTGTGAAGTCACGTGTTTCAAGAGATTCTCGGGGAGTTTCTCCGCGTCCGGCTAGCCGTCTACCGGCGAAATCCCAAGCTGGCCTCGCTGTAGATACGAGCAATAAAGCGATCCACATGGGATGCATCATCTTGAATCCGGCCTCCGTGCAGTTGGAGACACACGCGACCACGAAATACGCCAGCCTGAGGCTTGCTGCCGGCTCCCGCCGGCGAACCGCGCGCACGATGTTGCGGTAGCCCGAGATCAGGAACGCAACCAGCAGTGCCACTCCCACCCATCCCAGGTTCAGATAGATTTCAAGGTAGCCGTTATGCGCTTGGTTGACGCCCGGAATATAGTTCCACATTCTCTCCAGCCGCCACCCCAGCCAGAAACTTTCATACCCCGCACCGACCATCGGATGCCTGACGAGGGTCAGGCACAGGTTCCAAAGCTCGGTTCGGCCGGTGAGGGTTGGGTTCCTCCCAAACATTGCCAACAAACTGCTGCCAAAAAACAAATTGGCAGCGGTAAGACTCAGTACTGCCGCCACCATCGAATGAATCAGCAGGGGCCGCCTGGATATCCTCGGCATGCTGGTCAGCAGCAGTATGCCACCGCCCTCCATCAAGCATGCCGTGGCAGTAGCGGAATCGGCGATAACGTTAAGATAAATGGCCGCCGCAATTACCGAGCCATAGGCGATTAGAAGCCCCTTTCTACGGGGTCCTTTCGTCCGGAGGGCCTCGATCATACGCCAAGCCATTGCCAGTGCGAAGAGCGTACAGATCGCTCCCAGGAGGTTCTTATCGTCGGTGACTCCGGTCACGGTTACATGCCCGTCATGGATGCTGTAGCTCCGTCCGAGCGCTGGCACCCATCTGAAAAACAGAATAGAAAGCGGCATCAGCGCGCATGCCAACCGGGTATAGACCCACTTGAAGGCCTTCACCCAGTCCGTAGCTGTCAAGATCAGCATAACCGTCACCAGGTCGCCCAGGCCCCTAAACCATCGTTTTATTGAGATGTCGGCATGGTCGGACCAAGTGGCGCTCAGGCCACAATACAAGAAGAACAAAACCACCGGAAGATTTGCCGCTAGAAAGGCCGTGGTACGCTTCGACCTTCCAGCGAGCACGATCACCCCCGCCAGCATCACCCCCGTGTAAAGGGCGCGATTAACCGGGTTCCCCTCGTCGTACGCAGTGTCGGCCGACCCTTTGCCCTCCCCCCGAAACTGTAACCAGTCGGTGGGATTCCGTGAGGAGGCAAACCACAGCCACGTGAATGCGAGCAATAGAGCCGCCGACCACTTGGTTCCCCGCTCCCGCGTGAACTTCAGCAGTATTGCGATCAGCACTACAAAAATCAGCGTGGCAATCAGGGCCATGATACGGTTTGTCGATTTAACACAACGGGGGCGAACTCGTCAGGCAGCACTGCAGCGTCGAACCTAATTCGGCAGCGTAACTTCCGTATCGGCGGGCGCGGTGTAACCATTGGGATTCGCGTCCGGCGAAAAGGTCGGGGCTTTGGCAGGCAAAAGCCGATACGACTTCGCCAGGCTACAGAACAGATTGAACTTGACAATGTACCAAAGTGCGGCGACCCCATCCTTTGACCCGATCTTCTTCCCTTCTTCGTAAGTCCGGCCATAGTAGGAGATCGGCACTTCGTAGATGCGGCAGTGTAGTTTGGCGACCTTAGCTGTAACCTCAATCTCGAATCCGAAGCCACTACTCGTGATTCTCATCTCGCGGATGATGTCGCCCCTGAAGGCTTTGTATCCAGTCTCGACGTCGGTCAAGTTTACATTCGTGAAGAGGTTCGAAAGGAAGGTCAGTCCCTTGTTGGCGAGATAGTGGTAGAAGTACAACGCTCGTGCAGCCCGGCGAACCAGGAAACGTGATCCGTAAACAACATCGGCCTCACCAGCAAGAATGGGAGCAATCACTTCCCCGATATCTGAGGGGTCGTATTCTAGATCAGCATCCTGCACAATCACGATGTCGCCTCGTGTGCTCGCGAAGCCGGTCTTTAAGGCTTCCGTTTTTCCGCGGTTCGTTGGCTGATGTATCACCTTAATCTTCGGATTGAGGCGAGCCAGTTCTTCGGCGATCTTGCCCGTGGCATCGCTGGAACAATCGTTAACGATCACCACCTCGAGAAGGTATGGGACCGCCAGGACCTTCTCCACAACGGCCTCCAGCGTAGCCTCTTCATTATAGGCAGGCATCACAATCGATAGACATTCAGGTTGCTTCATAGAGATTCCTCCGGCGCCAGGTCAAGTCTAGACTTTGGTAAGGCATAGAGTTCCCAGCGCTCCGAAATTTTGTGCGAACAGTTGTGTCCAGGTTAGTCTGCTGCTCACACCAGCTCAGCAGATCCTTCTAATAATTCTACGTCTCCGCAATGATCCGGAGGTGCCTTCTATAAATCCTCTGCCAGTCTTGTAGCTGCTTGAATTCATGCTTGCGATCATATAAATCGTCGAAGATCTGCAGCATTCCCTTGGACGCAGGACGGGGAAATGAACTGCCGGGAGCATGGTGGAACCGTACGGATCATCATCAAGGTGCAGCCCTCACCGGAATCTGAAACGTCATTTGCACCTCCGTAGCGATCTTCATGTGGCCGACGGTTGGTCTACTATCCTGGGGCAAACGAAGGAGAGAGCAACCGGGAGATCTCCGAGTTGCCTCCGAAACTCGCCTTCCATCAGAAACCGATATTCTTCCGGGTTGACGGGGTGCGTCTCCAGTTCCACGACTGACTCGCGCGCCAAGGAAGAAATCCTCTGCCAGCGGCCTGTGGGTTCAAGCGGTGGCAGAGAAAACAAGAAGTCAACGAGACGGTGGCGCCGGGCGAGCGCGCGATCCACGGCCTTGCGATAGAGGCGGTTGGCCAGCCCTTTCTCCCCCGGCTGAAAAGAAAAGTTTCGCCGCGCAACAGTTCCAAACGGCAACAATCTCGCCCAGAGCACGTTCGCACAAAGATGCATGTGATGGTGGCCGTCGACCCGCTTAGGCCTCGCTCCATAAAGGCGGCAAAACTCCTCGATCTGGGCTTCCACAACGTACTCGAAGGAGGACATCAGACCGGGATGAAATATGACTTGGGCGAGACGGTGCCGCAACAGGTACCTGGCCAAAGCCTGCTGGCGCCGCGCCAGCAAGGTCGGGCATTGTCGCGCCGAAAATGGAGTCGTAAAGTTCAGATGCAGACCTGCGTCAATTCCTCTTTCCAACGCCAGCGCCGCCGCCCGTTCCGAATCCTCCATGAAAACCATTGCACTTACCGAGGATACGGATCCACGAAGACAGCACTCGCGTATCCGGTCAGTCGTGTTGCGGTCTCGCCCCCAGTCATCGGCATTCACGATGAGACGTCCTGTCTCGGAAGGTTGGACAGTCCGACAGGTCGGTTCGTCGTCTAAGACAGGATTGACCAAGAACTGCCCTTCTCGAGGTGCAGAGACGTTGCCTTGTGCCGTCAAGACGAGATTGGCTTCCGGATTCATTAGATGTGGCTGACTCGAGGCAGGGACGAACGATGCACTACTCTGTTTGAACTCAAGAGGATGCTGCGGAATGCGGCTGTTCCGAACCCGAGGTTCGCGCCAGGAACTTTCTTAATCGTTGCATCTGCTCGCGACGCCGGAATCTTACGAATTCAGTCGATATGGGCCTCTCGTCGCCCCGAACCAAAGCTGAGATATAACCTGCCAACAGGCTCAGACCGCCGATGACGTATGGCTTCTTAGTCATCTGATATGCTGTCCGGAAAAGTTCCCAGACGGGATGGCCACCCAAGGCATGATCCAGGCGGCCAACTCTGAATTTTGCGTGTAACGCACCGCGTTCGGCCGACCCCATTTTCCGGTGGTGCCAACAAATCGTGTCGGTGAACGTTCTGGTCTTCCAACCTTTCATTCTTGCGGTGATTACCGCAATATGATCGATGCCACCCGACTTTACGGGCACATAACCGCCGATCTCCTCGAAGCATTCACGCCGGAACAATTGGCATGCTCCAGAAACATGCTCGATGCTGACGAACCGATAGTCGTACATTGAATCGTCCTTGAACGGCGTCCCAACCAACCCTAAGCCGGGATCGTCCGCCAACTTGCCGAGCAAGAAGGAAAAGTAGTCTTGGTCGAACGAGATGTCTGCGTCTATGCTTCCGATAACAGCGTATGGCAAATCCTTCACCCGCGCGTAGCCGGTGTTAAAAGCGTGCACTTTCCCGGCAAAATGCCGCTCCCGCCGCTCCGGCATTCGCAGCAGCTCAATCCAGCGGTGATCAGCCGCATATCGGTTCACGATCTCGTCTGTACCGTCGGTCGAACCGTCACTCACAATCACCCATCGCAGCGGCCGGTTCGTCTGTGAAACGACAGACCTGAGGGTCAGTTCAATGAACTGCGCTTCGTTCCGCGCTGGCGTGATCAGAACATAGACGGGGAGAGTCATGACTTAGCAAAAGCCGGCGAGTCTTGGGACTGCAGATGTCCCGCCACCGATTTCGATTCGCTGAGCATCCTGGACAGGGCCAACAGCATCCATGCCTGCGACCATCTCATATAGGAAGTTCGGATCGTGCAGGAGCGCAGTACGCGATAATAGAAGAATCCTCGTGCATCCCACATATGCTTCATCGCCCACTGGCACACCGAGTTGGCTAGCGCGACGTTGCCCGCATCCAGATCGCGGAACTCAAGGAGCGTGAGGATGCTTTGCGCGACGCAGTGGATATCGATGGGATACGTGCGGTCGTGGAAGTACCGGGCCGCTCCATCTTCACGAAAAAAGTGATCCCTGTAGAACCTGAATCCGCGGCGAATATTCTCTTCAAATTCGTTGGTGACTGCATAGCTCTGAATCTGCCGGAGCCCGCTCAAGTTGTAGCCGCTGTGGAAATTGTCGATCCATCGTTGCGACGCCATTTCGCCGTAGTACCAGGAGCCATCGGCATTTTGCCTGGCGGCCGAATAGCGGGCCGCCTTCAGGGCCGGAGCTAGGAACTTCGTTTCGCCCGTGTAGTAGGACACGCGACACAACAAGGCTGCCGCTAGCAAATTGGCATTATGGATTTCGCTCCGCAGGGCGGGTTTGGGATAGCTAAAACCCGACTCGCGGCCGTCGTCCCAGTAAAGATCGCTCAACAGATACTCGGCCGCACTTACGGCCATTATCAGGCACCGTTCGTCCTGGCGTTGTTCATAACAATCCAAAAGCGCGCCCGCCACGAAGGTTGTGCAGACAAGGTTGGGAGCGCCCCTGGGCACAATCACCTTGCGGCCCTGCCAAGCGAAGCTGTATCCCCAACACGAGTACCGAGAGCCTGAGGAACGCAACTCGGTCAAACGATCAATCATCTGCTCAATCAAGTCCTCGCGGTGGATCAGGCCCGTGTCCGCGAGTTTGAGCAAAGCGGAAAGAAACAGAGCTAGGGCTTTCGGGTTCTGCGTCTTCGGAATCAGCGCGAGACGGCGGAGGTTGATGGGACTCCGCTTCAGCGCCTGCGTCAGCGCCAACCGAAGCAACTTCGTATTCAGCAGCGGAAGGACCTCGATAACTCTGCTGTTGAGAGCATCGTACGGATCGTACCCCGCCCAGCCCTCGGTCTCGCAGTACTGTAGAAGCTTGAGGGTGGCTGTTTTGATCTGGGAATCCATTTCCTGAACGGGATGACGCGATGAGTACTGCGCGTTCGCTTGCGGCGGACTGGTAGGCGAGGGCGACAGAATCGGAGGCTGCACAGACCTTAGGTTCACCGTACGGCAGCCTCGGATAGCTGCGTGTTGATGATGTGGACGATGTTTTGAACGATCGTTTCCAGCGCGGGAATGTTGTTCTTCGTATCCTGCGCCGAGCGATGGCGATGTTCGAGCCGGATCTTCGTTCTGACGTCTTCCTCAGTTTCGAGCAGAACCATGCGGCCTTGATCGGCCAGATAGCGATCCACGGCGCCAATCTTTCCGCGGAAAATGCTGTAAACAGGAACTCCCATGGCTGCCGCTTCGCGATTCATGGTGCCGCCCCCGCTGATGACGAGATCGGAATTCCATACCAGGTTCAATCCGTCCTCGACATTCTGGGGAATGAGCAGCGAGTCGGCGGCCAGACCTACTGACCATGCGGACCGCAGTTCCGCCTCCTGCCTTTTGTTTCTAGGCAGGAGAATACCTCTGGTTCCGGGAGTGTTCACGATTCGCTCAAGCGCGGCCGTCAACAGCGTTTCGCTTTCCGGGTTGTGGTAATGGGCTTCGGTTGCGGGAGGACGAACCACGACCAGTACATGCTCCTGCGCAATCCCGAGGCGACGCCGCAAATCCGGATCCGGACGGAACCGCGAGAGATAAACGTCCTCCTTGAGTCCCGGGTATTTCATCACACGCCCGCCCTGAAGGCTCAGATGATCATCCGGAATAACACTCGGCACCATCATCCAGGTCGGTCTGATCGTAGGAACCTTGGCGACGAACTCGTAGTCCGTTAGCGTGATGTTGGGAATCCCCAGCAGAGTCGACGCCAGCAGACAACCCCTGGAGCCGTGACTGATTGCCAGGGCCGGCTTCTCCTTACGCACAATCGTGGCTAACTGAAGCGCCCTCCAGAACGTGCCTAATCCCTTCAAGAACTTAGCCCTGCCGTAATGCTTTCCGATGACACGGCAAGGAATCCGGTAAAAGCTGAGCAGTTCCGTAACTTGGTAGGCGTCTCGCGCCGTGATTAATAGCGTAAAGCCCCGTTTCTCAAGTTCGTCAATAATCGGGCGAAAGAAAGGAACATGGGGCGAATTGTCCAAGTCGATCCAGATCTTCCTGCCGACCCCGGGCGATAGCGCCTCTTTCACTTCAGACCCTGTTACCGCAGCATTGGACGCCATGAGATGGATCACCCTCTCTCGATCTTCGCAGCTCTGGGTAACTTCGAGCTGAGTGTCAGTTCCACATCGGGCAATGCACCATGCTCGAGGCTGGCCGAATGAACTTGGCCCATGCTGGACACAGACTGCCGGCCAACGCTGATGTAGTCGAATCCGCGAGCGGTCATCTCCGCGCGGCTAAACATGTTTCTGCCGTCCAGAACCAGCGGACGCGCCACCAGCTTTTTCAGCTCCCGCCAATCCAGCTTGCTGAACTCTTCCCACTCCGTGGTAATCAAGATTGCGTCCGCACCTTGTGCCGCTTCGTAGGGGCTGGAGCAATACCGAACATCGGGGCACGCCGCTCTCGCCTTCTCGGTGGCCTGGGGATCGTAGGCGCTCACCATCGCGCCCTCGCGAACCAGTGTGTGGAGCAGTTCGATCGCGGGAGCAAAGCGGACGTCGTCGGTGTTGGGCTTGAAGGCGAGACCGAATACAGCAATCTTCTGACCCCGAATCACCCAAAGCTCTCGACGAATCTTTTCGACAAAGCGATCGATTCGACGCTTGTTGATTCTCTCGACTTCTTTGAGCAGGGAGAAGTCACATCCCGCCTTCTCGGCGATTCGCACGAATGCCTGGACGTCTTTGGGGAAGCAGAACCCGCCAAAGCCGATGCCGGGATTCAAGAACGCCGGGCCGATCCGGGGATCCATGCCCATTCCCAAAGCGACCTTGGTCACATCCGCACCGACGGCCTCGCAAAGATCGGCGACCATATTGATGAAAGAAATCTTCATGGCCAGAAACGAATTGGACGCGTGCTTGATCAACTCCGAGGAGTTCGTGTCGGTCACGATCCAGGCCGGCTTCCGACGTTGCGCACATTCCGTGTGCACCGGGCATTTGCAACTCTGCTCCAGGATCGGACGGTAGATTTCCTGCATTTGGGCGGCAGCCTCTTCATTTTCCACCCCAATCACTACACGGTCCGGATGAAAGAAATCCTCGATGGCCGAGCCTTCCCGAAGAAACTCAGGGTTTGAAACGAGGTCGCATTGCAGTCCTTTACTCGCATACAACTGGAGCTGCCGCTTCAACTGTTGCCCGGTCTGGACTGGCACCGTGCTCTTTTCGATCACCAGGCAGTGGCCCATGGCCCGCTGTCCAATCGTTCGAGCAACATTCGCTACTGCCGACAGATCGGCGTCGCCGTTTTCCAAAGGAGGCGTGCCCACGCAGATAAAGATGGCCTGCACGCCGGTGACGGCGGTCTCGGTCGTCTCGAATCGCAGCCTGCCCGCACTGCAGTTTCGCGAGACGATCTCTTCGAGATGGGGCTCGAAGAATGGCATCTGACCGCAGCGGAGAAGGGTAAGCTTACGCTCATCATTGTCGGCACAACAAACCGTGTGCCCGATCTCCGCCAGACACACCGCTGTGGTCAGACCGACGTAACCGGCGCCAATCACCGAAATTCTCACGCGTTTAACTCCTCGAAAAGTTGATGTTGGGTCGATAGAACGTGCTATCGGCTGAGTTGCGGTTCGAGCAGCCTGCGCCCCGGCTTGGATTTGGCAAAGCTTTGCACTTCTTCAACCACGCGGGCCTGCTGAACTTCGGTCAGATTCGGGAACATCGGCAGGGACACAATTGCGGCCGCCGCCCGCTCCGTGACCGGAAAATCGCCGTCTGCATAGTTCAACCTGCGATAGGCATTCTGCAAGTGCAACGGGATGGGATAGTGGATGCCCGTGCCAATGCCTTTGTCTTTCAGGTGTGCCATAAGCCCTTCGCGGTCATCGGTGCGTACAACATACAAGTGATAGACCGCGCGCGACCAGGAGGGCTCGTAAGGCGTTTCGACCGGATTACCAGCCGCATTGAATAGGCGGCCATACTCAGCCGCGCGGTCGCGCCGCCGCTCATTCCAACTCGCCAGGTGCTTCAACTTCACGTGAAGAAAGCCGGCCTGCATTGCGTCCAGACGCCCGTTGTAGCCTTCGACGTCGTGATAGTACTTTTTCGCTTGCCCGTGATCGCGGATCATCTTGACCTTGGCGGCCAACGCACCATCGTTCGTGGTCACTGCGCCGGCTTCTCCACATGCTCCAAGATTCTTGCCCGGATAGAAGCTAAACGCAGCCGCCCGGCCGACTGATCCCGCCGTTTGCCATCGGTTCTGCTTCCGCGAAAAGTATTGCGCGCCATGAGCCTGGCAGGCATCTTCCACGACGATAAGCCCGAATCGTTCCGCCTGTTCAACGATGGCGTCCATGTCTGCCATTTGGCCATACAGGTGGACCGGAACCACCGCAGTCACGGGACGCCCGCTGCGGCTGCTGACAAGCTTACCCGAGGCGTCCTTTGTGCAGCTCTTCTCGAGGTATTCCCGAAGCTTTTCGGGGTCCATGTTGTAGGTACGCTCGTCAATGTCGACGAATTCCGGCAACGCGCCAGTCTGGGAAATCGCTTCCGTCGTCGCGATGAAGGTATGCGGAACGGTCACCACCACATCCCCCGCCCGAACGCCCGCTGCCGTCAGCGCGAAACGCAGCGCATCGGTGCCGCTGTTTACCGCAACCGAGTGCTTCGTGTCGCAAAACTCGGCAAAGGCCTTTTCAAAGTCTTCCACCATCGGGCCGCCAATGAAAGATGCGGTAGTCACAACTCTTCGAAACACTTCCGTCAACTCGGTCTCGAGTTCTAAGTGCGGTGTAATCAGGTCAAGGAAAGGAATTGCCGTATTGTTATTCATTTTTCTCCTAAAGGTAATGGTTAAGAAGCGTAACCAACCGCCGACTGTTCGCAGCGCAAAGTTCATCCGTGTGGGACGGTACTAGCCTGGCGCGTGAAGCCGCTGCGCTCTCCTAGTCGAGGGTTATCCAGCTTGCTGTAGTAAATGGCATCCTCGTCCTTCTGTTGCCGGGCTTTGATCTTGTCGAGCAGAGGGATCGTCTGCTGAAACAGAACCCAGCCGTATTCGAGAGAGCGCTGGTAGACGTCGACGACTTCATCGAATTCGGGATAAATGGAATATTTCAGCTGGCCAATGATCGGTCCGTCATCAATGCCCGGAGTGATTTCATGAATCGTAACCCCGTGCTCATCTTCTTCGTTTTTCAAAGCCCAGTTGATGGGCGAGACCCCCCGGTACTTAGGTAAGGGGCCGTTATGCAGATTAATGATCCTCTTGCACTTGTCAATGAACCAGGCTTTGATGATCTTGTCATAAAACACCGACATTGCGAGGTCGATGCCGCCGTCGGCCGCCGAAATCCGCGGTAGGTCTTTGTAATGGCCGGAATCGATTACCGGCACTCCGTTTGCCCTGCCCCAACTCGCCAGGGATTGCGTCCACGCAGGCTCAGGCATGACCGGAACGATCGCGACTAACTTGTGCTTTTCGGAGTGCAGAAACCAGTCGGCCACTTTTATCGCCAGATCGCCCTTGCCCATGACAACCACAGTCTGCATCTCAGTTGCTCCTTGAATTTTATCCATCAGTAAGAAGATATTATCGAGGTCTTGCAGAGTACTGGGGGACTTGAGTTTAGAGATAGACCAACGCTCCGCGCTTGTTAAGGGATTCGCCGGAAGCTTCCAGCATCTTGACGACGCGAAGGCCCGCAATGCCGTCGTTGAAAGGCGTTTCGTCGTTAACGATGCAATCGACAAAATACTGTAACTCCACCTGCAGAGCCTCACATTGCTCGATTCGAGGCGCCCACATGTCGCCTGATCGATAATTGACCAGCAAGTTGTAGAGTCCTTGCTGTGTCGTCACGTTCACTCCTTTATCGTAGACGCGCAGCTTCTCGTCCGCTTCCAAGTCGTTCCAGACCAGCATCTTCTTTTCGCCGCCGATAAGGGTGGTCCGGATCTTGACTGGCGACAGCCAATTCACGTTGATGTGCGCGATGACGTTGTTCGGAAAGTATGCGGTAATGAATGCGATATCTTCCAGGCCGTTGAGGTGGCTTTGTCCCGACGCCACGATCGCCTCAGGCTCGTCTTTGATGATGTAATCCATGATCGAAAGATCATGGGGAGCAAGATCCCAGATCACGTTGACATCATGCTGGAACAACCCCAGGTTTACCCGGGTCGAGTCGTAGTAATAGAGCTTGCCAAGCGTGCCGTCATCGAGAAACTGCCTGATTTTTTTCACTGTGCCAGTGAAGAGAAATGTGTGATCCACCATAATCTTGAGGTTTTTCCGTTCCGCAAGATTGATGAGTTCTTCCGCTTGCGCGGCACTGCTGGTGAATGGCTTCTCGACAAATACGTGTTTGCCGTTTTCGAGAGCGGCTTTGGCCAATTCGAAGTGCGTCCAGACCGGGGTGATCACCGCAATAGCATCCACTTCCGGCGAGTTCAAGAGGTCTTTGGCATCGGCAAACACGGGAGTTCCCGGATGCGCCGACTGAATGCGCTTGCGGGCCGGCGCGCTCTGATCGCACACCCCGACAACCTGACATCCATCCAAACTTCGAAGGTTCCGAACGATGTTCGGCCCCCAGTACCCGTAACCGATCACGCCAAATTTAAGCATAGGAATTCTCCCTCAGTGTTTGCCGATCCAGAAAATGTGGGGAATTAACTTTCTTGCGACTGCGAAGACGAACTAATAGGGGAGTGCGATGAAGGAAGTGCGAAACCTCAACAGGCACCATCCCCGGCGATGACCGCTCTCGGAGTCTGCAGCAGAATCTTCAAATCAAGCAGCGGCGAGCATTGCCGCGCGTAGCGTAGGTCCAGCCGGACCATCTCGTCAAATCCAATGCGGCAACGCCCTTGTACTTGCCAAAGGCCGGTAATTCCCGGCTTGGCTTCGAGCAAGCGGCGCCGATGCCAGGTCGCATAAGCCTCGACCTCGTAAGGCAGCGGGGGGCGGGGCCCGACCAATGACATGTCGCCTAGCAGCACATTCACGAACTGCGGCAGTTCATCGAGGCTCGTGCGTCGCAGGAAACTCCCCACCGGGGTAATCCGAGGATCATTCGTGAGCTTGAAGATGCCTTCCCCCTTGCCGTTGGTGGGTTGCTTGGCAGCCTGGCCAGCAATTAGTTTACGGACGTATTCCTTATGTTGGCTGGCGTCGTTGTTTACCTTCATCGACCGAAACTTCAGGAACGTAAAGGGTGTTCCGTGCTCGCCGATGCGCTTCTGCTGAAAAAATATGGGGCCGCGGGACGTGAGCTTGATGGCAGCGGCGATGAAGGCAAAGACGGGCGATAACAAGAGCAGCAGTAACAGGCTGCCCAGGACATCGATCATGCGCTTCGTAGCGCGACCCAGACGGTTCGATTCCTGCCGTTTTTCGAGATCCGGGTAAAGGGTTGGATTGCTGGGACGCTCAGCATCCTGCGAATCCCAGTCATCCGGAAACACGTGAAAGGAGAACTTGATCCGGCTGAACTGTTCGGTGTCGAGCCGGTCGCGCAGCACTGCGCCGATCCTGGAAAGGATCGTGCTCAACACCGCATTGTTGTCCAGAACGATCTCGGTAAACATCACGCCCACCACCGAGTCGGCTGTATACCAGCCGGTGACGTCAGTTTCGCGGGTCGCCCCTTGGAGCGCGGAAAGCATGTCCAGCAGGACGCGGCTCTGCGGCTGACTGCGCCCGGTGTCGATGAGCAAGAGCACAAACGGCCTTTGCGAACGCTCGCTGCGTTTGCGCTCCACCGAGATCATCCGACGGAAAGCTTCCTCCGAGAGGACTTCGTTGGGGTCGAACAAGTTCTGCGGTTGAGACTTTCGATCAACGGATCGCGGGTCTGTCGAAGGTGACGCCATGGGATGCAACTCCTCGCGCGCTACGGTAGTAACATGTGCCTTCAGTTTCTCGGACATGGTCGGTCTGTACGGGGGAGATTCAGTTAAAGGGGGAGGAAAAGCGGAAAACTCAGCGATCGGGCGAGGAAGACTCCTCATCTTTGATCGCCGCCGAGCTATACCGTGAATAATAATACTCGTGCTCACTGCCGCTGCAACTGTTTACGACTACGCCTAGCATCGTGGAACGATCGATGAGCTCCACAGCCCGCCCAATCTGCTTCTTTTCGCACACGCCCTCTCGAGTCACCAGCAGCACTCCGTCGGCCAGTTTCATCCAGAGTGGGGTGTCCGCCAAAGGGAGGACCGGAGGGGTGTCGATAATAATCCAATCGAAAAACGTCTCGAGTTGTTCGAGCAGCTGCGGGAGCCTGCCCGATTGCATAAGCTCCATCGGGTTCTCCGGTGTCATCCCGGCGGGCAGGAACCAGAGTCCGGAGCCGTTGAGTTTATACACCACATCCGCCAATGGGCGCTCTCCACGAAGCACTTCGCTGAGTCCCGCCAGGTCACGACGGAAGCCGAAGCGCCTTGCTAGCTCCGGCCGCCTCAAGTCGCCATCGATAAGCACGGCGTTCAAAATCTTGCTCCGGGATTGATTGAGCGCAAGATTGGCTGCGATCAGGCTCTTCCCTTCCTGTGGAATGCTGCTGGTAATCACGATGCGCTTGAGCTTGCGCCGCTCGCGCAGGTGTCGCAGCTTCAATCCGAGGACGCGAAACTTCTCTGCCGCCATGCCGCCCTGATCCGTCAGGCACACCAGCCGGGAGTCCGCCGCCGGCGCCGGCGTGATCAGTTTCGCGGAGGAAAACGTTCCCACCGCTGAAGATGCTGGTCTCGCCGTCATCGGCAATTCGGAGAGAGACTGCCTTCTCTCGATTTCCTGTTCCACCCCTTGCAGCAGATCAGCGACCGAGTCGGCATTTTTCGGCAGGTTTCCGCCCGCCCGCTCGGCTTCTGCTCGCTGCAACGCTTCAAATATATAGCTCATGTGTGTATGCAACCGGTTCTTATTGCAGCCGGCCCTTCGTTCCCGCTTGCTGCATGCGGTCCCGCACTTCGAGCAGCGTCTTCACCGCCAGCAGGAGTTCGCGCTGCTCCTTGTCTTCGGACAACCGGGTTTCGGCATTGTTGCTTGGTTCGACCGTTATTACTCCCAGCCGCAAATCCCGCGCAACACCCTCGATGATTTCCGATGTAATCGTGGCCGCATGTTTGGCGTAGCCCGAAAGCAGCGCATTCTCGCAAATCGTGTTGATCAGCCTCGGGATGCCCCGCGAGTTGCGAAACACAGTCTCGATCGCCGGGCCGGAGAAAACCTCGTTGGCTGCCGGCGCCCCAGCAATGCGAAGACGGCGGCGCATGTACTCCTTAGTTTCGCTCGCGCTGAGCGGGTCGAGATGGCAGCGCAGCGCGACGCGTTGCTTTAGCTGCCGAAGTTCGTGAGAGTCGAGTTTCTGATCGAGTTCCGGCTGACCCGCCAGCACGATCTGGAGTAGCTTTTGCTGCGACGTTTCCAGGTTGGTCAAGAGCCGGATCTCTTCCAGAATTTCCGCCGACAGATGGTGAGCCTCGTCCACTACCAGAATCGTCGTCAATCCCTTCTGGTGTCTCTGCAGCAGGAAGCCATTCAGCACGTGGATGATCTCGTCTTTGGCTTTGCCCGCGACCGGCAACCCGAAATCCAACGCGATATAGCGCATGAATTCCAAAGGCGAAAGCGTCGGATTGAAGATCAGAGCGAAGGCCACATCGCGGCGCTGCAGCAACCCCAGCAGCGAGCGCAGAATGAGCGTCTTTCCCGTGCCCACCTCGCCCGTCAACACGACAAATCCACGGTGCGCCGTCACGCCGTAGTACAGCGAAGCGAGAGCCTCGTTGTGCCGCGTCGTGGGAAACAGGAACGAGGGATCCGGCGTGATCTCGAACGGGTTCCGCTGCAGGTTGTAGAAGCTCTTGTACATGATTCTTAGCCGTACAAATACGTTACTGCCGATCCTAACAGGATGAAACCCATGATCACCACCGCGGCCGCGCCCGCGATCCAGCCACCACGCCGGCTGGACGACTGTTCCTCTGGGCTCTCGATCTGCGGGATTTCCGCTATCACATCGAAAGGAACCAGCTTCTTGATCTCGCGCTCGCTGTGGACTTTGCCGCTCAGCTTCTCCGGACCGATGGCTAAGCCCGCGCCCAACACAAAGCCGACCACCAGTCCCAGACCGCACAATTGCAACCGGTTCGGTTTGTAGGGTTTTACTGGAAGATTCGGAGGATCCAACATGCGGAAGTGCTCGCCCTGCTGCGTTTTCTCCAGGTCGGTCGACATTTCCGATTGGTTCTTCTTGGCCAGGAGCGATTCGTAATCGGCCTTCGATTGATCGTAATCGCGCGTGATATCCGCGAACTGCTGCTCCATCACCGGGGCCATATTCAACCGTCCCTGGTATTGGCTGATCTTGCTTTGCTCGTCCTTGATTTCCGCTTCCCGGTTCGCGATTTCCAGGCGATTGGCCTTCAGTTGGCTCTCCAGTTCGAGCATCGGTGCGCTCTTCGGATCGAGCGCCGCCGAGGCGGCCGGTTCCGGGCTGGGACTATTCGCGCCGCTTTTCATGGCAGCGATGATTCGTTCGCGCGTCTTTTCCACTTGACCGATCTGTTCCCTGGTCTTGCGGACGTCGGGATGTTTCTCGGTATAGTGCGAGGTCAAATCCGCCAACTGGGTCTTCAGTTGGTCCAGTTGCTTGTCAATCTCGGCCAGCCCGGCCGGCCCAACCTCGCCCGGCTTCGAACCGCGATCAACGGCGCGATATTGATTGAGCAGAGATTCCAGATAGGTGTTCTGCTGCTTGGCCCGGTTCAGCGAGTCCTGGTTCGCTTGCACCTGATTCTGCAGGCCGGCCAGGATCTGCAGATTGCTCTGCATCTGAGTGGGCAACTCGCCCAAGTGCTGGTCTTTGAACACGCGCATTTTCGCTTCCTGTGCCGCGAGTTTTGCGCGCGCCTGATCGAGCTGATCTTCGAGAAAGCTGGTCGTGTTCTCCGAGCGTTTCTGCCGTTGCTCCAGATTTTCCGTGATGAAAAGATTCGCCAGCTCGGCCGTGGCCGCCTGCGCCATCTTCGGATCGCGATTCACGTAATAAATGTTGAATGCGGAGAGTTTCTTGTCGTCGCCGTGCGACAGCTCGATCTCGATGTCCTTGCGCATCGTCTCCACCAGGTCGTCCGGGTTCTTGTGCTTCTTGTCCTTGGCGTAGAGACCGAGAGATTCAATGATGCGGAGAAGACGGGTGCGGCTTAGGATTTGCTGCGTAATGCTGTCCAGCTGTTGCTGAATGTCGCTGTCGATGTTCGAAACAACATACTTTTCGGGAACCGATGGCTGCTCGACCAGAATGAGCGTGCCCGACCGGTAAGTCGAAGGGATCAGCCAGCTCGCCGCCCACACCAGCGCCCAGCCGCAGAAAAACGGCACTAGAAATTGCCACCGCCGGCGGCGAACGATTCCCTTGATCTCCGTAAAATCCGGTAGCTGGCTTGATTCCTGCAGTTCTTCTTCCATAATTACATTCCTAAAGGTTTCGCCCACTGGTAAGAAAGCGTCACAACAAATCGATTCCGGCTCGCATCCTGCGTTGGCATTGGGGCAGGCAATCCAAACTGCTCTTGAAAGTCGTGCGTGTAAGCGAACCGGAGCCCGAAGCTCTTCTCCACGTTACGCTCCAGCGAGATGCCTGCCGAAGTTAAATTGATCGAACTCGCGCTGGTCGCGAAGGGCACGGTGATCGACTGGTTCGTTCCGTGACTGGCGTTGAGAGCAGCCGCCCAGCCCGGAACCAGTTGGCGGCGGAAGTTAGCGCGTACGCTCTGTAAATGAACCGCGCCCAAAACGCCGCCGCCGTCGCTGATGCTTCGGGAGTATCCGGCAGACAAGCTCGTACGATCGCCATGCCAGCCGCCATCCGCTCCGCCGGTGATCGACCAGGCACTCGACTGAGAGGACAGCGTCGCAGGCGGGACCAATCCTTCGTTCTCCGAGTATTGGGGACCGACAAAGCCAGTCAGTGTGAATCGTTTCGAAACGCTCAGCGTGTCCACTACTGTGAAGCTATGGACGCGGGTTTCGTCGCTGCCGGAATTGAACGTGATCCGGTCGAAACGGTAGTCTATACCGCCCCAGTCTCCGCGAAAGACCCGGTGCAGCCAGAATGCCGAGCCGGACGCGGTTTCGGAATTCGTCAGCTGGGCTCCCGCTGGGACGTTGGTGAAATCTAAGGCATAGAACGATCCGCTCGCCCCAATCAGGTCGTTCAAGGCAGAGTGATAGTTCGTCTCTACCGTGGTTACGCTGGATCTTTGCGTGGACAACGGGGTAATCAAACTGGCGTTCGGTCCGCTTGAGCCGGCGAGGGTGTCGGCGCCATTCCCCGCGTCAAAAAATCCGGTCATCATGGTGAAGGTCTCGGCGATCCGCAGATTCATATGAGGGCTCAGCCGGTACTGCGAATCGAAATTCAGGCTATGCGATCCTTGGTTCTGGCTCGTGATCTTCTGATTTACGGTCAGGCCGCCAGCGTACCCGAGGCTCCAGCGCATGCGAGACGTCGATTCCTCAATCCTGATGTTGGGAAAGATCGTCTCGCTTGTATTGCTTTCCCCGTTTGCAAGCAGCAGCGGGTTGTCATCGTAGGTTGCTCCCACATTCACACCGCCGCGCAGATAATTCGATCTTTTCATCTCGGCGAGAAAGGCTGTCGATATTCCTTTCCCTCCCAGCAGCGCCGGTACCTGCGGCAGATCTTCGCTGGTGTCTTCTGTGCCGCCTTCGGACTGCATTCCTGCTATGGCCGACAGCGCGGCAGCCGGAGCCGTTCTCCCACTATCGCTATTGTCGCCGCCGGGATTCTGGGCCGGTGGGTTCTGCGAAGGCTGGTCCTGCCCCGCCGAGAGAACCTGCAATCCAACCACCATGCACCCGAGGATCAAACAGCGCCGAATGCTCATCGCCACCTCTACGGGACCACGACCGTATCGCCAGCTTGCAGGCGGATGTTCTGCTCCGGATTCCTGCCCTTGATCACTTCTTTGTAGTTGAATGGGATTCGGTTCTGCGTTCCGTCCGGAGCCTGCCGAAGAACATAGATCGACTTCTGCTTGGCGAAGTCTTTGAAGCCCCCGGCCAGCGCAATCGCATCGAGCACGGTGGTCGAGCTCGTCAACAAATAGGCGCCCGGCTTGCTCACCATACCCATGATGTTCACTTTCTGACTCTTGCTGTCGGTAACGATGACCGTGACTTCAGGCTCGGAGATATAGTTCTGCAGGCGCTTGGTGATCTCTTGTTCCAGTTGCTGCGGCGTCTGCCCGCCCGCCTGCAGTTCCCCGACTAACGGCAAAGAGATCTTTCCATCGGAACGAACCGGAACGGAACGCGTAATATCAGGCTCTTTCCACACATTGATTGCCAGGACATCGTTGGCGCCAATCACGTAAGAATTATCCGAATGTGCGGCTCGAGAGCCTTGCCCGGACTTCTCGCCCGCTTGCTTATCGGCTGTCGCGGCGGCGGGCGCCGGTGGGCGCGATGCGGAATCGGATTGCGCCGGCGCTCCGATGGACATCAACACCAAAAGCGTCAGGACCCACATGATTCGATGGGCCGTCTTGAGTTGTGTCATAAGCAATGCCTCTCTACCGTCCCCCGGTTCGCGCGTAACCCGTTCAATTTGAGTTTGCTCAATCGTAGCTGCTTCATGCCACTTGGTTCAATCGTAGCCGCTTTCGTGACAGCGCTACTTCACTTGCCGCAAGCCGTCGGTAGCAAAAAGACGCGTAGACTCTGCCGGCGGCGCCATGTGGTATTCCTGGATTTTGTAAAGCAGCGCGCGATAGCTGACATTCAGTAAACGAGCTGCCGCTTTTCGATTCCAGTGTGTTTGTTCGAGGGCTTGGGCAATCGCGCTGCGCTCGGTTTCCCCTTTTGCGTTTCTCACCAGCAACTTCAGAGACGACTTTTCATCCGCCGTGTGCGGGCTCGAAGGGTGACCGTTCGAAAGCTGAACGCCCGGTTTCACGTGCCCGTTGCCGTTCCCATTCTCACCCTTGCTTGCCAAACCGTAATCTGGACGCGACTGCAATTCGTGCAACGCCGCCCCCTCATCGCCATGCGCCAGGAAGCGCTTGGCAAAGTTCTCCAGATCGCGCAGGTTGCCGGGCCATGCATACTGCTGGCACGCATCCAAAAGCGCGCTTGAAAAATGCGGGGCCGGAACGCCATAGCGCCGGGTCAGCCGGTTCATCAGATGCCCCAGCAGCAGCGGGATTTCCTCGTGCCGCTCCCGCAGAGATGGCACGCGCAATTCGAAAACGCTCAGGCGATAGAATAGCTCTTCTTGAACTCTCTTTTCCGCCGCCGCCGACTCCAGATCGCCGCACATGGCCGCGATGATGCGCACGTCGGCCCGGATCGGATTCTGGCCGCCGCACCGGACAAACTCTCCCGACTCCAGCAGCTTCAGCAGCCGCCTTTGCACCGGGCCCGGCATGGCGTCGAATTCGTCCAGCAAGATCGTTCCTTTGGCGCACTGTTCGAATTTCCCAATGGTCGATTCCGGCCGGCCGCTGGCGGCAGTGTGCTCGTAACCGAACAGTTCATTTTCCAGCAGGTCCGAGGTAAGCACCGCGCACTTGACCCGCATGAATGGGAAGCTGGACCGAATCGAAAGCGAATGGATAAGCTGCGCAGCCGTCGTCTTCCCGCTGCCCGCTTCTCCCGTAATCAAAACCGGCACGTCCGTTTGCGAGAGTAATTGCGCCTGCGTACGCAGCCGGCGCGTGGCCGGACTGGCCGCGATGAAATACAACTCCTCGCTGATTCGCTCGATTTCTGGTTGATACATGGCTACGAGGGCCCGATGAAAAGAGGTAAGAAAATCCTGGATCGGTTAGGAGAGAATTGCTGGATAGGCGGACTGCAACAATTTCTTCAGATTGGCTCTACGTCGTACCCGTCAATGCGCACGGCCATCGACCGCTGAATCGCTTCGACGGAAATGATCAGGCTGTGGTCGCCGTTCTCCGATAGAAACACGCCTTCCACGCCGTCCATCGCTCCGCCGCGCACCCGCACCCGCTGGCCCACCTTAAGAAATGGGTACGATCGCCAAGGCGCCGTCTGCGTCAACACCTTCTGGATGCTTTCGATCTGCTGATCGGGAATCGGCAGGCTCGCCCCGCGGCTGCCCACAAAACCGTGCACGCTCTCCACCTGGTACACGCGCGTCCGGTCTTCCGCGCTCAATGCGCAGCGGACAAATACATAGCAACTGAACAGCGGCACTTCCACTTTCTTCTTGCGATCGCTCCAGCGATGCACTTCCATCGTGGTCGGCAGGAACGTTTCCATGCCTTGATCGCGCAATCGCCGCTCGACCGCCTTTTCGTGGCGCGCCCGGGTGTGCAGCGCGTACCAGCGCAATTCTTCCGGCGACACCCATGGGTTCGGCCCGCTGCTCACTTCGCAGATCTGATTGGAGGTACTCATAGCTTCGCCCTCTGGGTCCCATTGCGCTGGGTCCGCTTGCATCGCATAGGAATTCTCGTGAACGTCTTCGGGGGGAGGAACGAACTCAAACTACTAGGGGGAAGTTACTAGTTGCCTAACCCTATAGTCACTTGCAAGGACGTGCAAGTGGTAGGACTACCTAGGACATTACAACCCTATCCGGGCACGGGCTGATCTTCTCCTGACCAAGGTACACAGCTTGGAGACGTTATTCTTTGGCACAGCCGTGGTATAGCCAACTGCGGAGTTTGCCAACCCTTCCAGACAGCCACGAACCCGCCCGCAGATTAGGCTGATATGTCATTGATGCGATTACCTTTAGGCTCGGCAGTTGGGAGTGTTAAATGTGTGTAAATTCTAACCGCATCTCGATCTGATTCCTGACTAGGTCGTGCAGTCGCTCAAACGGCACCCGAAGCCGCGACCAACAGTGCAATTCTTTGCACAGGTTGCAAGGCCCTTGCTTGCCGGCTCGTAAGTTTAGTGGTACATTCTCAACTGTAACAAGGGATCTTGGTCGGCTTTTTGCGTCGCTTTTTCCTCCCCCCGGAGACCAGAGTCCTTACGAGCGGACCTTTGTCTGATTCCCCCTTCCGGTTCGTATGACCAAATACCAGGAGACACGATGCCATCCCATGAGGAAGTGGGCTCGGATTTTGTCAGTATCGTTGTTGCCGACAGCACCCGAATCCACACCCAGCTCTTAGCCGACGCGCTGCGCAACGATCGTGGCTTGCAGGTCGTAGCTGCGGCTTCGAATTCCGAGGAACTGTTGGCTGCCGTCACTCGCGTCCCCATCGATGTCGTGGTTATCAGTCACAATTTGGACAACCAGCCTGGCCACGGCACCCAGGTGTTGCGGGAGATGCGCGCGCTCCGGCCTCAGATCAAGGGCATTATCCTGTTGGACTCTTCCAAGCCCCACGAAGTCCTGGAGTGCTTTCGCGCCGGCGCCCGGGGAATTTTTTCCAAGCAAGAGCGGCTGGAGAGCCTCTGCAAGTGCATTCGGGCCGTCCATGAAGGCCAAATCTGGGCGCGGAGCGTCGATTTGGATCAGGCGCTCGAAGCTCTGGTAAACGCGCCGCTCGTCCGCGCCACCAATCACAAGGGAATCGAACTGCTTTCCGCGCGCGAACGCCAGGTCATCCAGCATCTGGCTGGCGGTATGACCAATCGCGAAATTGCTAAGGCTCTCGAACTCAGCCCGCATACGGTCAAGAACTACCTATTCCGTATTTTTGATAAGCTGGGCGTTTCCAGCCGCACCGAGTTGCTCTACCTGACCATGAACAACTCGCAATCCCGGCCACAAGGCGCCGCCAACGGAGAGAGCCCCTCGTTCTCCGCGATTATCGAGGCCGCCGAGGCCGGCGATCCCTTGGCACAGCTTCGTCTGGCCGAGCATTTTTCTCAGATGAAAGAGGTTCAGAACAACGGAGATGGACAAATCGCGGGCTTCCAACCAGCCTCGGTTTCCGCCTACATGTGGTACCTGCTCGCGGAGAAAACGGCAATCCCAATGCTTGAAAAAATCGAGCTGGGCAAGAAAGACATCCGCCTTAGAATGTCTCCTCAACAACTGGCGGAGGCTGAAGACCGAGCGGCCGCGTGGCTGAAAGATACCCGCAAACGTTCCGCCTTCGCCGGCGACGGTGAGGCACAGGCCGGCGCGCAAAAGAAGATGCACGCCGGTGCCCGATAGGGCTGCGCATTTCAATCGAGCGACTTGACATCCTCGCGCAGGATGCTTTCGGACTCTAGCCTTTTACTTCTCGTCATAACCTCAGAATCGGCCTGATATTCCTTGGTGTCTCAGGCAGAATCCTGCTTATCTCGCTGGTCCTCCCCTGCCGGAAAACTCGTTGTGTTGAGGGCGGGAAGCTCTTATCATGCACGGGTCAGCGCTTCAAACCGGAAATCCCGGCTTAGATCGCGCCTGATACATCCGGCATGCGCCCCGGTGATCGTCTAGGCGAATTACCATCGTCTGGTGGAAAGGATTGTGGAATGAATCTTACGGCCATCGATTGGGTCATCATGTTTCTTTATTTCGCCTTTGTTTTGGGGATTGGCGTTTTCCTGAAGCGGTATATGAAGACGAGCACCGACTTCTTCCTTGCCGGCCGTTCGCTGCCGGCCTGGGTGTGCGGCATCGCGTTCATGGCCGCGAACTTGGGCGCGGTGGAAGTGATCGGGATGGGAGCCTCGGGCGCGAAATACGGAATTGCCACCAGCCATTTCTACTGGATCGGCGCGATTCCGGCCATGGTCTTCATCGGTTTGTTCATGATGCCTTTTTACTACGGCTCACGCGCCCGCTCCGTGCCGGAATTTTTGCGGCTGCGTTTCGATGAAAAAACGCGGGGCTTCAACGCCATCTTGTTTGCCATCATGACGGTGCTCTCGTCGGGCATTTCGATGTACGCCATGGCGAAGCTGATCCAGGTGCTCCATATTCTGGATCTCCCGCTGGCCAAGATGGGCCTGCCGATGTCCTGGTCCTTCCATCTGAGTGTTTTCATTTCCGCTCTCATCGTGCTGGGCTATGTTTTTCTGGGAGGCCTGACGAGCGCGATTTACAACGAGGTCCTTCAGTTTTTCCTGATCGTGGCCGGTTTTTTGCCGCTCGTCTATCTCGGATTGAAAAACGTGGGCGGGTGGAGTGGATTGAAGACGCAACTGCCGTCCGGGTTCACACATTCGTGGCAGGGCATGACGAACGCGCAAAACAATCCCCTCGGCGTCGAGTGGTTCGGGCTGGCGATGGGCCTCGGATTTACTCTCTCCTTCGGTTATTGGTGCACGAATTTCCTGGTGGTGCAGCGCGCCATGGCGGCGGGATCGATGCTCGACGCGCGCCGCACGCCCCTGATCGCGGCCGTGCCGAAGATGTTTTTCCCGGCTCTGGTGATTTTGCCGGGAATGATCGCACTGGCAGTGCCTCAGCAGCAAGCGGTCACAGTCAATGGCGTAGTCCAGATGCAGACAGTAAACAACGGAGGCAGAGGGCTGATCCCCCAAAAGATCGACGAGGCGACAGGCAAGCCGGCAGTCGACAGTCAGGGAAAACCGCTCCTCGATTACAACCTCGCCATCCCGAACATGCTGCTGCACTACTTCCCCACCGGACTCCTGGGGCTCGGCCTCACCGCGCTCCTGGCCAGTTTTATGTCTGGCATGGCCGGGAACGTAACCGCCTTCAACACCGTCTGGACCTACGACATCTATCAGTCGTACATCCACAAAGGCGCGTCGGACAAGCATTACCTGCACATGGGGCAGTTCGCCACTGTGTTTGGAATTCTGTTCTCCATCGCCGCCGCCTATGCGGCGACCCGTTACGAAAACCTGATGGACTTCCTGCAGCTGGTGTTCGCCTTTGTGAATGCGCCCTTGTTCGCCACGTTCCTGCTGGGCATGTTCTGGAAGCGGACGACGGGCCACGGGGCCTTCACCGGGCTGGTTTCCGGCACCGCAGTCGCGCTCCTGCATCACGGATCGACCTTGGCTCGCGGCGACCTGCCGGGAATTAAGGGCGGCTTTATCGCTGTCCTTCATCGATACCCGAGCGAAATGGCGCAAAACTTCTGGACGGCAATTTGGGCCTTTTCCGTTTGTTTCATAATCACAGTCGCGGTCACACTGTTTACGAAACCGCGCGAGGAAAAGGAACTCGTCGGACTGGTTTACTCGCTGACGGAGAGGCCGAGCGAAGAGCACCTGTCGTGGTACCAGCGCCCTGCGTATCTCGGCGGACTCGTCCTTGTCCTTGCCGTAGTACTGAACATTATCTTCAGGTAAATGGGAGACGCGCAATGAATCTGGATATTCGTTATCCGATAGGATGGATGTTCAGCCTGTTTGGAGTGATACTGGCACTATTCGGTCTGCTTGGCGACAAGCAAATCTATGCGCGCTCGCTCGGCATCAACATCAATTTCGACGCGGGCGTGGGATTGCTCGTCTTTGGCGTGTTGATGCTGCTGCTGGCCTGGCGCGGAGCGGCAAAGACAAAACCTGGGCCGCAGACGGGAACCCAGGGCTGAGCGCTTGTCTAACCGCGCTTGTCTAACCCAGGTTGCCGACCGCGATCTCTAAGCAGAGGCTGCGTTCGTTCAATGCGCCTTACCCTTCGTGCAAGAACGACACATTTGGTACTGTTCCGAGCATTGTGTCCGCCGTAGTTGAGTCGTTGTCCGGCGGGACAGAGGTGGCCTTTGCCCTCGGGAAGATGTGTGCAATTCGCGTCACCCCGAGCCGAATATTACCCCCGTAATCTACACATGGCGTTCTCGGGTCTCGCTGCAATATCCTCTTGCTAACATTGCCGCATGACTACCACGTGTGAGAAAGTATTAGCCCTCAAGATTCCTCTATTTCTCGCCCTTGTGGCGCTTGTTGGAATGATCGCTCTGGCAGGTGCTTTGCCGGGAAGTCGCGTGCGCGGAGCTGCATCGGTCGCATCGCTAAGAGTGACTTCCATCACTCAGATCACGCATGACGGATTTCGCAAGACCAATCTACTGGCGGACGATTCCCAGGTTTATGTCACGGAGTTGCCGGCCGCGCATCGTGTCATTGCCAAAGTGACGTTGCCAAGCTCAGATCGATCACTAGTTCCTAGCCCATTCTCAAGCCTCCAGGCGCTTGACCTCTCGCCCGATCACACGAAGCTATTGGTTTCAGCGATCCAAGGCGGAGCGGCCGATGACGAATTTTGGACTTTGCCGGTCGCTGCCGGATCTCCGGAGCGAGTTGGCGATCTCACCGGGCGCGATGCGACTTGGTCAAAGGACGGCCAGCAGTTAGCGCTCGGCAAAGGCTCAGTTCTCTACCTGGCCAGTTCAACCGGGTCGCGAGAGCGTGAGCTATACACTGCGAACGGATCCGTGTTTGCGCCCCGCTTCTCGCCAGACGGTGAACGGATCCGCTTTACGGTTAGTAACACTGAGCAGAACGCGACCTCTCTCTGGGAGATTGGCCGCGACGGATCGCACCCACACGCCCTGCTGGGGAATTGGCAGTACAAGTCGACCGCCTGCTGTGGGAGTTGGACCGCTGACGGCCGCTACTACATTTTCCAGGCAACTCAGACCGTTCCGAACACGACGACCATTGTCACGACACTTTGGGCGTGGCCCGACTCCGGGCAAAGCAGTGATGAGGACACGGCAGCCCCGGTTCCGCTGACTAGCGGTCCAATGTCGTTCGGGAACGCTTCGCCTGCACGTGATAACAAGAGAATCTGGGCGCTCGGTGTGCAACCTGCAGGCGAGGTCGTGAAGTACGACCAGGGCAAGAAAGAATTTGTCCCGGTGATTGCGGGAGTTTCGGCAACTGACTTGGACTTTTCGTCAGATGGCAAGTGGGTTACGTATGTAGCAATTCCTGATGGCACTTTGTGGCGGTGCCGTGCCAACGGCACGGAACGGCTCCAGCTGACATCGGCACCCGCACGCGCCGCTTTGCCGCATTGGTCGCCAGACGGAAGGCAGATCGCGTACGTCAGCATGCAACCGGGACAATCTTGGAAGATCTCTGTGGTCTCCGCGGGCGGTGGAACCTCTCAGGAAATTCTGGCGGAGAGAGGCAGCCAAATCGATGCGAATTGGTCGCCGGACGGCACTCGGCTCATGTTTGGAGATTTTGCCCATGATGCCGGAGGGCTGAGCATTCGAATTCTGGACTTTAACACACACAAAACCGAAACCATTCCTGGGTCTGAAGGGCTGTTCAGTCCCCGGTGGTCACCCGATGGACGATATATCGTCGCACTCTCACCTGATAATACAACGCTGAGGCTATTCGACTTTGAAAGTAAGAAATGGTCGAATTGGCTGACCGAGCCGGCCGGTACGGTCAATTATCCGGTTTGGTCCGCGGACAGCGAGTATCTTTATTTCGATGATCTCATCAATGGCGATGAGTCGATTCGCCGAGTGAAGGTGGGCGAGAGTCAACCCGAGCTCGTTTTCGTGCTGGGCACGATCGACCGCTACCCGGGCGGGTTGGGGAACTGGACCGGCCGGGCTGCGGACGGCTCCTGGATGTTCGTGCGCGACCGCAGCACACAAGAGGTCTACCAGTTGAACCTGGAACTGAAGTAACCGGATCGCGAGGGATCCGATTCCATGTTGAAATGCGAAGTTGTGAACAGTCCGACAAACGATAAGCGCAGGCTCCTTCTCACCTTCAGCCTTCTTATGATGTCCGTGCTTGTCAGCTCACTGCCCCTGGCGGCGCAGGCTCACGACCAGAGCTCGTCAGAGAGAAAAGTGATCACTCGGGTCGAGCCGGAATATCCGGATGCCTTGAAACGACTGTACATTGGCGGAGTGGTGCGGTTAGAGGTTGTCGTCGCGCCCAACGGCGTCGTGAAGAGCACCAAACTGCTCGGCGGAAGTCCGATCCTTGGCCAGTCCACTATGAAGGCCGTCCAACAGTGGAAATTCGCCCCTGCAGCTTTCGAAGAAGTCTTAACCGTAAAACTTGAGTTTGATCCTTACCGCTGACCTGTCTCGATAACGTACACGGGGAGTCAGCAATGGGTTTTTGCCAGCGCGATGCGATTAGCACCGCAGCATCCGCTGGCGACGTTATGACCTACTACAAACCGTCGGCGTGCACGTGAATGTCCCGGCCGTGAAAGATTCCCACTAGACTCCTCCAATGGCACCGGCCCCGATCTACTTGTCACACACTGTTGCTGTAAAGAGGCGCTAATGACCCGTTTGCTGGTAGCCAATGAACTCTGGGCGGGAAGACTCCGAGAGAGAGCGCGCTGTCACAGCCCCAGCGATGCCGCCAGCGTAAATGTATCGCCGGAAATGTCGCTCACGGTTAACACACCGCTCTCAATTCTAACGTCGTCAATTTTCGTGAACCCTGGCGGAGTATCGGTCCAAAACATCAGGAACCTGCTGGCGATCGTGGATTTCGCCGGAAGCCAACGGTAAGTGAGCGTGCCGAACATGGAGTTCGTCTGAATCGCCTCTCTCCGGGGAACATCGCAGGGCTGAGTGGAAAATTCCATCCCGCGCGCGAGTTGGCCGCTCGCGGGATAGTACTCCCAATTCTGCACCCAGGGGAATTCCTCGTGTCGGAAGACATACCCCAGCAGTTTGTTCTTTTCAGGGTGCAAGAAGGTAATAAAGGCGTGAAGACGGTCGCGAGGCATGAGGCAGGTGGTGTGGTCCCCAGAAGCTTCTGGTCCGGCAGCCCGAAGGTCAATCGGCGCGCCATTGAGGCTGGGCGCCAAAGGCCACGTGAACTCTCGGAAAGGCGCCAGCCGGTGGCCCGATTCTTCGGGTGCATAATCTCTGGTTCGGGCGCGCGCCACGCACATATCCACCACCGTCTTACCCCGTTCCAAATATGGTGCGCCAATCGTAGCGTGCTCAGCCCAGTTTACGGGACGATCAAACGCCAGCAAGTTTCGCAGTTCGCTCTCCCAGTAAAGAACGTTCTCTCCGTCCACCAGTTGGAGCGTGCGCGTGAACTTTTCTTGTGCTAGAGGCAGCTCCGCCGAAAGAGTGATGACTAGTACGTTGCTGTCTTTCGAGCGCCGCTGGATTTCATAGAACTGCTGGTGAGCCTCGCCGTGCATCGGCAAGCCAGCCTGCTGCTCTTCGGGAGAACCCGGCCCAAAGCCGTCCACGCAGACGAAGTGTCCGAATCCGGGGCTCCTGGGAAAAACCCGGCTGAATTCTTCGCCGTGATCACGCGCGATCTGGTGCGGATTCCAGAGCGGGTTGAGGCGCGATGGATCTTCGCGCAGCGTTAGGCTGACTAGCGAAGCACCCTGAAGGAGTGTCACCGCTTCGATCTTGTCGTTCGCGACGACGATCGCGGGGTAGCCTTCGAATGAAATCTGATTTTCCATCGCCCTGCTGCAAGCCCGGACCCGTTCATGGTTCTTCCGCGGAGCATGCTGGTGGACTACGTTCGCGTCTACCAGAATGCCGAGCCGTGGAAATAAGCGTCCATACAGCCCTGAAGACGCCCGTCCGCATCCACGCTTTACTCTGCCGGCAACAAAATCGCGGGCCCGGTGGACTCCCGCACCACGAATTCCGGCATCAGCGAAATCAACTGCGGACAGCGGCCGTTCCCGTTGGAGATCCGCTCCAGCAACTGCTTAGCCGCCATTTCTCCCATCTGCCGCAGCGGTTGTCGCACGGTCGTCAGGCGGGGCCTGACGTACGAGGCCGCCTGGACATCGTCAAAACCCACCACCGAAATATCGCCGGGCACCCTCAACCCGGCATCCCGGAAGGCGCTCATCGCTCCAATGGCCGAAGTATCATTAAAGGCAAACAATGCGGTGAAACGTTGCCCGGTGGCCAGCAATTTCTGCGCGTAGACATAGCCTTCCTCCGGAACCGAAGGCCCGGGATGCGTGGCGCCGCGCTGCAGCTGTACCGTTAACTCAGGCCGGATCTCGATTCCCAGGCTGGACGCAGCCCGCACGATCCCCTTCCAGCGAATTTCCGTGTCCGCGCTGTGCGGGTGTCCCTTAAAAAACGCAATCCGTTTGTGCCCGAGCCGGACCAGGTGCTCGAGCGCCGCAAAGGTCGCCTTTCGGTTATCCACTGCGATGTTCGTAATGCCCCGCACCCTCTTGTGGCCTGAGATGGATACCGCGGGCACCGGCAGCGCCTGCGCCACCGGGGTGTTGAGCAGGATGACTCCATCCACCGCGCGGTCGAGCAGCATGCGAGGATATTCCTGGATCAAGTCGGGTTGTCCGCGGTGGCTGGCGACAAAGTAGAAGTAGCCCTCCCGCAGCAAGTGATCCTCGATACCGCCCATGATCGAAGCAGCATAGCCTTCGCTGATCTCCGGCAAAAGCACGCCCACCATGAAACCGCGCTTCAGGCTGAGCGAGCGCGCGAAGAAGTTCGGCCGGTAGTCCAACTCACGGGCCGCGCTGAAGATACGGTCCTTGGTGTGGGCCGGAATCGCTTTTGCGGCTGGCGAGTCGTTCATCACTACCGAAACCGTGGCCGGAGACAGCTTCAGATATTCGGCTAAGGACCGCAGGTTGACCGGCTTCGCGGCGGAAGCCAGCGGGAACCCCTTGGCGCGAGCTTTGCTGGCGCGAGTCTTCCTCATTAGCATAATAAGGATACCAGTCCTGCAGTTTTTCGTAGACTCCGCCGTTCTATGCCGGGCGGTCCAACACAAAAACCTATTGACAACTGGAACCCTCAGGGCGCTTAATGTGCGCAGTCCAAATAGTAAACCGCTTTTGTCAAGAACTAAAGCGGTTATGTTACGAGGATGCGTAATCTTGATCGCAGTCTACGGATTTATCTGTTCCATTCTCAATCCAAGTTACGGACTTTCTGGCACTGAACTAGAATTACTCCGCCCGGATCGCTAGGGCGACGAACAAGCTGCCGAACCATCGGGAGGATCGTGTGAGCACAGCCATAGACATAGAAAAGATACCGTTGGTGAACCGGATTTCTTTCAAGGAAAAGGTCGGATATTCCCTGGGGGATGCGTCCTCGAACCTGTATTGGAAGACGTTCGAGTTTTATCTAATGATCTTTTACACCGACGTTTTCGGCATCTCCGCCGCTGCCGTGGGTACGATGCTGCTCGTCACGCGCCTCGCCGATGCCGTCGCCGATCCGGTGATGGGATCGATCGCCGACCGGACGAAGACGCGCTGGGGACACTTCCGGCCCTATGTGCTGTGGTTCGCGCTCCCGCTGGCTGTCGCAGGCGTGCTGACCTTCACCACTCCCAACCTCGGTGGCGGCGCCAAGCTTGTCTACGCCTACGTCACCTATTGCCTCCTGATGTTTCTCTACACGGCGGTGAACATTCCCTACACCGCGCTCATGGGCGTCCTAACGCCGAACTCGCTGGAACGAACCTCCATCTCTTCGATCCGCTTCATCGGCGCTTTCACCGCCGGCGTCTTTGTCCAGTACTTCACCTTGAAATTCGTCAAGTTCTTCGGACACGGCAACGACGCGCGCGGCTGGCAGCTCACCTTTGTGTTGTACGGCATTCTGGCGGTGATCATGCTGGTGCTCTGTTTCGCCAGCACGCGGGAACGTGTCGCGCCGCCTCCGCAACAGAAGTCGGACCTCAAGCGCGATCTCGCCGATCTTTTCACCAGCCGGCCGTGGCTGGTTCTGGTCGGCGTGCTGCTCCTGATTCTGGCCGCATTCGTGATCAAGGGGTCCGCCTCGACTTACTACTTCAAGTACTTCGTCAAGCGTGAGGACCTGATTGGACTGTTCCTGGTATCGAACGGCCTGGCGTTTCTGGCAGCCGTCTCGACGGCAACGTACCTGGCGAAGCGGTTCGGCAAAAAGCCCCTCTTTATGATGGCCATCGGAATCGGCGGACTGATCATCGCGGGCTTTTGGCTGCCCGGGCCTTCGGACATCTGGCAGATGTTCGCGCTCCAGATCGTCTCCAGCTACGTGATCGGGTTTAACTCGCCGCTGGTCTTCGCCATGTTCGCGGACGCGGCCGACGACGCCGAATGGCGCACCGGCCGCCGCACGACTGGGCTCGTCTTCGCCTCGGCCATTTTCAGCACCAAGGCTGGTGTGGCCATTGGCGCGTTGATGTTCGGCCTCGTCTTCAACTATTTCGGCTACGTGCCCAACGCGGCGCAGACGGCCCGCTCGCTGCACGGCATCATCCTGTCGATGAGCTGGATCCCATGCGTCCTCATGCTGGCCGCCACCGCCCTCATGCAGCTTTACCCCTTGGACGAGGCGCTGATGGTGAAAATCGAGGCGGACCTGAAGGCGCGGCGCGGAGAAATCCAGTCATGAAGAAAACCTCGTTTTGCGTGTTCGTATTGCTGTGTTCGGCGCTGGCGCAGGATCTGTCCGTGCAGAAATGGCAGGGCAACGCTGTCGCCTATTCCGGCTACCGAGCGGGCCAGAGCCCGCAGCTCGACCGTTACCCCAGCCAGGCGCAGATACTCGAAGATCTGAAGATCCTGGAGCGGAACTTTAAGCTGATCCGCCTCTATGGATCGGACCAGCACTCCGAAGACGTATTGGCGGTCATACGGTGGGAGAAAATCGGGCTCAAGGTGATGCTGGGCGTGTGGCTGGACGGCCGGCCCGGCAAGGAAGCCGAGAACGCCAAGCAGATTGCCACGGGAATCCGGCTGGCGAACTCCTACAAGGACATCGTCGAGGCGGTGAGCGTGGGCAACGAGATTCTGGTCTCTTGGTCCGACCACAAGCTGACTGAAGAACGGGCGATCGAGTACGTCCAGCAAGTAAAGAGGGCGGTGAGTTGCCCGGTCACCGTCGCCGACGACGCACTTTATTGGCGGCAGCCGGAGGCGAAACTGGCCAACGTCGTCGATTTCATCACCATGCACGCCTATCCCATGTGGGGCCACGAGGACATCGATACGGCCATGCCCTCTACCATCCGGCACTACGAAAGCGTGCGCAAAGCTCATCCGGGGAAAACTGTCGTTCTCGGCGAGGCGGGTTGGGCCACTTATACCACCAGCGAACAAAATGTTCCTCGCGCCGGCGACGAGAAAAAGCAGAAGCGCTACTACGAGGAATTGACCGCCTGGGCCAAGGCCAACGATGTGACAGTTTTCCTCTTCGAGGCGTTTGACGAGCCTTGGAAGGGGAGCGGCACCGAAGGACATTGGGGTCTGTTCAGCGAGGGGCGCAAAGCCAAGCTGGCCATGCAGGCGCTCTATCCGGACCTCATGCCGGAGGGGCCGACCTCGCCGAGCTACGATCCGGGTCTGGCTGGCAAGGAGAGCCGATGAGCAAGGCTTTCGTCGGCGAAGCGGCCTTGAAGCGCTGCCCGCCTAAAGTCGAAGGCGGACACATCGACATTGGAGGCGAGCGCTTCTACCGCATTGTCAACTATGACGCGATGCCGCCGTTCCTGATGAGTCTGGTCAGCGACTCCGATCACTGGATGTTCGTCTCGAGCACCGGCGCTCTCACGGCTGGCCGCCGCGATCCCGACCACGCTCTTTTCCCTTACTACACTGACGATCGCATACACGACAGCCAGGACCAGACCGGCGGCAAGACAGTCCTTCAGGTCACACGCTGTGGGCGAACCTCGCTCTGGGAGCCGTTCTCGCAGCGCTACGAAGGCTTGTGCCGCGTCACGCGCAGCCTGTCCAAGAGCGTCTATAGCAACAAGCTCATCTTCGAGGAAGTCAACCACGACCTGGGGCTGTCTTTTTCCTGTGCGTGGATGACGAGCGACCGCTTCGGTTTCGTACGGCGCGGTGCCTTGATGAACCTGACAGCGGAACCCGTGGAAATTGAACTTTTGGATGGCATCCAGAACCTCTTGCCCCACGGCCTCACGCGCCGGTTCCAGATGGAGTACAGCACGCTGGCGGACGGATACAAAGAATGCGAACTTGAGCCTGCTACCGGCCTGGGCCTCTTCAAGCTCAGCTCGATTCCGGCCGATCGGCCCGAGCCGAGCGAAGCGCTAGGCGCGACCACGGTCTGGTCTGAGGGCGTCGAACTCGCGAAGCGTCTCCTCTGTTCAGGCCAGCTTGACCGCTTCCGGCAGGGACTTCAGGTCGAAGAGGAGACGCTGATCCGTGGCCGGCGCGGCGGGTATTTCATCAATGTCCACCTGACACTCCCTGCAGGCGGCCGCAAAGAGTGGAGCATCGTGGCAGAGCTCGATCAGGATGCTGCGCGCGTGGCGGCTGTTTTGCAGCTCCTCAAGTCTGGGACGAACCTGCGCACCCAGCTCGACGAAGACGTCGCGCGCGGCACGCGCAGCCTGGTTCGAATCGTGTCCGCCGCCGATGGCCTCCAACTCACCGGTGACGAACTCAGGACCTGGCGGCATTTCTCGAACGCACTGTTCAACACCATGCGGGGCGGAATCCCCAGCTGTGGCTACTGCATCTCTCGGCCAGACTTCAAGGCATTCATCGCCAATGCAAACCGCGCGGTGTCCGATAGGCAGGCTGCGTTTCTCGACGCGCTCCCCGCAACCCTGCTTCACGGTCGGCTCCTGGAGTTGTCGCGCGAACAGCAGGACCCCGATCTCGAGCGCTTGGCGCACGAATACTTGCCGCTGACTTTCAGCCGCCGCCACGGCGATCCGAGCCGCCCTTGGAACATTTTCGCCATCGAAGTGAAGGGCGAGCACGGCGAGAGGCTCCTCAACTATCAGGGAAACTGGCGCGACATTTTCCAGAACTGGGAAGCGCTGGCGCTCTCCTTCCCCGGTTACGTCGAAAGCATGATCTTCAAATTCGTCGACGCCTCCACCGCCGACGGCTACAATCCATACCGCATCATGCGCGACGGCTTTGACTGGGAGGTGCTCGACCCGCACGACGCCTGGTCTTACATCGGGTACTGGGGCGACCACCAGGTCGTCTACCTCTTGAAGCTGCTTGAGGTTTCAGCGCGTTACCATCCGCGGGCTCTGCCGAGCCTGCTCGATCGCCGCGTCTTCACCTACGCCAACGTTCCCTACCGCATCAAGGCGTATGCCGAGCTCCTCGCAGATCCGCGCGACACCCTCGACTTCGACTCCGCCCTCGACCGCGAGATCCGTCAGCGCGCGGCCGCAATGGGAGCAGACGGCAGACTTCTGCCGGGCGTGGACGGCGCGCCCTGCCGCGTGAACCTGGCCGAAAAGCTGCTGGTTCTGGCGCTGGCTCGGTTCTTCAACTACATCCCGGAGGCCGGCCTGTGGATGAACACGCAGCGGCCGGAGTGGAACGACGCCAACAACGCGCTGGTCGGCTACGGCGCCTCGATGGTGACGCTCTACTGCCTGCGCCGTTTCCTGTCGCTTTCCCGCAGCCTCTTCGTCGCCGCCGCGACGCCCACGATCGAGGTTTCTTCGGAGGTCGCCGACTCTTTTCACCGCGTGGCCGAAACGCTGAAGCAATACTCGAATTTGCTGAACGGCCCGATTTCGGACCGCGACCGCAAAGCCGTCCTCGATTCCCTGGGCACCGCCGGCAGCGATTACAGGGCGAAGCTCTACGCCAAGGGGTTTTCAGAAAACCAAACGCCGCTCACGGTCGCGGAGTTGGACTCGTTCTGCGATGTGGCGCTCCGCCACATCGACCACTCGATTCGCGCCAACCGACGCAGCGACGGCCTCTACCATGCCTACAACCTGGTGAACTTGGCGGGAGATGGGGTTGTGATTCGCCGCCTTTACGAAATGCTCGAAGGCCAGGTGGCCGTGCTCAGCTCCGGCGCACTTTCCGTCCGCGAATCCTCCGCTCTGCTCGACGCGCTTCGCAGCAGTCGCCTCTATCGCGCCGACCAGAACAGCTACCTCTTGTATCCCGACCGGAAGCTGCCCGGCTTTTTCGAGAAAAACAATATTCCCGCTGCGGCCATCGCCAAGTCGAAAACGCTGGCCCAGATGATCGAGCGTGGCGACCGGCGCATCGTGGTTCAGGACTTGAACGGTGTGGCTCACTTCAACGCCGCTTTCCGTAACGGTGCGCTGCTCAAAGAGGCGCTCGCGCGCTTCGGCCTGCCAGTCGAGGAGAGCGCGCAGATCGTCGCCTTATACGAAGGAGTATTCGATCACCAGTCCTTCACCGGCCGCTCGGGCACGTTCTATAAGTACGAAGGCCTGGGGTGTATCTATTGGCACATGGTTTCGAAGCTCCTGCTCGCGGTTCAGGAGGTGACCGACCGTGCCGCACGCGCCGGTACGGACGCCGCAGTTGTCGAGCGCCTTCGGGGCCAGTATATCGAGATCCGAGATGGCATCGGCGCCCACAAGACGCCTGAGGTCTACGGCGCCATGCCCACTGATCCTTATTCCCATACGCCCGGTTTCGCGGGAGTGCAGCAGCCCGGCATGACCGGCCAGGTGAAAGAGGATCTCATCTCGCGGCTCGGCGAGATGGGCGTAGCGGTCGAAGATGGACGACTCGGCTTCTGCGCCCAGTTGGTGAGCCGTGGCGAGTTCCTGGCGGAGGCGAGGACGTTTTACTTCTACGATCTCGCTGGCCAGGAGCGCAGCCTTGAACTCGAGCCCGGCACGCTGGCGTTCACCACTTGCCAGTTGCCCGTGGTGGCTCACCAATCGGGGCCACCGCGGATCGAGATCACCCCCGCCCAGGGCTCCCGCCGCACCAGGGAAGGTCTCAGCCTCGACACCGAGACCAGCGCCGCCGTCTTCGAGCGGACTGGGGCGGTGCGGCGGCTGGATGTGTTTTTCGGCTTCGACGGCTGTGCCAACGCTGATCGTTGAATATCCGTGTACGCGGCCCTCTCACGAACAACCAAACAGTTAGACATTCGTCAGCCGTGTACTTCCTCTAACGCTTGGCGAGTTGACGTCGGGCAGTGGTTTGCAGTCGTTGCTTGATCTTCATCGCTCGCTCTTGATGCATCATGCCCTCCTCACTCGACTTCAACAGCCGGATATTCTTCGATATATTCCTCGCCGTTGCAGCCGTAGTATGAGAACGTGCCGACTGCGAAATCGACGTCGTAGCCGACAACTCCCACACGCCAACCGGCGGCAAGAAACTCGGGAAACGTGCTCTTGCCAGCCTGATCGGTTCGCAGCGCCGTAATGAGGGCTTCGCGATTAAACGGCGGCACGTCTACGGTGCCAGATGCCAGAGGAGTACCCTCTGTCACCACTGATCCGTCCTTTGTTGCGTACAGGCTTTGCCCCGCAGGCAGAGTCCAGACGTTGCGGGTGACGCCTGCGCGTCGCAGCGTCTCAGCCAAATACGGAAAACCTCCGATCTTCGGTCTACCAGCCAGTGCTCGCCGCTGCGCAGCCTCTAGATTCTCAATAGCTCTGCTCATCCGACATTCTCCCTTTCTAACGTAGTCGATGTTGTGGAGATAGGTGTAGATGGTCGCGCGTGGAAGGGGAGAAAGCCAAGGGCAAGGTCGCCGAGAGTGAACTTGCCCGCCGCCGCACGCCACTCGATTTTGTCGAGTGGAATCCAGGCAACAGCCCGCATGGTGCGTTCATGGATCTTGCCAAAGTAATCGAGAAACGACTGCATGTTGCTAACCTCCATGCGAATCATCGTACCGCACTCGCATAGATCGGGCAGCGAACCCGACAGCTTCCGACTAAAATCGCACCATGACGCCCGCGCAAGTGAAACCGTTGATCTCGCCCGAACTTCTGAACCAAATCGACATCAGAGTTGGCACCATCGAATCCGTGAGCGATGTTGCCAATTCGGAAAAGTTGGTCGCACTCAGGGTAAATTTTGGCGATCACAAGCGCACGGTCTTGGCGGGGATGAAGCGCGAGCGTGCAAATCCACGGGAGATCGAAGGCAAGCAATCGTTATTCGTTGTGAACCTTCCGCCACGCAAGATGGCAGGAATGGTTTCGGAAGGAATGCTGTTCGACATCGGCTATGCCGACGGGATTACCCCAGTGTTGGCGCTGCCGGAATCGGGAGTGCCTGACGGAACCAGAGCCGAATGATGATTGGGACGCCCCACCCAAACTGTGCGGGATTTCTTGAAAGCCAGCGGATCAAAACCTCGATCTCGCCAGACGACCGATTGCATGCGTTTTCACGATCTGATGGAGGGAGCAACTCATGAACTTGGGCATTGCGGGGAAGACCGCGATAGTAACTGGAGCAAGTGCTGGGATCGGGCGTGCCATTGCGAGGGAGTTCGCGGATAACGGCGTGAATCTCGTCCTAGTTGCCCGTCGAGCCACGCGGCTTTCTGAAGCCGCAAAGGAGATCGGCAATCGATTCGCAGTCGAAGTGCTCCCGATAGCAGCGGATGTAGCTTCTCTAGATGAGCCTGATCGCGTTGTCGCATCCGCTCTGGAGCGTTTCGGCACCGTCGATATTCTCGTCAACAATGCGGGTCGCGCTTGTGCGGGAGGCATTATGGCGGCTACCGAGTCCGAGTGGGAAGAGATGACTGCGACCAAGCTCTCGGCCATGCGCCGATTATGCCGTGCCGTCATTCCACACATGCGCCAGCGCCACTGGGGGCGCATCGTCAGTATCTCGTCCATCGGCGGGATTCATCCGAACTACCGACTCATGGTCTCGCATGCGCTCAGCGCAGCCATCAACAATCTGACCCGCAGCATCGCCCTCGAAGTCGCACGCGACGGCATTCTGGTGAATGCCATCGGAGTTGGTGCGGTCCTGACAGACAATTGGGCTAGCAACATGCTCCCTGCTGTGCGCAAGCAGCGACCAGAACTTGTCAACCAGACCGACGAGGCGATGGTGAAACTGCTTGGGGAAGAGATGACGCCGATTGGCCGATTCGGCCAACCTGACGAGATTGCCGCGATTGCGGCATTCCTAGCTTCCGACAGGAATGGCTTCATCACTGGTCACACCGTTGAAGCCTCCGGGGGCGCTGATCGATTTATGTGAGGCTCGGAGCCGCCGCCCGACTTCGGGCTGGACTGCTAAAGCTACCCCGCTGCCGTGTTCTCGTGCGTACCCTTTTCTCCCCTCGGCTTGAAGCCAATCCTCCCATCCGTCCTTCCGCGCTGCTCGTAAAGTTCGTATGAGCGTTGATGAATCCGCTGCTCAATCGGGATCAGGACGGTCACCAACTGCCAGCGCGTGCGAGCCAATACTCGGCGAATACGCACCTTAGCCATCGCCGCTGCCCAACGTCCAGTCCGGGCTGCCATCTGCTGCGCCTTTGTCCAATCCACAGTCATGGCTCTGGCCTCACAGTCGGGTTTAGAAAAGTCGATCCTGAATCTCGGCAAGCTCCACGGGACGTTGGAGCCGCTCCTTGCGTTGCCGGGAAAAAGCCCAGTGTGATCGCTGCACGCACATGGGGGCGATCACTGGAAAAATCCAGATCGCGCCGGGTGGCGATCTTCGTGTGGACGTTAATAGCTGGACTTTTCCCCGGATGTCGTGTTTGAATCTAGCCCAAGTCAGTCTGCCGCCTTGCTTCGATAGAGCAGGCTCAAATTGAGGTTGGCTGCGTGGGTAAGATGCGAGGGGCTGGATCACAACCTCTTTCTCCTCGTCTTCCATAGTTCAGGAGGTCCGCATTGGAGTTTGCTCCGAAGACCGCCAAGCCGCAGACCAAAACTGCCAGGAGTTCAACCAGCGAGCTGGCGCCTCACTACGCGGAGCTAGAAGAGTATCGACTAGGCAATAATCCCGTCGAGGATGCGCAGTTTCTTCAACGTGCGATCGGAAATCAGGCGGCGCTGCCACTTTCTGGTCAGGGGACTTCGACCCCAACCCGGAATGCTACCCACGGCTACAGTGGGGGAGACG